>Ga0265594_1001032_pt1 | contig 22172 bp, 23 predicted proteins | sample saktaG_11_FD_190147 | JGI IMG/M metagenome (GOLD analysis project Ga0265594, IMG submission 190147) | Saline water microbial communities from Sakinaw Lake, British Columbia, Canada - sak_2011_5_24_80m | ecosystem: Environmental > Aquatic > Non-marine Saline and Alkaline > Saline ... | reverse complement strand
AAAACGGGTGCTGCAAGAAGAATTCTCCTGCGAAGGAGCAGGGATTGATTGATCATAATTGGACTCTGCGTGAACTACTTACACACCCATATTATATAACATCAACCGGATAAACGGTCACCACCCATTCGTTTCAGCAGCCGGCTACTCTTTTTTTCAAATTCTGCAAATCATAGGCCTTCTTAGCCGTCCATGGGATGAGATTCTTATCTACGGATTTTCACTTTTTATTGCAGCGCCGTTCATGCTCGCGCTGCTTGCACTTCACCAAGTGACACCAGAGGAGAAGAGGTTTTGGAGCCACGCGGCCGTTCTCTTTGCCGTGATGTACGTCACATATGTCACTTTGAATTACGCTGTTCAACTGACAGCCGTGCTTCCTTATGCTGACCCGGACCCGGTCCTTGTGCAAACGCCTCACTCTCTTTTCTGGACTGTTGACGCTTTGGGATACATAGCGTTGGGTTTGGCGACTTTATTTGCAGTCCCTCTGTTTGCAAAAGAGGGGCTGCAGAAGTGGGTCAGGCGGTTTTTCCTGGCCAATGGCTTGATCATCCCCCTGTTTCTCATAGTATACTTTTACCCACATTTCTCCACCACATTGCTGCTTCTCGGTTTGCCGTGGGTCGTTACCGCGCCGGGGTCGATGTTATTATTGGCGCTCTTCTTCAGGAGTGGATCGGAGCTATGAGGCAAGTTGGATAATTTCTCCCGCCATTGATTTTCCGGGAACGTTGAGGGAAATGGCATAAGCTAAAACCCTCACCGTCGGGATCGTCGCCCGCCGGAAGAACTGGCTCCTCCGCATCCCTCGCTCCTTCGGGATGAGCTGGTTCAAAGCCGCCCTCGTCGGCGGGACGATCTTCTGGCTTTGGATCTTCGTCGTCGGGATCGGGCCGGGTGGCGACATCTCGAAGATCGCAGGCGGCCTCCACTGGCAGAGCGCTGCATACGCCCTCTGGGAGTCCTTCTTCTGCCTTGGGGTCTGCCTGGGCCTCGTCGTCTTATTCCGGGAGCGGTTCAACTAGGGCGGCAAATTCGCCCGGTTCATGTCCGATAACGGCTTCTCCGTATATGTCTTCCATCCGCTGATCCTGGTCCTAGTCACGTTGGCCCTGCGATGGTTCGCGTGGCACCCTCTCGTCAAGTTCGTCGTCGCAGCTGCGATTGCGGTCCCCCTCTGCTTTATCGCCAGCAGCCTGGTGCTGAGGCGGATTCCCTTGCTGAAGAGAGTTCTGTAAAAGAATCATCTGCGTCAAGGCCAATCTCCTGGGCTTGTGATTGAGATGAAAACTAGCGATATAAATTTGGATTCGCGGTCAATATCGGGACATCACAATCTTTAAAATCACCGTCATTTGTTACCAAAATTAATTCATTTGATATGCAAAAATCTTCAATAACTACGTCATTGAAATCTAGGGTACATAGAAGGAATTTATCAAGAAATTCACAAGCCTTGCTATTTTCAAACATTGAGCTGCAGCATCTTACAAGATCTAGGATTTCTTTCACATCTGCTGCTATTAACTTTGCAATTTTTTCATATCCATCTGTCTTTCTAAAAGCCTTTAAATCGTTTTTATCGACTTTATTTAGTTTGAGTTGCTTATCCAAACATCTATAGATATATTCGGAAAGAATTGGAACAATCATATATAAGTTACATTTACTATTAATCATCTTTGTCATAGCATCATTATATACATGATCTTTGTCTTCAGATCTGAAGACCGATGGCCCATATGTGTATAACCATATATTCGCATCTAGTAAGAAGTGTTCGTCTCCTTTGAATTCGTATTCTTGTATATTTTGGATTGTTTCTGTTTTCATAATCCGAGGTTACACTCCTTCAAGATGGAACTTAAGACTCCTTTGCCTCGGCAATTGCTCTTTCGATAAGGAGTTTCCTTTCAGGTGAGACTTGTTTCCAGATAATATATTCCTTTAATTTTGCTTCTGGAATCCCACACCTATATAGCTGGCCTATTGCCGACTCCAAGAAAGCCGCACTAAGGCTCCTAATGTTTTCAAATGATATCTCTACATGCCTCCCTTGAGAAATCATATCTATGATTGTCTCAAATATTCGATGACCATCTATAAAACCAATACAGAATTCACTACCAACTACATCGCGAACTTTGATGACAGCGTTATGCGGGTATAGGTCCTCAAATGCTATTCCCCAATGGAACCCAACATTAACTCGACCGAGTCTGACATCTGCGCACGGCAGCACCCCAATCCAATTTATTGATCGCTTGGACACCGCATTATCCGTCTCTATTCCCTGCAGACAATGCACTTGAACGGTAGGGCCACGAACTTTTGCATCGGTTCCTATGTCATTGCATACAGGCACAACTTGAACTTCACTCAATTGTTTTCACCTCCGAAGGTAGACCGAACTTTCTTCTGAACGACCAGATTACCCAGAGCGCAGATCTCGTAGCATAGTTTACGGCCTCGGCTAGTCTGCCTTCAGTAAGCTCATCATAATATATTTCTTTAGAGAATTGGATGCCCTTAGGAATACCAGTTTTTTCGAAATCCGGATCGAACGCAAAGTTTGGAGGCGCAAACACAAGTTCTCTCTGCAAATTCCACAAAAACTCGTCGCGATCTGTTTCATCCATCGAATTAAGCGAAGCAAGGCTAGAATCAGTAACCCTTACGTTTACTATTGCCATGATTGCTGTTGCCAAATGGTCTGGCTGAGCAATTATGAATGGTATTCCATTTACTGCCGTGCCTTCTAGAATGAAATTGAAATCACCCGGGCAAGGGAGAACCTCACGAGAAAAAACCCGGTTATTCTCCATCCAGGTTTGGGCGAATGATTTAGCTTGAGCGGCAGTCTTAACCAAGATCTCAATAGGCATGAAGGCAAATCCCCATTAGTATAAGCCAATTATAGGGAGATTCCCTATATTAGACTTTAGGTACAAGTCTCATACATTAGGTGCAGAACGGTTTTTAGGTGCAAATCCCCACCCATCGACACCCTATTATATCGCTCCGACGGAATTGCTTCTCCGATCCGCTTCACCAGAGCGGCGCTAAATTCTCATTATCATGAGGTCTTCCATGGATTTGATCGATCAGCTTCGAGAGATAGTCGGCGAGAGGGGCTCGGCCGCCCCCTCGGAGAGGCTCTGCTACTCCTCCGACGCCTCCCAGGTCAAGGGCTTGCCCGACTGCGTAGTCCGCCCGATGTCGACCGAGGAGGTCTCAATGGTCGTAGCCCTGGCGGCGGAGCTGGGGGTGCCGGTAACGGCTCGGGGCGCGGGCACGGGCCTTGCGGGCGGGGCGGTGGCGGTCCGGGGCGGGATCGTCCTCGACATGTCCGGGATGAACCGAATCCTGGAGATGGATCTAGCGAACCTCCAGGTGATCGTCGAGCCGGGGGTCGTTCAATTGAAGCTGAACGAAGCCCTGAAGCCCCACGGCTTCTTTTTCCCGCCGGACCCCGGAAGCTCCGCCGTCTGCACCATCGGCGGCCTGATCGCCAACAACGGGAGCGGGATGCGGTGCGTCAAGTACGGAACGACCCGAAATTACGTCCTCGACCTGGAGGTGGTTCTCGCCGACGGGCGGGTGATCAGAACGGGTTCTCGGATGCTGAAGTCGGCGGCGGGCTACGACCTCACAAGGCTGATGATCGGCTCGGAGGGAACTCTTGGGATCATCACCAGAGCCGGGCTCAGGGTCGTGCCGCTGCCGAAAGCTCGAAGGCTCGTCATGGCATCCTTCGATGATGCCGAGACCGCCGGACGGGCGGTGGCGAAGACCTTCGCCTCAGGGATAGTCCCCTCGGCCTGCGAGATCCTGGACAGGACGACCGTCCAGGTCCTTCGGCGGTGCGACCCAAACCTGGTGCTGCCCGAGGGAGACGTTATCCTCTTCGAGGTGGACGGGACCGAGCGGTCGACGGAGGAATCGGCGCAAGAGATCGCCCGGGTCTGCTCGCCGATCGCCGCCGAGGTGGTGTCTGCCAGCGGGGAAAAAGAGATGGAAGAGATCTGGGAGGCCCGAAGGCTCGTCGGCGCCGCCATATCCCGCCTCGACCCCACCAAGAGCCGGATCTACGTCGGGGAGGACGTGGGCGTCCCGATAAAAAAGATCCCGGCCTTGATCAGAGAGATCGGCGAGATCTCCGAGAGGTTTGATCTTCCGGCCATGAAGTACGGCCACATCGGGGACGGAAACCTCCACGTCGCCCTCTTCATCGACGTTTTAGACGACGATGAGTGGGCAAGGCTAGCGTCCGCCGCCGACGCCATCCACAGGGCGGCGATCCGGCTCGGGGGCACCGTCAGCTCCGAGCACGGCATCGGCGCGGCGCGGGCGGAGTACATGGCTGAGCAGCTGGGCGAGGGGACGCTCTCGGTGATGAGGGCCATAAAACGGGCCCTCGACCCGAAAGGAATCCTCAACCCCGGAAAGCTGGGGCTTGACGAGAGCCCGTCCTCGGGAGGCGAGAGATGAGCGAGACGAAGATCGAGATGAAGATTGATCCGAGGGCGATCGAGATCTGCGTCCGTTGCGGGACCTGCCGGTCGGTCTGCCCGGCCTTCGAGGTTCTTGGCTGGGAGTCGCAAAACACCCGGGGCCGGATCATGATCGCAAAGGCTCTCCGGGAGGGTCTCGCCCCCGACTCCGACGTCCTCGACAGCCTCAACACCTGCACCACTTGCGGGATCTGCGCGGCGAAGTGCCCGGCGGGGGCAAACCCCCCTGTGATCGTCCAGGAGGCGAGAAGAAACCTCGTCTCCAGGGGCTTTATGACCGAGGCCCAGGCCGGGTTCAGAACGAAGGTGAACGCCAGCGGCAACACCTTCGGCGAGAAGGCCGACCGGCTCGGCTGGCTTTCGGATCCGAGTGGGCTGAAGGATAAATCAGATTATGTCTACTTCGTGGGCTGTCTCGATTCTTACCGCTATCCTGAGGTTGCGCTAAAGACCTTCGATCTTTTGAAGCGGTTTGGCGTGACCCTTCTTCCCGACGAGGTCTGCTGCGGGTCGCCCCTCATCAGGACCGGCTCTGAGGCGGGAAGGTTCGTAGACAAAAACCTCGACCAGATAAAGAGGATCGGAGCGAAGACCGTCATCACGGGATGCGCGGGCTGCTACTCCACCCTCAAAAAGGACTACCCGCCGGATTTCGAGGTTTTGAGCGTCCCAGAATTTCTCGCTGAGCACTTATCCGAGCTGGATTTGAAGCGCCTGGACATGTCAGTCACCTACCACGACCCCTGCCACCTGGGAAGGCATAACGGGATCTACGATCCTCCAAGGACGGTCATCAAATCGATCTGTCGCCTCGTGGAGATGAAGGCGAACCGAGAGAACGCCCGGTGCTGCGGCGGCGGCGGCGGGGTCCGGGCGGGGTACCCGGACCTATCCCTGAAGATCGCAAAACGTAGGCTTCTGGATGTCCCATCAGGGGTCGACGCCATAGTATCCTGCTGCCCTCTCTGTATCAGGAACCTGAGGGATGCCGGAAGTGAAATCGAGGTGATCGACCTGGTCGACTTGGTCGAAAGGGCGATGAAATCGGTCTGATCCTGCCGTGCCGACGATCCCTAGGGGCCGGTACAGACGCCTTCTCCCCCCTGCCTTTAAGAGAGCCCCGCCAACCCCGCGTAGATGTTCCAGGCGCCGACGGCGACGAAGTTTACGGCGATGGCGCCGAGCATCAGGCCCATGATCCTGGTCATCACCAAAATCCCCGTCACCCCCAGGATCCGGTCGACATACTCCGAGGACCTGAGGATCAGGTATGTGGCGAGGAAGGTCGCCGTCAGGGCGAGGAGGGAGACCCCCTTCTCGATGGGTCCCGCAGCCGTTCCCATCAGGACGATCACTGTTGTGATCGCTCCCGGGCCCGTGAGGAGGGGCGTTGCCAGAGGGAAGACCGATACGTCCTCGCGATCGTTGGCATCCACCATCTCGGCTGCCGTGACCTTTCTTCGAGGCTTCGCCTTCAGCATCTCGATCGCCATGATGAATAAGAGGACGCCTCCGGCAACTCTGAGGGAGTCAACGGTGGTCCCGAAGAAGCGGAGGACGAGATCTCCGGTGAGGGCGAAGAGGAGGGCGACGATGTAGGCCACCGATGCCGCCCGAAGGGAGATCCTGGCCCTCTCCCTGGCGGAGGCTCCAGGGGTGAGGGAGATGAAGACCATCGTCGCCTCCACGGGGTTCACTATTATGAAGACCGAGGCGAAGGCGTAAAAGAAGTAAGCGAGATAACTTGCGGCCTCCACCATCGACGATTCCCCCACTCGACAGAGCTTTTCCATCTCAGATCCGGATCCGAACGGGTCCGGCCGAGGATATCGATAAATTATCCAATATCGTCATTCAGGAGAAGCGCGGCGCCTTCGCCTCGTTCTCCCCATCGTCCTCGCCGATCGTCTTCCCCATCTTTCCCAGAAGAAGCATGAAGGCGGTCATCGACCACCCTGCCAGGAGGGCGTTTTTGTTGTCCCTCTGCTTTTTCGCGAAAAGGCCCGCCGCCAGCCCCGCCAGGGCCGAGATCAGGTACTCAGGGGCATCGCTGAATAGGTGTCCCAGGGGGTTTTCGTTGGCGTCGACGATGTCTCTATGAAGGACCCACCGATCCGGGAACTCGTGGACGTGGGACCCTGAAGGCCCTCGAAGCTGCCGGACCGATCCCAGGACAGATTCGCCGAGGAATGTCTCTTTGAAGCAGATGGGAAGCTTTGGATGCTCCTCCTTTTTGAGGACGTACTTTTTGTGATAGGGCAGCGTTTCTATCCACCGACAGAACTCACGGCAAGGCTCGCTGCATTTCATGTCCTTCTATACGACGTCTCTGCTTAAATACATGGCTGAGACCGACCATAGAACCCGAAAATTGGCGGAGATAAAAGGAAAGGAGAAAAGAAGATCCATCTCCTCACTTGGTGTAGAAGACTATTATCAGCATGATCAACAAGAACAGGCTGAAGACGACGATGCAGGGATACTGCCGGAGCGTTTCTTTGATGTCCATGACAACACCCTCGCTATATGTTGACTGAAGTTTGATTTATAGTTTTTCAAGGCAGTGCATCTCACCAGTATCGCAACAACTTTTCCCGGACGTCTTCGAGGCACCGTTCAACCTCCGAAGAGCCCATAAAATCCACAGGCATAGCGTCCAGGATATGCTCGATGTAATCCCCCTTTGCCGCCATCAGATCAGAGGCGCCAGCCTCTGAGATCGCGGCCAGAAGGATCTCCGTCGCCTCTCTCGACCGCTCGATCGAACCCCTCAGCCTCTCAACGCCCCCTCCGGGATCGATGCCTGCAACGGGCATATCGTCCCGGATTCCGTGGATCTCCCCCGCGAGGTCGTAGACCGCCTCGATGAGCCGGCCGAAGGCCGAGGTCTCGGCGTCGCACCTCCCGCCGTGGGTCTCGGCGTAGCCGCAGCCCTGACACCTGTTGCCCCCCGAATGCTGGACGCAGAAGGGGCAGGTTTCGGGCCGCAGGGGAAGAAAAGCGAGAAGGTACATAGAGAGGGCACGGGAGAACCGGCCCGCGTCCCGAGACGCCCGGACATTCTTCAGGCCCTCTTCGAGCCGGTCCAGCCTCATCAAAAACTCCCGACATCCGACCGTGATCGCCCCCTTGGCACCTTCCAGGGACTGGGGATCGATGGTGGCGGCGGCCCTCTCTTTTTCTTCGGAGCTGGTCATCTCAAGCCCCCTCGATTCCTGAGGTCAAAAGCCCTTTCTCCCTTCTCCGTCGATTCCACCGTCTCCCATCGGTTCCACCTTCTCCCATCGACTCTCACCTTTTCAGGAACGGCCGGATTCTAAAAGCCTCTAGCATCAAATCTCGCATCCCGTCCCAACGTCAGCAACCCGGATATAGAAAGCTCGCCAGAGTCTAGATGAGGAAAGGAGGATCAGAGATTTGTTGCTTAAAGTCCTGCGGGGCCCGGCCCTCTCGGGAAAGACGGAAAGGCTCGCGGCCGAGATGATGATCGCCCACCTGGAGGACCCCCTCTCATACACCTTTATCGGCTCCTCCGCCGAGTTTGCGGCCAACTTTGGTGAGAGGTTCGCAAGGTGCGTGAATGGACCCGTTCCCGGCGGAAACTTCCTGGCCCTCGATAAGATGGCGGCGGACCTCCACAGGTTCGCCCACCCGGAGAGGCTGTACCTCAGCCGCGGGGTGATGAACCTTCTGGTGGCCGAATCCCTCCACGACCTGGGGGACGAGGAGCTGGGGGCATTCGCACCCCTCAGGAGCTCTGCAGCCCTCGCCCACCACGCTGCAGAGGCGGTCTGGGATCTGTTGACGAGGGGCGAGGTCAAGGCCACGGAACTTCTCGGCTCCGATGAAGCCCTCGCCCTGGCGGCCGGGGTGAAGAGAAGGATCGACGGGGTCCGCGAGCGGGGGCACTTCGACCTCTCCGACGCCTACCTGAACTTCGAGCCGGATGAGGTGAGAAGCTACGTCCGGGAGAGGTATGGGACCCGACTTTTCGCCGACGGCCTCGCCGACCTCGACGGAGCGGAGATGATATTCCTATCCTGGCTTCTGCCGTTGTTCAAAGAAGGCGTCATGACCCTGGACCCCGCCCTCTGGGACCCGAAAGGCCTGAAGGAGTTTTTGGCGTTCCTGGAGGAGGGGGGGATTGAGGTCGATTATCTTGAATGTCGGCCCGAAAACGAACCCCTATCGATGGGCCTCGACTCCTTTCTTCGGGATGGTCCGCCGGGCCCCGGATCGGACCTGAGGGATCTCGTATCCGTCGTCGGCCATCCGGAGACGGAGACGGAGACCCTGGCGATCTGCCGGGAGACAAAGAAGCTGATCGTCGAGGAGGGCCTCGGGCCGGGGGATATATCGATCGTTGTCGGCGACCTCGGCATGAGGGGGCGCGAGCTTCTCCGGGCCCTTCGGGGTCGGGGCGTTCCGGCGAGGCTGGAGGAAGAGGAGAGCCTCCTGGAGAGCAAGGCGGTCCAGCTCCTTCTCCTCCCCTTCAGGGCGGCCACGTCGGGGTACCCGCCAGAATTGATCCTCTCCCTCCTCGACCACGGCTTCGGCGGGGACCTGAAGGCGTCTTCCCGGGATCTGGAGAGGATCGCGGCCTCGGCGGGCCTGTTGCTCCTTTCGCCCCAGAGCGACCTTTTGGCAGCGCGGCGAAATTGGGTGTCAAGGCTGGACGAGCACCTTTCTTCCTTGCGAAATAAGCGGCGTCTCCTATCCGCCGACGAGACCGTTTTGGATATGGAACTTGTGACCGTCGACCGGGAGGCCGAGCTCTGCATGGAGCTTTTGAGCCGGTCCGAAGAGCTCTTCGGGGCACTCGATGGCGTGGAGGATGCGAAAAGACGTGGCGGGCTTGAGGAATGGGAAGCCGAGTTTCGGCGCTGGACCGACCTTTTGGAGGCGAGGCTATCGAGCCTTCCCGGTCTTGAAGACGAGAAGTTCGCCCTCCGAAGGTTCCGGGAGGTCTTGCTGAGGATGGTTTTGGTGATGGAAGGGCTGGGAAGAAGGGATCTCAGCCTCGATCGGTTCATCGCCCTCCTCCGAACGCCCCTCTCAGCGGAGACTCGTAGGTCAGTCTCCTCAAAATCCGACGTCGTCGAGATCCTATCCCCTGCCCTGGCCCAGCATAGATACAGAAAGGTCAAGTTCGTGGCGGGCTTTTCCGACGGCCTCTTCCCAAAGCGAGCTGCAAACCCCCTCTACAAGCTGAACGAATTTTCATCAGAGGGCGAAAGCGGATCTCTGAACCTCTACCAGAGAAGGGCCTGGGAGGAGAGGGCCCGGCTTCGGGGAACCATCTGCACCTCATCTCGTGTAGTGGTCTCGTACCCCAGAGCATCGAGAGAGGGGGAACCCCTCGTCCCCTCCCTCTGGCTCTACAGGATGGCGGGTCTCAGCCCTCTGGCCGAGAAAGGGGGGGAGGAGGTGGAGGAGGTTGAATCCATCCCGGCAGCGCCGCCGACCCCGATGAGCACAAAAGAACTGAAGGTCGATTACGGTCTATTCCTCTCCAGGGGAGGACGCCTTGCGGTTCCAGAGGAATACCTTCCCGAGGTCGAGCCCCTCGGCCGCTTTGCGGATGAGTCCCGATTCAGCTGGAGGATCGATGACCCCGATATTTGTCGAAGCCTGGTGGGCCGAAACTTCAGCTACTCCAAGCTCCGGGACTTCAAGAGCTGCCCCTTCAAGTTCTTCCTCAAGCGCGCCATGGGGATCGAGGAGCCTAGGATGGAGAGCCTCGACCTCTCGCCCCTGGAGAGGGGCCTCGCCTACCACGGCGTCCTCAAGTCCCTCTACGACGGGGCCCAGAAAGAGGGTCGACCTCCATCGGAGTCTGCGATGGAGGGTTCGGTCGAAGAGGAGGTGGAGAGGATGGTGGCGAGGTTTGTCGCCGACCAGGAGATCAGGGCGAGGGAGGCGGTCAGAAGGAGCATGGTCAGGGCCATCGCCTCCGACATCCTCGGCTATTTGAGCTTCGAGGCATCGGACCCGGCCAAGGCCTGCATCGGAGCACGGGTCATCACGGAGCTTCCCTTCAGCATCGAGCTAGGGCGAATGAAAAAGGTGCTGCCCCTCTCCGGCGAGAAATACGCAGACCTGGTCTTCAGAGGCAGGATCGACCGGATCGATCTTTCAGTCCAGCAGAAGAAGGGCGAACTCGACCTCGTCGTCTCGGACTACAAGTCCTCTGGATCGAACGCCGAGTGGGAGCAGCTGAGGCTCTACTCCCTCGCCCTCCTGGCCCTGGAAAACCCCGAAATCCCGGCATCTCCGGAATCTATGAGGGCCTTTTTCAGGACGATCAGAAAGCCCGGGATCTCCAAGGTGCTGGAGGTTCATCCGGAAGAGGAGAGGATGGTCCAGCAGAGGTCGAGGCCGAAGTGTGAGCCCGGCTTCTCCGACGTGGACCTGGAGCTTCTGGACGTGCTGGACAGCATATTCGAGGCGAGGGAGTTCGAGAGGGCCGACCTGCTGGAGGAGGCAAAAGGAGGCTGTTACCTCTGCCCCTTCAAGATGGGGCCCTGCACCATGACCGGCGAGGGGGGATCGAATTGAAGGACTCAAATAACTGCGACCGATTCATATCGGCGAGCGCCGGGACCGGGAAGACCTTCACTATATCAAAAAGGTACGTCGAGATCTTCGAGAGGGCCTTTGAGTCGAACGAGGAGATAAACGTCGGAAACGTGGCGGCGATAACCTTCACCAGGAAGGCCGCCGGTGAGATGAAGAAGAGGATCGTCGAGATGATCAGAGAGCGGGCCGGAAAGGACCCCCACTGGACGAACCTTCTTTACTCGATGCCCTTCGCCTGGATCGGGACGATCGACTCCTTTGCGGGCCGTATCCTCTCGGAGAATGGGCCCTTTGCAGGCGTCGATCCTGGGTTTCAGGTGGCATCAGGGTCCGGCTATTTGCCCCTTCTGCAAAGGGCGGCTCTTCGGACGATCTGGGAGAACGAGGACCTGGTCGAGCCGCTATTGAAGGTCATGAGCCTCGACCAGATCCTCGGGGCCCTCCGTGGAGGGATGGAGCAGGATAGGGCGAAGATCCTGGCTTCAAGGCCCGCAGAATTCGTCGAAGAGGGAATTTTCCTCTGCCATGACCCAAACGTGGCGAGGGACCTCGCCGAGGCGAACCGGGCCTTCCTCGCTCTCTTCGGACGGGTTCACGGGGCTTACCTTCGGGAGATGGGACGTGAGAGCCTGACGGACTTCGCCGGGGTCCTTCTGACCCTCCGGGAGACCCTCGGGTCCAGCCCGGCCCTGAGAGGGCGGCTCCAGGAGCAGTTCAGAAGCGTGATCGTCGACGAGTTCCAGGACACCGACTTTCTCCAAAAGGAGATAATCGACCTCCTCCGGGGGCCCGAGACGAGGGTCGTCTACGTCGGCGATGCCAAGCAGTCGATATACCGGTTCAGGGGGGCGGAGGTGGAGGTCTTCTCCGAGGCGAGAGAGGAGGTGGACTCGCGCTCTGGGAAAATCCAAGAGCTGGACACCAACTACAGGTCCCATCCGGGGGTCCTCGCCTTCTGCAACCGCTTTTTCCCCAGCATCTTCGATGTGGGCTACAGGCCCGTGATGCCCCTAAAGGTCGAGGGCGAGACGGGCGACTTGCCCAGGGCGAAGGTCCTCTTCGCCCCCGAGGACGAGGCGAGGGCCGCGGCCCTCTTCATAAAGAGCTTGGCTGGAAGGGAGTTTGACTTTCTGGAGAGAAAGGCGGACGGCGAGGGCGGTGTGTTGCTTGTCGCAAACAGGAGGAAAGTCAGGTACAAAGACTTCGCAATCCTTTTGAGAAAGCTTCGGGGAGGTGCCGGGGACAGATACCAAAAGGCACTGAGGGATCTTGCGATCCCCCACTACGTGGTGGGCGAGTCGGGGTTCTTCGAGCTTCCGGAGATAAATGGGCTCGTCTCCATGCTAAAGGTCCTGGCAGACCCCGAGGACGACCTGGCGGCGGTGACGGCGCTCCTCTCGCCCGCCGTCGGCCTCGACCTCCGGGACCTGGCGCGGCTGAAGTTCAGGGCGAGGTTCGACCACGATGGCGAGGCCCGTCAGAGTCGAAGCCTCGGCAAAAGCCACAGCCACAGCCGCAGCATCAGCCTCTTCGAGGCCCTAAACCTGCTCGAAGAGGGCGACCTATCCCCGGAGAGGATGAAAAGGCTCGTCCTCTTCAAAGAGGTCCTCGACCGGTTCGGTGAGAGAAGAGACGTTCTGAAGCCGAGCGAGATTTTGGAGGAGGCGGTCGAGATCCTCGACTACGAGGCGTACCTCGCCCTGAGCGACCCCCTGAAAAAGAAGACCGCAAACCTCCGAAAGCTGATCGAGGCCTCAAGGACCCTGGACGAGGCGGGACTCTCCCTGCGAGAGGTGATCTCCCGGCTGGAATCTTTCGGCTTCGACGACGTTGAACCTGCCTCTGTAGAGAGCGAGGAGACGGATGCTGTCAAGGTGATGACCGTCCACAAGGCGAAGGGCCTCGAGTTTCCCATCGTGATCGTCGGCGAGACCTCCTGGAGCGATCCACCGGGCTCGCCGCCCTTCCTCTTCAGGAGGGGCGCCTACCTAACCTTCGCCCTCCAACCCCATGAAAAAGCCGAGGAGGGAACCGTTCTCTTCGAGATGGCGGCGGAGGAGAAGGAGAGGGAGACCGAGGAGGAGAAGAGGACGCTTTACGTCGCCGCCACCAGGGCTGCGGACCTGCTCGCCATCACCCTCTCCAGCCCGAGCCGGAGGGGGGCGAGGCCCTGGCGGGATATGCTCTCAGGCCTCATCATCCCCGGCGATGGTGTGAGCGAAGCCCCGGAGGTCGACCCCGCCTTCGAGGACGTCGTCGAGGTTATCCGAGCATCGGATCTGGACGTTCCCGCAAGCGAAGCTCAGGAAGAAAGCGACCCCGTGATCCCGGACCCCAGGTTCATCGCCCCCATCGAGATCGAGACCGAAAGTTTCCGCATCTCACCGACCCGGCTCGTCGAGGCCTGGGAGCACCGCGGTTCCGGAGAAGTCCTGGAGCCGGAGTCGGAAGCCGCCGAAGAGGGTGAGGAGTCCCTGGAGCCGAAAGATCTGGGCCGCCTCGCCCACCAGATCCTCGAAAACCTGGGCGTCGGCGGCAGGAACCTCGCCAGCCTCGGCTCGGCCGAGAAGCCCGGCAGGCCCGCCCACCTCTACGCGGGCAGGTTCGGCGACAATGAGCTCCGAGAGGTCTGGACGCAGCTCGACCGACTGCGAGATCACCCACTCGTGGGAGAGATCGAGGGTGCCGAGAACATCAGAACCGAGTACGAGATCATCAGGCCCTTTGGAAGATACCTCCTCACGGGAAGGGTCGACAAGCTCGTGAAGAACAAAGACGGCTGGCGGATCGTCGACTTCAAGTTTGCAGACTCTGCCGCCCACTCTCCCGCCTACGAGTTTCAGATGATGTTCTACCTATATCTGGCGCGAGACCTCTTTCGGCCGATGCTGGGGGCGCGGCTCTTCTACCTCAAGGACGGGGGCGTCCGGGAGGTGAGGCTTCGTGACGAGGAGGTGCAGGGATTCGAGGAGGAGCTGAGGGGGAGGATCGAGCGGGGGGCGAGGGGAGGAAGAGCTGGCCCTCGATAGCACAGAACTTAATTATCTGGACTGAAATAGGAAAAGTGGCGAGGTCGGCGGAGATGGTGGTTCCAGATTTCCAAAGCTTTTTGTTCCCGCTCTTGAAGGCGTTGGGAGACGGAGAAGAGCACAGCCTTCACGAGGTAATAGAAACTTTAGCGGATCAATTTGAGCTGAACGAGGAGGATAGGCGCGAACTTCTTCCCAGCGGAAGGCAGGCCAAGTTCGACAACAGAGTAGGATGGGCCAGAACATACCTTAAAAAGGCCGGACTTCTGGAGAGCACGGGAAGGGGTAAGTTTCGGATAAACGATCGAGGTCTTTCAGTCCTGAGAGAGAACCCGCCGGATATCAACGTCAAATATCTGAAACAATTTCCCGGATTTCTTGAGTTTCATGGTGGGTCCTCCAAAGATGCTGACAACGGCGCCGAGGACGATGTCGCCGACAGGACCAAAACACCTGAAGAGGTTTTAGAAACAGGTTATCAGAACCTAAGAACGGACTTAGCTCAAGACCTTCTCGACCGAATAATGGGATGCACCCCAGATTTCTTTGAGAGGCTTGTGGTGGACCTGCTCGTCTCCATGGGATACGGCGGCTCCCGAAAGGACGCTGGCGAAGCCGTCGGCAGAAGCGGCGACGGCGGCATAGACGGCATCATAAAGGAGGATAAGCTCGGCCTCGACGCCGTCTACATCCAGGCCAAAAGATGGGAGGGAACTGTGGGAAGGCCGACGGTCCAGGCCTTTGCTGGCAGCCTGATGGGCAACAGGGCCGGAAAGGGGGTTTTGATTACAACGTCCCAGTTCTCAAAAGATGCGAAAGATTATGTCAAGACCATCCAGCAGCCAAAGATCGTCCTGATCGATGGGGAGCAGCTGGCTCAGTTCATGATAGATCACGACATAGGCGTTGCCGACGTGGCCACTTATAGGGTTAAGAGGGTCGATCTGGACTACTTCGGCGAAGAGTAAGAGGGGATCCGGATTACAAAACGATCGGACGCTCCATACTCTCAAAAGCGAAGCTGATATATCACTGTGCACACATACACAGATGCATGGGAACCAAGACCCTTTCCATCCGAGAAGAGACGTACCAGATGCTGAAGGGCGAAAAGAGAGAGGGCGAGAGCTTCAGCGACGTAATCGATAGGCTGATGAAACGGGAAAAGATTAACCTCTCAGATTACTTTGGCGCTATCAAGGACGAAGATCTCTTGAGAGGACTTGAAGAGGACTCCAAGAAGATCAGAGAGCTCTCGAGGTCAAGGGTATGATCGTCCTCGACACCAGCGCCCTCATTGACCTTTTCAGAGGATCTGGCCAGATCCGGGAATTCGTCGGCGAAGACGCGGCCACCACCATGATAAGCTGCTACGAGATCTTCGCCGGGGTGAACCACAGAAAGGCTAAAAGAGAAGAACAGTTCTTCAGGCGATTTTTCTCCAATATTGAGATTTTGGACTTCGACATGAGGTCTGCAGAAAAAGCCGGTGAGATCATGGGCCATCTCCTGAGCCAGGGAACACCCGTGAACACGCTGGACGTTCTGATTGCGGCCACAGCTATAGCGAACGGTGCTGAGAGGCTCATCTCCAGGGATCGAGATTTTGAGAAGATCTCGCAGGTCTCAGAACTGGCGATTTTAATATACTGATATCCCCTGGCTCGGAGATTTATCTGCTCGCCGCGGCCTTTGCGGCGATGAACTCCCGGATCAATTTCGCGCCCAGGGTCGCGGTCTGGCCGCCATCGAACTGGGGCGTGATCTCGTTGACGTCCAGGCCGACGGCCTTGGGGGCGATTCTCTCGACAATGTACCGGACGTCCCAGGTGGTGAGGCCGAAGGGCTCGGGGTTTCCGACCCCCGGAGCGTAAGCGGGATCGATGCTGTCGAAGTCGATGGAGAGATAGATCTCGTCGCACCCGACCTCTTTCAGGGCGTCTTTCAGGACCGCCTCAATGCCCCTCTCTCGCACCTCGTCGCTGGAGTGGTAATGGACGCCGTGCTCCTCGGCGTAGATGTACTCCTTCATGTCGCCGCTCCTGATCCCGATAGAGGCGTAGCCCGCGACCCCCTCAGTTTCGAGGATGTGGCGGCTGGCGCAGGCGTGGCTAAGCCTCGTCCCGCCGTACTCCTCTCTCAAGTCGAGGTGAGCGTCCAGGACGATGACGCCGATCTCGCCGTGCCGCCGGGCCACCTCGGCGACGATCGGCGGGGCGATGGAGTGCTCCCCGCCGATGAATATCGGCGTTGCCTTTTCAGGTATGAAAGCGAAGCTGTCTCGAATCGTCTCCCTGGCGTAGGCGGGGTCAGCCCCCAGGTCCAGGTTTCCGAGATCGGCGACACTTATATCTCCAAAATCTATGCCGTGCCGATGAACGTAAGTCTCGAAGTTGTAAGACGCCCGCCTGACGGCGTCCGGCCCCTCCCGGGTTCCGGACCGAAAGGAGGTAGTGGCATCGAAGGGAGCCCCCACGATCACGAACTCCGCCTCATCCGGATCAGCGTTGGCGTCCGCAAAATTGGATATATTGAACATCCGAGTTAACGCATGTCCATCTTGGTCTTGCCCATGACGAGCAAGTAGGAGATTTCCTTCCCCTCTTCGAGCTTTGCACGATCGTCCTCGGTGATGGGAACGTCTATGGTGCCGTAGTCACTCAAGTCCATCAGCTGGGCCGAATCCTTTCCTATCGTCAGAACCTGCCCCGACTTTCTCTCCACGACCGGAACGTAAACCTTGGTCGTGACCGGCTGAACGATGGACCTCTTCTGACCGTCGAAGATCCCGACCGCATCAATCCTCGCCTTGGCAGCGCCGTGCTTTCCCGGCTTGGACTTGGCTATGCTCTTGATGACGCACGGCTCGCCGTCGATGATCACGTACCTTCCCTCTTTCAGCTCCCTGGTCTCCACCTGCTCTTTCATCTCGTCACCTTCCGGACGAATAACGTAGCTCCTATTTAAAGAATTTCTCTCATCCTCTTCAGGGCTGTTTTTATATCGTCCATGGAAGCGGCATAAGATATCCTGATGTGCTCTTTGCCCATAGATCCGAAGGCAGATCCCGGAACCGTCACGACCCCGCCCTTGATCAGCCTTGCAGCAACATTATTTCCGTCCCCCACCTTCGGGAAGGCGTAGAAGGCGCCCTCGGGCTTTGCAATATCGACCCCCATCGACTGCAAGCCCTCGACGAGAACGTCCCTCCTCTTCAGAAACTCGCCCTTCATCTCCCGGACGCAGTCCTGGGGACCGCTGACGGCAGCCAGGGCCGCCCTCTGGGAGACGGAGGAGGCGCAGGCCTGGACGTACTGGTGGACCTTGAGCATGTTTTCGAGAGCCTCGCCCCTAGCCGCCAGGTAGCCGAGCCTCCAGCCGGTCATGGCGTAGGTCTTGGAGACGGCGTTGATGGTGATGACGTTGTCGGAGTATAGGGCTGGGCTGACATGCTCCCCCTCGTAGATGAAGTGCTCGTAGACCTCGTCGGATATGAGGGCGAAGCCGTGGTCCTCGGCCAGCTCCGCCAGGGCCCGAAGCTCCTCTCTCGTCTGAACCGATCCCGTGGGGTTGTTGGGGGAGTTGACGACGAGGGCCCTCGTCCTCGATGTAACCTTCTCGGCGACGGCCTCGGCGGTGAGGTGGAACCTCTCGTCCATGGGAACGGCGACGGGCCGTCCGTGGGTCACCCTGGCGAGGGCTGCGTAGGAGACGAAGCCAGGGTCGCCCATCAGGACCTCGTCGTCCTTCTCGACGACGGCGGCGATGGCGAGAAAGAGCGCTTCGCTTGCACCGCTGGTGACCATGATCTCGCCCGGCGCGTAATCGAGGCCGTTCTCCCGCCTGAACTTCTCGGATAGAGCGTTCCTCAATTCGGCGGTGCCCAGGTTCATGGTGTAGCCTGTGAACCCCTCCTCGATCGCCTCGATCGCCGCCCTTTTGATGTGTTCGGGGGTGTCGAAGTCGGGCTGGCCGAGGCCGAGGTTTATGGAGCCTGGACCCGCCCCCTCAAAGCTCTTTCTTATCCCGGAGATGTCGATCTCCTCGACGTGGCTTGCAAACTTCATAGTCAGGTCCTCCTTTTCCGCTCCTTTGGAAGGGGGAGATAAAATAGTTAAGCCCGAGACCGGCGTGGACCTTGAGGCGAGAAGAGGCACCTCAAAGACGCGCCGGGATTATGCCGGATCGATATATTTAAAAAGTTTGAGAGTATAAAATTCCTCAGAGGTGATAAGAAGTGAAGATAAGCGCACGAAACGTCCTTCGGGGCAGAGTCAAGTCGGTGAGCGTTGGCATGATAAGCGCGGAGGTGGTGGTGGAGCTATCCGGCGGGGACGAGATCGTCTCCGTGATCACGAAGAGGTCCGCCGAGGAATTGGAACTGAAAGAGGGCAAAGAGGTCTCGGTGGTGATCAAGGCGACAAACGTCATGATAGCTCAGGACTGAGGCCTTAAGGCCGCTTTTTTCGCCGCTCCATCGAATCGATGGCGATGAGAAAGCCGATGGCCCTCTCGGTCAGGGGATACCTTCCGACCAGCTCCTTGAACCTTTTGTTGTGGCTCGGCTCCACCAGGTGCGCCAGCTCGTGGAGGACGACGTAGTCCTCGACCCACTGGGGCGTCTCTCTCATTCGGGAGCTGATCCTGATCGTCTCGTCCTCGATGGTACAGCTCCCAAACCTTTTCATCTGCCGCTCCGAATAGCCTATCGCCTTCCAGCTCAGGGTGCCACCGAAGTACTTTTGGTTCAGGTGCTCGGCCCTCTTCTCCAGGTGGCCGTCGTTTCTCGGCCCCATCCTCTGCTCCATCCTGGCCTTGAGGCTTGATACGTGCTCGGCCAGCTCCCGGTCCGAGAGGGCCGCTGGCGCCATCACCACAAGATTGCCGTCCACCATCCGGGCCTGGACGGTCTTCTTCCGCCGGGCCGACCTCTTGACTATCACTTCCATCCCAACATCTCCACTTATCGGTCGATGTAATGATATGAATTTCTTTCGGAGGGAGGAGGTTCTGGTGAGGCGCGAGCAAAGCCTGTAAAGCTGACGCGAGAATATTATGCCGGAGGGCCGGATCTAGCATTCACCCTACCCGAAAGCAGCTCCGATCCAGGAGCCGACAAGATCGGTGGCGATTACCACCACCATCAGGATTATCAGGTGCTCTGCGACAACCTTCCAGGGATTCCTCTCCTGCCCTCTCGCAAGAAAGAAGCTCAGGATACCCAGAACTAGAAAACCCCATATTAAGCTCGCCAATATCGCCTTTGAGAGATCGAAGAGGAGGACCGGCACAATGAAGGTCATGGCCACCAGGAACTTGGACACGAAGGTGAAGACCGTCGACTCCCAGACCTCCCGCGTCGAATGAGCGTTCTCGGACTCCTCGGATATGTGTATGCCCAAAGCGTCAGAGAAGGCGTCGGCCACGGCTATCGTCAGTATCCCGCCGATCACCGCAAGCTTCGAACCCGTGCCGGAGTTGAGGCCCACCATCAACCCTAGGGTGGTGATGATCCCCGACGTCAGCCCGAAACAGAACCCGGTCCTCAACGATTCCTTCATAGCCATCATCGAACCCTTCAGATTCGGAGAATAATTATAGCTGTCGAAAGGACCCGAGTTCTGAAAGCAAATTAATGCTTTTTTTCCATCGGGGCGACGGTTGAATTTCTCCGTAAAAGATTAAGCTTGATATTCTGCCGAACCTCGATGAAGACGGAATTCTCGTTCTGGCCATCTTTCGATATAAATTTCATACTTCTTCATGGACATCTCTTCAGGTAATCGAGCCCGACCACCCGATTAAACCATAACCACTCTTTGTCACTTTTCCAATCCTAAGACCAAAATTTACTTCTACGATTAAATAAGAACACAACTTCCTGTTGGCATTGAGGCCCATAAATACGAGGTAGATGAAAATGAAGAACTACATGATGTTGACCACCCTCACCGACCAGGGGAGAAAGACGGTGAAGGACCACCCAGAGAGGATAGAGCAGGTGAACAAAGCGGTTGAAAGCTGGGGTGCGAAGATCCTCGGCCAGTACGCCCTTTTTGGGCCCTACGACTTCCTGACCCTACACCAGGCAGAAGACGACATGAGCATCCTCAAGATCGCAACAGAGCTTGGCGCAAGAGGCACCCTTAAGACCATGACCCTGCCAGCCATCCCCATAGATGAGTTCATCAAGGGACTGTTGGAGTGATCTCTCGAAAATCGAAGCTCTCCAGAGCGAGAAGGTTGAACAGACAAAACGGACTTGTTGGCGTATGCGGCGCTTTCTGTCGCATATGCCCGACTTTCGAAATAAGACGACAACTTCAGGATTCTATGATCACCTCGGCGACGTCTCTGCAGGCGTTCGCCACATGGGCAACCCCTGAGACCTTGGTGGCCTCCTCGGTGAAGGCCATAAAGTCCTTTCTGGAAATTGATGCGAGGCTGTAGTTCCTGCTTTTGGCCATTTGCTGCTACGAGCCGATCTTGAACTTCTGGCCGTAGGTGTAAGATATCCATCGCGCCCAGTAGGATATTATCGACGTCCGTTCCAACTTCTCGGCGAGCTTTTCGCAGGCGACGAAGAGCTCCTTGGCGCGGGTCCCGTACTTGGAGACGGCCTTTAGAAGCTCTCCATGGTCACAAACCTGAGATGGGAACTTCCAGTGCGCACCGCGCCCTGTCAATCAAGGCCGGCAAAATCGGGGTCGTGGTCGCAACCGCGGCCAAGTTGCTGGTGGTGACGAAGGCGCTTTACGGCATCAACATCCTATGCCAGGGCCATGCCCGGCCCGGTGAGCTATGCGATCTCAGACCAGAGTTGCCCAGGCCAGGGAGAATGAAAGAAAAGAGCTGAACTTCATCATCTCGACGTTAAGAGAGTTCATCTCAAGTTCCAGACATATATGTTGGACTCTTAATGTTTCATACTATTTATGAAAATATCTCAAACAGATACATATCATTTAGCGCCCATACAACGCTTCAGTGGTGAAGCGATATGCAAGTTTTAGAGCAGAGACCTTTTGGGGGAAGATCCGAAATTGAAGAAGTCTTCGGCGTCGTTTCGAGGATCATCTTCGGTCCCAACTTCGACTGGGAGATCTCGGACTCGACCGATGAGAGACTGGTGATGAAGATCACCGGATGTCCTCTGTTGAAGGAGGCGAAAGGGAAGGGACGAGAGCCTGAAGAGCTATCCAAAGCGTGTCAAGCCTGCTGCAGATCTGCCGTTGAAAACCTCAACCCGAAGTACACCCAGAGGTACACCAAGAGTATGTGCTCTGGTGACCTTTACTGTGAAAACGTCATCGCTCTCAGGGAATAGACTTTGAATCTGCCTTCGTACATTTATTTTTCCAGAATCGGTCGATTCGGCCGTGTTGGACATGACGAATATCCAGCCGCCTGCGAAATTCCCGGTCCGAGGGGCCGAAACCGTATGAATTAATATAAACATATTGATATATACATTTGGCAGGTCGAGCACCGACGACACCACACATCTTCGCACCAGAGCCCAACCGCCCCGATCAAAAAGACGAGTCAGAAACTCATTTAAGAGAATTTCGAAAAACCCAATCTATGGTAAAGTATATATACTATTAATACTATATTTTAGGTTATGAGGACCCTCATAGACTTCTCCATCTTGCAAGAATATAATCAGAAAGTTCTGCCGCGTGGTGATAAGCTATCAGCAATAGCCGGACTGGTTGACTGGAAACGGTTTTTGCCTATAGGTGATGGCCTGTACAAAAACAATACCGAACGAGGCGGCAGACCTAATATCGACATTATTATAATGATTAAATTACTCGTGCTTCAAGAGATGTTCGGTCTCTCGGACCCACAGTTAGAGCTTCAGGTAGCGGATAGAATTTCTTTTCGGATCTTCTTGGGGACGACTGAGATCATCCCAGACTACACTACAGTTTGGCTGTTTCGCAAGAGATTGGAAGAATCCGGCAAGTACGACGACATCTGGTACGAGTTCACCAATCAACTCCGAGCTAAAGGCTACGATGTGAGGAAAGGTGTGATCCAA
>Ga0265594_1001023_pt1 | contig 22350 bp, 17 predicted proteins | sample saktaG_11_FD_190147 | JGI IMG/M metagenome (GOLD analysis project Ga0265594, IMG submission 190147) | Saline water microbial communities from Sakinaw Lake, British Columbia, Canada - sak_2011_5_24_80m | ecosystem: Environmental > Aquatic > Non-marine Saline and Alkaline > Saline ... | reverse complement strand
AGTAGACCTTGCACAAGTCCAATCACAATACTTAGCAGGCTTGGATAAGCTTTTATTCAATGGAGCCATATCTAAATCAGAATACAACCAGAGAATAAAGGAGTTAAGTAAAGAGATTGTAATAGAATGAACAACAAGTCCTTTACCCTAATAGAGCTATTGGTAGTCATAGCTATTATTGGAGTATTAGCTGCCATTATTGTTACTAGCATGAGTGGTGCTATTACCAAATCAAAGATAGTAAGGCTCCAGGTCTTTTCAGACTCAATTAGAGCTCAATTGTCTGATTCCCTGGTCTCTTATTGGTCATTCAATGAAGGAACAGGAACTGATGCTAAAGATATGTGGGAAGGTAATAATGGAACGCTTGGAGGAGATCCTACTTGGAAATCTGGAGGAGAATGTGTATCAGGAAAATGTTTGGAGTTTGATGGAGAGAATGATTATGTGGATTGTGGGAATGATACAAGTTTGAAAAGTATCAATTCAAAAACAGTTGAAGCTTGGTTTAAATTAACTTCTCCCGCTGCACCTACAGGTGGGGCAAGTGAGATTGTTAGCAATCTTCATTGGTCCAGCAATGACAATCAGGAGGGCTATAGTCTTTGTTTCAGGTATAGTTCTGGTGGACTTAGGTTTATGGTGGGAGATGGCACTGCAAATGTCAAAACAGCAGCAGTCTCTGGAATTTCGATTGGGTTAAATGTATGGCATTACGTAGTTGGAATTCACGATTACGACGCTAACAAATTATATCTCTATTTAGATGGGGAGAAAAAAGCTGAAGTTGATATAACTGGATATACTGCTCCTACTAGAAATCTTGGAATAGGGGCAAATGGTGGCTATTGGTATAATAATTTTCCTGGTCACATAGACGAAGTCCACATATACAGCAGCGCAGCATCTATCACTCAGATACAGTCACAGTATTTAGCAGGTCTGGATAAGCTTCTGTCTAATGAAGCCATATCTAAGTCAGAATACAATCAGAGAATAAAAGAGTTAAGTAAAGAGATTGTAATAGAATGAACAACAAGTCCTTTACCCTAATAGAGCTATTGGTAGTCATAGCTATTATTGGAGTATTATCTGCCATTGTAATTACTAGTATGAGTAATGCTGTTACCAAGTCAAGAATAGTAAGACTCCAAGTCTTTTCAGATACAATTAGAGCTCAATTATCTGATTCCTTGGTCTCCTGGTGGTCATTCAATGAAGGATCAAGTACTACTGTCTATGATCAATGGGAAGGTAATAATGGGACATTATATGGAGATCCTACCTGGAAGTCTGGAGGAGATTGTGTTTCAGGGAATTGCTTGGAGTTTGATGGAGAAAATGATTATGTGGATTGTGGGAGTGATGCGAGTTTGAGAATTACTGGTGATGAAGTAACTATTGAGCTTTGGATAAATCCCTCTGATACAAGTCTGAGAAGGGGTATAGTGGGGTTTCTAGAAAAGACAAGCCCAGGATATATGTTGAGATTTTATGACGATGAAAAAGTGTATTTTCGTATAATAACTTCAGAAGGAATGTCAAATATTCAAGAAAACGATGTTACTCCATTAAATGAATGGAATCATTATGTCGGAGTTTATGACGGTTCACAGACAAGACTATACAAGAATGGTGTTGAACAAACTGAAAAAGGAACTCGTTCTGGGGATTTAATTGACCCTGGCGCATCTTTAGTAATAGGCACCTATATTACGCCGAATTATAATTTCAACGGTCTTATCGACGAAGTCCACATATATAACAGCGCAGCATCTATTACTCAAATCCAATCTCAGTACTTGGCAGGTTTGGATAAGCTTCTGTCTAATGGAACCATGTCAAAATTAGAATATAATAAAAGAATAAAGAAGTTAAGTAAAAATATAGAATAATATGAAAAACATATCTAATCGTTTTGCAAATATTACTGCTGCCATACTGCTTGCGTTAATGTTCTGTATGGCTTTTTTTAGCCAGCTTGGCGATTCAGCTACCATGGATGAACTGGCGCACATACCAGCCGGCTACTCATATTTATCTCAAAAGGATTTTAGAATAAATCCGGAACATCCTCCCCTGATTAAAGATATATCAGCAGTACCTTTAATGTTTTTGGATCTTAACTTTCCAATAGATCATTCTTCATGGACAAACGAAGTAAACGGTCAATGGTGGCTTGGAAATGAATTCATATATCAGTCAGGAAACAATGCCGATGAAATCATATTTTGGGCAAGGATGCCGATGATTTTACTTTTAATGCTTTTAGGCTGGTTAATATTTAAGTTTGCTAAAGATTTTTTTGGAAACAAAGTAGCTCTCTTAACTTTAACGATATTCAGCTTCTCTCCTGCCTTTTTGGCCAACGGAAGCCTGGTAACCACTGACATAGGAGCTACTCTTGGATTGGTTCTGGCAACATATTTCTGGCTTAAATTTCTAAAATCTCCAGTGAAAAAGAGCATAATTCTAGCTGGTGTTGCTTTTGGAATAGCAATGCTTTGCAAGTTCTCTTTAATTCTTTTGATTCCCTTTTTTGCCATAATTACCATTATTTACGCTTGGATGAAAGGAAAGAAATATATTTTAAAATATATTGGGACTGCTCTGCTGGCAGGAATAATAGGAATCATTTTCATAGTTTGGCCAATTTACCAGCTTCATGTCATAAATTATCCTCCAGAAAGACAGCTTTCGGACACTTCTGAAATCTTAGCGTCTTTTCCTGTCAAAATATTAAAAGATCTCTGCATTCGGATGTCTGACATTCCAGGAATAAGGGCAATTGATCATTACTTTTTAGGCCTTTTAATGGCAACTCAAAGAACAGCTACTGGAAATACAGTCTATTTTTTAGGAACTATTTCGAAAACCGGCTGGTGGTTTTACTTTCCTGTCGTTTATTTCTTAAAAATACCGCTTGCTTTTCATATTTTGACACTGCTGTCTCTGCTCCTTGCCGCACTGGCTGTTTCAAAACCATTCTGGGTGAATACATCGCAAAGGATTAAATCATGGATTAGAAACCACTTCCCAGAATTTTCAATGCTGGTCTTCATAGCAATCTACTGGATAACTTCCATCAGCGGAAATCTTAATATCGGTATAAGACATGTTCTGCCTACTTTTCCATTCATCTACATTTTAGTGTCAATAGGAATCGTAAGCGCGTCTAAAAGGATAAAGAAGCTGTACATATTTGTTTTTGCCTTACTTGCATGGTATATAGCTTCTTCTTTGTGCTGTTTCCCTTACTACCTTTCATACTTTAATGAAATAGGAGGAGGATACAAAGAAGGGTATAAGTATGTAGTTGATTCAAACTATGATTGGGGCCAAGACCTAAAAAGGCTTAAAACCTGGGTTGAAGAAAACAACATTGAGAAAATTAAAGTGGATTATTTCGGAGGCGGAGACGTTAAATACTATTTGGGAGACAGATATGAAAGACTTGATTCTCAATCAGGACCTCAAAAAGGATGGCTGGCAATTTCCATAGGACAGCTCCAAAGTGGAAAAGGAAACCCTGTCCCAGGATTTAACGACCCTGCCAGATACTATGAATGGTTAAATGAATACCAACCAGAGGCAAGAGTAGGAACATCAATCTTCATTTACCATATAGAATAATTACTTGTAGTATATTTTTTCAAATCTTAAATCAATATATTGGAGATTTCCCCTTTCGTCCGGGGAGATTTTCTTTTCTAGAACAAGCCCCAATTCGGTAATCTGCCAATCTAAATCTTTTTTCAAGCTGAAGTAAATATCCCAGCCTTGTTTTGTCTTAACATTTATTCTGCTTTCATCAATCGTCATTTCCTCTAAGGGAATTTTTAAGATGTCCTGAAGTTCTGATTCTATGTGCAGAATTGCTTTCAACTCTTCATGAATAACTTCTTCGCCAAGGTTAAAACTGCTGCTATTTATAGTCTTAATTTTTAAAAGATTGCTTGCTTCAGCTTTTTTAAAAATAATCCCGTTCTTATCTATTAAAAAAGCGCCATCTTCGCAGACAAAAACTGCAATTCCTTCCCTTGGTTCTAAGTCAATTGATATTTTGTCTGGAAGCTCTCGATCAATACAAATACTTCCCAATTCAGGATATTTTCCCAAAATATCTTTTTCCATTTTCTTCTCATCAAAAAGAAAAATATTCTCTTTGCTTTCTTTGGCAATTAAATTCTCTATCTCGCTGTTCTTGTCAAACTCTTTTAAAAATACGAATTCTTTTATTTTAAAGAAAGAAGAAAAAAACAAAAGATAGACAAGAGAGATTATTATTGCCGATATAAGAATAAAAATCCAAAAAAACTTATTGCGGAAAAAGGGTTTTTCCCTTTTGATTCTGTACGGCTTTCTAAGTTTTTCCATATCTTTTTATCCTTCTTAGAGATTCAAAAATATATGTTAGATAATATTTCTTAGAAAGAGGAAGATCTTGAGTTTTAAGATAATTATGCGCCTTTCCTCCAAAGCCCATTTTAAAAAGAGTTGGTCCGGCCCATGGATGAGAGGGATGTTCTTTCGGAGAAACATATCCCCAAAAATCGTAAAGTTTGCATCCCCTTTTCTTCGCTTCTTTAATTGCTTCCCATTGCAAGAGATAGGCAATAGGAATCTTGCTATATTCCGAAGAAGATGCTGCATGATGGTAAAAAGCAATATCTGACCAAAAAAGAACAAAAGAACAAGCAATAATTTTCCCTTTGTATTTCCCGAAAAAAAGCAATACCTGATTGTCTGGCAGAAAAGAGAGAAATTCTTCTTTAAAATATTTCAAAGAAAACGGAATAAAATGGTGCTTTTTAACAACTTTCTGATGAATTTCATTAAATTTATCAATCATTTCAGGATTCCTTTCAGAGAATACTTCAATATCTCTGTTTTTCTCGGCCTGACGAATCAAATATCTGGTAGTTTTTCTCATATTTGCCAAAAGTTCTTCTTCAATAGGACTAATATCTAATTTCCAGCTGGCTTCTGGATGCATATGTATTGGAGCTTTTATAAATCCAAAGTCTTTGAAGAAAGATTCATTTTCTTCGTTTCTTTCGCAAATAGGGCTTATTCTTATAAAATCAGCTTTTTCTTCTAAAGCTCTTTTTTTCATTTCTTTAAACAGTAATTTTAATGCCTCTTTATCTGTTCCTGTGGGTCCGTGCGGAAGCAAAAGGAATGATCCCCTTCTGGCTTTTACTAAAACTGTCTGGGCAGTCAAGATTAGTTTATCTTCAGAATAAATTCCGATCCGCCATATTTTGCTTCCCATTGTCTTGTTAAAATTTCCCCAATTCCAAGACTGCAAAAAAGTCTTGGAGTCGCATCCAGAAAGAAAATCTTCCCATATTTTTTTATCTTTAATCTCTTTAGCAAGCATAAAAAGAAACCAGCAAAGAGCCGGGTCCAATATGGACTCCTACTACTGGCGTAATCTCAGAAATATATAAAACTCTTGTTTTGGGCATTTTTTCAAGCTCCTTCTTAAGCTCTTGAGCTTTTTCCAAATTGTCTGAATGGGAAATAGCAACTATTACTTCTCCTTTTTCTTTTCCGACTTCTTTGGCTAAAACTTTTGGTACATTCCAAGCTCCTAATTTTACCCCAGAAAGCTTAACTTTTCCATCTTTAACTTCAATCAGTAGTCTTATCCCTATTTTTTGAAGAAATGCAATAAAAAGAATAAAAATCTTAGGAAGTTTTAATCTTCCCCTTGCAGAAATATATTTAAAATTTCCAATAGATCCTTTTAACTTTACTTTTGGACAAAAAGTTTTCATTTCTTCTAATATTTCCTGCGAGTTTTTCTTTTCTAAAATCATTTGTTGAATTTTATGAATAATCAATCCTTCTGCAACATCAATAGTAAAATCATTAAAAACATTGATTCTTTTCTTTTCCTTAACCATAGACCTGGCAATCATTGATTGGCTATAAGCTCCTGAAAGTTTCGGAGAAGTCAGAAGAACAAAAATATTTTCAAATCTTTTTAAAGATTTTTGGTAATAATTCAAGTATTCATTAAAAGAAGGATGAGAGGTGGTTGGAGTATGCTTTGATTCGCGCATTTTTTGATAGAAATTATCTTTTGTAAGATTTTTAACTTTCGGAAAATTTATAGAAAAAGGTATTTTTTCTATTTGATACTTTTCCAAAAACTCGTTTGGCAAGCTTACGCTGTCTGAAATCAAGAGTCCTATTGGTTCTTTTTTAAAACCTGTTTCAACCTGCTTTTCCATATCTTCCAGAAACCAATTAATAATCTTTAAATCCTTGAGTTGTTCTTTTACTCCATCGGGGTTATTTGTATGAATATGAAATTTAAGACTCTCTGTTGTTTCCAAAAATTCAATACTTCCTCCAAGCAAAGAAATTCTTTTTTCAATTTCTTCCTTGGTAATATTTCCTCTTTTCTCCAAAATGGAAGTAAGACAGAAACGGTAATTTGGTTGGCTATTTTCTTCAACAGAAAAAGAAGAGAAAGAAACATTTTCAATCTCCAAGGTCACATTAATCCCCTTTAAAGCATTGAGCCATCCCTCTAAAAACTTCAAGAAACCGAGTCCGCCGGCGTCAACAACATTATTCCTTTTTAAAACTTCCAGCTTCTCTTTGGTTTGAGCTAAAGCTATTTTACCGGCCTTAATTGATTCTTCTAAAACCTTGACTATGTTCTTTTCATTTTTAGCAAAGATCTTGGCTGTTTCCGCCGAGCTTTCAATAACATCCAGAATAGTTCCGTTTTGGGGCTTATAAATAGACTTAAACGCAGAATGCGACCCTTTTTTCATTGCTTGAGCAAGAATAACGCTGTTTATTTTTTTCTTAGGCTTAAGATATGTTAAAAATCCGAAAATAAAGCCGGCCATTATCATTCCAGCATTTCCCTTAGCGTTTATAGCCGCTCCTTCCAAAGCATTTTTAACAAAGCTCCTTTGGTTAGAACCATCATCTTTTTTTATAGCTCCTTCTATCCCGAGCAAAGTAGCTGAAAGATTGTATCCAGTGTCTTTGTCTGCCACAGGGAAAACATTTATTTTGTTAATTTCATCTTGGTGCAAAACCACCTGTTTTACAGAAGCAGAAAGGAAATTCTTAAAATCGAATATTCTAAGTTCTTCAACAATGATCTCTTCTTCTCTCTTCACAGATATTATTTTTTTAACCGCCTTTATGGATTTAATAGAAACTCTGGCAGATTTCTTTACTGCTCCTATTGGAATACTAAGAGAAGCTTTTCCCAATTTATAAATAACTTTATTGATCTGCACCATATTTTTTTCTCCATTTTGGAAAAGGCCTTGTATTCTCCGAGCGATCCAGCAAAAGCCTATTGAAGATTAATTTAGCTTTCGATTTAGATTTTGGCAATTCCTTTCTAATTCCTGTTAATCTTTTGATTAAAATAACAATTAGAAGAAGTATGGAAAAAATACCCAAAGGAATAAACTGCTGAAATTTTATTGAAAGGAAAAGAACAGAAAATAAGAAAAGAATCGTTCCCACTGCTCCATCCCACAATAAGGTTAAAATAATAAAAGGGATAAAAGAAAAAGCAAAAATAGTTTGATTCAAAGCGAAAACAGCTCCTAAAGCAGTAGCTGATCCCCTTCCGCCAAAGAATTTAAGCCAGCACGGCCAATTATGCCCAACAACAGCGAATAATCCCGAAAGGGCCTGGACTTCCAAAGGCAGTCCCAATTTCCTTGCCCCTACAACTACCAGCCATCCTTTTAAGATATCCAGAATCCCGGTAAGTATGCCCTGCCACTTTCCGGCATTTTTAAAAGTGCTTGTAGCTCCAGTCTGTTTTCTTCCTTGTTTTCTGATATCTACTCCGCAAGAGTATTTGGAGATAATAAAACCAAAAGGAACAGAACCTATCAAATAACTGAAAATTATCCAAAAAACACTAATCATGACAATTATTATACATTATTTTTTAAAAACCCTACAATCTCTTTGGCATTATTCTCTGAAATATTAATATGGGTTGGCAGATTCAAAATAGATAAAGACATTTTTTCTGCTTTCGGGCATCCTCCGAAATAATATTTCCTTTTGTCTGTATCCAAGGGAACAATAACGCTTTTTCTCCAGCCATCGTCTAAATATATCTTTCTTTTTCTTGCTTTTTTAAGAACAGTGTCTGTATCTATTCTCATTAAAAGCGGAAATCTCATAAAAATAGCTTCCTTGTTTTCAGGCACATTAAAAGCTTTTTGATAGATTCCAGCAATTTTCTTCCTATGCAGATTATACTTTTCCAATTTCCCGAACTGGTTTAAAGCCAAGAACGCCAAGCCATTAGGAAATCTCTTTGGGAAAACCTTAGGAATCTCTCCATTTTTTTCTTCTTTATAAACAGATTTTGAAAGAATAGAAAACTTATGAAAAACGCCTAGAATAATTCTCCCAAAGAAACTGCTTAAATTATAGGCGGGCAAGACAAAAAAATTCATTAAAATTGGATGCATAAGCTGTTGAAATATCCAAAAAGAAGAAGGAAATTCCAATTTAGCTTGTATTTGCTTTAACTTTTCAGCAATTTCCAAATCATTAGTTACAGCCATCCCTCCGTACACAGAAGAAATTATTTTATCTCTTCCAAAGCTAAAAAAAGATGCTTCGCCAAAAGTTCCGCAATATTTTCCTTTAATTTTCACTCCCAGGGAATGAGCCGTATCTTCAATTAAAATTAGGTTATTCTCTTTTGCAATATTTGAAATTTCATTGATTTTTGCCGGATATCCAAAAGTATGCTGTACCATTACCACACAAGAATTAGAAGTTATTTTTCTTTTCAGGTCTTCTGGATCCATATTTAAAGAATTATCTATATCAACGAAAATAGGCTTTGCTTTTGCTTTTAAAATAGGATTAACAGCTGCATTGCAGGTAAAGGCCTGTAGCAGTATTTCTTTATCTTTAACGTCAAAAGACTCCAGAATAGCCATAAAAGCGCTTCTTCCGCTATTAAAAGAAAAAGCATAGTTTACTCCAAGATATTTCTTAAATTGTTCTTCCAAATCTTCGTCTGATTTCCCTTTCTTCCATTTCCAAGGCTGGAAAACAACTTTTAGAGCTAGAATAATGTCATCTTTCTCCGTATTAGGAGATAAAGAAGTTGAAATAACCATAGTTATTTTATTAAAAAATTGATAAGAAGCTTTGGAACTCTTCCCTCTAAAAGAATAATATCTTGCGTGCAGGAAAAATCTTTAAGCAAACTGAAAATTTTCTTTGGATTTTCCTGGAAAACAACATTTTTCATTCCTTCTTGTTCTGCTCCCTCTTTTATTTCTTCGAAATATTCTTTACTTGTAATAACTGCTAAATTGCAAGTTTTGCCGATTTTTTGCCCAATTTGAAAGTGAACTTTTTTTGCTTCTTTGCCCAACTCAATTAAGCACGGCATAATAATTGCTTTTTTGCCTTGCCAAACATTAAGATATTCCAAGTGAGAGATTACACCGTTTGGGTTCGCAGAATATGTAGTATCAATAACATTAAACTTGCCTCTTTTTAATTTCATGCCCATATGGCACAAATTAATTTTCCCTGCTGCCATTTCTTTTAGATTCAATCCAAGCTTTTTAGCAACAGCAGCTGCCATTAAAAGATTTTCTACATTCTGTCTTCCAAGCAAAGGCAGGTTAAACTTAGCAGAATCATTGTCGCTAGAAGATACATTAAAAGAGAGAGAGTCTTTTTTTACTGTTATATTCTCTGCCCAGATATCTGCTTTTTCTTTAGTAGAGCAGAATATTTTTGATTTTACTTTCATATTCTTGGCATTTTCCTCTATTATAAGATTATCTTTATTAAATACTCCTATGCCGTCTTCAGGCAGAGATTCTATCAACTCAAACTTTGTGTTAATAATCTTTTCTTGCGAGCCAAAAGTTGCCATGTGCTGTTCGTTAATTCCCGTTAAAATGCCTATTTTCGGTTTAACAATGCTGCATAAAAGATTTACTCCTCCTTTATTGTAAGCTCCCATCTCGCATACGAAGAAGCGATGTTCGGGTTTTAAACGATTTAAAACACATTGGGAAATTCCAAACTCTGAATTCTGGTTTTCCTCTGTTTTTAAGACATGATATTTTTCCGACAAAAAGGCATAAAGAAAGTCTTTGGTTGAAGTTTTTCCGTAAGATCCGGTAATACCAATAACAATAATATCTTTAAATCGGCTTCTTTTCTTTCTTGCTTTTTTAATAATCATATTCCTTCTTAAAACAGCTATCGGCTGAAAGAAAAGAACAATCACTGAGGCAATTAATGGCATTAAAATATCAAATGCTAAAAACCAAATCACTCCTCCTATCTTTAGGACAATAATCTGGATTACTGTTCCAGTCAGAACCAATAAAACTGTCTTTTTTGTATATATTGGCTTTTTTAACTTTTTAAAGAAAAAATCCTTAAAAGCCTTTATCGCTTCAACAAAGTAGACAGCTAAAAGGAAATAAGTAAGATAGAGCGGGTTTAGTACTAAAAAACATATAAGTAAAATAACCTTCAAGAAGAAAAGCTTATTAACAAATATCTTTTTCCCTTTCTCCGTTCTAAAATGAGCTAAGAATCTTCCGATATGGTATTCTTTAATCTGCCATAGATATATCCAGAATAAAACTGCTTTTTCCGTCCTGATAAACCAAAAAAAAGTTAATAGGTAAATAATCATACAAAAAAATTAATAATGGCTTTTGACAGTTCTTCGGGACATTCCAAATGAGGACTGTGCCCTATCTTTGGAAAAACCAATATTTCTGAATTCTTGATTTCTTTATGAAAAGTACGGCCGTACTTTAATGGAACAATTTTATCTTTTTCTCCCCAAATAATAAGTGTTTTAATTTTAATTTTCAAAAGTTCAGGAAGCAAATCTTCAAGCAAAACCTTTTTAATTATCTCTTTCATTGTCTTGTTAGCTTTCGTGTAATCCCTGTGTCTTAGAAAGACATAAAATACATTTCTTAGACAGTTTTTTATCCTTATTAAATATCTTGGAGAAAGTACGGCATTTCCAATTCTGGCTATTTGAAAGATTATCTTTGTTTCAACTCCCGGCTTTAGCTTGATTCCCGCAGAATCGCATAAAACCATTTTTTCTATCATTTCCGGATGAAAGATAGAGAACTTTACGGCAATTCTGCCTCCAAAAGAATGACCGATAAGAAAAAATCTTTTCAATCCCAATCCTCTTGAAAAATTCAAAACAAATTCAGAATAGTCTTGAACTCCCCAAATCTCAAAAGGAGTAATGCTTTTGCCAAATCCAGGCAAATCAAGACAAATAACAGGATAACCGCTTTCAGATAATTTTTCTTGCACTCTTGCCCACGAATCAGAAGAACTTCCCCATCCATGAAGTATTAAAACGGGTATTTTCTTATAATTCAAAACAGCAGGATTAAAGCCTGCAATTTTATAATTAATTCTTAAGTTATCAAGAACAATAATTTTTTCCTCCATTTTATTTTGGCCTCATGGTCGGGAAAAGGATTATTTCTCTTAAGCTGTAAGAATCGGTCAGAAGCGCTGCCAACCTGTCAATTCCCATGCCTAAGCCGGCAGCTGGAGGCATAGCATACTTTAATGCTTCCAAAAAATCTTTATCTCTTCTTTCTAAAGATATCTTTGAATATTGAAAGCGCTTTTCCTGAACAATAGGGTCGTTAAGCTCTGAAAACCCGTTTATCAGTTCCATCCCCCCAGCAATCAGCTGAAATCTGTCTGCATAATTTTGATCGCTCTCCTTGGATTTTGCAAGCACTGCCATTTCAAGCGGATGGTCAATAACAAAGGTTGGTTGCAATATATTGGGTCTGCAAGCTTTTTTATAAATTTCGTCTAAGAGTATTTCTCTGGGATCATTTTTATCAACTTTTTGACCAAGATCAGATAATTTTTTGAGCAACTGTTTATTTGAGCTTTTTTCAATATCCAAACCGCAATTCTTTTTTATCAAATCCCTAAACGTTATTCTCTTCCAGGAACTTTTAAAATCTATCTCTTTGTTTCCATAAGAGATAAAAAGGTTTTTCTTTGTTTTTTTAATAATTTCCTTTAAAAATCTTTCAACAAATCTCATTAATCCATCCCTGTCCTGATAGGCCCAATAAAGTTCCATCATTGTAAAATCCGGATTATGATATTTGTCCATTCCTTCGTTCCTGAAACATCTTCCTATCTCATATATCTTTTCAAACCCGCCGACTAAAAGCTTTTTTAAATATAATTCAGGAGAAACCCTGAGATATAAGTCAAAGTTAAGAGCATTTAAATGAGTCTTAAATGGTTTAGCGAGAGCTCCTCCGGGAATAGGCTGTAAAATAGGAGTTTCTACTTCTAGAAAGTTTTTATCTGACAAAAAACTGCGGATTTCTCTTGTAATTTTTGAACGTAAAAGAAAGTTTTCTCTTACCTTTGGATTCATTATCAAATCCAAATATCTTTTTCTAAATCTTTCCTCTGTGTCGGTTAAGCCATGCCATTTCTCCGGGAGAGGAAGAAGAGACTTAGAAAGCATCCTAAACCTAAAAACCTTGATAGTTTTTTCTCCTTTTTTTGTCTTAAAAAGAGATCCTCTAATTTCAACAATATCGCCAATATCAAAATTATTAAGGAAACAATTGTAATTTTTCTTTCCGACTTTATCTCTTCCAAAATATGCCTGTATTTTTCCCGTACTATCTTCAAAATGAATAAATGTAGATCCACCATGTTTCCGAATTGATCTTATCCTTCCAGTCAAAACTAATTTTGTCTTTGCTCTTGAAAACAAACTGAAAGAATTTAAAACTTCTTCAATTGCATGAGTTCTTTTTGTTTTTGCCGGATAGGGATTAATCCCTGTTTTTCTCAAGATTTCAAGCTTTTTAAGGCGAGACTTGTAAATATCTTTGATTGCCATAATTATTATAGTTTACTTTATTCCAAAAATTAAGTCAAAAGAAAAAAGCTCTCAAAAGAGAGCTTCAAAAATTTTAATTTTTATTCAATTTCCAGAATCTTGTAATAAACCTTCCCTCTTGGAGTTTTCACTTGGACAATATTTCCTCTTTGTTTGCTTAATATGGCTTTCCCAAAAGGAGAATCAGCGGAAATTTTACCTTCCAGGGGATTAGCTTCTTCTGCTCCTACTATCTGAAACTTTTCTTTATTGCCTTTTTGAGGCGAATCCAAAGAAACTAAAACAGTTGAGCCGACATGAGCTGAATTTCCCTCACTCTTTTTTGGAACGATTACAACTTCTTTAATTAATGCTTCCAATTCTAAAATCCGACCTTCAACAAAAGCCTGAGTTTCTTTTGCTTGCGAATACTCGGCATTCTCGCTGATGTCCCCAAAGTCAATCGCTTTTTGGAGCGATTCAACAATTTCCCTTCTTTTGGTATTTTTTAAATAATCCAATTCCTTTTTCAATTTTTCCAAGCCCTCAGGGCTTATGTATTCAACCATATATTTAATCATTCTATTCTAGAAAACAGTTTTGTCAAGTCTTTTAAAATACCATTCCAGCACTTCCTTTGCCACAGGAAGAGTTGCTGACTTTATCCCGGATATGTCTTCAATGACAATAGTTAAAACAATTTCTGGATTTTCATAAGGAGCAAAAACACTAACCCAATGATGATAATGCTCTTTTTGGGAGCTTTCAGCGGTTCCTGTTTTTGCCACAGCTTCTACTGGAAGACTATTCAGAATAAACGCTGATCCATTTGGAGAAGAAACTGCTTGTCTCATTCCCTGACGGATTATTTCAATATTTTCAGGACTCACAAAACCTTCTCTAATGATTTTAGGAATAATTTGCTCTTCTAATCCAGAATCATCTTGTATGATTTTCTGAGCTAAGTGTGGCTCAAGCAATTTCCCTTTATTGGCAATAGCAGAAAACCCAGAACAAACTTCCAATGGAGTAGCTGCAAAAGCGCCTTGTCCTATTGAGAGATGATAAGTGTCTCCCAATCTCCAATTCTCATTTATTTCCGGTATAATTCCTTTGCCTTCCTGTGGAAGGTCAATTCCTGTTTTAGAATTCCATCCGAATAATTTAAGATAATCTAATATTTTTTCCGGACCAAGCCCGTCAAAATCACTAATATCTGAACCATAAAGCTGATATGAAGATTTGTATCCTCCCCCTATAAGATAAAAGAAAGTGTTAACAGATTCTGCAATAGCTCTTTTAATATCGCTCAATCCGTGAAAGGTCCAATCCTTAAAACACTCTTCTTTTTCAGAAAAGCGATTCCAAACGCAAAGATCCGAAGGACAGTAAATCTTAGTATTTCCATCAATGATACCTTCTTCTAAAGCAGCTGCTCCAATGAGCGGCTTGATAATGGAACCAGTAGGATATCCGAATCCAGAGATTGCCCGATTAAAAAGAGGATCATTTTCATCTTTTTCAATCTTTTCCCATTGCTCTTGCGAAATGCCTTGGGAGAACAAATTACTTTCAAAAGAAGGCAAGCTTACCAAACTCAACACAGCTCCGGTATTTGGATCCATAGCTATGGCAGCTGCAGATTTTGCCCCAACTCTTTCCAGCGATTTTTTTAACGATTCTGTTAATTTTTTTTGAAGTTCAAAGTCCAGATTAAGAACTATGCTCTCTCCTGGTTTTGACTCGGAAAGCAGGTCTTCAGATTTTTTTTCTCCAAAAGTATCTTTTATGATTTTTATCTTACCAGGCTCCCCTCTTAAAGCTTTTTCATAGCTTTCTTCTATGCCAGATTTTCCTATATAATCAGTTATCGTGTAATCTGGATTCTTTTCCATATCTTCTTTGTTTACTCTTTGTGTAAATCCAATCACATGGCTAATGTCTTCGCTGATATAATCCCTGACTGTATTTTTTTCAATACTAAATCCAGGAAGATTATTAATTTTTCCTTCAAGAATAACAAGGATTTCATGAGAAATGTTTTCAGCGATTGGAACACTAAATGAAATATTCTCTTCAATTTTTTCAAAAAGCTTATTCTGGTCTTCATTAATAATTCCGGCTATTTCTTTGATTATCTCTATCTTTTTATTATCCTCTCTAGGAAGATCTCTTTTATCGCAAATAAGATCATAACTTGGCTTGTTCCAGACAAGCTGAACCATGTTTCTGTCATAAATTACTCCTCTTGGAGCTTTAACCTGGTAAATTCTTTCACTGTTAATCTTGGAAAGATAAGATAAATTTTTATGCTCCAAAACCTGGAACTGGAAAGTTTTAGCAAAGAGAATCAAAAGCAGAAAAAGAAAGATTATTTCCAAAGCTAAAAAATTCTTCTTAGGAAGAGGAACTTCAAACTTTCCTTGAATATCTTTCTCTTTTTTTTGAGCTAGTCTATCTAAAAGTATTTCCTGCGGTTCTATATCTTGAAACCATTTCTTATTTGAATGATGGATTCCGAACATATTTTTTTAGAACAAACATTGTTAAAATTGACAGACAAAACATAATTACAGTATAGAAGCCGAATGGTTTTGAAGAAAATACATCCAAGAAAAAACCTCCTCCAATTGCTCCTATAGCTACAAAACTGCTTGGGAACAAAACACTCAAAATAATTACGGCAATAAAAACAAGATTGGGAATAAACCTGCTAATGCTGAAATGGATCAAAAAACTATTCTGAAATAAAATAAGGAAATAGAAAGAAACAATAATAATCAATGCTTTTTTCATTTGATAATAAATACTGTTTTTGTTTCTTTAACATTAAAGGCAGACTTGATTTCTGCTTTTTGATAAGGAGCCGTATTGTCTTTTTCGATACTTTTCACTTCTCCAATTAAGAGATTTTTAGGGAAGACTCCTTCAAGTCCGGTGCTTAAAACATTATCTCCCTGTTCAATCTTAGAATCCATTGGAATTAAATCAAAAACAATCCTTGAAGCGCCAAGACCTCTAATAATTCCATCAATATCTCTTTCAAAAATTCCAGCGCTCAAAGATGTTTTTTTGTCAGACAAAAGTTGAATTATAGAAAAATTTTCATAAGCTTTTTCTATTTTCCCAACAAGAACTTTTTGAGAAGTAATAACAGGCATTCCCTCAGAAATGCCGTCTTTAAATCCTTTGTTGATCAAAAGAGAATCTTCTAGTCCTTGCTTTCCTCCAATATCAGCCGTGATAAGCTCAAATTCTTTTTCCAATCCTATATCCAAAGCTTTTCTTAGCTCTTCATTCTCTTTTTCAATTATTTTTAACTCAATATTATTTCTTGAGAGCTCTTGAATCTTTAACAAAAGACTTTCATTCTCTTTTTTAATGTTATCTATATTTCCTATAGTTGAAAAAAAATCAGAGGTTTTCTCCCCTGCTTGCCAGAAAACATTCTGGATCGGATACGAAAAATTATAGAAAAAGTTTTTAATTGTTCCGTTAAAAAGATTCAAAGAGAAAATAATCAAAAAAACGGCAGTAAAAACAATAATTCTATTTTTTTTAAAAAGAAACTTCATTAAACTATTATACTCAAAATAAGAAAAAAGGCCAATAAAAAAAGATGCTCTGGTGGCGGCTTCCTACTTTTGCGCAAAGCACTATCATCGGCCTTAGGAAATTTCACTTCTGAGTTCGGAATGGGATCAGGTGGAACATTCCCAGCATAGCCGCCGCCGGAACATCTTTTTACTAATGATTATTAATTGCTAGCTAAGAGTTACGCTTGACATATTAGTACTCCTCGGCTTAATGCATTACTGCACTTACACCTAGAGCCTATCAACCTTGTGTTCTTCAAGGTGTCTTAATGAGCCCTAATCTTGGGAGGGGCTTCGAGCTTAGATGCTTTCAGCTCTTATCCCTTCCTAACTTAGCTACTCAGCAATGCCCTTGGCAGGACAACTGATACACCAGAGGTTAGTTCAGTCCGGTCCTCTCGTACTAGGACCAAGTTCCCTCAAGACTCCAACGCCTACGGTAGATAGGGACCAACCTGTCTCACGACGGTTTGAACCCAGCTCGCGTACCTTTTTAATGGGCGAACAGCCCAACCCTTGGGACCTTCTCCAGCCCCAGGATAAGATGAGCCGACATCGCATTTATCTATTATCTCTAATAGCACGGACTATATCTTCATCCTATTAAGTAATTTCGTCTCTTAATAGGAGTTGGCGTATTATGAGAGTTTAAATCTCCATTATGGAGTACCTCCCATCCTGTCCTTAAGGACAAAGTCTCTACGGGGTCATAACTCAAGTTTAATTTCTTGAGTTAGACTTCCCACGGTATTGCCCATCACTTTATCTACCATATAAAGCAGAGGGTTTCACCGTTATTAGCCAAATTTTTGGTATGACATTACTATCATAGCACCCCGATTTGTCGATATTTTGAGGTGCCGAACAGGGCCGTAGATATGAACTCGCGGGCCCTACCAGCCTGTTATCCCCGGGGTAGCTTTTATTTGGTAATCTTCCCCGATTCTATTAACCGAGGTCGGTTCACTAAGTTCTGGTTTCCCAACAGCTCGACCTATCAGTCTCGCTGTAAAGCCAGCTTGTGCCTTTACACGACCGCTCCGATTTCCATCCGGAGTTAGCTGACCTTTAAACGCCTCCGTTACCTTTTAGGAGGCAAGCGCCCCACTTAAACTGCCCACCTCCCACTGTCTCCCGCATAAGCGGGATTAGTCTTATCATTTCAAAAGATGGGTATTTCACTGGCGACTCCTCCTAACCCGAAAGTTAGGATTCAAAGTCTCCCCACTATTCTACGCATTAAAAACAATAAGACAATAGGAAGCTACAGTAAAGCTCCCGGGGTCTTTCCGTCTAGCCGTAGGTAACCGGCATCTTTACCGGTATTGCATTTTCACCGAGCTCCTCGTTGAGACAGTTCCCAAGTTGTTAAACCTTTCATGCGGGCCGTAACTTACACGGCAAGGGATTACGCTACTTTAACACGGTTATAGTTACCGCGGACGTTCACTGGAAGCTTAGAGCAGTTAGCATCCACCAAAAAGGCAGATACCGCCACTGTTAACGTTCCAGCACTGGTCAGGTCTCAGCCCCTATACATCCTCTTGCGAGTTAGCAGGGACCTGTGTTTTTGATAAACAGTCACTTGGAATCTTTCGCTGCGGCCGCTACAAGAGCGGCAGGGTATATTGCGAACGTACACCCGCTTTTTTGCCGAGTTCCTTAACGAGGTTTCACCCGTTCACCTTAGTATACTAGTACCAGCCTACCTGTGTTGGTTTTAAATACGGACTCGATTTCCCTAACTCTCAAAGTTTTTCTAGGCAGCTTATCTAATAAGTTTGCTCTGCCCGAAAGCAGAACTCAAATGCAAATCCAATAATGCACCTTATCTTTTAAACTGCGTCACTTTTCGAAAAGAAACCGAGGGGCCGGAATATTAACCGGCTGTCCATCCCTCATTTCCGTTTGGAAAAAAGGTTAGGCCCGCCTAACCCTTGGCTGATTGTCATTGCCAAGGAAATCTTAGGCTTTCGGTGTTCCGGACTCTCACCGGAATTGCGGTTACTCATGCCAACATTTTCACTTCCCATCGCTCCACTCTGGCTTCCGCAAGAGCTTCAATGCAATGGAAACGCTCCCCTACCAACCATTACAAAGTAATGGCTCCTTATCTTCGGTATTAAGCTTAGCCCCGGAAATCTTTGATGCAAAATTCCTTAGCTAGTAAGCTGTTACGCACTTTTTAAAGGATAGCTGCTTCTGAGCTAACCTCCTAGCTATCAAAGGAATTTCACCTTCTTAAAAACACTTAGCTTCCCTAATTTTCAAAAGAAAATCAAGGTTCCGATAAATCGGAAAAATTTAGGGACCTTAGATGAAGATCTGGGCTGTTTCCCTTTTGAATACGAAGCTTAGCCCTCGCATTCTAACTCCCCTCTAAATATTACGGCATTCGGAGTTTGATTGAGATACCTGAGAAAAATCCCACGGTATCCCATTCAGTGCTCTACCTCCGCAATACAAATCAAGGGGGCTAGCCCTAAAGCTATTTCGGGGAGAACCAGCTATTACCAAGCTCGTTTAGCTTTTCACTTCTTACCACAATTCATCCCAAGATGTTGAACGGTCTACGGGTTCGGGCCTCCTCTCGCATTTCTGCGAGATTCACCCTGATCATGGCAAGCTCGCTTGGCTTCGGGTCCTCATTCAAATTTCTTTAATTGCGCTCTTAACGCTTGCTTTCACTTAGCCTTCGTCCCATAAGGACTTAGACAAAAAATTAAAAGAGAGTCGTTGGCTCGTTCTACAAAAAGCACGCCATCATCCTAATAAAAGGACTCTGACTCTTTGTTGGCGGAATGGTTTCAGGTTCTATTTCACCGGGATCACCTCCCTACTTTTCACCTTTCCCTCACGGTACTGGTGCACTATCGGTGAGATCAACGTATTTAGCCTTAGCCGATTAGTCCGGCTTGCTTCCCTCAAGGTTATCTTCCCTCGAGGTACTCAAGAAAAATAACAAGGAGCGTAAAGTGATTTTCAAGTACGGGGCTATTACCCTCTTTGGCTCTCCTTTCCAGGAAGATTCTTCTAACCAAACTTTATCTAAATGTTCTCCCTCAGTAGTATTTCCATCGATTAGAAATACTCCCGACATTATCTTCTTACAACCCCGATAACATACAAAAGCATGTTATTGGTTTAGGCTTCTCCCTCTTCGCTCGCCGCTACTAAGGGAATAAAAACTTTTTTATAAAAACCCTAAGGTTCTTAAAAAAAATTATAACTTCGTTCTCTTTTCCTCCGCTTACTGAAATGTTTTACTTCAGCGGGTTCGCTGCGTTGCAAGCAACGCTTACAATGGTATACATTGCAGGGTTTCCCCATTCGGAAATCCTCGGGTCAAAGGTTGCTAACCACCTTACCGAGGCTTATCGCAGGCACGCCACGTCCTTCATCGCCGTGATCTCCCAAGGCATTCTCCATCCGCCTTAATGCAATACTTTAGCTAGCAATTAATAATCACTATTTATTTTTCAATGAGCGTTCCTTTCAGAAATAAAAAACCGCTTTTGGAAGCGACTTCTAAGACAATATAAAGCCTCAGAAATTATCCGCTTCTTTTGTCTAAACCTGATTTTACTTCACTCATACGATAATTATTATATCAAATCAAAAAGCCCTGTCAAGGGGCTTTTTGATGAATCTAGTAATTATTTAGATCTCTCGGAAATCTTATCTTCTATTGCGTCAATTGCTTTTTTTGCTGCTTCTTTTCCACCTAAGCCGAAAGACAAACCAAGAGCCAGAGTTAATGTTCCAATTATCCCATAGACAACACTTGAGATAATGGTTGAGGTAATTCCCAGTTGAAGCAAAATAGCCAGAGCGGCAAAAACATACACTGACCAGCGAACAATTGCACCAACTAGTTTAACTTGTTCTATTCCCATTTTCTTCACCCAAGCTTTTATAATCTTCTCTAGAAAGTCAGCAATAATTACCGACACCACAAAAATAGCAGCTGCTACCACTAAATTAGGAAGCCAGGCAATTACTTCTTTCAAAAAGCCGGCAAATTGAGATAATCCTAATATTTCTACCGAAGCAAGTAAAAATACAATTGCTATAACCCATTTACAAATTGCTCCAATAAATCCTGCTGGATCAACTTTGAATTCTGCTTTTTCCAATGACTCTTTCCATCCTGTACTCTTGAAAAGATGATTGAATTTTAATCTAATTAAAATTTCCGCTATTAATCTACCAATTCCACAAGCAATAAACCAACCGATAACAAATATTAGAATGGCAGCTAATAGGCTTGGAATAAATCCTAAAAATCCTTGCCAAAGATTTTGAAACTCTTGCACCGTAATTGTAGACCAATCTTGAATCATATATATATTATTTATTGATTAGCCGACCTTTAAAGAATTATACAACAATAATAGAAATTAAAAAAGGTATCCTGTGGATAACTTTTATTTAATCAATGAAAAGTCTTCATTAATAACAATAGGTTTCATCGCTTCTATCTCTGATTTGTAATAAGGAATTTCTGGAATCGGATTCATTAAAAAGATTTTTTGATTTAATACATGGGCAAAACCAATTTCCATTAAAGTGTTTCCGCCAATATAATTTTTAATTCCATTCTTGTTATAGTTCAAAACAAGTACCGCATCAGAACCCTGCATAGCTTTCCAAAACACTCTTATAGCATCCATGTTGTTTTTTTGATAAAGCTTAATTTTTTCTTTCTCTTCGTCAGTTTTGCCAACTAACGATTTATGAAGATCTGTTACAAAAGCATCGTGCCCAAGTTCAATAAGTTTATCACAAACTTCAATCATCTTTTCAACATATTGCATACTACCTATGATTCCTATTTTCATAAGCGAACTTCATTTAGAAAAATCTTTTTCTTAAATCCGCCTCTTTCTCTAAGTTTCATTTTTCTTTTTTGTTCTACTTTCTTCCAGTTTATTTTTTCTATTTTTGCAATTGCCAGCAAAATTTCGGAAATATCAGATAATTCATTAATAATTTCATCTTTATTTTTTGCTGTTTTTAATTCTGCTGCTTCCTCAAAAATTTTCTTTTTCAACTCTTCTTTAAATCTCTTTTGATTAAGTATGGAAATTTTCGGAATTGCATTATCCTTCTTAATAATTTCTGGAATTTTATCTCTTATTAATTTGCCATATTTAATTATTTTCATAAGTGGACCCGAGGAGACTCGAACTCCTGACCCCCGCATTGCAAATGCGATGCTCTTCCAACTGAGCTACGGGCCCGATATTATGTGGGCGTATGTGGACTCGAACCACAGACCTCAGCTTTATCAGAGCTGCGCTCTAGCCAACTGAGCTATACGCCCGTGTGTATATATTATCAAGTTTTATATTTTTTGCAAGAAAAAACTGCCAAAAAGCAGCTTTAACTATTGAATAATTAGTTTCTTAGAGTTGTTTCAAAGGTCAGTCTTTTAGGTTCTCTAACCAACACCTTTAAAGTTAAAATTCAAATTCCAAACTTCAACTTTAGCCGACACTAAATCTAAATTATATTGATCCATCGACAGCTTCCGCTACCGATGCCTTGTTACGACTTCATTCTTGTTACCGACTTTAGCTTAGACCCTATTTTACTAGGGGTTTCGGCTACCGCCGGCTCCCTTAATGTGACGGGCGGTGAGTACAAGCTTCAGGGACGTATTCATCGCCACATAGCTGATTGGCGATTACTAGCGATTCCAGCTTCATGAGGTCGAATTTCAGACCTCAATCCGAACTAGGGAGCAGTTTAAGAGATTTGCTTGCAGTTACCTGCTTGCAGCTCGTTGTCAGCTCCATTGTATCATGTGTGCAGCCCAGGGCATCAAAGGGCCATGCTGATTTGGCG
>Ga0265594_1001022_pt1 | contig 22358 bp, 14 predicted proteins | sample saktaG_11_FD_190147 | JGI IMG/M metagenome (GOLD analysis project Ga0265594, IMG submission 190147) | Saline water microbial communities from Sakinaw Lake, British Columbia, Canada - sak_2011_5_24_80m | ecosystem: Environmental > Aquatic > Non-marine Saline and Alkaline > Saline ... | reverse complement strand
GTGCTTTCACTGGCAACTCAGCAGAAAACTTTGGCGGAGGTCTGTACAACTACGACAACATGCCGGATCTTACTATTACCAACTGTACCTTTGGCGGGAACACCGCAGAATGGGGCGGAGGGATTTTTAATCGTTGGCCTTCCCACCTGAGAATGGCGAACTGCACTTTCACTGGCAATGTAGCATCCAACGGTAACGCTCTGGCATGCGATCCAAGTTTTACGACTCTCCCGGGAAGAATTGAACTAACTAATTGCATTCTGTGGAATGGCGACAACACATTATTCGATCCAAATCCAGACGGTTCAACAATCGCAATTGCTTACTCAGATGTTCAGGGCGGCTGGCTGGGTGAGGGAAATATCGATGTCAATCCGGATTTTGTGCAGGCGGGATACTGGACTCAGCCAAGTCCTCGCCAGCCGAGTGAGCGGAACTGGATCGAGGGTGACTATCATCTGAAATCGGAAGCTGGCAGATGGGATCCGAATAGTCAAAGCTGGGTGGTAGACAATGTAACCAGCTTGTGTATTGATGCAGGGGACCCGAATAGTCCGGTGGCTTTTGAGCCGGATCCGAACGGCAGTAGAATCAATATGGGCGCCTACGGAGGCACGGCTGAGGCCAGCAAGTCACCCAATTACTCATGGTGGTTCGAGACGACGCAGGGGCCGGTTCCAGCCGAAGGGCTCGGAATTATACTGCCGCATGAGCATATCTTTACAGACCTTCGCGGGCCGACCACGCCCGGGTATGGGCAGGCGGACGCGGCGGATGTTGTGCGTGTCATGTCGCCGCTGCTTTCCGATGCCCGCGACAAGGGCGTCGGTGTTTTTATCGAGTGCACCAGTATCGGCGTGGGGCGAAATGTACCCATTATAGCCCAGGTTGCCGAGGCGTCGGGACTGCCCGTGGTGGTGCCGACGGGCGTTTACGGCAGGGCAAATTTTGCGCCGCCGGAGCATCGGAATATGACCGAGGATGAATTGACCACGCTTTTTATCAGCGAGATTCGCGATGGCATCGAGGGTACGGGAATTAAGGCAGGCTTTATCAAGATAGCAACCGACGAAAGCCCAATGAACACTCTGATAGAAAAAATCCTTCGAGCGGCCGGCCGTGCCGCGAGCGAAACCGGTGCCGCGATAGCCAGCCATACGCCGACAGGTAGCAACGCCGTTCGGCAGGTAGATATCCTCGAATCTATCGATCCGGCGATAAGGTTCATCTGGGTGCATGCCCAGAACGAGAGCAATCGAAATATTCACGTTCAGTTAGCTGCCCGCGGGGTGTATATTGAGTTCGATTCCTTAGGCTGGAATCCATCTGATGACTTGACGTACATCACCGCCATTAAAAACCTGCTCGCTGCCGGTCACGGCGACCGAATCCTGCTCTCACACGATGCCGGATGGTACCAGCCCGGCTCGGCCAACGGCGGAACGCAAAAGCCTTTTACCTACCTGATCGACACTTTCATCCCGAAGCTCAGGGACGCCGGCGTGGACGATGCAACCATTCGTATGATTACGCAGACGAATCCGGTCCGCGCTTTTGGCTTTAAGTCCGGCGAATGAGGCTACCTGCCCGACGGCTACGGCGAGTAATCGCTTGAAAGATATGTCTCACATCCCCAGCGCGGTGATCTGGTTGATCAAATTCTGATAGGCGTACACCGTTACGTACAGGCAAAGGATCGTGACAACTATAACGATTACGGTGACAATCGCTTTGGTCATAATTTTGAACCGGGGATTTATCCAGACGAGCGGAAGTGCCATCGGCCCAAGGCACAGCAATGCAAGAACAATGGTTCCGGTTGCCAAATACCACTTTTTCGGTCGAGGTTTTCGTACCTGACGTCCGGTTCCGTCGAGAAACTCGCCGCAGTACCGGCACTTGATTGCTTCGACCTGAATCTGCTCGGCACAAAAAGGACATTTCTTCATATCGGCCGTATCTTCCACGATGGGCTCGTTCTGCTCCAGTAATGCCTGTTCTGCATAATCGTATGCGGTTAAATCTGTTTCCATAATAACAGTTATCGGTTCTTTGGCAAAGCTCCTTTAGGAGCAAACTATGCTTGGGTGCATATATTCCATCGGCTCATTCATTGCCGATGCAGTATAGATGCTTCTCCGATCGGATAAAAATATTCCGCTGCGAGATAGCCGGACTGGCTTTGCATGTTTCATCAAGCTCGTTCTTTGCGAGCACTTTGAATTCGGCTCCCTCTTGTATCACTGTTGTTGTTCCTTGGTCGGAGAGGAAATAGATTTTGCCGTCCGCCCAGACCGGCGAGGCCGAGAATCTGCCGCCCAGCCTTTCTCGCCAGAGAACTTCGCCTGTTGCCGCTTTGAAACACTTTGCCACGGCGGCCTCGGTTACCAGGTACAGGTATGGCTTGACGTAGAGCATTGACGGTATCTTCGGCACGTCCTCGGCCGACTCCCACGCTATGTGTGTTGCGGTGACATCGCCTTTGCCGCCAGTGCGGACAACGCGGATCGCCGAGTCTCCGAATCCGGATGCGGTAAAAATCAAGCCCTCGCCGACAACGACCGAAGGGACGACACCTTCGCCCGGGCTCGATACTGTCCAGATTCTTTCGCCGGTGTCCGGGTCGAAGCCCTGTATTACTTCACCCGCCGAGCTGACGAGCTGGTCTTTGCCGCCGACGCTGAGAATTTGCGGGCTGACGTGAGCGATTTGCGACAGGCCCCGCTTGCCTTCCCAGCGGACCTTGCCTGTATTTTTATCGAGAGCGAGAATCACGGCCTTGTCCCAGGGTTTCTGCCAGCCGAGCTTCGTATCCGGACCGGAGCTGCTCGGATCGAAAGCGACGATCAGAAGCTCTTTGTACAGGATCGGTGAGACTCCCAGGCCATGCTCGCTGAAATACTCGAAGTCGCGGTACACCCATACGGTTTGCCCTTCCATCGAGACTGCCGCGATACTGCCGTCGAAGGCCACGATGTAGACGTTTTTGCCGTCGGTGACCGGCGTGGAGGTTGCGTACGAATTGAGCGCCTGCTTGTGTCCGGGTTTTTGCCGGAGCACCTGCCTGTCCCAGAGGACGGCCCCGGTCTTTCGGTCGAGGCACAGCAGGTGAAAAGACGCGCCTTCGTCGGTGGCCGTGGTCACGAAGATGAGATCGCCGAAGATAATTGGGCTCGACCAGCCGATACCGGCGATTGGTGTCTTCCAGACGATGTTCGAGGTCTCGCTCCACTGCGTGGGCAGGTTTTTCTCGTTCGATATTCCCTGCCTGCCGGGTCCTCGAAAGCCCGGCCAGTTCTCTGCTACGGACGTTTGAGGCCCAACCGCGGAAAACGCCGTTAACCAGCACAGCACCAAAATAGCTGTTCGTTTTATCGTTCTCATTATTCCTGCATACCTCCAAAATACGGCTGCCGTGGCGAGGGCGTCCCGCCCTTGCATAAAATACAAGGCCAGGATGGCCTCGCCACAGACGCCTAAGGTTTTCTATACATTAACATCCTATCGTAAATTCCCACTGATTGCAACTGTACACAACCGATTATGGATTGCAAAATTAAGTTGTGCTGGTACGATATGGGCAATCGTAGTTCCCGGCCATTATGGGTGAATACGAATGGAATGATAGGGCAGCTGGCTTTAAGGAGACCGCCATGAAGACATTGAGAGTGAACGAATATCTATTTGCAACGCTTGGATGCATGCTGTTGCTGTCCGGTTGTGTGGCGGCAGGTCAAACATTGGCTCCGCTTAATGAGAGCGTAAGGATCGTGCCGGAAGAAACTGATGCGGTGCTGGCGAATCCGGGAATGGGTTGGGAGACGTTCGGCCGGACCGCGGATAAGGATAAGAACCTGCCGGACTGGATTCCTTCGACGATCCACTATACCCGCTGGGGCTGGGGGGTATTGGAGCCGGAGCCGGGTAAGATAGATTATGCGTTTCTGGATGGAGTTCTTGACGAGACACGCGCCTCGGGCCAGAAGCTGGCGTTTCGCGTAATGTGCTGTTCGACAAATCGGGGCAGGCCTTATCATCCCGAATGGCTCGCAGACGTCGGCGGCAAAATCCTGACATGCGACTACTCGGGAACCGAAGGGCTGCTCGTGCCGGACCTTGACGATCCGGTTGTGCTCGAAAAACATCTGGACTTCATCAAAAGGCTCGGCGAGAGATACGACGGGCATCCGGACATCGACCACGTGGACCTCGGCACGGTCGGCTGGTGGGGCGAGTGGCACATGAGCGGCTCGAAGACCGGCAAAATGCCGACAATGGCCAATCGCGAAAAAATCATCGACGCCTACTTCGCCGCGTTCCGCAGGACACCGCTGCTCATGCTGATAGGCGGCGGCGAATGTTTGAGCTACGCCGTAAGTTTGGGCGCCGGATGGCGGGCGGACTGCCTCGGTGACATGGGCGGATTCTCGGAGAACTGGTGCCACATGTGCGACGCCTATCCGAAACTGATCCCGGCTGCCGGGGTGCAGGATGCCTGGAAGACGGCGCCGGTCGCCTGGGAGAGCTGCTGGGAGATGCGGCGATGGGTTAAGGAGGACTGGTCGCTGCGATATATTTTCAATTACGCCCTGGCCATGCACGGCTCGTATTTGAATAACAAATTGGCACCGCTGCCGGAGGGCGGGAACGTCCGCGCCGAAATCGAACGTTTTCTCCGCCGGCTCGGCTACCGCCTGGTGCTAAGACAGCTCGAACATCCCGCTCGTGTCGGGGCCGGCGAGCTGCTGACGCTGGCGATGAAATGGCAGAACACCGGCTCGGCTCCGTGCTACAGGCCGTACCGGGTGGCGTACCGCCTGACAAGCGAGACCACCGGCGATAAAGTACTCATAGGGAATGTCACCGTAGAGAAATGGATGCCGGGGCACGTCGAGACCTTTAGCGAGGAATTTATCAAGAACCCGCCGGAGCTTCCGCTGGGACCGCTTATCGATATGACTGAGGAAGTTGTCGTGCCGGCCGATATGCCCGCGGGTCTGTACCGCCTTGCGATTGGCATCGTCGGCGAGCAGACGTGTGGCGAGGGCGTCCCGCCCTCGCGTCCCGCTGGCATCTTGCCGGCGGAAAGGAAACAAGGGCAAGATGCCCTCGCTACACAAGGCCAGGATGGCCTCGCCACTCCTGTTGTGCAGCTTGGCATCAAAGGCAGGACGCAGGACGGATGGTACCTGCTTAGCGAAATCGAAATAACAAAATAGACATACAAGGAGCAATGAAAAATGATGCAGACAAACGAACCAATATCGAGACGTCAGATGATGAAAAAATCGCTCGCCGCAGCGACCATACTAACTTCGGCTTCGGCCGGACGGGCAGTAACAACCGTGAAGAAAACATCGGTTCGGCTGGGCGGACCGACATTCGAAAAATATGAAGATCCCGCCGGCTGGATAGCGGCGTTGAAGAAACTCGGCTACAGCGCTGCCTATTGCCCGGTCGGTGCCGATGCCGGAGACGACGTCGTCAAAGCGTATGAACGGGCGGCCAAAGATGCGAATATCATCATTGCCGAGGTGGGGGCATGGAGCAATCCGATAAGTCCGGATGAGAAAACCCGCAAGGAAGCGCAGGAAAAATGCCGCCGGCAGTTGCACCTTGCGGACCGGATCGGAGCACGGTGCTGCGTGAATATCACCGGTTCGCGAGGCGAACAATGGGACGGGCCGTCGGAGAAGAATTTTACCGAAGAGACTTTCGATATGATCGTCGAGACGACGCGTGCAATTATCGACGATGTCAAGCCGATCAGGACGTATTTCACATTGGAGACGATGCCGTGGGCGTATCCCGATTCGGCCGATTCGTACCTGAGCCTGTTCAAGGCCATCGACCGCAGGCAGTTCGCCGTGCATCTGGATCCGGTGAACATCGTGTGCAGCCCGCAGCGTTATTTCAGCAGCGGCGCTCTGATTCGTGAGTGCTTTGCCAAGCTCGGGCCTTACATCAAAAGCTGTCACGGCAAGGATATTCTTTTGCAGCTCAAGCTGACGACCCATCTCGACGAGGTTCGCCCCGGACTCGGCGGGCTGGATTACGAAACGTTCCTCAAGGAATTGAGCAAGCGCCCCGATGTCCCGCTGATGCTCGAGCACCTGCCGAACGCCGAAGAATATCGCCTGGCCGCCGAGTACGTACGCGGCGTCGGCAAGAAAATCGGAGTGTCTTTTGCTTAAGGAACCGATTAAGATGCCAGTCAGTAAAATTAGATACAGTCGGCTTTGGACGTTTGGGATTTTCGTATGCATGATTCTTGCCGGTAGCGGCGTTCAGCCCGCAGCCGGAAACCAGGGGCGTGCCGTACCGGCCGAACACCCCCGTTTGCTGGGCTCTCGCGAGTATTTGCAGTCGCTGGCGGCGAGCCGGCCCGATGCCTACAAACGCGTCGTAGCCGTGGCACGGCAGCAGAATGCCGACGACCATGCCAAAATGATATCGATGGCGCTGGTCTGTGCAATCGAGAACGACAATCAGCTCGGAAGCGATGCCGTGCAGATGGCGATGAAATATGTCGCAGGACCTATCAGGGAGGGGCACGTTACCTTTGCGCATGACCTGGCGCGTTGCGCGATTGTTTACGATTTGTGTCACGAATACTGGACGCAGCGGCAGCGAGAGCAGTTTCACGAGTACATCAACGCCACCGTTGACGCAAATGTTCGCTCCGAGACTCACGTCTTTCACAATGGCTGGTACGGCTACAAGCACTGGGGTATCGGCCTTGCATGTTACGCGGCGTATTATGAAAATGACCGCGCCGCCGGAATTCTGGAAGAACTCGAAACCGACTGGCGCACGCGGGCGGCTCCGGCGCTCGATCTGGCAGGCGACGGCGGCGGCTGGGCCGAGGGCTACTACATCAATTACTGGCTCTATGAATGGCTTTTCTTCTGCGAGGTTGCTCGGCGATGCGAGGGCATCGACCACTACGCCGAGGCGCCGAAGTTCTTCGAGAATCGTGCTGTGGCCGGCATGTTCGAAGCTTATCCGGGCATAAGCACTTACAATTCTCGAAGATCGATCCCCATGGGCGACGGCGGGGGGCGCGTCTTCGGCGGGGACCGTGACAAGATTCTGTCGTCCCGGCGTATTCTCGTCAGCCGCTATGCCAACGATCCGGATCATCAGGCCGTGCACGCGTTCAACGAGCAGGCGCCGCGTTCGAGTGTGGGCGTCTATGCGTATAAGGATTTCCTCTGGCGCGATACGAACATCAAAGCGGGCAAGCTGGAAGATTTTAAGCTATCCCATATCAGTCCCGGCCCGGGCTACGTTTATGCTCGCAGTTCATGGGATGACGATGCGACGTATTTCTTCTTCAAGTGCGGCGACCGGTTCACCGCTCATCAGCATCTGGACGTGGGACATTTTCTGATTTACAAATACGAGGAACTGGCCGGCGACGGCGGCCATTACGATTCGTTCGGATCGAGCCACGACGTCAACTACCACCTGCGCACAATCGCGCACAGCACAATTTTGCTTTACGACCCGGCGGAGAAATGGCCCGGCATCCGCGCCGGTAATGTCACCGGCAACGACGGCGGCCAGGCTCATAATTGGCCTCACCACAACGGGGCCGTCACCGACCCGGCCCAATGGCACGCCGGACGTGACTTATACGACATCACGGATATTCTCGCCTTCGAAGACCGGGGGGCATATTTATATGTCGCAGGCGACTGCACGCGGGCCTATTCCAGCGACAAAATGGAATCTTTCACCCGGCAGATTGTATTTCTCCGGCCGGACACGTTTGTCATCTTCGACCGGGTCTGCTCCAGGGACGCTGGTTTCAAAAAAACCTGGCTGTTGCAGGCGATGAAGGTCCCCAGCCGCTCAGATAAACATCTGGTCATTACCAATGGCAAAGGCCGGCTGTTTGTCCAGACGCTGCTGCCGGAGCGGCCTCAGGTCAGGCTCGTATCCGGCCCGGAACTTTACAGCTACGGGGGGCGTGACTACCCGCCCTCACGTGATACCGGGCCCGCTCCCGAGTGCCGAATCGAAATCTTGCCTTCCGAGCCGGGAACATGCGATTATTTCCTGCACGTCCTGACGGCCGCCGGCAGTGATGTTATTTCTGTTGAGCAAGCAAAAGTTATTCGTATGGGCCGGGCGCAGGATATTACAGTTTCTGTCAGTACGGCGACAATCAAATTCGACCTGCCGGGTGTCGGAGGCAGTATCGAGCAATCAGGACAACAAAGACAGTTTACGGATACGATTGATATTAGACCTTAAAAAATATTTTGTGCCGGTACAGGAACCACAGCAGCAGCCACTTGATAGCCAGAACACCAACAGGCAGAATCAGCGGCGCGACCAGCCCTGCGTGAGCAACAAAACCCGATAGGAAAAACTCGGTAATTGAACCGAAGTCGACGAATCTTTGCAGGAAGTATATCGTTATGGGATTGACGCCGATCACAACAAAAAATATGGTCCACTTGCGGTATCCCTTGACGTCGATTATCCAATAGAACAAGGCCAGGAGCATCAGGCAGAAGCCGCCGGAGAAAAGAGTGTATGAACTGGTCCAGATAATCTTGATAATCGGAAATACGAATCCCCACAAATAACCGGCTACGACACATGCAAGTCCGGCGATCGCCAGGCCGGCCGCCTTTTTGTTGCCGGGCCGGTTGCTGCGGAGCCAGAGCCCTGCCAGCGAGCCCATCAGGACCGTGCAAATCGCCGGGAGGGTGGAGATGAGGCCTTCATTGTCGCCGAAGCCGTAGTAAAGTTCTCCCGGAAGTAACTGCTGGTCAATAAACGAAGACAGGCAACCCTCGGCCGTCATCACGCCTGCTCCAAAGCCCGGCACGGGAATCAACGCCGCGGCAAGCCAGTAGAGGATAAGGACCGCAGCGATAAATATCGCCTGGGTCCGCCATTTGGTATTGAGGACGATGATAGCGGCGAAAAAGTAACATAGCCCGATCCGCTGCAGCACGCCCATCCAGCGCATTTCAGAGAACTCGAAGTTCTGCAAATTGTTGAATATCAAACCAAGCAATATTAGCACGAAGCTTCGCTTGATGATGTGAAGGTATAGTACTGGCAGACTTTGCCCACGCTCTCGCCGGCGGGAAATCGCAAACGGCAGCACCACCCCCATGATGAACAGGAACAGCGGAAATATCAAATCCTCAAAATGAAAACCCTGCCACTCGACGTGCTCGAGCTGCTTGTGAATTACCTCGGTAACAGGGTGCTTCCATAATTCAAGAAGGCTGCCAAGGGCCGCGCCGCCCCCGATAATCCAGAACATGTCAAATCCACGAAGAGCGTCGATCGAAACTATACGCTCTGACGGTAAAGTTTGCTGCTCGGTGTTGGACACTGCCGGACCCTTTCAATTAGTTGAATAAACCTGGATTTACCTTTCATACCAGCCCAGCTACATCGCGGAGCATGATTTGCAGGAGAATATCACGCTTTTTCCGGTAATTCAAGCTTTCTGTCCGGTTCTCGAAGCTACCCGATAAAATTCATTCAGCGGATCTGATCAATTACGGCAAAAATTTCCATCTATTAAAGCCGGAATATCATTGATTTAAACTGCTGTGTTCTTTAAAATATACCTGTTGCGAGTGTAGACATATAGTTCTGCTGCAATAAGCAAACTCCAGGCACAAAGCAACAGGGAGACGGGGTAAAGAAGAGCTTAGTGAACTGCCCGTGTCTCCCTTTTTTTATGGGCTGATTTGAACAAAATTAAAAAAGCAAAGTAATGGGAGGCCGAAGACGTTGGACGGCAGGTACCATATCCAGGACACGGAACAGGACATATTAAGTCACTCTAAAAGAGCGGACTGGATACATATCCTCAGCTTGGATCCTATCCTTGCAACCGATGTTTACGAAAGGATACATAACGATCCGAGAATGAAAAACTATCGATTGCATAGACCTCAGAAAACAGAGATACGAGATACTGCCGAAGAAATTGAGGCTATGGCACGGGATACGGTATTGTCACGATTGCTTATCATTGACGTGCGCAAAGAAGCGCTGCCCAAACTTCGGACGGCGTATAATAAAATTGTCGGTTATAATCGCAGAGATCTCAACAGATTATGCTTTACAATACTGATAGGCGACGGTCCGTGGAACCTGTTCTGGGCGGGAAAGACATTGGATGTTTTTATTCCTTACCTCTCTGAGCATCGAGTGGATTTTCATCCCGCCGTATTCTTCTACGATCCTTTTCTGCACTATGAAAAGGGCGAGATCGTGCGTGGTGCAATGGATGATAAATTTGTGCTTCCGGACAAAATCCCGGGAAGGTTTGTTCCGTATTTCAAGAAGGACCAGAGCATTAGAGTGGATAAGATAAGGCGCTATTTCAGAGCAATCGGTAAGCCTGATGATATTCGTAAAAAAAGGCTCAAAAGGTTGAGAAACCTTTACAAAAAAAGAATAGCCGAGCAATTCCCCAACCATAAAGATCAATTAAAAGCCTGGCTGTCTAAAAAAGGAATCAGGTTGGCAAGCGAAAAAATGCACCTCTACCCGCTGTTCTTCGAAGACTGGGTGTATGAACTTACGCAAAGAGCAAAACAACGCTGATTTCAATATGCTTCTGGATCTGGTAATTAACAAAAGGCCTATACCGAGGTGATCGATATAGGCCTTGAATTAATGCTAATCTTTATATCCCTTTAAAAAGGCTGTGATTATTCTGCAGCGGCTTCTTTCGGGCGATTCAGCCGGATATCGTCAAAGTACATCTTGCCCGAACCGCCGGGCGAGGCCATATTGCCTTTTGTGCCCAGGCCAATCGCTATCTTATCGACGTTGGTCAGGTTTATGCCCTGATCGGCAAAAGCCTGAAGCGGGATAATCCACTCGGTCCATGTGTCGATCTGTGACGCGGCCGGATCATCATGAATTACTACCGCGGGTGTGCCGGCACTATTTGACAGAGCTACATACAGCGGCTCGGCATCGTTGCTGAGTATGCCGATATCCTGGTTCGCCCACTGCCCGGTGACATTACCGGTAGTCGTGACGTTAGTCAATACGGCCTGACACGTTAAAGCAGCGTCATGGCTTGTCAGCGCCAAACCGATGTGGACATTCGCACCCATCGGGATGGGCTCTGTGCCCTGCATCGTCCACGTCGAGCCATTAGCTGAATGATACGCTGTAAAGCTGCCGGAAATACTACGCTCCAATTTCACCCAGTACGGAGCGGTTATCGCGGCTGTCGTCGTATCAACGCTGGTCTGGTCAGTGCCGGGACGCCGCTGGAAGGAAACACCCGAACCAGGCGTCACAACCATCATCGCGTGCGCCGAGTCAGGATTTAGCGTCTCACGAATCATCACACCGGCCTTGGCCCAGACGTTTGTGTTATCGATACTCTCGACCTTTGTTACAATCGAGCCGGCGCCGGTGAGCATCTTATATGCAAAGTGGAACTCGTCGGCTTCCACGCCGTTAACCGCCCAGATATCCGCGCCGGAAGCGGTCATCGTAAAGGTGCCGGCCGGACCCTCGACGAAACTGCCCGTGGATGCCGGATTGCCTCTGAACCACAGTGACAATTCCGCAACGCCTTGCTCGCTCCAGTCACGCGTATCGCTCAATGTTTTCTCTGCTTCTGAATAGTTTGCGTAACCCTGCTTGTTGTTGTCATAGAAGAACGGCATCGATTGGTTACTCCCGTGGACGATGGTTTCTTCAGTGTAAGAAGCAGTAGTCTCGTCGCCCACAGCCGAGCCAGTTCCGTTGCCGGGGTAGGCCGGTTCATTATCATGAGCAACGTAACCAAGCCCATCTTTCCATGCCCACCATATCTCGTTATTGCCAACATCGTAATCCTCGAAGTCATCCAAGACAAAGAAATCGCCGGTCGTAAAGCTCCAGACGTTGCTTGCCCACGGACTATCGGGATTGGTAGCGTTGACTTCATCGATCCGCCAGTAATACGCCGTATTTAACGTGAGTATGCCGGGATCGTAGCTCTCTTCGCCAAGGGCTTTTGGCCCCTTATATTCGGGTGAGGTTGTCGTAGCATTCTTTACGGCGTCTGCGTCCAAGCCGAAGTACACCTCGTGCGAAGCTGCGACGGCCCCCGCATCCCAGCCAAGAATTACCGACGGCTTTACGTCCACGGCGCCGTTGGCTGGATTCGGGCCGCTGACGGCGCCCAGAGTCGTGAAACTCCAAACGTTTCCTTTATGCGTTTCTATGCCATCGAACTCATCGACACGCCAGTAATAAGTTTTTGCCAGATCAAGTGGGCCGGGGCTGTAATTCACAGTACCGTTAGGAACACCCCCAACAGCGTTGCTCACTTCGTCGAAATCTTCGCCGAAGAATATATAGTGCAATTTTGTGCCGAAACCTGCTGTCCAGTTAAGCTGCGCATTCAGGTTGACAAATCCGGCTCCGTCAACCGGGTCGGGATAATACGCAGTCTTAGGTGGAATCGAGAAGCTCCAGACGTTGCCTTTCCATGGACTATTCGGATCGGCGTCATTGACCTCGTCTATTCGCCAGTAGTAGGTCGTGCCGGGAACAAGGCCATCCGGATAAGCATATCCGGCAAATCCGGCAAGGAACGTTGTCGAAGCCTCGTTACCCTGAAACGTATCGCCGGTGCCGTCATCATCATTGACATCGTCAAAATTGTCGCCCAGATACACGTTGTGCGAGACTGCATTTAGCCCCGGCGACCAGCCGAGGGTGACCCACGTCTGCTCATGCAGGCTCCCGTTCGCAGGATTTGGCCTGGTGGCGAAATCAGGTATCACCATCAGTGCCGAAATACTAAGCGTATCGTGTCCAGACGCCGTGATTCGCACGCCTATCACCGGCACGTCCGTCGTGAAAACCACACCGAAAGCATTCTGACCATTGACGTTTACTCCCGTATCGGCATACGCAGTCGCACCGCTGAATGCAACCGGCGCTCCGAGCGAACCGTCCGCAAGAATCGCCTGCCACGTCCCCGAGTCGTTGCCGCCTCGCTCGAAGTGGAAGAAAGTCTTCGTCAGGAAGGGAAAAACCGTCTCTTGGAAGTCGATCCCGTCGATCGATGAAATATTGTCGGCATCCCCCTCAATAGCGAACATGAAGTTGTCGGCATTCGAGCCCACGTCGCCGGCCTTAACGGTCGACGTTCCGCTCACCGTCGCATCTGGAGTCGGACCGCCTTCGGCCCAGAGCGTTTCAACGCCGGCATCGATATACCAACGCGTCGTCGTACCCAGTCCCAGATCCTCATCAGCAACAACATATTCGGTCCCCTCATACTGAAAGCTGACGATCGCACCGTCAACGACGGTAACATCCGCCAGACCGCTGAGTGTGTCTGCCCCAACGGGGGCTGCCATGACCATCACGGCAAAGAGGATTAGACAAAGAAAATTCTTAGACATAACAGTCCTCCTTTAAAAAAAGGATTAACAAAAAGCGAACCACGATGGTATTCGCTCTTAATTGTGTTCTATCCGTATCTGATGATGATAGGTCCATGTGGTTGGTAACTGCCTCCATCCTTATATAGCCCTAAAGACAAGCAGAATTCTGCCCGGATGACCTCAAATCCATGGCCTATACCTTACCCTATTTATACCAGATAAGCTGCCTGCCGGTCAAGAAGAATCACTCTAAAATTAAAGGGCTTATATCTTAAGAAATGCTCATTAGCCCAATGTGATGATAAATCCTGCTGGAATTGGAAAACTTATTACAGTATTATGACCCGGATGAATAAACATTCTTGTTTACGCTGATAGTGCGACAGGGTCTGCCTGTTTAAGGTTTTGTCTAAAACTTGGTGTTTTCATGAGGATAGTATTATGGAAAAACGCAAGAGAAACACAAGCAAAAGTAGCCCCACCATGAAGAAAATCTCCCGGCGTGCCTTTATTGGCAGTTCCGCCGCTGCGGCGGCGATAACAATCGTGCCGGTGTACGTCCTTGGAGGTCCGGGGCGAACGGCGCCGAGCGAAAAGCTCAACATCGCCGGGATCGGTGTGGGCGGCCAGGGCCAATGGGACCTGGAGAATGTCAGCAGCCAGAATATTGTCGCGTTGTGTGATGTGGACTGGGCTCGCGCTGCGGATACTTTCAAACGTTATCCAAAGGCGAAAAAGTACCGCGACTTTCGAGTCATGCTGGAGAAGGAAAAAGGAATCGACGCCGTCGTGGTAGCCACGCCCGACCACGTACACGCCGTCGCTACGATGGCGGCGATAAAAATGGGAAAGCATGTCTACTGCGAAAAACCTCTGACACGGACGGTCCATGAAGCGCGGGCAATCGCCAAAGCGGCACAGCAGGCGGGCGTCGCCACTCAGATGGGAAACCAAGGCATGGCGTTCGAGGGCAACCGCCTGATCAACGAATGGATCTGGGACGGGGCAATCGGACCGGTTCGAGAGGTGCACGCCTGGTCCGACAGGCCTACACATAATGGCGAGCTTTTCTGGGCGCAGGGCGTTGACCGGCCGAAGGATACGCCGGCGGTTCCATCGACTTTGGACTGGGATTTGTGGCTGGGGCCGGCTCCGTATCGACCTTATAATCCGGCGTACGTGCCCTTCGCATGGCGCGGCTGGTGGGACTTCGGTTCCGGCGGACTGGGTGATATGGGGATTCACAATCTGGCGCCGGTCTTTTCGGCGCTGAAGCTTGGCGCGCCTCAGAGCGTGCATTCAAGCTCGACCCTGGTGTATAAAGAGAGTCTTCCGCTGGCCTCGACGGTGCACTATGAGTTCGGCGCCCGCGGGGATATGCCTCCGGTCAAGCTGCACTGGTACGATGGTGGTATGTTGCCGGCGCGTCCTGATGATCTGGAAGATACGCGGGAGCTGTCACGCGAAGACGGCCTGATCTTCGTCGGCGATAAGGGCACGATGTACGTCGAAGGCTGGGGCGGCAACAGTCCCCGACTGATTCCGGAAGCGAAGATGAAAGCGTACGAACGGCCTCCCAAGACGCTGCCCCGCTCGATCGGGCATCACAACGAATGGATTGCGGCCTGCAAGACCGGCAGCGAGACGCGTTCCAATTTCGGCTTCGCAGGCCCGCTGACCGAAGCGCTTCTGTTGGGAACTGTTTCCGTTCGTATGGGCGGCAAAAGACTGGTCTGGGACAGCAAGAATTTCAAGATTACGAATCTGCCGGAGGCCAATAAGTATCTGCACTATGAATATCGTCCGGGATGGACTTTGTAGGAATTTGCGACCATTTGAAAGATAAGGAGGTATATTCTTCATGACGAATAAGGGAAGGGTCAAGGTTGGGATTATCGGTTCGCAGTTCGAAGCGGATATTCAGGCAGCGTCTTTTGGAATGATTCCGGATGAGGCGGAAGTTGTCGCTGTAGCCTCGCCCACACCGGGCAACGCCCAAAAGCTGGCGGATAAATACGGCATCGCCCGGGTCTTTACGGATTACAAGAAGATGCTTGCCGAGAAGGACATCGAGATGGTGACAATAGCGGCGCCGAATAGTCTGCACGCGCAGATGACCGTTGATATCGCCGAAGCCGGCAAGCACGTGGTCTGCGAAAAGCCTTTGTGCATGACGCTGGAAGAGGCCGACCTGATGATCGATACATGCCGGCAAAAGGGCGTGTTGTTAATGTACGCCGAAGAGCTGTTTTTTACACCCAAATACGTCAAGGCCAAAGAGATGGCCGATCAGGGCGCGTTCGGCAAGCTTTACCTGGTGAAGCAGGCGGAAAAGCATTTCGGCCCGCACGCGTCGTGGTTCTGGGATGTGGATAAATCGGGCGGCGGCGTTTTTATGGACATGGGATGTCACGGCATCGCGTTTTGCTACTGGTTCTTAGGCCGGCCCAAAATCAAAAACGTCTTCTGCCAGATGGGGATTTACGCCCACGCGGACAAGACCAAAGGCGAGGACAACTCGATCTGCATTATCGAGTTCGAGAACAATGCCGTCGGGCTCGTCGAAGATAGCTGGGCCCGCCGCGGCGGAATGGAGGACAGGATAGAGGTTTACGGCGACGGCGGTGTTACCTACGCAGACTTGCACATGGGCAATGCGCTTCCAACATACAGCGAGTACGGCTACGGCTACGCGGTCGAGAAGGCCCCCACGACGAAGGGCTGGACGTGGCCTGTTTTCGAGGAGCTGTGGAATTACGGTTTCCCGCAGGAGATGAGGCATTTCGCCAGGTGTGTTCGTGGCAAAGAAGAGCCCCAGGCGACCGGTGAGGACGGCCGGGTCGTGCAGGAGGTTCTCTACGCCGGCTATCACTCGGCGCGAACCGGAAAGAAAGTGGAGCTGCCGTACCGGCCTAAGGGCGTTCGGACGCCTATCGACCTTTGGCTAAAGGGGTAGGGTGGGCATCGCCCACCAACTTCGAATATGGTGTGCCGTGCACACCCTACGGGAAAAGGCTAATGGCAAAAATCCATATAGAGGTTCTATCCGAGAAGGAAATCGAGGCGATTCACGCCGGCACGATGCAGATACTGCGCGATACCGGTATTATGGTGCATCAAGATGAGGCCCTGGAATTACTCAGGCAGGCAGGCGCCGAAGTGCAGCAGGATAAGAAGATCGCCCGGCTGCCCGAACGGCTTATCATGGACAGCGTCGAGCAGGCCGGTAAGAAATATATTCTTTACGGCCGAAATCCCGAGCGGACTGCGAGGTTCGGTTATGGCGATTTTGTGCTGATGAGCAGCCCTGGTCAGTATAGCTGGATCGACACCGACAGTGGCCAGCGCCGGCCGGCCACAATTCGCGATACGGGCGAAGCGATAAAACTCGGTGACGCCCTCGGCAATATCACAATCGTTGGTTCGATGGCGCAGCCCCAGGAGATATCCGAAGCCTGGCGCGATGTTTATCTTACCGGCGAGCTTGTCAAGGGCACCGGCAAGCCGACCCGGTGCTGGGTTAAGAACGAAAAGACGGCCAAATACATTCTTGAAATATATCGTGCCGTCGCCGGCGGCGCTAAGGCCCTGCGAGACAGGCCGATGGTCGAGGCGTTTCTCGAACCGATCAGCCCGCTGCGGCTGCCGAAGGATGGGCTGGACATTGTGCGCGAGTTTGCTCGTGCCGGTCAGCCCGTTAGCATCGGCCCGATGGCGATGACAAGCGGCACTGCTCCTGCAACTTTGGCTGCGACGCTCGCGCAGGAAAACGCCGAGATTCTCGCCGGCGTTGTTGTCACGCAGCTATTCGCGCCGGGCACGCCTATTACGTACGGCGGCATTCCTCATATCATGGACCCGCGTACGAGTATCTGTTCGTTCGGCTCGCCCGAGCAGGGCCTGATGGCCGTGGCGATGGTGCAGATGGCGAAATACTACGGCTTTCCGGTGTATGTGAACGTATGCCTGACGGATGCGAAAGTCCCGGATGCTCAGGCGGGCGCCGAGAAGGGCACGAGCCTGCTGCTGGCGGCTCTTGCTGGCGCCGATACTTTCGGGCACTGCGGCATCTGCGGGACGGATCACGCCGGCTCATTAGTGTGGCTCGCTCTCGATCATGAGATAATGGAATATGTCAAGCGGATCGCTCGCGGTTTCGAAGTTGATGCCGGGAAGGTAGCTGCCGACGTTGTGAGCAAGGTCGGCCCCGGCGGCAATTTCCTGGCCGAGGAACATACGGTACGGCACTTCCGCAAGGAGCTTTGGCTGGCAGGTTCGGCATGGACCAGGCAGAGTTGGGATGGATGGGCAGAAAGCGGTAAATTATCGATGGCCGACCGCATAAAAGAACATGTAAAGCAGATTCTGAGCAGCCATGAGCCGGAAGCAATCGAAGCTGGATTGGCGAAGGAAGTGGATTCAATTGTCAAAGCTGCTGAGCGAGAGCTTGGTTAGGACGGGACGGTTGTGTGCGGCGAGAAGGTTAGAACCCCCGGATAAATCCGGGGGCTAAATATGATGGGGATCGAAAGGCTGAATATATGATGGGCAGACGGCGTAAGGTACTGGGTGTAAGTCTTCTTTTGTGGTGTGTGATTTTCACCGCTGGCTGCCGGACGCCTGTTGATAGCCAGATTGACAGCGGCACGTGGCGGATATTGGCGGATGTGCCTGTCGGGCGGTTCGGCGGGGCCGCGGCCGTTGTGGACGGCAAGCTCCATCTCTTTGGCGGCGTTAATATGAACCCGCACACACCCGAGGGCCAGGACAAGGCACAGGCAGTGACATTGCATCACGTCTATGACCCTGCCGAAGACGCATGGTGGGAGGCCGGCCCGATGCCCGACAAAAAAGGCTGGCCAGCGATTGCGGTCTACCGCGACAAAATCTATATATTCGGCGGAGATAACGAAGCGATCGACAGAAGCGAGACAGTCGAGTCGTGGGTTTACGATCCGAAGACCGACACATATGATTCGATTGCTCCGCTGCCGCATCCGCGTTCGTATTGCTACGGCGTGACGGTGGGGGATTACATTTATATTTTCGGCGCCCGGACGCTGCGTTCGGACGGCCGGGCCGACCGGAGCACGTTTCGCTACGACCCGCGTAATGATACATACAAGCGGACGGCCGATCTGCCGGAGGGAGCGCGTTTCATCGTGCACGGCAGCTATAACAACTGCATTTACGCCGTGCATGGCGAGACTGATCTTGAGACCTACGCCGACGGGGTTCTTAAATACGACGTAGCAGCCGATAAGTGGACCAAGCTAAATGTGTCGCGAATCGAGCAGCGGAAATGGTACCTTAGTCAGCATTCGACGCACGTCGCGATAGGCTCGAAGCTGTTCATTCTTGGCGGCTGGAGCGCCGTGACGAGTTCGCGAAGCAATCGAGCGACATACTTTGACATGGCGACCGAGACATTCGGCGAGGTTGAGCCGATGCCGAACGGTCGATGCTGCGGCGCTGCCGGCGTCATCAACGACCGGCTCTATATCGCCGGCGGATTCTGGAAATGGGTCGATGATGTCTGCGAGTGTACCGAGACGTGGGGATTCCCGTTTGTGAAGGAGTAGTTGAGTACTATGCAGAAAAAGAAACGTTTCGTGATTCTATTATTATTTACGGCTATAACAATTGCTGCGGATAAACCTTTATATAGCGAAACTTTCACATCGATTTGGCCGCTGACTGTTGCCTCAACGCCGGCCGACGGGCTGATTTCGTCGCCGGAGCCGGATTGGCCTCAGTGGCGTGGGCCGCTACGCGACGGCATTTCGGATGAAAAGGATCTGCTCTCAAGCTGGCCTGAAGGCGGGCCGAAGCTTTTGTGGAAGATCGATAGTCTGGGCAAAGGGTGGTCGTGCCCGATTATCGTTGGGCAGCGAATTTATATTACCGGCGATGTGGGCGACGATCTGGTCATTTTTGCTCTTAACCGCAGCGGGGCCGTTCAATGGAAGGTTACAAACGGCAGGAACTGGAAGAATCCCTATCCCGGTGCACGTGCGTGCTGCGTTTTTTCCGAAGGCCGTTTGTATAATATGAACGCTCACGGGCGAGTGGTCTGCCTGGATGCGGCTTCGGGCAGAGAGTTGTGGGCTGTCAATATTCTGGAGCGGTTTGACGCTAAGAATATCACGTGGGCGTTAAGCGAATGCCTGCTTGTCGATGGCCGGAATCTAATTGTTACGCCCGGCGGTAAAAAGGCGCTCATGGCCGCACTGGACAAGCAGACCGGCCGGACATTATGGACGACCGAGCCGCTTGGCGATGACCGCACCTCGCACAGTTCGCCGATTCTGCTGCGATATGCCGGACGCCGGCTGATTACGAGCTGCTCGTCGGCGCACGGTTTCGGCGTCGATGCCGATACCGGCGAACTCCTCTGGACGGTTCCTCTGAAGAATCCGCACGGAGTCAATGCCAGCACGCCGATTTACGGTTCCGGCATCGTTTACTACGTGACGCCCTATGCCGAGATGGGTAGAGCGTACCGGCTCGTCACGGACGGACAGGCCATGACCGCCGAGCACATCTGGACGTCCGGCCTGGATACGGTGACAGGCGCGGCCGTGCTTGTTGACGGTGTGCTATATTCGGCCGGCTACCGGGAGTCGAAATGGTGGTTCACAGTCGACTGGCTAACCGGCGAAACGAAGTACGAGCTTAAAGACTTCACAACCGGGGCAGCAATTTACGCCGACGGCCGGCTCTATTGCCTCGATGAAAAAGGCTCCGCGGGTCTGCTGAAACCCGGCCCCGACGGCCTTGAGATCGCCGGACGCTTTGCCCTGGTGGCTGAGAAGGTTCGCGATGCCTGGACGCACCCGGTCCTGCATGACGGCCGGCTTTACCTTCGCTATCACGATACGCTTTGGTGTTATGATGTGAAGCGGCGCTGAAAAAAGTTTACGGATCTAAAATACTTGATATTTTAATTATTCCGGCATAGGATTCGGGATAAATAGCGGACTGGAAGCTTAAAGCTTAAAACTTAAAACTTCTTAAGTTAGGGGACAGGCCATGAAGCAATGGGCGTACATCATTTTTATATCGCTTATCACTGTGATATGTGTTTGTTTTATTACCCTGAATATAAGATCTGTCAGAAGGGTATCGTCTGCCACAATTGAATTGGAGCAGTATAAAAAGATGCTTGCCGATCTCGAAGGGCAAATCAAAAAGGCAAGTTCAGAGAGGAACCTGGCGAATCAGAAGGTCAGCCAGCTTGAAGCGGAGGTTTCATCTCTACTTGAGCAGCGAAAAGCAGATCAGCGAGTTATTGAAAATCTGCGTGAATCGCTGCAGCAGAATAAATCCGCCCAGGTTAGGCAGGACGCCAGGGACCAGAAGCCCATCGAACAGAAACAGCAACAGAGCGTCGAAGACGCCGAAGAAGAAGTTATAAAATATGATGCTGATATGGTGCGGGAGATGATATCGTCAGCCGGTGGTCTTGAAGAAGCTATTCGCCGGATTGTCACCTCTGAAGGGATCGGTTCGACTTTGCAGCAGCACAGTGAGAACCCGGCCCATTGGGTTGCCGCTGCGTCTCTGGCACAGGACCCGGATGCGTCCCTGGAATATCTCGAGCAGGCCGCCGAACTGTTCCCGGATTCATCGATGACTCTTACATCGTTAGTTGGGGCCTATATCAGAAGCCAGCGGATCGATGAATCGACTATGGCCTATATCGATCAAATGAAAAAGGTCGATCCGACAAATGCCCTTGCCGATTGTTACTCCGCGTATTGTCAGTTTAACAATGGGGATATTGAAGGGGCGCTTCAGTCACTGTCACAAGCAAGTGTAAAAGACAGATTTGCCGACGACAGCATAGACCTGTTGATGTCGCGAAATGATTATTTTCTCAGCGAAGGCTGTTCGAGTTCGGTCGCACTTGGACTTTCGGCGTTCGATTTACCCTTATCGCATATGGGCATGCTCCGGGAGATAGGCGAATATTCGATGGTGCAGGCCGATACGCTTTATGGGACCGGCCGATTCGAAGATGCCCTGCAGATCGTAACTGATGTCTCGAAGCTCGGTGGGACTCTCTCTTCGTCCGGCCGATTTATCATCAGCGACCGCACCGGTATGGCTTTGCAGATATCTGCTCTCGAAAGGGCAAAACAGTTATACGAGGCTTTGGGTGACATCACAAAAACTGCGGAAGTTGATTCTCAATTGCAGGCCGTGCAACAGCGGTCCGAGACAATTGATATTATGGTGCAGGCTTTTGGCGGCGTTATGCAAAACATGAGCGATCAGGACCTTGCCGATTATGTCAATGGCACTATTCTCAACGGCGAGTTCTCGACACTGCAGAATATACCGGAGATAGCGGCGGCATTGGAGCAGGCACGCAAACAGCGGGAAGAAGAATCTTCCGAAACGAGCGTGCCATAACCAAAGGATAACCGATACCATTTCTTCTGACAGGAGTTGTAGCATGAAACACCATTTTGTGATGAGCCTAACGGCCATCATTCTCGTAACGTCCGGCATATTTTGCTTACACTCATACGGCCAATCCCTTGACCTTCGCACGGAATATGATGGCAAGGGCCATCGGGTTAAAATCGTGCTGGACGGCGAAGATGTTCTGACTTCGCCGCCGGAAGGCCTCTGGTCGATAGCTACTGAATGGGAAAATAGCTGGCCCGCCGGCTGGATTCATGCCGGGCCTACGGAAATTGAGCGCGTGGGAGACTGGACGATTCTGCGAGGTAAGCTTGAAACTCCGGCGGGCACCTGGCGGCTTTCGGATTCGTATCGGCCCGAGGGCAACGTTATAAAGTGCATCAGGCGGTTCATCTGGGACGGATCTGATACGGCTGAGTTCGTGACACTCTCGGTCCGCTTTCAATGCCGGGGCAGGGGCTCGAAGGCCGTACTTCCCGGCATACTCTATCATGGCAACCCGTCCGGCGCAAAGAGCGGCAGGGTGCCCGT
>Ga0265594_1001019_pt1 | contig 22402 bp, 11 predicted proteins | sample saktaG_11_FD_190147 | JGI IMG/M metagenome (GOLD analysis project Ga0265594, IMG submission 190147) | Saline water microbial communities from Sakinaw Lake, British Columbia, Canada - sak_2011_5_24_80m | ecosystem: Environmental > Aquatic > Non-marine Saline and Alkaline > Saline ... | reverse complement strand
TCTCTCTCTACTTTTAATTGGATACTTATTGTGTCCATAGCTCACCTCTTCTTTTTTTCTATCTATTTAAGGTGAGCTATTTTTTCTTTCTCCACAAGATTTTACATGCTTCTATGCATCCTTACCATCCCATATGATATCATGAGAACCATTCTCCATCCTGCCGCTAATAAGAGTATTTATTTCGCGACCTAACAAATCATAAATAATAATTTTTACAAACACCGGCTCTGCCAAATGGTAAGTTATTGTGGTGCTGAGGTTGAACGGATTAGGATAAACTTGTAATAAATTTCCAGATTCCGCAACCGTCGTTTTACTCTGAGGCTGAGTCTTCGGAGGTTTTGCCGGCCTACTTTGATGAAATGCAAGGATATTTTCCTTGACCGTTTTTGTCTCCTCGTCTTGATATTTATTGGTCATAATGTTAAAAACTTTAACGGCTTCATCCATATCTTTCCTTTTCTCAAGTAAATCTACCCCCAAGTCCAGCAGAATTTCACGACCAAACAGACTCGTATCGGGTACCGACAGCGCCAGATCAAGCGCTTTTCGAGTTTCTCCTCTATAAAGATTGAGTTTCATCAACCAGCGTACCGCCTCATAGGTTACCGTATGGTGGAGGCTTCGGTCTTTCAGGAGAGATTGTAGATTCCCCTCTTCACCAGCCAGCATACCTTCACGGTACGCGGATTTCATCGCCAGGAATAAGGCTTCTGCAGACTGATTATCCGACCTGTGACTTTGAAATGCAGATTTGGCAAGTTCTTTGGCTCCGGCATAATCATTTTCTCTATAAGCTTGCCATGCCCGGTATAAAACATTGGTAACCTCTTTTGATAAAGACCACGACGGGCCTACAGGATCGGGCGCTGAACCTAAAACAGGTTGATAATAGACAGTGTAACCACCGACTAAGGGGTCTGTTCCACCCCAATAATTATTCTGTGCACCGATAGAATGACCTGATGCATTATAAACATGATACGGAGTAGTATAGGCTGGACGCTCAATCCAATTGTAACCATAAGCATAAGTTGGATATCCACCAAGAATACAGACACCGATATAAACAATATTACTTTCAAATTTATTTCGCCCACACATCTGGTAGTTAAAGCAGGTGCTTCCACTACCCATGTTCTCATGGCCGTAATAGGGACCGTTATAAAGAGTGGTACTACCTAAGTTGCATCTCATCACTACGCCGTCGCCATTGCCGGTTGTGATAATCGGTGCAATTGTTTTAGCCTGAATATAACAATCTTCAATCCATGGATTACTGTCTTCTGTTATTCTTATGCCTGTATAGTGAGCCTGGATGTCATTCTTCTTTATTGACATTGCACAATTTCCGCCAACTATAATGCCGTAATCGCAATCTTTAATCTGGCAATTTTTGATGTAGGAACTTGATGAACCGTCGACATCAATACCGTACCATCGTCCGCTTCCACTCGATTGAAAAGTAGCATCGTCGGCTTCTATTTTGCCGTGGACGGTTAATGCGTATCCGGCATTGACTTTAACTTTGGTGTCGTCGAGGATAGATAGTGTTGCACCGCTGGTTATTGTGACATCTCCCAAAACATGTAGATTGCCAAACCAATACTCATCGCTCGTAAAGGTACCGCCGGTGACTGCAGTGTAGGGAGCATAATTATGTTTTGTGATTGTAATATAGAGGGGGCGGACTGATGTGTAGAAAGTGTAACTGCTTACATCATTTTCAATCTGCCAAAAAGCTGAACCCTTGTCTCCGCTGCAAGCACAAATATTACAGCCGCTTACATTGGCATTAACAGTGATAGAACTGCCATTATCGCTAATAGTAACATTATCAAATGATAAAAGTGAGTCTGTCCAAATCTCTGTTTCCGGACAGCCAAAACAATTATGGGAGTAACGTAAATAATGATCGTTATAATTTTGTTTTGAAACTGTCTCGGCAACGCCAGCATGAAAAGAAGATTTACCACTCTCACTATCAACAAACCCTGTGCTCCAGAGATCACTAAACTCACGGTGCAATTCCCATGAATTGGTCCAATGACTCCATCTGCTATTTCCTAATATGAGGGGACCATTTATATGCCAATTCATACACATAAAACCTTCTGCCATACTACGTTAATCTGTTGGATACTTTTTTCCGTGAGGTATCGAACCGGGTGTGTCTGTACTACGAAAATCGTCAAATGCACATACTTCGCAGCAAACTGAATAGACAATAGCAGGATAATCTTCGTTTGTCATATTATCCAAACCATCCCCGGTCACATCACTCTGTACAAGCATATTACCTTCATCATAAAACTTACCATCATCTGGCGTCCAGACATAGTTATCACCGCCGGCATATTTGTTAGGTTTAAAAGCATTTACAAAACCATGACAATACCAGTTGAGTATACCATATTTTTGAGACATTGTAGAAACAACAGTTGTGGCCGGGGTGCCATCTCCCAATTGATCATGTGTCATAACAGATGGATAATATGGCATAACACTTTCTGGTTGATCAAGTGCATCAAACTCATCAGCGCTCACCCAGAAACACTTTATCAGATATGAATCATCTCCATTTCCCGGCTTCAGTTCATATTTAAAAAGTTTGTCAATCCAATACTTAATATCCTGCTCGTTCGTACACGGCAGCCGGCCTACGAAGATTTCGGGGTTGTAATCGGGAGAATCATGAGTTGGTTCACCATATCTAATGTATTCATCGTCATCAGTTCCATCTACATCCCAATCCCCGTTGAAATCCTCGAAATATAAATGGGCAGGTATTCTCCAATAGCTATAGTCTTCATAGTCATCCCAGTCCTTATCATTACCACCACAACCATATCTTACTGGAACGATCGTATGATCGCCAGCCAAAAGCGCCCATATGGTTTTAGGATTCCCATCATAATATGAATCACAAAGATATTGCCGCAGTGCCCCGGCTGCATCTGTAATATCAGAAGCCTCGTCCCTGGTATAGTTGGCAGTTATCTGTTCCATCGTTACAATACCAATATCCAATCCTTTTCTTTTTTTCCACGAAACAAAGGCTTCAAATTTGTCCTTTAAGGCATTATTTGTGATGATGACATATTCATAGGAAGGCAAGGGATTGCTTTGAAATATCATCGCTTTACCGAGTGAAGGACGCACTCTATACAAAGGTATGTCCCGTGGATTGTCAACGATTTTTTCTAAAATCGCATCATATATTTGTTGATTCTTCTTACTTCTAATCCCTCCCTGAATTCTGGGCATTTTGCCATGCTTCATTTTAGGCTCAAAATCAATAGAAGAAAAAAATACCAGTCGACCTGATTTAGGTTTATATTGAAGCGGATAAACCGCTAGTGTAATAATGTGATTGCAACCGTCAAAATAACCGTCGTGGACAACCCTGACAATCTCCGAAGGGTAAGGCTCGTCGGAATTGTAAACTGAAAAATCCGGCTGAATAAAATCGGATTTCTGATAATCAGTGGATGTTGGTATTGGCGGCTGAGCCGGAAAGATAAAATATGTTCCTGAAATTACCTGTTTGCTGATATCTTTTATGACGACCTTTTCTACATCTTGATCAGAAGGCACAATGAGTTTGACGTATTTAACCGGTAGATACGGTTTGCCCAGTTCATCCATCTGCTGTAGATCAGCTAGTGAAACCTTATTATAAATGTTCCCATCTCCAGCGGTGACGGTGGTGACATTTAAATCAGATCTGGAAAAATAGTTTTGATGGGAGATCTGTGCCAACAAAACAGTACTCATTGTCAAAACAAGTAATGCACAAACGGATACACAAAGTAAACCAATTTTATAGGATATGTTCTTCATGATTCATCTTCTTTTTTAAGTAAGTAAATGATAAAATTTTGTTTAAAATTTATGTTTTCAAAAAGCGCTATTATTTATCCAAAAGAGGCGATCTGATATAAAAGCTCTTTTTAAATCCCTTTCTTACCTTAGCAAAACTATTTTTTGAGTTTTAACTTGCTGCTTTTTCGTCATGTTAAGAGTTTCCACCATCATTTTAACAAAATAGATACCGCTGCTAACAATCTGGTCATTTAAATCTTTACCATTCCATGTGATGTTATAACTGCCCGACTTCTGTTTTTCAGAAACTAAAATTTTTATCTTTTGACCTGAGCAGTTAAAAATTTCAAGTCTGACAGAATAAGGATCAGATAAATCATAAGAAATGGTCGTTGATGAATTGAAGGGGTTGGGATAATTCTGTTTTAGTCTAAAATTTTCCGGATAATTTAGTTCTTTTTTTTTCTCAACATTATTTCCTATTCCATAAGAATAAATATACACCTTTCCAGTTGGATCCCATCCCCCTCCTCTGCCAAATCCAATATCTATATGGGAATCCCCGTTAATATCGCCTAATCCGCAAACTGGCATAGCCCAGAATGAAAGAGGTATATCCGGTACGGTATCCAAAAATGTATTGCCAAAGAAGATATTAACATATTTTGAAACAGCAACAAAATCATCAAAACCATCTTTGTTCAAATCGCCCAAACCACCTAAGTAGCAAAAATTAGTACCAGGGAATAATATCAGATTTGGAATTGTATCTATCATTGTTTCTCCCAAATAAATATTTATTTTATCAAGTGCTAAAATACCAAAATCACTAAATCCATCTTTGTTGATATCTTCTAACCTTGCAACAATTCTACCGAAAGAACCATATTGTGGTATACTTTGATCGACAAATCGTTTTGAATTTTCAAAATTAATCTCATGGCCACCTAAAAATAAGTAAACTTTACCTGATTCTCCCTTTAAATCTTGTGGGGCTCCAATAAGTATGTCGTCAAACCCATCTCCATTAACATCGCCTACTCCTGAAACTGATTCACCCAACATATCATGAGTTTCCTGACCTTCGATTGATACGTCTGCTATACTATCCATATCTGCACCGCCAAAGTAGATATAGGCTCTCCCCTGGGCGAAAGTACCATCAAACGGAGCACCTATTATTATATCATCGTAACCATCTTTGTTCATATCTCCGGCAAAAGAAACAGAATTGCCAAGCATAGAACGAAAAACTGTGCCTTCCATTGTTACATCAGGTATGGTGTCCATTTGAGGGCCCCCCAAAAACACATAAGCTTTTCCGGCAGAATCCAAATAATATGGTGGGCCGGGAGTGTAGTATGGCGCTCCAATTACAATGTCAGGAAATCCATCCCCATTGACATCTCCGCCACCGGCAACTGAATAACCGAAAAAACCTTGCGACTCAGGAGCAAAACTCAGATCTGCAAGCGTATCAAACGGAGAACCGCCAAAATAGAGTTTGGCATAATTGCCGCCAGGTGCGCCGACAAGCACATCATCATAGCCATCGCCATTCACATCGCCAACGCCGGCCACCACGCGGAATTTATCATCTGTTTTTTCTCCGGTCATGGTGGCTATAAGGTGGAGACTGTCCCGGGGATAGACTTGAGTAAAAACGATCATAATAGTTATCATTGATAATGCAGATTTCATGGTTTTTTTCTTTACTTTTATTTTACTACCAACATCTTCTTTTGAGCAACATATTCCCCAACTTGCATCCGAATCCAATAAACGCCGCTGGGAACCAAATTGCCAAACCGACCCCGCCTATGCCAATAAACGGAAAAATATCCATTCGGTTTTAACGCGCTTTCCTGTCTTCAAAGTGCGTATCGTATCAGCAGGTGTAAGCGAGCGAAAGACTTTTCGTACTTTCTCGGTTCTTTGAGAATTCATTAACTCAGCCAAAGTTGTTTTCGGATTTACTGTTATCTCGCTTTTATTCGCTTTATATCTTCCGGCCGGCATTTGAATGGTTCCGGGCTTCAAATGCACAATGATTTCATTGGACACATATTCGGGCAGCGCCCCGCCAGGATCTTTATTCCCTGAGCGGATGCTGTACCCTCGGAAATAATAAAGATTAATCAAAAAATTATCCCGGAAAATGCTGTAAAAGATGTCTTTTTTGTTAACATGGTTTATTTCTCCTCTTTTGTTTTAAAAGTTCGCTACGCTCTTTGCTTTCCCACCGGCATACTATGAACCCTCTAAGGCTCATCACTTCCTCTTACAATATTAAGTCGTTTATGGCGTAGTTAATGGCCGCTGGTTGGTGCCATCTGCATTCATAAGCCAAATGCCAATTATTCCTTAACAGATTCACCTTGTATAATAAACTAAAATTATTCAATAAGGTCTAAATCTCGCTTCCTACATTGTCACAGTATTTATCCATAGTTATCTTTCTTAAATGATTACCACACAACCCACACACCTCGTTCTCTGAGTGCCGGAATATAGACGTTTATTGACGTTTCACTCAGTGGATTACCTCTTAAATATACCGAGTCACCCTCACCCAACCCGTTGTTGTTGACCAGCGGTAATATATCGGTAATATTGTTGTTAGATAATTTCAGTATTGTCAATTCAGTGAGATTTTCCAAAGCAGAAATATCCACAATCTGATTATCACTCAACCGAATATCATTTAGATTAATAAGTCCCGCTAACGATGAAATATCAGTGATGCTATTGTCACTCAGGTCTAGTGAATTTAGGTTTGATAAATTTGTTAGGGGTGTAATATCTGTTATCTGACACGATCTTAAGACCAGTCGGTATAATTGTCTTATCTCAGACAGGGGAGATATATCGCCACTTTGAAGACAATTTAACGTCAGAACTTCTAAATCCGTCATGCTTTCTACAGCGTTAATATTCTCAATTGGATTAGAGTATAATTCCAGAACAATTAATTGCGTCATATTTGCTAGGGGAGAGATGTCAGTAATCCCATTCTCATTAAGATATAGATACTTTAATTGGATAAGCTCCACAAGGGGTGATATATCACATATGTTTTGGTTAAAACTAAGATTTAATTCAATTAAATTTGTCAAATTCGCCAGCGGGGATATATCACTGAATAAATGATATTGAAGGTAAAGACGTTTAAGATTCATACAATTCTCAAGGCCGTTTAAGGATTCTATCTGTCCGACCCAGATTCCCTGGTGCCAATAATCGAAATATATTAAGGTATCCAAAGACAGCAACGCAGTTTCTGTGAAATCCTCTGTGGGCATCTTCAATGTATAGCGCACAATGACTTCCAGTTTGGGATCCTCAAAAACAATCGTATCTCTGGGTGTTACCGTTATTATGACCTCGTCCGGCTCACTCTTACTCTCGTCATATATCTCAGGTAGTTCCAGCACCAATTGATCAGTACTGTAAACAGTCAGAGTGAATCTGTAAACACCCTCCACTGTCAAACCGATGCTTTGAGTCGAACAGACACAACAGGAACCCAAATCTACTATTGCCGGATTGTTCTCATCCTGGTCCCATTGGTACCAAGCTATCGCTTCACCATCACCAGGGGAACTGCCAGAGCCATCTAAGACAACATAATTTCCAACCTTGACAGTCTGATCAAAACCAGCATCGGCAATGGGGGGATTCCCCGGTTTTTCCAGCAGGATGTTTTTCTCAATGACCGTGTCTTCCGAAGACACAACAAAGTTTTCCTCAACAAAAGGAAGAAAGCCTTCTTTTTCAGCATAAATGGTAAAGGTCTGTTGAAACTGGGTCTGTGATTTCAGAAGGGATTTCGGGGGTGATTGATATATTCTTCCTGTCCCTCCTGCCGCACCATCCATGAGCACCATCTTCCTGGTCTTTGTAAAATCTTTTGTTTCTAACCTGTAAAAATAAATCCCTGTGGAAACACCAATTCCTTTGTTATTTGTGCCATCCCAGCGCACCCGGGTAAGCCCTGACGGATAAAAACCATCCGCAAGCACCCTCACAACCTGTCCTTTTATGTTAAAAATGGTAAGATTTACATGGAAAGTTTGCGATAATTCAAATTCAATTACGGTTCCGGGGTTAAAGGGATTGGGGTAATTCTGGTGAAGTTGAAACCTTTCTGGGGTTGGGGATTTATCTTCTTTCACACCCGTCTGAGTTAAAACCAATTGGAGAGAATAGACGCCAAGAGTGTCTGTTTGAGTTGACGTAGTATCCTCATGGGGCTGGGAAATAAAATTGACATTTGCTTGATAGAGCCCAGTACTGTCTTTATCGATCACCATCCCGTAGACCCGTACCGTGTGGGTCTGTGAAAAACCGGTTTGCGCAAAAAGTCCCATCCCCAAAAAGGTAACAAAGAAAATTCCCCAGCCTTTGTTTTTTAAATTACTGATCATAACGGTTTTTACCACATAAAAATGTAACTGCTATCGGGTGTAATAGCAAAATAGCCTACGCCTGAGAAACAACCGTTGACCTCTCATTCACAAGCTCCTTTTTGGAACCCAACTTATTAGTTTTTGAATTTTCATACACATAATGTATTATGAACCTTTACCTGAGAAGCAGCATCCGCCGCATCTGTCGGAAAGAACCAGCACGAAGCTCGTACAAATAGATACCACTACTAACTGATTTCCCTTTAGAATCTTTCCCATCCCAAATTACCCAATACACTCCGTGGGTTTTTGTCTCGTCCACCATAATATTAACCTCCCGTCCTAATATATCAAGAACGCACAAACGGACGTGGTTCTTCCGAGGAACTCTATACTCAATAGTAGTTACCGGATTGAAGGGATTCGGATAGTTCTGAGAGAGTTCCGGAGAATAGGGAACATCTGCACTTTGCCTCTCTGGTTCAACACCGGTAACTAACTCACCGGTAACGGCATCAAACAATACATAAAACTTCTCTCCAGTGGAATCTGAAGAATACGTAATTCGCCAATAGGTCAAAAAAGGTGGGGGGAAAGCCATATTAAGTGCAGCTTTGATTTCCCAATCAGGATATATTGAACGAAAATTACTTCCCCCAGCCGCCTCGGCGATGGTTAATGCCGAATCACTGTCTATCCAATCAGTTTCTATAATTGCAAGACCATCTCTTAATTCCCCTACCCCTTCAAAAATGATATCTGACCCAAGGGTATAGAATAAATATTCTTTAGATTGACCAAAGGAGGCGTAGATGTAGTGCCATGAAATCGCCGTCCCGTTGTAATCCAATTTACTACCACTAATCCACACCAGCTTGGCATCCGCGGCCTTCATCTGGGCCAGAGAATCAATCTTACCCAACAAATATTTGGCCGTATGCGCTTCAAAATTTGTAACCTTTATATCTGTTCCACTAACATCGTTCACTACCATAAAACTATCTAACACACCGTTACCACTTAATAGAAAAGACGAAACCGGTGATATCTGTGCTACCGCATTACTTCCAATAATTAGGCTTAAAACCAATCCCCGCCACAAAATATGCCTCCAAAAACTATCAGGAGATTCTTTCATTTTACCCTTCCTTTCCGAACAGAGCTAAACTAAAAAAGCGGCAAGGGTTTATATTATGTAAATTGGATTTTCAAATATACGCGAAGTTCTATCGGATTTGATTATAGTAATAAAAATTAAAACAAAACTCCCAGCGTATAAGAATGAGTATTGCCAAGAATCCCGACCGGTTTGAACGCATAATCGACCTTTAAACCCAGATTATTCATAAACCGCAACAGCAGTCCCCCGCCATAAGTCATTCCGAATTCGGTTTCTTCCATGAAAAGCGATTTATAACCCGCCCGCAGACTAAAACTGCCTGTCCCGGGAATCGTCATTTCATATTCGGCTCCTACGTTAACCGATTCAGCGTTGTTGTTCGGATGAAGCGCATCAGCTGCAAGCGTCAAGCGCTGATTTCTGAAAACGATAGGCTGCACCGATATGCCAATCCGGAAAATCAAGGGCAGCTCCCATTCTTGCGGTTTAAATTGTCCCTTAACTGAGCTATAATTCCCGGCTTCATCGGGCAGAATATCAATTGGAAATAACAAGTCCATGCCGTTATATTGCATTTTTGTGCCATAATTTGATATGCTCATCCCGATCCGCATGCCGTCATTCTTTTTCCCGGTGACCGAGAAAAAACCGGAATTGACAATAACGCCAAGGTCGACTGCCATGGCGCCGGCTTTGGTATGCCAGATTTGCGAACTGATATATTTAGCCGATGCTCCAAAAGCAAACCACTGAGCCAGTTTTCTCGAATAGGTAACGGTAAAATTATAATCATTAGCGTTGAAATATTCACCCGTTCCATCCTGCGATTCCAAGGTGGTCACTTCCATATCGCCATAGCCTACATGATTGAATCCAAATGCCAGCGTACCGACAGAGGGAATCAGATATGCAAAGGCGGCGCTGGATGAGCTAATATCAACAACCCAGGGTTGATACATAAACAGGGCTTCATTCTGCCGCATAAACGCCAGACCGGCAGGATTCCAGTAAATTGAAGACAATTTACCAACCATACTGACATAGGCTTCACCCATGGCATTTCCATCGCTGCCGATACCCAGCTCTAAAAAGTTTGCTGCCGTCGTACCGATCCGGTGAGGCCTCTGAGCATATATATTCGAACTCATTATGTAACTCAACAGTACTAATATCAATAGACTCTTGAATAAATTTCCAAATCTCATCTTATCACCTTTTATTCCCATAATCATCATAGATACCCATATCTTTTATTTTATTACGGCGAATTTGCCGACCTTCTCATCGCTAGTCAGCCGGGACTGCACGTGATATATATACATACCTGCGGCGATGTCAAGACCTTCGCTGGTCAGCATATCCCAGTGCGTAATGCCATTGTCGGATTCATTATTTACTTCAATTTTATCCACTAAAACGCCACTGACGGTAAATATTTTAATCGTGCATTGAGCCGGTAGATTGGTAAATAATAAGCGCCGGCGCTGATTTAAATACCAGTTGGCAACCGACGGTTCCATAGCATTAGTCGCCACATAGGGATTAGGAACGACTTTAATCTCTTTCATGGTATATTTAAGGTCCTGCTTATCCAGAATATCATAAGACTCTACGGTAAATCCAATTGAGTCTGTTTTAAAGAAAGGCCGGTCGAAAGTTAAATGATAGGCGTCTCCGGGTTGCGGCAGCAGAGTGCTGTCTCCAAATGTCCCGATAAAATCAATGGCAAATACAGAGCCGGCCCATTTTTCTTCCGAGTTAAGCGGCCCGACATAGATTTTATCGGCTAATATATCAAACTGACCATTTTTATCCAGATCATGCACGATCATATCCAGAACCTCGACTGAATCGGTAAACGTTTTATTAATTACGTAGAAATTGAAGTTTTCCGAGGTCAGTAAGTTCTGTTTTATCTGGACATCATTGATATCCCGGATTCGCGTGGCGCTCCCCTGTCCGGTATAACTAATATCATCGGTAAAGATGATGTCGTAGTCCCATGGAAAATATTTAGACTCCCGTTTTGTAGAAGAGACATTGATCGGAGAGTTCCCAATTTTCCAGCCGGAATTTTCATAATCAAACACCGCTGTTCTTATGGGCATTTGAATATTCAGCCGCAAACCATCGAATACATCGGTATTGACTGTACCGATGGTATTGATATACCAGTTGTTCAGAGTGTCGTCATAGACAAGATTCGTTCCGGAAAACCTGTTGGGATTTTCCTCATAAACGAGGACGGAATCCGTGGCGTCAAAAACCTTTATGCTGTTATTGGTATAATAAACTCCGTGATCATATTTTTCAATAACACCAAGAGTATCCATCCCAAAGCTGACTTTATACAGGTGCCCCGGTTTCAGACTGTTTTTTGCCAGAATTTCCGGAACAACTGTTCCCGTTCCGATAATATCATCGTTTAAATCCATCTGAATATCATCGGGCACGTAACCCGCCGCCCGTTGGTGGGGCGTCACAATTTGGACATTTTTCGTTGTATTCCTGATTTCTTCCGCCTCGTCTAATTCAATAATGATATTATTTTCGGAGGGCGAAATGCCAGGCCCGATATGTGGAGCGCCGTAATCATAGGCTACGATTGCATAGTAATATGTCCGCCCATTCTGGACGTTTGTATCAATAAAATAATGTCGAATCCCGGAATCGGTTCCCAGGTTATAGCCCATGCCATTCACCAATCCGAAATCAGTAAAACCATATCGATCATCCTTTAAATCACATTGAAATATCGGCTTCTTAAACATCGGGGTACCGTAACCATCAGTAATCACTTCGGAGTCGGACATCTTTTTATCGGTCGCCCGGAATAGTTTATAGCCTTCAAAATCGTTTACATTCCCTACAAAGGGGTCCCGGGTCTTCGTATCGGCAATATCATCCCAGGTTAAGATAACTTTTCCATCGCCGGGTGTAGCCGTCAGAGTAGGCATTTTTGGCGGCTGGGCAAAACGGTAATCCTTTTCGTAAATCACCTGCACGATGCGCTTTAATTCAAACAATGCTGGTGCAGAGTGTTCATCGGAACTCAGTCCTTCCAACGGATCAAAGGAGTGCAATTCCGACATTGAAATACGCTCGGTAAGCCCCTGATAAAGGGGAAAAGGTCCGGAAGCAAAGGTTTCCACAAGATTTGAAATATTACCCAGATACTCAATCAGCGTATCCGAGCCGATGACCTCCCACATGGATTTATCATAACGGAACCAATTTACATTCGGACGTGTGTGCGACGGGATCGGAAACAATTGAAAAGAGGTTAAGCCCACCATATCCGATTCACTGACATCGGTAGCGTTAAAATTAGGTTCACAGCCATCCTCGGTACAGTCCGGCATATGATTGCATTCACCTTCATCGGGCCCGTAATAATTCAATTCCAAGGGACCGACGCCGTCCAGCCCGACATCATCGCCAGCATACTCGCCGACATCATAAATGCCGTTACCGTTCAGGTCTTCACCGTCCTGCCAATCCTGATCCTCATCTGCGTCCCAATGCCAGTGTAAATCTTCCTCACTTAAGCGATAAAATTTAAGGAAGTCCGACATATCGGCAATTCCGTCTGTCGGACCGATAAATCTGTCAGCGGGGAAATCTCTTCTTTCATCGACTAAACCGTCTTCATCGTTATCCCTACCGTCTTCGAATAATCCCGGACTTTCCAGGTAGGCAAATCCCATTATTCCCGTCGGGAAACCGCCCTGACCGATACCGTCTATATCCCAGGAATATGCCAGATCGATTTGCCTGTCAAAGAAGCCCAGCTCGTCATCATCACCAGCGCCGGCAACATTATCACCGATAGCATTGTCTACCCAATATCCAAAAGCCATTTCCGGAAGATCGTAATCCGAGATATTGGCAATATTATATTCCCAGAAAATCGCATCCCGCGCCTGGGGATTATTCCACTGAAATCCTCTCTGCTCGACGCGCACACCAATCCCACCCCAGGGTTTTCCGTATTGAACGGTAACCGACGGGCGCTTATCCCCAATATATACACCTGGCCTCGGGTAGTATTTTGAACCTGACATATATGATCTCGCGTTTTCTAAGTCCTGGGCATCATTGGCAACGAAATAAGTTTCCAGATCGGCATAGATCACACCGCGCCCAAATCTGCCGTCCCATTCACCCGGCCACTTCAATCCATTGCCACCGGCCGGCCAGCCTGCGGTCGGCCATGAGTTGGGCAAATTGCTCATAGCGGGGTACTCGCTATTTTCATTAAAATACCCGAAAACCGGATATAATCCCCATTCAATCTGACCGGTCGGATCGAGATCCATCTCTTCACGATAATGGGTCTGCAGAAAATAGAGGGTGTCCAGCTCGTGCTTAGCGTTCAATAAAATTCGCTCATTCGGATCGGTTACCGGCACCGTATCCTGCGTAATAAAAACCTGAGCGCCGATCAGGAGTCCGATACCATCAACCATTTTAGTGCCTTCATAGGTATTCGGCCATTTAGACACCTCTACTTTCGGCCAGTCGGAAAGCTGGGTTGTATTCCGAAAATATAACATCACGCGGTTGCCTGTCATGTATCCTTCACGAATAGCCGCCGGATCACCGGCCGGATCATCGGGACCCTCATAACGTTTACCCTGACCATATATAATACCGCCCAATAGCAGACAGACAAGTATAAACAGGAATATTTTAGACATTTTCTTCATTGACGACTGACCTCCTAATGTGATCATTTGATCTCCATTCCACTTTTTGGACATTCCTAAAACTCTATTCCCAATCCAATCTTGACTGAGCGTGGCGCCGCGTACATACCCGGATTGTGGATAATGTCATAGAAATCATTGAAATTGCTTCTATGACTCGCGAGATCCGTAGCTCTGACGATTGCAGTATAGGCTCGACCGGTTTGATTATTAACCCAGTTTTCATTCAGGCGATCGAATAAATTATAAACCGTCAGAGTTAATTTTGTCCTGAACTTTTTAGAAATATTCAAATTGTAATACCCGTTAAAATCAAAGTTAAATTGTTCCGGTTGCCATGAATTATTCGGTGTTAAATTGACCCTGAACAGAATACTGTTCCCCACCGGCGACCACGTATAGGGCGTACCTGAATTGTAATAACCGGTCAATGTCGCGCCATATTTGGCGGTATTATATCCGGCGGTAACATTCAAGGTATGCCTTTGATCCCAGGACATGGGAATCATCTGGCTAATCGGATCCATACTATCTCCGGCGCGGGTAAAAGTCTGTTGCGGATTATCGGCATTACCGCGCGTATATTGTAAGGTATAATTCATGTTTAATGAAAAGCTGTCATAATTCCATTTATATTTTATTTCAAGCCCCCTGGCATTCCCATAATCCTTATTTGTATAAATACCATACTCGGTCTGATTATAGGTACTTACTATTTTTGTACTAAGGAGATCATAGATATCCCGGTAAAAAAGCGCTACGTCTAAGTCCATACCGCTCATGAGTTCCTGCCAGAGCCCAATTTCGTAGGTCACGGTTTTTTGAGCATTAATTGTGGGATTTCCAAGAATTGTAGCATAGTCGGTCGGTGAAATTCGGTAAGAATTACCGGAATATAGTGCATATCCGGGCGGCATCTGGAAAAAATGACCGTAGCTAAAGTGCAGAACCGCTGCGCTTCCCAATTGATAAGACAACCCAAAACGGGGACTGATCTGGGTTTTGGGTTCAGCATAGACATATTCCGACATTTTCTCGGGATTATCCGGGAATCTTATCTGGTTGGCAGGATTGCGCCACTGCGTCGGATATCTTTTATTAGGATCGAAGTAATCGTATCGGACTCCCAGATTAATAACCATATCGTCGAATTCCATTTTATCCTGGATATAAACCGCATACTCTATCGGCTTGACATAGATAATATCCGAATAAATCGTCGTGTCATGTAAAACAATCGGCTCGTAATAAGGATATATAATTTTGGGTTTCCCATTCACAAAGCCGATTTCAAAGAGTCCCTCTTCTTCCGTATCGGCATATTTATTACGAATCTGCATCTCTTTACTATCGATAATATGCTCTGTATAATGAAATCCGGTTTTAAAACTGTGATGTTTACTCATTTGCCAGGTAAGGTCAAACTTGGCGTTTTTATCGATCATCGTTCGTTCCGTATGAAACTTGTCCTGTCCTCCGGTAAAGAATCCCGGTCCGTCACTCTGGCTGTAAGCATCATGGACATATCCCGAATCCAATGGATTCTTGAAAACATAGTTTCCATAATAATTATCTATGTACGAAAGTTTTAATTCGTAAAATAATGAGTGTGATAACATATGATTAATATTAAAAGCATACATTTTTGATGATCTTTGGGGAATGGCGCGTCCGTCGGGATTGTATTTATACATATGGTTATATTGATGCCATTCATCGTTATTTATCGTATACATCGCTGATATTTTAAAATTCTTAAATAGATTAGTGGATAATTTACCCATGAAAGATTCGTTGATATTGCGATTCATAGGCACATAAGCGCTGTCTCCGTTATATTCCGAATACCACATTGCGGGATCATCCGCTACAAAATAGCTGAAGTCATCGACGTTAAAGCGTTGAATTCCGTTTAGATGGTTTTTATTATCCTGATATCGGTAATTTATTAAAAAGTAAATTCTATTGGGAATAATCGGACCATTTAAATTGATTTTATAATCCTGGTTCCGATCAATTTCTGATGATTTGAGTCCGATAAAAATATCCGTATGGGGCGTAAAATAATTTGCCAGTGCGGCAGAAGCCGATCCGTGTAACTCGTTGCTTCCTCTTTTTGTGACGGCATTGACGATACCGCTCATGGCTTTGCCGTACTCCGCATTAAAGGTTCCGGTGATGACTTCGAGATCCTGGATAGCCTCCGGCTCAAGATCGACCGAGCGTCCTTCCCCGCCAAAGCCCTCATCTACGGGAATTCCATCGATCATATACGAAACCTCAGTCAGACGACCTCCCCGAAAATGTCCTCTTACTACGCCTGCCTGCATGGATACGACGTCGGAAATACTTTCGATAGGCAACATCTCAATTTCATCACTTGATACATTTTTTACGGTACTGGTCTGATCTTTGCGAACCGATATTTTTTGCGCCGTAACAACAACAGCTTCACCCTCGATAACGGTTGACTCCATCTTAATTTCCAAATATTCCGTACGGTTAACGGATACCCGAACGTTTTGAACAATTACCGGCTTATAGCCGATCATCTGAGCTTTTACCGTATAGATACCGGGACTGAGATTAATGATATAAAAATCACCATGCTCGTCTGCTGCTGCGCCGTAAGAGGTTCCCTCAATAATGATGTTAGTGCCGGGTAGCGGATCACCGGTTTTTTGATCAAATATTTTACCCGAAATTTTACCTGTTGTCTGACCGAAAGTCGGAATAGCAACTAAAATGACTGATAAGATCAGCAGTCCAGTCAACGCATATTTATTTTTAAAATTACCCATACGATTTTCCCTCTAAACGGTTCTTGCCGCTTCTCTAAAATTTAGATGAAATTGCGGAAATATTCCATTTAATCAATGTAGAAAAAGTCTCAAATATCTTGTGAAAAAATGGGGTATGGATCGTTAGATCCATACCCCATCGAATAACAGATATTACTATTTCACAAGCAGCATCTTTTTAGTCAGATTAAATACACCGGATTGAATCTTATAAAAATAGACGCCGGAAGGAAGGTCCTTAGCGTCCCAGGTGATACTATATTTCCCGGCTCCCTGATATTCATTAACCAGATCAGTCACTCTCTGACCAAGCATATTGTATACCTGCAAAGATACCTGACCTCCGTGCGGAATCGTGTACTCGATCCGGGTCGTCGGGTTAAACGGATTGGGGAAGTTCTGTTCCAACCGATAGGATCGTAATACGGCGGCATCAGTTACATCGATCGCGGTTCCGGCAACATCCATAGTGTCGCCGATCCAGGTATAGCTCCACTGAGCGGGTGACTGCCAGGCCAGATCCGTATTGAACGGCGACCATGCCAAATTACCATCCCAGGCACCATCATTGTCATGGAAATAGAGTTCAATCGGTATCCGCATGCCGCGAACGGGATGAAAACGAACATCATCAGGTCCGGCAATTGAATCCAACGGTATTTTGGCTTCAATAACATAATCCGCTCCACCAAAATTCTCCAAATGATAGTTTTCATCATCAACGGTCCAGATAGTATTGCCTATATATTCATTGACAATGCCATTTTGGTGCATCTGAAGTTTGTAATCCGGCTCCGCCCCTCTCTTATTGGACGTGTGTTTGGAGCCCGTTGAATTATAAAGGCCGATGAAAAATTCAAAGGCATCCTGGTTCCACCAATCACCTGCGCCAAAATTGTAGACATCATCAGTAACGTCGGCGGCGACGTAGAGATAATCGTCATCGATAGCCAGGTAAACCGTTGCCATCAAATCCAGACTATCCGTTATTGTGCCGACCGGAACATTATCGGTTTCCGGTTTCAGAACCCAGGGTTTAATATCACTAGCCCACCATTCGGTAAATTCGCCATCTACCGCAAAATTAGCCGGCACATCCAGCGAAATCGTCGGGATACCTTTAGCGGTATTGACGATTGCTCCGGAAACTCCGGGAGGGCCGTCATTACCCCATGAATCAAGACACACTACGGCATAATAATAGGTCATTTCGTTATCTTCGAGAGGATAATAGATATAATGGATAGCGTTCTGGGTTCCTTCCAGAACTCCCTTGGCTATCATTTCCACGTTAGGATCGATAACGTCTGTTATCGGCTGACGGCTGGCGTATACATTATAAGATTCACCTTCTTCGCCTTCATTATCTTGCCAAATTACCAGATTGTAAAAATCTGTGGACGGAACTGCGCCAACTCCCTGAACTTCAGTTGTACCGGTCACATCAATCGGCGGATTGCCGGTCCAGATATCATCCAGATAAACAACCCGTCCCAGAGCCGCCGTGCTGCCCATCAGAATCTTTAAATCCTTAACACGGGTGGTATCCATCAGCTTGTCGTACTGCATGGCTGATCCATTCCAGGCGCCGCCATTACGATCGAAATTGACCAGCGGAATTTTTACCTCTTTCCATGTACCGTTATAACCGACTTCACTTTCCTTAAGCATATAGAAAGATTCATAGCCAAGATCAGGTCCATCGCCATCCTCGTCATCATCGGCAATCACAATTTTCAATGAATCAAGCCCAGAATCAGCTTTAATCATAAAGTGCAGAGAATCTGTTTCCCAGTTGAATTGCATATCCTTCGGACTGGAAAGTGAAAATACAAGACCGTCCCACAGCGCCCAATCATTTGGGGGAAGATTCCACAATAATGATTTATCACCAGAGTAGAATTCATCGGTGGAAATTTCATAACCGCCACCGCCCCAGCCGCCATAAAGATTAACATTTCCAGGAATCGCATCGCCAGTCCAGAAAATAAGTTCAACAGGTTTGGCGCCTTTGAGACTGAGATGATCCAGAATAATTTCACCGTGACTGCGCTCCATACCTGCACCGGCGGAACCGACATCAATTGATATTTCAATTGAATAGCCTTTGATTTTATCCAGATCGAGCGTAGTGTTTCCGCTAATACCTGACCAACCAGTCAGATTGAAACCATTACCGTCCCAGGAGTCATTGCTCACAAGCGGCATCTTGATCTCATGCCAACCGGGTTCATTATCTAAGATATAATGAAAGGAATAGTAATATTCGCATTCAAGGACATTATAGGTTTTGTTCCCATTTTCCGAATCACTCACATCGTGCAGATTTAAACGCAAATGCGCCCGACCGACCCGGGACTGTTTTACTGAATTGTAATAATAGAAACTGATCGAATCAAAACCGGTAAAATCATAGGTCAGATTTGAATCCGGGTGCCAGTGTTCAAGTTTTGCAAATCCGCCCCAGCCTTCACTGTTCTGGGCACTGTAAACATACTTCATAGCACTATCACCAACCATAACTGGGTCTGCCACAAAACTAAAATTCACATATGATGAATCGGGGTTGGCATTATCACCCATGAAAACATCCCAGAAACTCGTGTCCGGGGTCGCATCAAAAGCATTGATCACTTTCTGGCCGTAAGTAAAACTAACGGCAAAGATCAATACTAACACTAATAACAACTGTTTCTTCACTTTCGCCTCCTTTAGTTTGTTATGTCTTCTTGAAAAAATGGATTGAAACCGGCAAAAATGACCGGCCTCCAACCAACATTTACAATGCAATTTGTTTTGTAAATTTTATATATGATACTGTTCATCAAAGTAATAAATGACAAAAACCAGGCCAAACCACATATTTTTAATTTGCTGAATATATCCGCCATAGCTTAATCATTACCTTCTTAAATTTATTATCATATTAATAACATTTCTCTTATCTAATTAATAATTGAATCATAACTTGATTGGGGGTAATATTCTGTTCAAAGTTACTTTAGAAATAGCATTTTTTTTGTAACGGGCGGGTTGCGCTCTTTTACAATATGATAAAAGTATATACCCGAAGGTAACAGAGCGGTAGGTTTCCAGCAGAAATCATAATTCCCCGGCTGGAGACGCCCCTGAAACAGATTATCCACAAGTTGTCCGTTAACATTAAAGATCAATATTTGGACATCGCTCGTGCGGCGGACATTTAATGGAATTATCGTCGTTGAATTAAAAGGGTTGGGATAATTTAACCCTACTGAATATTTATCAAGAATTATATTGCGATTATCATCGATAGCAGAAATGATATTGGGAGTTCCGGGCGTTCCATAGCCGGAAGATATTCCCCAATTCTCCGGTTTGGAATTATCCAGTCCCGGGTCGATCAGAGCGAGTGTTGCGCCACCGCCATCAGCCCCGGCAGGCCAGGGCGCCTCGTCGTCATAACAGACGGAATCCACTAAATAACCGGCGTGATTATACAGCATGATTGTTTCACCGGAGTTACTCAGGTTGAATCCAAAATTTCCGCAGACATTACCGGCCGACTGAAATCGTGTTCTGAATTTCGACGTATCATTTGACAAAATCAGAAACCCGCCCGGATTTAAAACCACACCGGGCGGTATTACGAATTGATTTTCAGCATTGGAGTCCCTGAAGATCCAGCCGCTTAAGTCCTTTTCGATCTCCGACGCATTGTAAAGTTCAACCCAGTCGCCGGAATCAAAATCAGGGTGAGAGTGGTAGTTTATCTCATTTATGACAATCTCCCCTGTGTAACCGCTATCAATCTCAAAAACCGCCGTAATATCCATCGCCTCAGAAGGAACAACCCTGACCGGATTCAGGTTGTAATTATCAATTCCCTGCCACTCAATAAACCGATAACCCGGTCGGGGAATTGCCTCCAGTTCAACAGGTAATCCTTTGAAATAATTCCCCGTCCATGAACCATCGTCAATAAAAATGCTGTTTATTCTGACTTTCCCGGCAGCCGGCAGGTGTTGGATTTTTATGACCGCCACACCATTTAGGTGAAATTTGCCGATAATATGCGCGGTAACATAAGCCGGGCGAAATTTCGCAAAAGTCCTTAAGGTTTCGATATGATAATACCAGACGTTAAGCGAGTGCCATCCGAGGCCTTCTTGCCAGCGCTCAAAATGATTTGGCATTTCAGACTCAATGAGGTTTTTAAAATATACAATTTTTTGATATACCCGATCGCTTTTGAAATTTGTATTCAACAGGTCGGCGAATCGATTGACAAATCCGATTTTGAACTTCTCATTTTCCAATAATTTCCTTAGAAAAAGCGTTGACCAGGGCGGATTGGGCCATTCCGGACCGTTAGTGGCAGTGGCAAATTCAAGGGTGTTGAATTGATAGGCGTCGGGTTCATAAAGCCCGAAACCAAAATCCGTGTCATACAGTATCCAGCGCCACCGGCCGGTTGACTTTTTTTCCCGCCAGTATTTGAGATTATTCCCGGGCCAGTCACTGTTATCAAAAAAGATCTCGGCTATCTGGTAATCAATAAAATTTTGAATGTCCATTTGAGATTGAACATACTCGTAGTTTGAAGGGATACTCAAATCGTGAGTGGAAATGTAATTTTCCAATGCGGTATAATGTTCGGAGTCACCCTCTATCGGAACGCTCCTGTTTTCCAATAAATCAAGATTATCCGGATCAATATTGTAGTGAGAGGCAATATAATGCTCGTTGAGCTTCTCCCGAATATTATGAATCCCCCAATAAGCGCCGTTCAAATAGACAACCGCCGGACGATAAGCCTGCAGGTCTATGTTGGCGCCTTCCACCAGGCTCTGCATCATCGCATCTCTGAACATTGTATATTCCCAGTCATTGGCGGAATTACGCAGAACCAGCGCCTGAAATATTTCAATGGGTAATTCCGGGAATACCCGATAATAGATTTCCTTATACCCATATTTTCGTCGGGCAAATAAAGCCAGCGGTTTTTGCGGTTTTATCCGGCTCCAGCCGCCGAATATTTTCATGCCGGCGTCCATTGTAAACCCTGTCAGACCATCAGGCTCGAAAAATTCAATATGCACCGATTTCTCCCAGTCCTGCCAAAAATTCGCGCCATAATAGGGCAACTCATACGAGGCATTATTACCCATGACGTAAATACCGCTGTCCGGATCCCAGAGATTCTCAGGTGCGGTGGCAAGTGATATAACCGCCAAATTGTGTTGTTGCCCCACGATATAAGTATTTGTCATTATTGGGCTTTCCAGAGCATCTGTTTCAATACTGCTTGCACGGACTACTTTAGTTGCATTGAGATAAATCGGACCGGAATAGACCAGCGACGATTCTGTGGGCACAGAGCCGTCTAATGAATAGTATATGGTTGCGGAGGGATTTTCCGCGGTCAGTTCAAGCGTAATCGGAGAATCATACAGTCCGCCCGGCCATGAAAAATAGACACAGGAGCCGACTCGTTGATATCCCAAGTCACTGTTGGGTACACCGGGTGTTGTCTTACTGTAAAAATACCAATTG
>Ga0265594_1001017_pt1 | contig 22408 bp, 17 predicted proteins | sample saktaG_11_FD_190147 | JGI IMG/M metagenome (GOLD analysis project Ga0265594, IMG submission 190147) | Saline water microbial communities from Sakinaw Lake, British Columbia, Canada - sak_2011_5_24_80m | ecosystem: Environmental > Aquatic > Non-marine Saline and Alkaline > Saline ... | reverse complement strand
AATTTAGCGGAACCAATTTGAGTCATATTCAAGGCGCGAGGAGTGAAGTGTGTTATTTACACATGAGCGACGCAGTAACGCAGAAGATGGCTCAAATTGGCCCGCCCAAAGGGAAGCGAAATAATAGGTCAATTTCTTCGTTACTCCTCCTCGAAGTGTTATCTAACACTCCTTCGTCGTCGTGCCTCGAACTTGACCTATTATTTCACTTCTAAAGTTGATGGTAGTCCGAATCCTGTCGGGCTTAGTGTCCAGATATAATACCCCTTTTTTATTTTCCCGTCACTACCAGAAATTTCTTTGAAATTTTGGTGTGAGGGCAAGGGGGTTGACCCCGTAGAGAAAATTTGACTCGCTGCGCGATTAGGATTTTCTAAAAGAAAATCTTTGTCAAATTTCTTCTACGGGGTTGACGCGATTTTTTGATATGGTAAGATAAAAATAGAAAGGACAGGAAAGCAAAGTAAAGCGAGGATTACAGGTAATGGCTGACGAGGTTGGGAAAATGTCTTAAGGATGGTTAGGGATAGTTTACTTCACTTACCTTTGAGGGTCGTACTGGCTCGTTGTGGGTGATATTAATCGCCATTGGCTTTCTTTCCTGTCCCATTGTTCTTTTATTGTTTTGTTCTTTATACCATGAAGGACCTTTTCATCACCTTTCTCCGTTGGCGGTTTTACATTAATGTAAAACCGCTCTCTATTCTTCTACGGGGTGTGGATGAACTGTGGAAAAGTTTTACTTGACTATTTTGTTGACTTATAATAAGATTATTTATTGCATTATTTTTTGATTATATTATAAAAATTATCTAGTGGGGGAACTAGATTAAGTTTCAGTGGTTTCAATATCAAGATGGCAAAAAAATATTAAAGCGAGTTTAAGTTGTTTTTTTAATAGTTTTTATTATTGTTAGTGGAGCATAAGCCCCGCTTTTTATTTTTTAAAGAGCAGGGCTTGGGCTTCATTTTGAGCCGTGCCTCGAACCGAAAAGGTTTGGAGGATGAGCCCTGGATCAAAGGGATTCGGGGTAGGGTTCAAAGATAAACTCAAGTAAAGTCGGCCGGCCGTATCAGGTTAGACGGCAGAACGATAATAATTAACAATTAATTTACCCTCCAAAATTTTGCGAAAGCAAAACTTAGGAGGGCAAGCTAAAATGAAAAAGAAAATAATAATTAGTTTAAGTATAATCGGTGTAGTCGCCGCCATAGTAATTGGCGGAACAATTGCTTACTTCAGCGACACCGAAACCTCAACAGGCAACACTTTCACCGCCGGCGCTATTGATTTGAAGATTGATAACGAAAGCTATGTCACCAATGCAAGTGGAGATTTAGTTAAGAGCGAAGAAACTTCTTGGGAATTAGCCGACCTAGACGATGGGAAAGGTAAAGTAGGAGGAAAATATTTATTCTTTAATTTCTCTGATTTAAAACCAGGTGATCTTGGAGAAGACACTATTTCTCTACATGTTAATAGTAATGATGCCTGGGCTTGTATGAGTATTGCTTTAACAAGCACTCCAGACAATGATATTACTGAACCTGAATTAGAAGATGATTCAACTCCTAATGCCAATTCTCAAGATGGTGAACTTCAAAATGAATTAAGTTTCGTCTTTTGGGCAGATGACGGAGATAATGTCTATGAAACAGGAGAAGAAAATAAAATTATTGCTCAAGGAACAGCTGCTGATCTTTTCAACGGCGAATATTGGACCTTAGCTGACGCTTCAAAAAATATTTGGACGGGCGCAGGACCAATTGCAATTGAAGGGGAAGTAAACTACTACATTGGTAAAGCTTGGTGTTATGGAGCTTTAGCTCTTATTCCACAAGTAGAAGCTGACACAGATCCAGTTATTAGAGGAGCTACAGGAATAACTTGTGATGGACAACCAGTAACTAATGCCTCTCAAACAGATGGCATTACTGCTGACGTAACATTCTACGCAGAACAAGCTAGAAATAACGCAGGTTTCCTTTGTAGCCAACCTAGAACAAAAACACTAATCTTAGAGAACAAAAATGCAAATTGGGATGTAATAAGCGATAAAACAAAAGGAACTTTGACTTATGAGACAGCTGGACCAACCTTCAACTATACTTTTGAAGCTACTGGTTTAACTCTAAATCAATCTTATTCTCTAATCTATTATGCTGATTTTGATCCAAGATTTCAAACTTGGGGCGGAAACAATCCAGGAGCAGTGATTGGCACATTTGCAGCTGATTCAAGTGGTAATATTTCTGTATCACCTACAAGCACAAATCTTGGTATGGATTTGCCAAAATCTCCTGATTGGAACATTAATCCAACCCCGAATTACTGCGATAATGCTAATACATACGACGATTACAACACCTGCGCAGGAGCAAAGATATGGTTAGTACCGACAAGTAACCTGACAAGCGGAAACATTTTACCATTGAACGCTTGGAATCCAACAACTTATTTGTTTGAGACAGATTTGATTATTTACAACGACACAGACAATTAATGTTTGGTTGTTAACGAAATGTTATTAACGAGACACCCCCATCTTTTTTAGAAAGGTGGGGGAAAGGTCGAATTTTGCCTGAACTGGAGGAAATCTGGCAAAAAAATAACAGATAAAATTAAAAAAGAAAAACATGAAATCAAAAAAAATAATAATTAGCTTAGGAATTATTGGAATTGTTGCTGCTGCTGTGATTGGTGGAACCATTGCTTATTTCAATGACACTGAAACCTCAACTGGCAATATTTTTGTTGCCGGTTCAATTGATTTGAAAGTTGATCATGTCAAACAAACCTATAACGATGTTGACTGTAAAACCTGCTCGGTGAATATATTTAGTTCATCTACAACAGATGTTACAGCGGGTACTGGTGCATTTTCGGGTTTATACCCATCAAATGCGGTTGAGCTGACATATATACATCCGAACTGGATCCAGTCAATTTCAGATTCTTCAGCCAAGTGGATTTGGGTTACTGATCCAGTATTAGTTGCTGATACGACAAATGGTGCCGAATACACATTTGAGAAAAAGTTTAACTGGAATGGAAGTATTGCGGAAATCACACTTGACCTTGCTTTAGCGGCCGATAATGGTTACAAGATTGTGTTCAACGGCGTTACAGTTGCTGATCAGCTTGGTACTGAGCATAACTACGGCGCGCTTGTTAACACCTCTGGAGCTGAAGTACTAATGCTTGATGAAGTGCAAAACGGAGAAAATACTCTTGAAATTACCGTGCGCAATAAGCCAGGAAGCAACAATCCAGCTAGCAATCCAGCAGGTCTTATTTTTGACCTAACAGTACAGCGTCCAGAAAATGAGTGTGAAGCGGATTCGGCATTTCAACAAGCTTGCCGTCTTTGGACTGAAAAAGATTTAGATCAAGGTGATACATTTTTCAATTTTGGAGATGTTAAACCTGGTGATTATGGAACAAACTTAATCAGTTTACATGTTAATGATAATGATGCTTGGATATGTTTATTAGTTGACACAACAGCAGATGATGACAATGGATTAGTTGATCCAGAAGTTACTGCTAATGATACAACTGACGGATCTAACGCAGGAGAATTAGACAATTACTTAAATGTTGCTTTGTGGGACGATGTAAATAAAGATGGAATCCACGACATTGGAGAAGCAATTCTTTACAGCGGATTATTGGCTAATGCTGACATGGTAATTGCTGAAGGCGGAGAAACTCCAGTTCCTGGAGGTGAGACCATTTATGTTGGTTTAGCATGGTGTGCTGGAGCAATGACAGCAGATACTGACACAGCAGAAATTACATGTGATGGTTCTACAATGTTAGATGATGCTCAAACTGATAGTTTGATGGCAACTTTAACAGCTTACGCAGAACAATCAAGAAATAATGAAGCTTTTGATTGTGCGAGCGTAATTTTGCCTAACTAATCTGATTAACGATTGAAGTCTTTTAGGTTGCCTCATTTATTCTTGTGGGGTACAATGGGGCAATCAATAAAGATTTTATGATTGGAAAGATATTTAAAATAATATATTACACGCTTATCGGGTTTATAATACTGGTTATTTTGCTCTTGATTGTTTCAACTTTGCCGATTACAGGAAATTATAAGGTAATGACCGTGATTTCCGGCTCAATGGAGCCGAAGATTAAAATGGGAAGCGTGGTTGTGGTGAAACCCCATTCGACAAGCTCAGGGCAAGCTGATTATAAGATAGGGGATGTGATTACTTTTGGGACAATAAGCAAGACCAAGTCGCCGACTACCCATCGGATTAATGATATTAGAGTTATTGACGGAAAGCCGATTTATATCACTAAAGGCGATGCCAATAATGCGCCGGACACAAGAGAGGTCCAGAAGAAAGATATTATCGGCAAGGTTTTATTTGATGTTCCTTATGTTGGTTTTGCAATAGATTTCGCGAAGAAGCCGATCGGTTTCGCTTTAATAATTATTATACCGGCTACGATTATAATCTTTGATGAAACAAGAAAAATTTACAATGAAATCAAAAAGAAAAAAACAAAAAAAGCAGAGTAGGGGAATTATGAAAAAATCTATTTTGAGAATAGTTGCGTTTTCGTTAATTATCGGCCTTAATTGGACCGGGCTTTTAGCAGTTGGCAGAACAGTTGCTTATTATAATGATATTGAAAATAGTCCAGGAAACGGTTATTCGGCTGGTTCATTGGATTTTTCTTTAAGGTCAGGACAGAATAATTTTGTTCCAACAGAAAAAGCGGAGAGCATGAAGCCCGGGGATACTGTGGCAAGAGATATTTATATTAAAAAAGAAGGGAGTCTGCCTTTTAAATATACAGCTTCGGCTAAGCCAGTAGATGGTTTTTGCAATTTGGAGTTATATGAATCCTTACAGCTTAAGATTTGGTATAACTGGTATGACGATATTGGCACAAAACATATGGAATTAAAATACCAAGGTTCTTTAGAAGATTTTGACTTGAGGACCTTAGATCCAAACGACCCTGATTTAGAAATTCCAAATTCACACGAGTATTTTGATAATATTTTTTACGGACCGGATGAGCATTGGTTTTATGCTTCTGAAATTATTTTACCATCTGAAGTTTCTTTAAAGCTTCAAAATAAATCTTGTCAGTTTGAGTTTATTTTTGACGGCTGGCAAACTGATTTTTCTGCTCCTTCTGGCGCAGGTTTTTCCGATACAGAATCAATTGTAAGTACGATAGCAACCGGAAGCTGGCTACCTGAGGTTAATCTTACTTTTCCAGTAGGCGGCGAAACTTGGTATTTGGTGCCGGATGATTGCCCGGATGTTGAATGGTGTAGGAATTTCTGTCTTTCCAAAGGAATGAATAATAAATGTGAATATGAAATTACTTGGACAGCCCAGAACCAAATTGGTCCAGATAGTGATTTATTTATTAATCTTCAGTTTTCAAACGACAGCGGAATAAGTTGGTTGGCTCAGAATATTGCGAATGGTATTTTCAACACGGGATCGTTCTTGTGGAAGGTGCCTTATAATGCGAGTTATATTACAGATAAAGCCAGAATAAAAGTGACGGTTATTCATAAAGATTATTCTCTTCTTTGGGCAGAGGATATGAGCGAAGATTTCTGTCCGCCGATGCTAACTATGTTTGACATAATGAATATGACGAACGACGAAGGAGATGATATGGCAGATACGGGAGATGAAAATTTTGGTGTTAACGAATATCCACTTGAAGAACTCCCAGAGGATAGCATTATTGAAACAACCACTCCTTCTTCAGAAGAAGTCATAATTATAGAAGAGGAACCAGAGCCAGAGCTTGAACCAGAGCAGGAAACAGGAGAAATAGAAGAAGAAATTATTCAAGAAGAACCAACTGTTGAAGAAGAACCTCCTGCCGAAGAAGAGAAGATTCTTGAAGACGATCCTGTTGTTGAGGAAGAAGAGCCAGTGATAGAGGAACCGGTTGAGGAATCAGCTCCAGAGGAGGTTCTGATAGAGGACCTTCAACCAGAGCCATTAAAAGAACCAGAACCCGAACCCGAACCTGAACTGGAACCTGAGCCAGATCCGGAACCTGAACCTGAACCTGAGCCGGAACCCGAATTAAATAACGATAATATAGAAAATGAATAAAATATTTAATACAAGTTTAATTGTCTTAGGAATAGCTTTATTTTGCGCTACTCCAGTTTTTGCTAATGGTTTAGTTGACGTTGTTTTTGAAAATGGGGGACAGCCTTTGTTCCAAGAGACAAATTTTTTGCCCGGTCAAGAGATAACCCATTGGGTTGAAGTGACTAATAAAAGCGATCAGTCCTTGCCAATCGGAGTAGAAATAATCAGTTTGGTTTGTTCCGGTTCTGACGATTATTATTTAGCTGATAAGCTGAATCTAATAATTAAAGATGAAGATTCTAATAAATTATACGAAAATTCTTTAACAGGATTTTTTAGCGATGGCGAGAAAGAAATTGCTGACTTAGAGGCGAGTGTTGCGGAAAAATATTATTTTTCAATAACTTTTCTGCCTGGAAGCGATGATAATTATCAAGGACTGGGAGTTGGTTTTAATTTTCAAATCGGAGCGTTAGGTACAGAATCAATAGGTCCAGAAATACCACCTGGCGGAGGCGGAAGATATTTTGCGCCTGGTTTAGAAATTTTTCACGAAATCGCTTCCGGGTTGGGAGAAAGCCAAGTAACCATTACGTGGGATACTACTTATGACAGCACGAGCAGGGTAATTTATTCTTCAGAATTTGAAGACCATAATTTAGAATTAGACAACTTGCCAGATTACGGTTATGCCCACTCAACAATAGAAGATACCACAAGAGTTCCCAATCCGCATTCAGTTACTATCTCTGGCTTAACTTCTGGCACTGTTTATTATTATCGCTGTGTTTCTCATGGTTCTTTTGCCGTTAGCACAGAACATAGTTTTACTACTCTTAGTGTTATAGGCGAGGAGGAAGAAGAAGAGGAAGAAGAAGAGGAAGAAGAGGAAATTGTTGTTGTTGGGGGAAAAACAGAAGAAGGAATTGGCGAAGAAGAAGAAGAGGAGGAGGAAGAAGAAGAGGAAGAGGAAGAAGAGGAGGAAGAGGAAGAGATTGTTGATGGAGAGGAAACAGGAATGGATTTGGGAGCATTTTTGGCGGCAATCGGTAATTTATTTAGATTAGAAAATCTCTGGTGGCTTTTATTGTTTCTTATAATTATAATAATTATTTTATTTTTATTGTCTCGTAAGAAAAAAAGAAAAGAATAGGGAAAATGGGGTCAGCTCTATTTTTTAATGAAATAAGAACCCCCCGCCAAGGCGGGGGAACCTTGATTCGTTAAGGTTAAATATATAATCTTGAAATAAATCCAATTGAAAATCGTCCCGAGGGCGATTTTTATCTTTGAACTTGACAGATTAAATAATGAGAGTATAATAAAGTATAATAGAACGTAGTATTAATTCTTTATATCGCTGGCTTATAATTCTTGGTTTAGCCGCGTTAATTGTTTTATTACCGTTGTTTAGGAAAAAACGAGAAAAATAGAATTGTTCTTTTTAAAATGGAAAGGGTAAGAAAATGAAAACGAAAACATACGTAGCGTGGGTAGCATTGATAGTGTTGTTGTTAATGATCACTTGCAGCGTAGTAGGGGCAACAAGCTTTTTCGGCAGCAGAGTAAAAAGAGGCAGGAGTTTGGATGTTTGCTCTATTCCTGTTCATTTGAAGATTGAGCCGTACGTGCTGGTTCGACCGATTAAAGAAAGCGTGACCGTGACTGTACCGGCTGGTTCTTCTCGGGGCTCTTATTCCGGAGATTTATTTTTTGCTTTTGCAAATTGTCCGGCAATAGCCCGAATAAAGATAGTTCCTCGGACAAATGCTATCAAAGACGTTGTTTGGGACGCTAAGGTCCAGGTAGACAAGGGCGATCCCTTAGATCAAGAGATTGTTCTGCCCGCCAATAGAGGAGTTGAGATTTTGACTACCGTTAAAGCGGAATTCAAGGATGTTAAGAGCGTTTTAGCTTATCGGGCTGGCGAGCACAAAAAACAGGCAGATCTTGTCTTAACTATTTTTCCGGCAATGCCTTAATTGCACCTGTTCATAGAACGTAGAGCGGATTTTAATCCGCTCTTTTTTTTGAGGGTTGACAAGATTGTTTGGCTGTGATAATTTGCAAGATAGTTTGAAACCAATTCTTTAAAGTAAAGAATTAGAAAAATTGGTTTTTTAAATTTTAACGGTTCTTTGAAAAGTTAATTGGATGGAATAGACAGTTTAAGAAAGAAGATGCTTATGATATGAACCGAATAATAGGTTTTTTTTGGTGAAGATTGTTTTGTTGAAAACAACGAATGTTAATGTTTTGGCGTGTAGCCAAAGCATGTTTATGTTAACCCTTTTGTAAAGGAGAATTATTATGTTTAGGAAAATGATTTACCTAAGTTTGGTGCTATTTTTAGTCAATAGTATTCAAGCTGCTGATGTGACTTGGACCGATACTACTGGCGACCACCTCTGGAGCACAGAAGTAAACTGGGAGGACGGCTACTGCCCAACCTCTGCCGACTGGGTCATAATCAACATGCTCCCCGGCCCGATTATCACGAACGAAGGCATCGTTGCTAAAGGCTCAAATATTGGGACAGGTTCTAACGTTGGTGCCCTGACAGTGGACGGTGAAACTCTTACGATAACCGAAGAGATTAATACGGGCTCCAGTTCAGGTAGTGTCGGTACGATTAATATGAAGAGCGGTGCTATAAATATCAGTAGTTGGTTTTATGTGGGGCGAAATGGTTATGGTATCGTCAATATGACCGGCGGTACTATTACAGTCGGGATGTTCTGTATTGCAGACAAAGCTACAGCTATTGGTCAAGTGCATCTGGACGGTGGAACTTTTACCACCAATGACATTAGGATGAGACGGGATGTTGGCGCTGTCGGCTCGATAGACGTCACAGCCGGTACGCTTATAATAAACGGCGACAAGTTCTCGCTCGTCCAGGAATACATTGACAACGGCTGGATTGCTGCCTATGACGGCCAAGGTACGCTGAACCTGGATTATGACATTACGAACGAAGGCAAAACGACTTTGACAGCTACCCACTTGCTTAATCCGAATCCGGTTGACGGTGCTTTAATATCACCCGGCGAGTTGGAACTGAGCTGGACTTTGCTTGATCCGTGTGTGCCTGGTCAGCTGGTACTGGTTGATATCTATTTCACTGATGACTTGCAATTACTGGAAGAATTTACCGACCCGGCAGCCATACAGCTTGTGAGTAAGCAGAACGTAACTTCCATTGTCATGCAGAATCAACTAAAGAAGCAATACTATTGGGTCGTGGATACCTACGTGGGGAATCCAAATGATCCGGTCTTTGGTCCTATCTTCAGCTTTACTGTTGATAATCTGCCTCCTAATGTGGACGCTGGTGCCGACGTAGTGACTTGGCTGGAAGAGGGTGTTATTAGGACCGGGAATCTGAACGCGACTGTCATTGACGATGGTGCGATAAATCCTTACATTCCCTACGTCGTGCAGTGGATGGTGGTTAGCGAACCAAATGATCCTAACAGTCCTGATACCGTGATTGCCAAACCGAGAGCCGAGGATACGAGTATTACCCTGGAAGCCGTAGGCGAATATATCTTACAGTTGGATGCCTTTGACGGTGAATACACAAGTTCGGATACGGTCACGATTAACGTGTATAACGACAGTTGTGAAGCAGCTCAGTCACTGCCGGATTATATACTCTTAGTAGGCGATCTTAACGGGGACTGCTTGGTTGATGATGCCGATTTTGCCTTAATGGGAGAAAACTGGCTGAAGGATAATTCGCTGATTGAAGAATGGTTCACGATTGACTGAGGCCACTATTCTTAATGTATTAACTCAAGGTCTATGCCGAATCGGTATAGACCTTTTTTATTTCTGATTTTTTTACATCTCTATTTTATAGAGAAAATAATGTCAACTTTATTTTTTTGATTTGACAGACCGTCATTGTTTTGCTAAAACAAAAATAGTATTGATGACTTGTTGACGACTGTCGTCAACAAGTCAAATATTGTTTTTTTACAATTTAATATTGATAGTTAAATGTGTGTTATTGGAAATGAAAATTTTTAGGAGATTTAGCCATGAAAGATGTGAAAAGAAAATTAATGTTATTGGTGATGATTAGTTTGTTGATGTTAGTTGAACCTGTCTTAGCAAAGACAAGTCGTCAAAAAGGCAGATCAGCCCCGAGCAGGTCAGCTTCGAGCAGGTCAATAAGTAGGCAGAGTTTAGGAAGCCGCTCTATTTCTTCGGTTCGGCGCCCCAGTTTTGTCAGACCTACCCGGTCGCCAGTTTCTCCTCGAATTTCTACCTCAAATAGACCTGCCAGCCGGCCCAGAATCGGAAAAAGCCCATCCATTAGCAGGCCATCCATTAGTAACAGGAGCAGTACTTTATTCAATAGATCCAACAGAGGATCCAGAAAGGTTACTCCTATTCTCCCAAGTCAGAGAGGGGATAGAAGTCAATTTCCTAGTAGGTCAAGCAGGCCAGATTTTGAGAGATTTTCTCGTTCCAGAGAACCCAGTGGTCTTTATCACTACCGATCCCGTCAATATTACCTGGATCGTTCCTCCCAGCGGAGAATATTCTATCCCATAACTTGGCCGAGCTATTACCGCCCCATTTATTACAGTTATGGCCCTTACTGGACCTTCGGTTGCCACTGGCCTTACTATCACCGCAAATACATCTTTGTAAGCCTTGGTGGTTATTGGCCCTCCTATTCATATAGACGTTACTGCTGGTATCCCTGCTATTCTTATAGATGGTATGGAGACTATCCTGTTGAATATGTGGTTCCTGGTGATAACTACAATTACTACTATTACGGTAGTCCTGACCAGCCTATTCCTGCGCCTGGCTACGGTGCTTTAAATGATGCCCGCAAAAAGCTTGAAGAAAAGCCGCTTGAGGAACCTGCTGAAGTAACCCAAGCTGACCGTTGTTTTGAAGAGGGAGTCAAGACCTTTGAAGCTGGAAATTATGCTGATGCTGCTGCTTGGTTCCGCAATGCTTTTGAGTTAGCTCCTGATGATATTGTTTTACCGTTTGCCTATATTCAGGCCTTGTTTGCAGATGGTCAATATCAAAAAGCTGCCGAGGTTCTTTGTTCAGTCCTAAGTAAGGTACTGCCCCAAGAGCAAGGCGTCTTTTATCCCCGCGGTCTCTACTCTGATGAGAATTTTTTGAAAAAGCAAATAGAGCAACTTGACAGAGCTGTCAGGTTAAATCCCTTTGATTCAGACCTCCAACTTCTCTCGGGTTACCAACTTCTTGGTATGGGTAGATTTGACGAAGCTCTAAATCCCTTGAAGAATGCTCAGAAGGACTATAAAAACACCCAGGCAGCAAAAAGATTGCTGGATTTACTGGAAAAGCTCAAAAAGGTCAAGGAAGACAAAGTGAATTGAAACAATATCTTTTTATTTTTATTTCCCTAAACCCGGTCATCAAATACTTGCGAAGCAAATTTAATCGGGTGAAGGCACGGGTGAAGGCACGGAATGGTATTGATATTTATCAATACCACCGTGCTTTTTTATTATATTTCTAATTTTAGTTTATAAATAGTAGAGCTGTTTAAGAGATAAATTGTTTTGCCGTCTTGAGAAACATCAACGTCTTTGAGATTATCAAATTTTTCGCTTTGGAATTGTTTGATAATTTTGCCTTTTTTATCAATAATAACTATTCTTTTTTTCACCGGCTCCAAAAGATAAAGATAGGGGATATCTGCTTTGGTTTTAATTTGAGTAATATTTTCCGGGAATGGGAAAAAATCAGGAATTATGGTTTCTTGAAAAGAACCAGCGTAGTAGCGAAGAATTGAATTATCTCTGTTTAAAATCCAAACTGAGCCGTCAACTGTCATTGATTTTGGCTCAGAGCAGGGACCTTTATCTTTTATCCATTTTTTAGGAGAGCCCCAATTTTCACCCCCCAAAAGAGAATATTTAATAATCTCGCAAGTTTTTTTGTCTAAGAAGTAAAAACTGGAAAGGTAAGAAGCGGATAAATCAAAATTAAATTCAAATGAAGGCGGGACAACGAGAGAACTGGAAGGAGAAGAGAATAATTTTGGGTCGGGTTCATTTACAAGTTCGGGATTTTCAATCTTTTCTAATTTATTTAAATTTTCCAGGTTTTCTTCAATTGATTGTTTTAAATCAATCATATCAGAACTTTTTGTTTCGGTTAAAAGTAAAATTTCTTTCCAGGCCTCTTTAAAAAGAGCATTGGCTTCTTCTTCATTTTTAAAAATTAAAAAGCTTTCTGCTTGATTAATTTTTTCTTGTATCTCAACCAAAGAGGTTTTAATTTCATTTTCTTTTCTTTCAACCGCTTGTTTAAAAATTAAAAATCCCAAAAGGAGAACAAAAGCTAAGACAAGAATCAGAATTAGCCTTTTTTTAATGTTTGTCTTGGGACAAAGTTTTTCTATTATAGGACCCATTGTAGGTATTTTTATTTTCGGCAGTTTTATCTTTGGTAAACTCGGCTTTTTGATAATCTTAGGAAGTTTAAAGGGAAATCTAATTTTTGGAAAAGAGAACTTCTTTTCGCTTTGAAAAAGAATTGCTCCGTGTTTTTTTGTTTGTTTTGTTTTTACAACAGAGAGGAAGCAAATCCCAGAAATTTTTGAGCCCTCGCCCTTAGTAAAAAGAGACGAAGGCAAAATTTCTTTTATTTTCTTTGAATCAAGATTTTCGGTTTGAGCAATTTTAGTCAATAGATTTTGCTGAAGGAAAAACTCAAAAATCTCCTTGGTCAAAACTAAGATTTTATCATCTTGAAATAATTTGCCTGAAACAACATTAAGAAAAATTTTCAAAGGATAAGGTTCAATCTCCCGGAGGTCCAAGTTTTTGCCAATATCAATTATTTGTCCGGCCCTTAATAACAAAATTTTAATATAGCCGGTTTTGGTAAAAACTAAATTAAAATCTTTTAAAGAAAAAACAGCAAAATTTAAGTTTCCCAACCAGCTAACATTTTCCTTTTTTACTTTTTCGGCTAAATATTCATTTGTTTTTTTTAAACTTTGCGAAAGAGCTTTTTCGGGAAATTTTTGGGAAAAAGTATAATAGTTTTTCTTGATGGATTTAGCAACATCGTCTAAAAGTTTTAAATTTTGGGGCAGAGTGTTCCGAAGCTCTCCAACCGCATATAAACTTCCTAATTTCTTCTCGTAAATATTTTCCGGTTCATAAACAAAACTATCAAAGATTTGGTCTTCTTTTAGTTTAGGATTAAAATGTAACTCAAAAATTTGCATATTAGTATATATTTATTGTAATATATACAAAGCCGATTGACAATTTTGGGCTTGTAGCTCAATTGGTTAGAGCGTTGCATTCACATTGCAAAGGTCACTGGTTCAAATCCAGTCAAGCCCACCACAGAAAAAAGCTCAGTTTTTTAACTGAGCTTTTTTGTTTCCTCCATATTATTTTCTATTTTTTCACTATAACTTTGGTAATATCCCTCTAAACTCTTAACGGCCAGGAAAACCGTAACTATTAGCGTTAAATCAATTAAATAAATTGAGAAGCGGATAATAGAAAGGCAAGAGTATTTTTCTATAGTTAAAGAAATTAGCCAAAGCATTACTGCTGAAAATTCGCAGAGCATCTTGCGCTTTCCCCATTTATTTGCCGTGAGGATTAGTTTTTTAAACAAGCCGATCCACCAGGCAATAAAAAGGAAAACTTCGATTATAGTCAGCGAGATTACTAAGGCCGTGGTGAGGGTAATAAGAACGTTTGGTAAATTTGTCAATTTCCAGGAATGGTTCCAATTGAGGACAATTAAAATCGGTACTATGAAAACTTTATCCCTTAATCTGTCAAGAGCGCCTCCGTAGCTGCTTGTAATTTTAAGTTTTCTTGCTATCATTCCATCAACTAAATCCGACAAACCAACTACTCCGGCTAAAAGCATTATTAACCAAAGTTCTTCCGGATTGTTTACGGCAATTACTAAAAGCCAAATAGCTGTCAAAAATCCAAAAATAGTGACGATATTTGCTAAATTTTGAAAGAACCATTCTCTTAACTCTTTACTGAATAACCGATTAAATTCATTCATTCTATTCTCCTTTTTTAATAACGGGATTTTAGAGGGCTGAGTTTGTTAAATCTATTCTATGGGGTATAATATAACAATGAGTATTTTTTTGCAAGGATTAATTTGGCAGTTTTTTGATATGCCAAAAGCAATTTTAAAAGGCTGGAAAAATTTTCTTTTGTTTAATTTAAATTATTTTTCAGTTCCTATTCTTTTAAAGACATATTTTTCTCATTGGCGCAAATATCGTTATTCTTACGGGAGAATATTTGAAGCATGGGAAAACATCGGAACGTTTATTTTTAATATGATGTCCAGAATTATTGGGGCAATATTAAGAACTGTTTTTATAATTCTGGGACTATTCATAGAAGTTTTAATAATTTTAGGAGGAACAGTTATATTCTTGGGATGGTTAGTTTTACCATTCCTTTTAATTTTGGGATTAATCTTTGGGATCAATCTTTTATTTTGATGTTTGATTTAAAAAAGGCGAAAATATATCAGGCGGTGAAATGGGAAAAGTTGCCAATCGTGAGATATATTAAAGTTTTAAAGAAACTGTTTTTTGTTTTATTTATTTTAATATTCTTGCTATTTCTATATGGCTTTGCGCTAGAAAATTTCTCACCAGAGACCAGCAGAAACATATTAGGGCTTTCAATAATTTTTCTTGTTTTAGCTTTGGGATCTTTGATTAAAGAAAACTTTTTTAATTTAAAGCTGAAAAAACCGAAGCTTAAAGCTGCCCTTTCTGAAGTAGTTTTAAATCCTCAAGATTATAACTTAGCTGAATTCTTGAGCTTTGAAGTTGCTAAAGTGGTTGGTAAATCTGGAAAGAGCTCAACTCGTCTTTTTTACTTTCTTTTGAGGGATAACCCGAAATTAGATTTTATTTTCTCTCGCGCCCTTTTGGATTTCAACGAGATTAAAAAAATATTAAAGAAAGAGTCAAAGACCGAAGAATCCGAGAATTTTCAAAGAATTATTCTTGAGGCCTTGGAAATAGCCCGGGAAAAAAATCATCTCAGAATTGAAATAGGGGATGTCTTATCTGCTCTTGCCAAGCATAACCTAATCTTTAAAAGAATTTTAGTTGAATATAAACTCAAAACTGAGGATATTGAGAATTTAACCTGGTGGTTAGAAAATATTGAAGAAAAAACCAAAAAAAGGAAAAGGTTCTGGGAATACGAAAATTTAGCTAAAAGAGGAACATTGGCTAAAGAATGGACAGCCGGTTATACAATAACTTTAGATAGATATTCCAAAGATTTAACTAATTCAGTCGGGAAGAAAGATTTAGAATTTATTGGCCATAAAAAAGAAATAGAGATGCTGGGAAGAATTTTAGCTCGAGAAGAAATTAATAATGTTTTGCTAATTGGAGAGCCGGGCACCGGGAAGCGAAGCATAATTTATGCTTTAACCCAAAAGAGTTTATTGGGCAAAAGTTTAACCGGGGTGAATTATAAAAGGGTGGTTGAATTAGATATGCCGGCTTTATTAGCTCAGCTTGAAAACATGGAAGATGTTGAATCTACTTTAGATAAAATTTTCCAAGAAGTAATTTCAGCTGGCAATATTATTTTGGTAATTGATGGGTTCCATAATTATATTGGTCAAGTTTCCAGACCGGGAATAATTGATATTTCAGGAGTTATCGCGCCCTATTTAAGTTTTCCTCAATTTCAAATTATAGCTATCACTACTTATGAAGGCCTCCATCGGTATATTGAAAAAAATTCTTCTATCTTATCTCTTTTTGGGAAAATAGAGGTTTCAGAAATCTCTCAAAGGGAGACGCTTGTGCTTTTAGGTTATTTAACTTTTTTTCTTGAGAAGAAACACAAAATTTTTATTTCCTATCCGGCCCTTCGGGAGATAATTTCTTTGACTGACCGTTATCTTCCTTCTCTTTATTTTCCCGAGAAAGCCATGAACATTTTAGATGAAGTAGCGGTTTATGTTGCGGGCTCAGTAAGAGAAAAGGTAGTTTTGCCAAAGCATATAAATAAGATTATTACCGAAAAGACCGAGATTCCGGTAGGAGAGATAGAGAGCAAAGAAAAAGAAGTTTTACTCAATTTAGAAAATTTAATTCATCAAAGAATTATTAATCAGGATGAAGCGGTAAAAGAAGTTTCAACTGCCCTTCGGAGAGCCAGGTCAGAAGTTACAGTAAGAAAAGGTTCAATGGGTTGCTTTTTGTTTTTAGGACCTACTGGGGTTGGTAAAACGGAAACCTCAAAAGCCCTGGCAGAATATTATTTTGGTTCAGAAAAGAGGATGATAAGATTAGATATGTCAGAGTTTCAAGATATAAAAGACATCCCTAGGTTGATTGGTTCTGCAACCGAGGCAGGGCTTTTAACAACTCCAGTTAGAGAAAATCCTTTTTCTTTAATTCTTTTGGATGAAATTGAAAAAGCTAATCACAATATTTTGAATTTATTTTTGCAGGTTCTTGACGAAGGTCATTTAACAGATGGTCTTGGAAGAAAGGTTGATTTTAAAAATTCAATAATTATTGCTACCAGTAATGCCGGCTATAAGATAATTTTGGAAGCTTTGAAAAGAAAAACTGAATGGTCGGAAGTAAAACAAAAACTTCTTGATTATCTTTTTGAGAAAAGAATATTTAGACCAGAATTTATTAATCGTTTTGATGCAGTTGTCGTTTTTTGGCCTTTGAGTAAAGAAAATCTTTTAAATATTGCTCAACTTATGCTGGGTAGTTTAAAGAAAAATCTTCAAGAAAAAGGCATTGAATTTGTAATTAATGAGCCCCTCAAAGAAAAAATAGTTGAATTAGGTTACAGCCCGGTTTTTGGAGCAAGGGAAATGAGAAGGGTTATTCAAGATAAAGTAGAAAATGTTTTGGCCGAGGCCTTGCTTTCCGGCCAACTAAAAAGAGGGAACAAAGCAGAAATTGATTCAAAGAAATTTGAGTTAATTATTAATCCCTAACATTACGAGAACGGTTCTCGTAGAGCAATAAAACAGGCCGAATGGTTTAATGCCATTCGGCTTTTTGGTTTTTTGTGGGCTTGCCCTCACACCTAATTTATTAGGTAGTGAGGGTGTGAATTACTTGTGGAAAAAAACGGGTTGACTTGACCCTATGAAGTGGGGTATAAAGAAGATGCAGTGGATAATTGTGGAAAACTATGGGAAAACCCTTGTTTTCTGGGGATAACTATGTTCATAGGAGAATACAAACATACAATTGATACTAAAAAGCGATTATCTCTCCCGTATAAATTTAGAAGAGAGCTTGGTAAGGGAGTCATAGTTACTAGAGGTTTTGAAAAGTGTTTAGTTGTTTATCCTCAAAAAGAATGGAAAGAAGTAATAGAAGAATTAAAAAAATTGCCAACAAGTAGATCAGAGAGTAGAAAATTTAATAGAGTTGTTTTGGGGGGAGCCGTAGAAGTTAATTTAGACAAATTGGGTAGAATTCTCATTCCTGATTATTTAAAAAAATATGCTGGTTTGAAAAAAAATATAACTGTTTGCGGACTTTCTAATAAATTAGAAATTTGGGATTTTCAAAAATGGGAAATATATAGAAAGAAAGCTGAACAAGATATTGATAAAGTTGCTGAGAAATTACCGGAGTTTGGAATTTGAAAATTAATGATACATATACCTGTTCTTCAAAAAGAAGTTTTACAATATTTAGATCCGAAGCTAAATGAAAATTTTATTGATGCAACGATTGATGGCGGGGGACATGCGGTCGCAATTCTCGGGAAAATTAAGCCAAATGGGGAAACATTGGGGATTGAAATTGACCCAGAAATTTATCAGGAATTGAAGTCAAAGAATTTGGACAGATTAATTCTTGTCAATGATTCTTATACTAACTTAAAAAAGATTATTGAAAAGTATAAATTTGGACTTGTTTCGGGGATATTATTTGACCTCGGAATGTCATCTTGGCACTTGGAAGAATCGGGCAGGGGATTCTCGTTTATGAGGAATGAGCCGCTTGATATGAGATACCAAGTTGAAATTCCAAATTCCAAATTCCAAATTCCAAATTCAAACGGCTTGACGGCCGAGAGAATTATAAATACTTATCCTCGGGAAGAAATTGAAAGAATTTTAAGAGAATACGGAGAAGAGCGTTTTTCAAGAAGAATCGCAAAAAAGATTGCCGAGGAAAGAAAAATAAAACCAATTAAAACCACTTTTCAATTAGTAGAGATTATAAAAAAAATTGTTCCCTTTAAGAAAAGTAAAATCCACCCAGCCACCCGAACATTTCAGGCATTAAGGATTGCCGTTAATGACGAGCTGAATAATTTAAGGAAAGTTTTACCCCAGACAATAGAAGCTTTAGCGCCGGGGGGAAAGATTGTCATAATTTCCTTTCATTCCTTAGAAGACAGAATTGTTAAAAAATTTTTTAAAGAAGAATTTAAAAAAGGTTCATTAGAAATATTAACAAAAAAACCGGTAAGGCCTTCAAAAGAAGAAATTAAAATTAACCCCCGCTCGCGCAGCGCGAAGCTCCGGGCAGCGATGAAACAATAAACAATGAACAATACTCTGACATTAAACCATCCATTGATTATAAAACCTCTAAAAAAGCTAATTACTTTGAGGTTGTTTTGGTTTTTAGCCGTTTTATCGGCAGCCGCTCTTTTGGTTTTTTATGTTTTCCAAATTAATGCAGCAGTTTCAGAAAGATATTCAATTCAAAAATACGAAAAAAGAACTAGCGAGATTTCAAGGGAAAATCAAAATTTAGAAATTAGTTCGGCCCAGACGAATTCTTTAGATAATGTCACAGTGTTCTTAGGGGAACTTAATTTTGAGAAAGTAGATAAAATTCATTACATCCGAGTTTTAGATACTCAGGTTGTTGCAAAATAGAGATAGCAAACTATTTATATAATCGCTTCGCTCGGTCACCCCGCCCTCTAAGCTGAACGAAACATGTATATATGCATAGAAGGCGGGGTCTCCTTTCTCGCAATTATGAAGAAATGGCGTGTTAATTTAATCTTTATCGTGATTATCTTATTTGGGGCGGCTATTATTGGCCGCTTGGTTTATCTTCAAATTATTAAGCATGACCTTTATAAAGCATTAGCCCAAGGACAACAAGAACCTTTTCAGCTTATAAAAGGAGAACGAGGGAAAATTTTTTTTAGCGGAGGGGAAATTTTGGCTACAAATATAAAAGAGAAGTATGTCTTTGTTTCTCCTCAAGAAATTAAAGAAAAAGAAAAAACAGCAGAAGTGCTTTCTCAAATTTTTAATTCAGACTACAACCCACTCGCCATCCCGCAAGGAAAAACTACATATGAGGTGATTTTAGAAAAACTTAAAAAAGATAGTTTGTTTGAAAAAATAAAAAGCAAAATAACAGAAGAGGAAGAGCAGGCCCTAAAAGAGATAAATTTAACCGGGGTTTATTTAGGAGAAGCGGTTTTTAGAGAATATCCTCAAGGAGCCATGGTTTCTCAAACCATTGGATTTTTCGGAGGCGGAGAAAAAGGACAGTATGGGATAGAAGGTTATTACGATGATGTTCTTCAGGGGGAGGAAGGAATTCAAAAATTTGACAAAGGTTCTGATGTTTTTCTAACCATTGACTATAATATTCAATTTATGGCTGAGAAGTTATTGGAGAGCGCCAAAGAAAATTTAAATATTAAAGGAGGTCAAATTATAGTTTTAGACCCTAATTCAGGAAAAATTTTAGCTTTAGCTAATTTTCCAAACTTTAACCCCAATTACTATTCAGAAGTTGATTTTGAGCTTTTTCAAAATTCGGTAGTTCAAAAACTTTTTGAGCCGGGTTCGGCCTTTAAACCAATTACTATGGCAGCTGCCCTTGAGCAAGGGAAAATAACACCCCAAACTACTTATATTGATACCGGGAAAGTAGAAATCGGAGAGTACACCATTCGTAATTATGGTGAAAACGTTTGGGGAAAACAAACTATGACAGAGGTTTTGGAAAAATCAATTAATACAGGAGCGGTATTTGCTGAAAGACAGTTAGGACACGAGCTTTTTTTGAAATACATAGACCTGTTTGGTTTTTTTGAACCAACCGGAATTGATTTACAGAAAGAGGAGTTTTCTGAAAATAGAGAATTTAAAAAGGGTTATGAGATAAATTTTGCCACTGTCTCTTATGGTCAAGGAATTGAAATGACGCCTATTCAATTGGTTAGAGCTTTTTGCGCGGTTGCTAATGGGGGGAAATTAGTCAGGCCTTATATAGTAGAAAAAATTGTTGATAATGGTACAATTGTTGAAACCCAGCCCGAGATATCTTCAGAGCAAGTCATTTCTCAAAAAACTTCTTCTCAGTTAACGGCAATGTTAACCAGCGTAGTTGAAAATGGTTTTGCCAAAGCAGCTGGAGTTCCGGGTTATTATATTGCTGGAAAAACCGGTACCGCTCAGATTCCTTGGTCAACTCTTGGTGTAGATAAAAGAGGTTATTCTCAAGAAACTTGGCAAAGTTTTATTGGATTTGCTCCTGCTTTTAGTCCCAGGTTTCTAATTTTAATAAAACTTGATAATCCCGGAACCAAAACCGCTGAATATTCAGCGGTTCCAATTTTCAAAGAATTAGCTAAATATATAATTGATTATATGCAGATACCACCGGATTACGAGTGAATAATTATATGAATATCTTTAAAAAATTCATTTTTCTTTTCAAAAGGTCTCCTGTTATCCTTGTTACCGGCGAGGGGCGTCTTTGTGTAATGGAAGCCGTTTCCGAAGTGTTAAAATTTGATTCCGCGAAAAGGAAAGTTTTAATTTTTGAGTCAGCTCTATCAGAACTTAAAGAATTAAAAAAATTTAATTTTTTGTTAAGAAAATCCAAGTTGCCAATTTTAATAGTGACTCATGTCGGAGATATCCCGGCAGATAAAGATTTTTTTGCCGGAGATAGAAAGGAAACTCTTCAAATAAGAAAATTAGCTAAAGTTTTGCCAGACCGGGCTTTTCTAATTTTAAATTTTGACGATGAAACTGTTCGGGAAATAGAAAATGATTCTTTAGCTCGCTCTTTAACTTATGGCTTTCAAGAAAGAGCAGATTTTCGAGCAAGTGATATCAATCTCAATTTAATCGGAACAAACTTTAAAATGAATTATGAGGGAAATATCGTTCCTTTTTGGCTAAAAAATCTTTTTGGAAAAGAGCAAATATATAACGCCTTGGCAGCGATTTGTCTGGGAGTAGCAAAGAATATGAATTTGGTTGAAATATCTCAGGTATTAGGGGGCTATAAATCGCTTCCCGGAAAAATGAGATTAATAAAGGGCATAAAAAGTTCTTCAGTTCTTGATGATAGTGAAAATGCTACCCTTTTTTCAATGATTGAGGGCTTGAAGATTTTAGGAAAGATTGAAGCAGAAGGGAAAAAAATTGCTGTCTTAGGAGATGTTTTAGGAATTGGGAAATATACAATTGAAGCCCATGAAGCGATTGGGGAGAGAGTAGTCCGAGTTAGTGATTTACTTTTTGCGGTTGGTTCAAGGGCTAGGTTTATCGCCCAGGGAGCTAAAAACAAAGGAATGCTGGAACAAAAAATTTTTCAGTTTAATGATGTTGAAGAAGCGAAAAAAGTTCTTCAAAAAGAAATAAAAAAAGGCGACTTAATTTTAATAGACGGTTCAAAAGAAATGAAAATGGGGGAGATAGTGAAAGAGATTAAAGCGTAATAGTTTTTGTAAATCGACAAAATCTAAATTTTCTGATATATTAGATAGTACCCGCTCTTCAAATACAACACTATATTGGCCAGAAAGATTTTTTCTTTTGGCTAGGCGCGAGGAGCGAAGTGTATCCTCTGTGATACATAAGCGACGAGCAACAACGCCAGAAGAAAAAATACTCTGGCTCTGTAAGAGAAGCTCACAATGAAGCGATCTCTTCGTTGCTCCTCCTCAATGTGCCACAGAGGGCACACCTTCGTCGTCGCGCCTTGAGCTCATCTTCATTGTGAGTTTCCAATACAGTATTGTATTTGAAGAGAGGGTACTGAATGCTCCCATCGTCTAGTGGTTAGGACGCATGATTCTCAATCATGTAACACCAGTTCAACTCTGGTTGGGAGCGCATTAGAGGTTTTAAATAAATCTCTTTTTTGATATAATAGAGTAATGGCAAAAGAAATTTTATGGCATAATCTTTCTTGGAGAGAAGCGGTTAAAAAGCTTAAATCAGATTCTAAGGATGGCTTAGGTGAAAAAGAGATAAAAGCTCAACGAGATAAATTTGGCAGGAA
>Ga0265594_1001015_pt1 | contig 22432 bp, 25 predicted proteins | sample saktaG_11_FD_190147 | JGI IMG/M metagenome (GOLD analysis project Ga0265594, IMG submission 190147) | Saline water microbial communities from Sakinaw Lake, British Columbia, Canada - sak_2011_5_24_80m | ecosystem: Environmental > Aquatic > Non-marine Saline and Alkaline > Saline ... | reverse complement strand
AGATATACTCAATGAACACTTCGTGTTCATTTCGACTCACTTGCTTCGCAAGTTCATAGGCGATGAGGGATTACCCTCATCTTGACTCACCCACTTCGTGGGTTCGTAAACGAAGGTGGAAAAGAGGCGAAGCTCCATTACTATCAATTTAAATCCAAATGTCAAAATCCAAATGTCAAATCAAATCCAAAGCTCAAATACGAGTCCACGAGGTAGACGAGTCAAGATGAGAGTAATCTCTCATCGCCTGCGAGTCCGCAAAGTGGGTGAGCCGAAATGACAGCAGAGCTGTCATTGAGTATTTCGCAAACTCATTTTGGATTTTGGATTTTAGTCATTGATTTGTCATTTGAAATTTGGATTTTGGATTTGTTTAGAGTTTAGGATTTAGAGTTTAGAATTTTAACTCTAATTGGCCAATTAAAGTAATTAGGAATTAGTCATTTCTTAATTCATTTCCAATCATATAATTCGTTTTGAACTTCGAAGGGCGAGCCCTTGCCTAACCAGCTCACTTGAACCTTGACATTTAAGATATGAACCTCCGGGTGCGAAATAATTATTTTTCTTTTAAATTTAGTATTCTCTCCTTCTTCATAATTATAAAACCCGCTAGAATCAATTTTGAGGAACTGGTCAGCATAAGTAATGGGTGTTTGGCTATTATACTGGATTAAGTAATCCCCATTTGTCAATTCGTTATCAAAATTATTATCGCTTAACCAATTGCCATCCCGGATATTTCTAATTATTTCCGCTCCCTCTTTAGCAAGTTGGGAAGCAATAAAATTATTATTATTAGTCGAAGCCACCGAGGTTATTTTAGGAACCAAAGAATAAATCCCGACAATCCCAATTGTCATTATTACAATCGCCACAGTAATTTCTATTAGAGTAAAACCCTTGTTCATAAATTTCTAACTATTTACCGAGTTTTCACGGAGTGAAAACGAAGGTGGAGATGAAGACAAGGTCTTCATCGACTATAACCGAGTTTTCACGGAGTGAGATATACTCAATGAACACTTCGTGTTCATTTCGACTCACTTGCTTCGCAAGTTCATAGGCGATGAGGGATTACCCTCATCTTGACTCACCCACTTCGTGGGTTCGTAAACGAAGGTGGAAAAGAGGACAAAGTCCTCTTTGACTTATACCGAGCTTTCGCGGAGTGAGATATACTCAATGAACACTTCGTGTTCATTTCGACTCACTTGCTTCGCAAGTTCATAGGCGATGAGGGATTACCCTCATCTTAACTCACCCACTTCGTGGGTTCGTAAACGAAGGTAGAAAAGAGAACAAAGTTCTCTTTGAGAACAATTAAATCCTAAACCCTAATTCCCAAATCCTAATCAAATCCTAAATCCTAATATCTAAATTCTAAATAATATCTAAATCCAAATGTTCAAAATCCAAAACATAATTATTATAGGTTTTAATATTTGAATTTTGAATTTGTTTAGAGTTTAAGATTTAGAGTTTAGAATTTTAATTCTAATTGGGGGTTGGGCATTGATTAGATCAATTAGGACAATTAGTAATTAGACATTCCTTTTATTCTCTCTCAACTCTCCCCGCCGAATTTAATTTTACATTTTTAATACTTGAATCGAAGGAAATACTTATTTGAGCATCCTGTCCCCAATTTTCTCCATTAATATAGACCATAGGGTCGGGCGGACCAAAGACGATATCAAGAGGAGAAGAAGGAGATAAGGCGGAAATATTAATTCCTTCTTCTAATTCAAATTGGCGGATATCGGAATCAGCGCTATCCCTCTCCTGATTTGAATTGCAATCAGCAAAAATAACATAACGGTCTATCCAGTCATCTTCGAAATAAAGGCCGAAGCTATAAGTCAAAACACCTTCTCCACAATCAAACTCTTCCGCTCCCATCACCATTTTTTGAACCTCTCTGATGTCTTGAGATAATTGATAAGCCATTCTGTCTAAAGCCAATTTTTTTTCTCCGCTACTTCTGCCTATCAATAAAACAGCCGACAAAAAAGCGATAATGAATAACACTATTAATATCTCTATAAGAGTGAACCCCTTTGATTGTTTGAAAATTGGAAATTGAAAATTCATTGAAAATTAAAAATTGAAAATTAAAAATTTATATAAATAGATACCAATTGATTATCCTTTCACCCCAAAATAAGGCAACAAATGTTCCAGTGACCAAAAAGGGACCGAATGGTAATTGGCTTTTCATATTCTTTTTCCCCAAGCCCATCAAAAACAACCCCAAAATCGCTCCGAATAAAAAAGACAAAAATAAAGCAACTAAAATATTGGGAAAACCTAAAAAAAGTCCCATTAAAAATCCTATCTTAGCATCTCCCAGCCCCATCCATTTACCACGGGATATGAACCAAATCAAGAAAAAGAACCCTCCCGCCCCTATCCCCGCCAATAATGGGGAAAGGAAAACTTTTTGAAAATTGAGAATTGAAAATTGATTGAAAATTGAAAACGAGCGAGCGGAGCGAGCGAGTAAAGATGAGAATGGAGCCCTCATCACATATTGAATATTAAAAATTAGAGCTATAATTATAGCCGGATAAATTACTTCGTCAGGAATAATATAGTGCCTTAGGTCATAAACAGCAATAATTATTAAAAAGCAAGAAATTATTGATAGATATAAAAAATTAATAAATGATAAATGATAAATGATAATTAGAAGAAATATCAATCCTGTTGCTATTTCGACTACTGGGTATTGCCATGATATTTTCTGGTGACAATAACGACACTTTCCCCCTAAAAATACAAAACTAAAAATCGGAATCAGGTCATACCATCTCAATGTCTGGTGGCAACGAGGACAAAAAGACCTCCCCTTTAAAAAACTCGGTTTATCTCGGGAGGAATCGCTTAGGTTGTTATCTTTTATAAGCGATTTATCCTTGAGAGAAATACGATAAATTACGCAATTTAAAAAACTTCCAACGCAAGCTCCAAAAATAAAAACAATTAAATTAGGTAAAATAACCATCATTTCATCAAGTCCTTAAATTTTTATCTTGATCAATTCCTTTATGGCATTATAGCAAAATAATCAAACCAATAAAATAATAGAGATAACAAGAACGAGAAGCGGGAGAGAAGACGAGAGATAGAGAGATAGAGAGATAGAGAGATAGAGAAATAGAGAGATAGAGAGATAGAGAAATAGAGAGATAGAGAGATAGAGAGATAGATAAATAGAGAGATAGAGAGATAGATAAATAGAGAGATAGGAAGAAAAAGATGAAAAATAGAAAGACAAAAGATATAACAAATCTCGCCGATCGGCGAGATTTGTTATTTTTTTTGTTTTTACCCTTGTCCTATATACCCATTCTATTTATAACAAATCCTGACGATCGTCAGGATTTGTTATAAAACATCTTTTTCTTGTCTTATGGTGACCTTCTTGGGTACTATTTTTCCAAAAAATCAATCACCCTCTGTCTTTTATCAATATCATTGACGGTAAAAACAAAAACACAGTCACTAATTCCAAATCTGATTATGTCTTGATAAAAATCTTTTGGCAGGGGAAATTTTCCCGCATAAACACTCTTTTGTAATTCTTTAAATTCAAGTAAAGATAACTCGTCGCGAAGCCATTCTCGGTGATATCTTTCCTTTTCCGGGATATCAAAAATTACTATTCTTATTTTTCCATCCCATTTTTTATTCAGTATTGAATATCTGTCCTTAATATAACCTACTAATTTTTTGCCTTTTTCTGTTAAAAAATAAATTTTTTTAGTTGATTCTTTTCTGATTAACCCTTGTTTTTCCAATCTAGAAATATTGACTAAAACTTTTTCTTTTGTAAATTTTTTATTTTTATTATTGACACCAAATATTTCTTTTAATGACTCAAATCCTGGATAAGAACTTGGCAGTCCCCTCAGAAAATCTTCCCCGCTTTCCTTCAGTGCGAATAAAACAAGAGCAGAGGTATTTAGTCCTTTCTCAAAAAGCTGTTTTGTAAAGCTTACTTTTTTCTTTTGAAAAAGATATTTCTCGTTTCTCATACAGTCTTGTCTTTATATTATTATAACAAGGTAATCAGTTTAATAAAAGCAATCCTATTATCTTTTTATAACAAATTATCTTTTTATAACAAATTTTGCCGATCGGCGAGATTTGTTATTTTTTTTGTTTTTACCCTTGTCCTATATACCCATTCTATTTATAACAAATCCTGACGATCGTCAGGATTTGTTATAAATAATAGAGATAAATAAATATGCCGATTAGTTGGTTAGTTGGATTAATTAATTAATGAATGAATGAGAAAAGGAGATAACAAATAAAAAAATAATAGATAAATAAAGAAAACAAATAAAAACTGCCCATAGGAAAAGGACAGTTTTTAATTTTCAAAAACAAGATATTCCCCTAAGGAGAAGTTATTGCTGGGCAAAGACCGGTTGCGCAGGCAGTTGCCGAATAACCGGCAAGCCCTGTTCTATCAGCACAATAATAGGTACCTATGGCATCGGAGTTAACAGGAGCAGAGATACAAACATTCTCTCCACTAACAACTACTGTCGCAACAACACCGCCCTTGTCGTTAGCTTTTATTTCAGCCGCCAATGAAAGCATATCTGCGTGAGCGAGGGAAAAATCAGCACAACCTTCCGAAGCACAAACATATTCCATTACTGTCCGAGATTGAGAAATAGCCGAAATAACCCGAGCATCTTTGGCTTTCTTGGTCGCTCCGGGAAAACTAACTAAAACAACCGAAGCTAAAATACCAATAATAGCGATAACAACCAACAACTCAATCAAAGTAAAACCTTTTTTCATAAATTTGAGCGATAGCGAAGAATAAAGAAGAAATTTATTTCTTCGCCTATCTCTAAATTATTATAATTTACCGACCTTTATCGTCCCAATGCCGACATTGAATCGATGTCGAAATTATTTCCGCCGACCTTTTGGTCTCAAACAGAATATTACTTCAACAACTGCGACAATGGAATATTATTTTTTCCTTTTACTTATTTTCAACCTTTTAGATATAAAAGTCAAGAACCGAGCTCCCTGCAAGGGAGTGAGGTGGAAAAGAGGTGAAACCTCTTTGACTTACACCGAGCTCCCCGCAGAGGAGTGAGGTGGAAAAGAGGTGAAACCTCTTTGACTTACATCGCCATCCCTCCCATTCCGACTTTAAATAAAGGAATAAAAATAGCCACCGCTAAAACACCAACCCCCAATCCTAAAAATATCAATAAAAATGGCTCTATTATACTAGTTAGATTATCGGTCGTTCTTTCTATCTCCTGTTGGTAGAAATCAACAACGCTCATTAAAATTTCGTCCAACCGCCCCGTTTCTTCCCCGGTGGAAATCATCTGGTAAGTAAATGAAGGAATTTGTTTCGGGTATTGAAAAAAAACGGAACTGATTTTTTCCCCTCGGGAAACCTTTTCAGCGGTTTCTCTAATAATATTTTTGTAAATAGAATTAACCATTATTTCCTCAATGATTTTCAGGGCCTGGGTGATGGGCAACCCACTGGAAATTAAAACCGAAAGGTTTTCGGCAATTTTAGTTAGTTGAACTTTTTTCTGAAACTCCCCGATGACCGGAAGAGATAAGACAAACTTATAATAAAAGTCCTGGGTGGATTTTTTCTTTTTCAGATAGGAAGGCAAAATAAAAATTGTTCCTAAAAGAGCCATTATTAAAATCCAGCCCCCCTTTCGGGAAAAATCAGAAATAAAAATAATCATTCTTGTTGTAAAAGGAAGTTCCCCGCCAAAGTCCTCTAAGACAGCTGTTAAGTTAGGAATGATAAAAAAGACGGCCAAAAAGAAAACTCCAATAAAAACAACTATTATGAAAGCGGGATAAATCATCGCCCCTTTTATCTTTCGGCTAAGATTATAATCCCTTTCTATATGTTCGGCTAAATAGGATAAAGAATCAGCCATTTTCCCTGTTGCTTCTCCTGATTTAACAATGCTCACATAAAAAGGGTCAAAGATTTTTGGGAAAAGAGAAAATGCTTGACTCAAACTACTTCCACTTTCTATTATTTCAGCCATTTTAACAATCTTTTCTCGAAATTCAGGATTTTCAACTTGATTAACTTGAGCCCTCAATGCCTCCAATGGAGAAATCGCCGACTTTAACATAATTGAAAATTGGCGGGTGAACATAACAACATCCTTATTGGAAACTCGGCGAAAAGAAAAGCTTTTTCCTAAAAGTCCCGTCTTTTTTGCTTCTTCCAAGGAAGTTGTGTAAAGCTGATACTTTTCTAAAATAGAAAGAGCTATCTCCCGAGAAGGGGCCTCTATTGTTCCTCCCCTCACTTTCCCATCTTTGGTTCTAGCTTTGTAATTATAGCGCATAAAATTATTTTTCTCTCAATCTGCTTTCCAAATCCCGAGGATTAAGAGAATACCTTATTGCTGTTTCCTTTTCAATTTTCCCTTCCTTCACTAAATTGGCTAAGGACTTATTAAAAGGAATCATTCCCGCTTCAGCTGATGTTTCAATAACAGAGGGAATCTCATGAATTTTATTTTCTCTAATTAGGTTGGCAACAGCGGAATTATTAAACATAACTTCGCAAGCTGGAAGTATAGACCCTTCTATTGTTGGCACTAATCTTTGAGAAATTACCGCTAATAAAGATGATGAAAGTTGAGTTCTAATTTGATTTTGCTGGTGAGCAGGAAAAGCGTCTATTATCCGATAAATAGTTTGATTGGTCGAATTGGTATGAAGGGTAGCAAAGACTAGGTGCCCCGTTTCAGCCGCTGTTATGGCGATCGAGATTGTCTCCAAATCCCTCATTTCTCCAACCATAATTACATCAGGGTCTTCCCTAAGAGTCGCCCTTAAAGCCCGACCAAAACTTAGAGTGTCCCGACCAACTTCTCTTTGATTTATAATTGACTTTTTATCTTGAAAAAGATATTCTACCGGGTCCTCAATGGTAATGATATGTTCTCGACGTTTTTGATTTATCCCATCAATCAAAGCGGCTAAGGTAGTTGACTTTCCTTGAGAAGACGCCCCGGTAACCAAAACAAATCCTTGAGAGGCCTCAACTATTTCGTGTAAGATAGAAGGAAGGTTCAACTCGTCAATCGTTCTAATTTTTTGAGGAATAAATCGAGCCGCAATAGAGACATTCCCATTTTCAAAATAAATATTCACTCTAAATCTAGCTCCGCCTTCAAAGCTATAGCCAAAATCAACTTCCTTTTTTTGAAAGAGTATTTCTCCAAGAGAATCTTTCATTAAGACATTAGCCAACTCTCGAGAATCTTGAGAAGTAATGACTCTCTCCCCCTCTATATCAATTAAATTTCTTTCTATTCTTAATATTGGAGGATGGCCGACTGAAATATGTAAATCCGAGGCCTTGGACTCAATGACCTTTTCCAAAAGATTTTTAAGTTTTGTTTGATAGTTCATAAATGAAAATATCTAATTTCTAATTACCTTAATTTCTAATCAAGTCCCAATTCCCAATTCCCAATTACTTTATAAATCCAAAATCCAAATTTCAAATGACAAATCAAGCCCAAAATCCAAAACGAGTTTGCGAAACGCTCAATGACAGCTCTGCTGTCATTTCGGCTCACCCACTTCGTGGATTCGCAGGCGATGAGAGATTACTCTCATCTTGACTCGTCTACCTCGTGGACTCGTATTTGAGCTTTGGATTTGAATTGACATTTGGATTTTGACATTTGGATTTAAACCGAGAAATTAGTCATTAGTCATTGATGGTAATGAAAGCTTCGCTTTCATCTTCGCCTTCGCCTTCGCCTTCGCGAAGCGAACGCTCGGTGGTTAATTAGAAATTAGGTTAATTAGTCATTTTAAAATCTTCTTTATTTCTTCAACAACTTCCGACGGGGTATAGTGAGCTTTTATCAAATACTTATCTGCTCCTAATTTCAAACCCTTTTCCACCTCCTCCTTTTGACCCAAATTGCTTAAAATAATAATCTTTAAGCCGTCAAACTTTGGCTGTTTTCTTATCTTCTGAAGAATCTCCCACCCCTCGATTTCCGGTAAAACAATATCCAAAATCAAAAGGTCGGGAATACTCTCCCCTAATAATTGAATTGCTTTCCCCCCATCCTTAGCCACCCTCACCTCTAAACCGGCTTTTTTCAGCTTTTGGCTATAGATCTCTATTAAGAAAGGGTCGTCTTCAACTAATAATATCTTTGCCATAATATTTTATTCCTCCTTGGTCACTCTCATTACTTCTTCTAACGAGGTGATACCTTCTAAGACCTTCAAAACACCGTCTTCTTCCATTAAAATCATTCCTTGCCTCCGAGCCTCTTTGAAAAGGTCTCCTTCGCTTGCCCTTTCATTAATCAACTCTCTTAGGTTTTCATCTATTCCCACCGCTTCGTATATACCAACCCGACCGGAATACCCTTTGCCATTACATTTAGGACAGCCCTTCGCCTTATAAATATAAAGTGGCTCTTCTATTTTAAGATTTTTAGATGCTTCTTTGGGTAAGTTTTTGATTTTGTCTAAAATATATTTTTTTTCTTCTCCTTGAAGTTTCACTTTCTCTTTACATTCCGAGCAAAGAACTCTTAATAACCGTTGACTAACAGCCAAACTTAGCGTAGGGGATATTAAAAAGGGCTTAATCCCCATATCAATCAAACGAGGTACTACTCCCAAAGCGCTGGTGGTATGGATAGTAGAAAGAACAAGGTGCCCTGTTAATCCGGCATGGATAGCCAAAGAGGCGGTTTCTTCATCTCTAATCTCACCAACCATAATAATATCCGGGTCCTGCCTTAAAATTTGGCGCAACCCAGCCGCAAAAGTATAATTTATATCCGGTTTGACTTGGGATTGGTTCACTCCTTCAATATAATATTCAATCGGGTCCTCAAGAGTAACAATATTCACCCCTTCCTTATTTAAAAGACCAAGAATAGTATAAAGAGTGGTGGTCTTTCCACAACCGGTTGGTCCAGTAGTCAAAATTAATCCATAGGGTTTGCTAATCGCGTTTTTAACCACTTCAAGATTTCTCCCTTCAAACCCCAGTTTTGGCAATGATTTTAACCCTTCTTCGGAGTTAAGGACTCTGATAGCCACTTTTTCCCCTTTATTTGTCGGGAAAGTAGCCACCCGGAAGTCAATGCTCTCCCCTTTGATTGTTGTGGAAAATCTGCCATCTTGGGGGATTCTGGTTTCGTCTATTTTTAAATTGCTTAAAATTTTAATTCTAGCCACGATTGCGGGATGAACTTTTAAGGGCAAGAATAAAGAAGAATACAATATCCCGTCCAATCTGTATCTTATCTTCAAATTGTCTCTCGCTGGTTCAATATGAATATCCGAAGCTCCTCCCTCTACCGCCTGTCTCAAAATAACGCCGACCATTTTAATTATCGGCGCCTCTTCAGCTAATTTGGCATAAGAAACCTTGTCCGAAGATTTTCTTTTCGGCAACTCTTCTGTTTCTTCTTTCAACCTCTCTAATGCCTGCTTCATTTCTTTTTCTGGGACCTGATATTTTTCAAGATATTTTTTAAAGTCAGAAAAGGTGATTAAAAAAAATTTCGGCGTGAGATTTTCCTGTCTCGTTAAAAACTTCAAGGCCTCTTTGGCTTGGTCATTTTCAGGAAAAACCATTCCTACATCCAAAATCCTGCTTTTTTTATCAAGAAAAACCGGAATCATTTTGTAAAACTCAATTGACTCTTTGGGAATAAGGGAAACGATATCTTGGGGTATTTCCTCAATCAGAACCTCTCTTAAGGGTATTTTCAAAAAGTCGCTTTTGAGGTCAAATAATCTGTCCTCTTTAATGATTTTTTTTTCCAAAATCAGCTCTTCGGGACTACTCCCAGACCTTTTCATCCCTTCTTTAATGTCTTCGGCAGTTGAAGAATTAATAGCTTCTTTTTTAACTAAATAACCAATTAAATCCATTTTATTTTAGTATGGTTTAAACGGATTCTCTCTCCCCACTTCCCCAGGTGGAGATATGCGCTCGAAAAGAATAAGTTCTTTAAGTGCCTTGTCTTCCAAAAGATTGAAGTTGATTTTTATTTTACTTGAAGAATAAGGCGACTCGGGGAGAGACAATTGTTCCGGTTTTAAAATTACTTCCTTTACTAAAATAATTAGAGAGAGAACGACCGCTCCTAAAATTAGATATTTTAACGACTTATCTTCTTTTATATCATCAAACATATATTCTAATAGGAAAAAACTACAAGCGCCAAGTTTAATTCTAAAAACCCTTCTTCCGTATAAGACAAATTAATGTCTTCCACTTTTATTATTCTGGAGGACTTTTCAATTATCTGAATAAAGTTCTCCAAGGAAGAAAAACCTCCTTGAAGAGTAATCGTAATTTTTGTTTCCTTAATTTTTTGATTCACAACCCCTTTATCTCTTTCTTTTGATTCGGGAGAAACCTGGCTTTGATTGAACTTTTTCAAAATTAATCCGCTTTCCGAAGATTTCTCTTGAAAAAAATTCAACAAGGAGGACAAAGACGGCTTATTTGGCAAAGCGCCTTCTATCTTCTCCAACGATTCTTTCCCTTCATTTAATCTTTGGTAAATATTTTGAATTTCTGAAAGATATTCCTGCTTCTCCCGAAAAGCGTCTTCTCTATCGGGGATACTTTCTTTTACCTCTTTGAAATTAATATACACCGGTAATAAAAAGTAAATAAAAATCAGGAAACAAACAAAGAATAAAATTGGAATAAATTTAATTATTTTCATTTTTTAACTAAGTCCTTGGAAAAATAAAAACTTAAATTGAAACTCACTTTTCCCTCCTTACTTAGAGAAATATTGGATATCTGAAGGTCGCTTATTTTTTCACTTCTTTCCAAAATAACAATTTGTTCCCCCAATGTCTTAAAATTTTCCGTTTCCCCGAACAAGGATATTTTATAATCATCGGCAACTAAGTCTAAATCAGTAAATTGAACTTTTGGATGGCAAATATCTTTTAGAAAGCTGAATATTTTTGAAAAATTTTGATGTTTGCTAAAAATAATGGGAAAGTCGTTTATTTGCTCTGATATAACAGACAATTCCTCCTCCTTATTTTTTTGCTCTTGAGAAACAATTAGCTGACTTCCTAACTTGTCCTTTTCCGCTTTTAGAATTATAGTTTCGTATTTAAGAAAAAAGGAAAGACCTAATAAAACAATCACCAGGGCAAAAGAGAACCAAAAGAGAAAATAAACCGAAGCCGGAGTTTTCGGTTTTGGTTTGGGAATAATTTTTACTAAATCTTCTTTGGGCATATTAGAATGTGTTTCCGCCTAAGTTTTTACGAAGTGAAAAATTAGGCGGATTATAGATTCTTATATCCAGCACTTATTTATACAGGCACCAAAAATGTGATTATGATGTTTATTCAATCTTATATAAAATAATACTTCGTTGGCGTTATATATAAATAAGTGCTGGGTAAAGGTTTGGTAGCTAAAAATTCTTCGGCGGATGCCTCGAATTTTTAGACCAAGCCCTTTAACTCTCCAGTCCCATCAATGCCACTCCCACCGCCACCGCAAACGAGGAAGACAGTTCCTCCAATCTCGGTTTGAGAGACGAAGGAAATGAAATACCAGAAAATGGTTTCGCCATTTGGATATTCTTTTTTAATTGACCCTCCAAATACTCTTTAAGCCCGAAAAGAACAGAACTCCCTCCGCTTAAAATAATATTTTCTACCCCTTCGCTTTCTGATGGCTGATAATTATTACAAACTTTTTCAATTTCAAAAGCCAAAGAGTTAATTTGAGGCAAAAGGGATTCAAGAATATCTTTTCTCTCTGGATTTAGCCCCTGCTCTTTTTTTAGTTTTTCGGCTTCAGTTAAGCTAATGTTTAGTTTTTCTGCAAGAGCCCTCGTTAAACTGCTCCCCGAAATGTCAAAACTATGGCTCTTTCTAAGAACTTTATTCTCCACTATGCTCACCGTCGTGGTCTGCCAGCCCAAGTCAACTATACAAACGGATTTCTGGATAAGGTCTTTGGGGATAGAAGACCTTATTAAACCAAAAACTTCCGCTTCCATGCCCTTTAATTTAAGTTGAGAAAGCATGGCCATCTTTTGATAAGTGTTGAGAACATTATTAGGAACAGCAACAAGTAATATCTTTAACTTCAAACCGGGCATTACTTCTTTTTTTTCAATAATTTGCCAATCAAAAGAAACCTCTGATAGAGGAAGAAGAATGTGATGCCGAGCTTCAAACTCAACCGCTTGAGGGATTTCCGCTTTGGCCATCGGAGGCAAATCAAATGTGGTAAAAAAGGTTGAAAAATCGGGAATGGAAAGAGCGACATTTTTTTCCTTAATTGAAGCTCTTTTGAAAAGTCCCTTTAGGACTTCAGAAACCTCGGAACTTAGGAGTAACAAGTTTTCGCCCTGAAAGGTTTCAAAAGAAGAGCCATCTGGCGTCAAGCCAAACTCAACATAATTTTCCAGTTTTTTTCTCCTGCCGGAGAGGGAAATCTCAACTATTTTTATTGAGGATGCTCCAATATCTATTCCCAAACATTTTTTTGAAAAGATAGACATAATTTCCACTTAATCTTATTTAAAATCAGATATTCAAACAATTATCGTTTTTTGACAAAATTAATTTTTAACAAGGTTTATCTATTTTAACATAAATCCTATAATAAAAGTATCTTATGTTAAAAAAGTTTCTTTTAGATATTCTTTTCCCTCAATTTTGTCTCGGTTGCCGAAAAGAGGGAAGTTTGGTTTGCCAAGATTGTCTAAGTATTATTGAGGTTTTAGAATATGATTTTTGCCCTTTTTGTAAAAAACCAAGAAGGGTTTTTAACGAAGGAAAATGCTCAAACCACCGAAAAATGAAATTAAATGGACTTTTTGCCGCTGTTTCCTATAAGGACAAAATGGCCAACCTTCTGATTAAGAAGTTTAAATATGAGCCGTTTCTGAAAACCTTATCCGAACCTTTGTCATCTTTAATAATAGCACATTTTATTTTAACCCAAAACAATATTTTTCAACAGAAAAAAACAGATTCTTTTTTTATCCCCGTGCCAATTTCTTCCCGGCGAAAAAGATGGCGAGGATATAACCAATCAGAAGAAATTGCCAAAATTCTTTCTATTTTTTATCAAATCCCTCTTTCGCTTAAAAATTTTATCAAAACCCACGGAACCGAACCTCAAGTTGAATTATCGCTGGAAGAAAGACAAACAAATCTCAAAGATGTTTTTAAAATAAAAAATCCCGGGGAGTTTCAGGGAAAGACAATTTTCTTGGTGGACGATGTTTTCACCAGTGGAGCGACAATGGAAGAATGCGCCCGAACCCTAAAAGAAATCGGCGCTAAACAGGTCTGGGGAATCGCCGTCGCCCGCGAACCACTGGATTAGCAATTGATAATTGATTATTAAAAAAACGCCCAAAGCGTTTTTTTGTTTTTCGGTAAGTTATTTTTAAAAAACTCAAACTTTTTTACATACAATTATTTTTGGTATTGGACAACTTTTTTCAAAAAAGACGATTTAAATCTTTCCATTAACGATAATTTCTATTTCTTTCTCGCAATAATCATCATATGCCCACTTGCATCAACAACAAATGGTTCTGTACAAATTTGCATGTGGATTTCAATCCAATTTTTCCATGCTTTCGGAAATTTTTTTGCAAATCTGTTTGTTGCTTTATTGTCAATATTTAATCCTTCCAGCCCAACTTTGTTAACAACTTCAATATTTTCTTTCAAGAACATCTTCTCCAATTCATTAGAAATAAAATAATGACAATAGCCATTACCGTGCCATCTATAATCCTCCCCATTTTCAACAAGGTTTTGAAAATGTTTTTTGAAACCAACTTCTTGTGGCCAACCCGCCGGAGTGGCAAGTATGACTCCATATTTACTCATTACGGAAGCAAAAATTGGCGCACCGACTTTTGCAACCCTTACTAATTCTGAAATGGCTTTTTGCCTCTCTGTTTCTGGGTAAATGTGCGAGAGTGGACCACCCAAACATAAAACTGAATCAAAAGAATTATCTCTAAATTTTGATAGGTTAGTTATTGATCCATGGACAATGTCTTTAATTTTGTTGGCGACTTTTTCTTTCTTAATTTGTTTTTTTGCAAATTCCAAATGTTCAACTACCAAGTCAAACAAAGTAACACCATAGCCCAGTTTTGCGAGCTCAATAGTGTATCTCCCAGGTCCACCCCCTGCATCTAAAACCAACCCATTTTTAGGAAGATATTTTTTAAGGAAAGAAAATGTCGTAAAAAATTCCAATTCATGAAATGGGTCTTCAATTAACCTTTTCCATTCGTTGTTTACATTAGTAGAGTAAAATTTTTTTATAAGTTTTGTTTCTTTGTTCATAAAAATTATTTTATAAAATCGGATAGTGAACCCACATATCGGGAGAGCCAATAAAGAAAGACATTCCCCAACTGGCGGAGGGGGTGGGAGTCGAACCCACATGTCCTTTCAGACACCGCTTTTCAAGAGCGGCGAAATACCATTATTCGACCCCTCCAAAGAAAAAAATAAATCGCGGACTTTATTTAAATTGTGATTTGAAGTCAAAACTCAAACTATAACTAACTTATTTTCGTTTCGTGAAAATTAAAATCTTATTTTTTAATTTATTCAGTTATCAATTTTACCGATTCGCTCTTGTTGTTGTAATCCTCCATTTCTACCAAAGGAATGCTAACTCTTTGAATGTCGGCGACATAGGGAGCCACCTGTCCCGGGAAAAACATTATTATAAGAGCGTCTTTTGTGAAAACAAAACTTGAAAAATTATAATCTTTCGGTTCTGTCCCGGAATCAACCATATCTTCGGAATAATATTCGCTTAAACCAATTTGTTCTTTCAAGCTTTTTCGGCAAATAACAGATAAGACCGATAAATAATCAACATTTTGGTTAAATAGGTCCACCAATTTTATTTCCTTATTATTTTTGAAATCGTAGTTAAATCCTTCGTCGTAACTACTGGGGTGCGCCATTCCGGCAATATAATAATAGTTGCTGAATTTTATGCTCGCGACATTATCCGTAATAATGCCAATCTCATAAGCATTATCAAAAGTGCTTTTCATACTAAGTTCTTTCCGGGCGTTTTGGACGACATCTTCCTTAAAGACAGCAACGGAATCTTCTATTTTATTTTTTAACACCAAATTCGCATCGGCCATTGCTATGGCATTGGAAACACCGCTGAACTCGGGATATCTCACATTTACCAAATAATTGTCAATTTCCTCTTTTATTTGAACTTCTTTAACTTCATTCAGGAGAATATCCGCCTGACTTTTTTGATTTTCGTCTTCTATCCCTTCTCTTTTTGTTTTTATGAAATCCCAACCAAACCAAACTACAACGACTAAAATCACTATAATAAAAATTATTTTTAATATTTTTTGAGTTGTCATTTTTTTATCTCAAAATTCCCCACTAAATAGACACAATTCCGTAGCTTTAGCGAAGGATTGCAGTGTATTCTTGAAATAGCTCGAATGGGATTCTGTCTTCGCCGCACTCCGCACAATTCGAATTGGGCGGGCGGGTAAAAATTGTGGCGAAGCCGAGAGTATTAATAATTTCAAGTTTTTCTTTGGCGGCTAATTATATTTTTCTTTAAGGGTTTGTTCCCAGCCAAATACTTTCAAAAGAATTTTTTCATGTTCCTGAAATTTCCTCATTGTTTCATCATTTAGTTTCAATCTCTGAAAAGTAACTGGATTGTAAATAACAATTTCATCCTCATCGCTCATCTTTTCGTCTAAATCCCAATGAGCTAATGCATTTCTTAATAGTTGAACAAACCTTAAAGAGTTTTTTACTTTTGAATATTGTTTTAATTTTTTGAAATATGGAATTTGCTCGTAGAGTGAAATCTTTTTATCAAAACTAAAGTGAGATGTTTCTATAATATAACCGAGAAAATCTGAAGCTTGTTGATTGGTTTTAGGAAAAAAATATGTCCTTAATCTCCAACCAAGTGCTCTTTCTATTACGGTTGCATCTGAAATTATATTTCCCCTAAACCAACTTAACTTCTCCCAAATGATTTTTTTATCCATATTTTTTTTAAATTTTCTTTGGCGGCAGATTCTTTTCTGAAAATAAAGTTGTCTGTTCCTGTAAAAATTGTTTTACTCTTCGTTCAGCCAAGTCGCAGTAATTTTTATCAATATCATAAGCAACATATTTTCTGTTGGTTTTTAATGCCGCAATACAAGCTGTACCACTTCCAACAAACGGGTCTAATACGACATCACCTTCAAATGTATAAAGTTGAATTAAACGGTATGGTAACTCCACCGGAAATGGCGCGGGGTGGCCTATTTTTGAAGCTCGCTCTGCCGAGAATTTCCAAACGCTCTTTGTAAAGTCCAAAAACTCTTCTTTTGAAATGGTACTTTTTCTTTTTTGTGGATTTGAACGGGTAAATGTATCTTTACAAAAAACAAGAATATATTCATGGACATCCCGTAACACCGGATTTCTTGCCTCCAAATAAGTTCCCCAAGCAGTTGAAGAGCTTGCGCTACTTCCTTTATCCCAAAGTAGTTCACCTCTCATCAAAAAACCAAGAGCATGCATATCTTCGATAATATAACTATGAAGTGGTAAATAGGGCTTTCTGCCTAAATTAGCAATATTTATGCAAGCCCTACCGCCGGGCACTAAAACCCTATATGTTTCTTTGAATACTCGCTTTAATAACTCCCTATATTCTTTGAGAGATAAATTTTCATCATACATTTTGCCGACATTATAAGGTGGTGAGGTGACCATCAAATGAACGCTATTATCCGGAAGTTCTGACATAGCTTCACTACTTTTACAAAAAACTTTGTTTATATTTTGCGGTTCAATCGGGTTTTCAACATATTCAACATCTTTTCCATTATTCAACCCCTCATAAAGCTTGCTGTTATAAAATTTTGACGAGTCATGGTTAATCCGACCCGGTGCGCCGAAAGCGCTAGTTTCCGTTCCATTCTTTCTTTTATTGTAAAAACTCTGATTTTTCATAGTTAATTTATTCTTTTGACTGACGAAGTAGTTCTAAAAATTTTAGTGCTTTTGCCTCGTAAGTAGTCTCTTTGTTTGCTATCTCAATAAGTTCTCCTAATCTTTGTTGTGTTTGCATACTGGAGAAAAACTCTCTTTCTTCTTTCAAAAGATTAAGCACATTTTGTTTTAATTCTTCATAGTCGTCAAACCTGTAAAATCCTTTATAGGGTGTAGATTTTATATTTTCGCCATTATTGTCCAGCGGTTTTGGATTTATTGACCAAAAACTTTGGATAATTCCATTTCTCTTTAAATGATCGACTTTTTCATAATAACTTTTGGTTATAGGAGTATTGCCGATGATAATAATCGGAATTTTTGAAGCAGAAAAACTAGAAACACGAATGTTGATACTTTTTCCAATAGCTTTCAGCATTGTGTCTGACCGTAAAAGTCCGGGATTACCTTGATGAGTTTTGTAGTCACCAATACATACTAAATCTTTATTTTTTGCAATAAATTCCCAGTTCCAAACCACCGACATTTTGACTTCAATAATCATTAAAATGTTTTGTGGCTTTTGGATAATATTTTTTGTTTTACAAATGGCAACATCAGCGGGCGATTGATTTGTTAGTCCTATTTCTTCAGAAATAACACCCTGGACAGAGTAACCACCAACAGCCTTTGCTATTTCGCTAAATAGATCAGTGACCCATTTTTCTGTATAAGAGCCAATCAATGAATTTCGACTTTGTAAGGTTGTTTTCACACCGTCATAGTTTTTGGGTCAATAGGCCAAATATTTTTTATCTTTTGTTACATAAAAAAGTTGTTCTGGAGTAGCAAACTCAAGTGATTTTATAAAAAAGTCTTTCTCTTGATCTTTATTCCAAAGTATTGACATAGTTTATTTTATTAACTCCTCAACGGGTATATTTAACGCCTTAGCAATCTTTTTTAAAGTTTCTATAGCCGGACTTTGTATTTCTCCGTATTCAACTTTACCCCTAAAACCGGCTGACGAGCCCTCGCAGAGGGCGAGCCAACAAAGACATTTCCTAACTGGCGGAGGAGACAGGACTCGAACCTGCAAGCGAGTTTTACCCCGCGATAGGTTAGCAACCTATTCTCGTAACCAATTTGAGTACTCCTCCATTTTTTGAACCTAATCAAATCTTAACATAATCTTCAAAAAAGGCAATTTAATCAAAAAAGGGGTTGACATTTGCTCTTTTTAGATATAAACTGTTAATTAGTTAATGTTAAAGACCCACAATTTATACTCCCTTACTTTCCTATTATTAACCGGGATAATGATAGTTTCCCCGGGTTTTTTGTTAGAGAAGGCGAACATACTAGCCCAAGAGAATTTTGCCCAAACTAACAAAATATTTTCCGATTTATCGATTTTTCAAGGAACAACATTGGTCGCTTCAACTCCCACTCCTTGTTATGAGGACTCTGACATTGAACACAGGTATAAAGTAATCGTTACCGCTTATTCTTCGTCAATTTGGGAAACTCAAGGCGATCCCTTCATCACCGCCTCCGGAGAAAGGGTGAAAGATGGGATTGTAGCCAATAACCTTCTTTCTTTTGATACTAAAATAAGATTGCCAGAGATATTTGGAGATAAAATTTTCGTTGTTAAAGACAGAATGAACTCTCGAAAAGGGGATTTTCATATAGACATTTGGTTTCCTTCCCGCCAAGAGGCCTTAGAGTTCGGCTCAAAGCTCACCAATATGGATGTCTTTTATGACTAAGAGTATAAACTCCCATTTATAAATTAATTTATAAGAAAACAAGAAATCCGCGACTTAGCGGATTTTTTAATTTCCTTTATTCAGTTTATTGTACTGATAATAATTCCCCAATGACTTTATTGTCGAAAATTCTCTACATAGATAAAACTAGAACAAGTTTTTCTTTGACAATAAATTCTTTTTAAAAATAAAAAGGATATGACAGAGTAATTTTGTCATATCCTCTTACCAAAGATTTACCACCTGCTTGATTGCTATTTTATCTATTACCCCATTTTCTATAGCAACCGTAAGATTAGAAAGAGGCTCAGGTTCAAGATAAAACAACTCTAGCAACTTCCTTCGTTTGTTTTTTCTGACAACCAGATTGACAAGTTTCTTTCTCGCTTCTTCACTAGTCGCACTTTCCTCTATAAGAATCTCATAATCTCGTGGGAAAGCCACAAATTCTAGTCCTGCTTCTGCAACAAGTTTCTTTTCACTAGTGTAAAACAGGAAAAGCATTGTACCAAAATCCATTCTTTGTCTTGTGAGTTCATTTAGGCGCACTTCTATCGATGCTCGTTGACCAAACATAAGTTTACCTGAAATCGAAATAACGAACGCAGGGCTATATGCTCTGGTACGTGACTCTTTTCCCGTCGAAGCACAATAGAATTTTCGGGCAGCAAAGGCCATTTGATAGCAAACTTCCCAATAATTGTGCTCATTCAGAATTGGCTGTGGAGGGTCTAAAACCATCCAGTTCCAGTTGTTCAGAATGGCAGCACGGAATACCGGGTAATTAGCATATTGCATAATTTTACCAACTACCACATGATTCTGGAACACTCTGCCTACCACACTTTTTAATTCGGGGTCATAACCCTCTTTGGACAAGTGACCATCGAAAATCTGATGAAATTTTTGTACCTTCTCTTCTGAAATTAGAATTTTTAACTCTTCCATTTTGCTAAGCAGCCTTGGCAGATTTCTCATTTTCTCACCTCCTTTGTTTTTTTTAATGTTCAAATTTCCACGATCTCGTGGTCGTGGTAAGGATTATTAATTGCGACTTCCAATAACACCTAATCTTGGCATAATCACAGAAAAAAGTCAAGCCCGGAAAACAAAAAACAGAAATTCTTGAGAATTTCTATGATAAACAATATAAAAAAAATTTCTTCGCCTACCAAAATTCTATTCACAAAACTTAAGCGGGCAAGTAAAATGAAGTTTCCTTCTCTGCCAAATCTACAAATGGATAAATAAACCAATGTTTTTATAGACCCACTTTATAGTTAAGGTAAATTTTTATACTTAGAGATTTTTGGCTTTAAATTTTTTATTTTTTTATTTGTGTAGTGTTCCTCTCTCAATCTTTGAAAAATATTTCTGAAATTATTGACGAAAGAGTCAACCGGACCGAGAAAAAGCGGTTCTAAATCCTTTTTTAACCCCCCTTTTAACCTTCTTTTAGAAATAAAAAGGGCAACCTCATCAAAAACATCTCCAATTGAACCTTTTACGCCTTTCAATTTTAACATTTTTTCATTTGGCAATATTTTTTCCTCCATATACCAAATTAAGTCATAAAAATCCCTGCCCTTAAAATCTACCTTTTCTTCCTCTTTGCCAACAACGAAACCTTTTGGGCTTCTGTCTAAAATTGCTGCTAATTTAGAAGCGAATAAGGTTGGCAAATCATAATGTTTAACAACAAAACTTCTCCCGTATTTTGATTTTAAGGTTAAAATCGGAGTTAATTTACCCAAATATTTTTTAGACACGGACATAATATCTATTCTAATTTTCAATGTTTCATCTTTTTGCGCGGGCAGTCCAATTTCATTCATCAAAGGAAAATTTAAAAAGATACGATTTACATTCTTGCCTCTTTTTTCTCCTCTTATGTAAAATTTATCTTTCAATTTCAGATTTGCGCTGAAATATTTTTCTAATGATTTTTTAAGTTTATTAAAATCCATTCCTTCGTCCGCTTCAAAATCTAAATCAATAGACATTCTCGGCAAATCATAAACAATCCTTAAACAACTGTCACCGTAAAATATCATATCCTTAAATTCGGAGTTATAAATAAAATCTAAAACAAAATAATGAAGGTACTCTTTTAATTTATTACGGATATTAATAAAAGAAGTTTCTCCTTTGGATTCCTCAACAATTTTTTTCATTTCTAAAATTATATTTTCCATAAGTTTTCTATACCTTAAAAAGTTTTAAGGTAAGTTCAATTAACATCTTATTTTTTGACAATTCACAATACTTTCTAAATTCCGCAATATCTTTTTTACCGAATATTTCCAAGTTCAATCGCTCTCTTTCTATCACGGCCTCTGTCTTTATTTTTACTTTGGAGTATTTGATGTATAAATAATCAAACAGCGACTTGGCTAAAGTAGCAACATAAATCGGTTCGTTGTTGTAAAGCAATCTTTTGTAGCCGGTATACAATTTAGGCGATATTGAATAATAAAAAAAGTTACTTATTTTATTATAATATTTACGAGTTGTTTTTGTAGTTATTGAAGTGATGGGAAAGGTAATGTCCGTCAAGACCCCTTTATTTTGCAAGACAAAAGTGCCGGAAACATACGAAGGATAACGCAAAACATTTGCCAAATAGTAAGGGTAATTCATATCGGCGTCATGTTCCTTCTCGTATTCTTTGGAGACATAAAAGCCCTTTTTCAATTTAACAATAAGCCCTTTTTCGTGCCATCGGGTGATTTTACGATAAATGGAACTTTTTTTAAGATGAGGCAAAAGTGCTTCAAGATTTGAAGTTCTAAAATAAGGCAATTTATTTAGTTGGATTAATGTTTTATTCATATTCCTGAATAGGGACACTTTATGTCTATATTGTAGAATACAGAAAAGACCCTGTCAAGAGAAAAAATCCGCAACTTCACGGATTTTTTTGTTTCTTTTTATCTTTTATTTTTCATTTTACGCTTTACATTTTTCACTTCCAATGTGTGCCGCGGGTGGGACTCGAACCCACATGGACAAAGTCCACACGATTTTAAGTCGTGCGCGTAATGCCAATTCCGCCACCGCGGCAAATTTTGAGGCCGTGGTGGGAATCGAACCCACGTAAGGGGATTTGCAGTCCCCTGCCTAAAGCCACTTGGCTACACGGCCACTTGCTTTATATACTTATCTAAGATGTAATTATATTTTACTGAAAGTTTTTTATAAAAGCTATATTTTCTATCTAAATAGAGTCTATTTTTCTCAGCGTCCCGGTAAATAAAACGAAGTATTTTTAATCCCTCTTGGGTAAAGTAATATAACTGGTAACTCCAATGTCCAAGGCGAACAAGCCGTCTTCTTATTCCTAGGGCTTTCGACAACTTGTTTGACAACTGCCCCAGAAAATCTTTACTACCCGACGTGAAAACTATTCTTATCCATCGTTTTTTGTTAAAAACAATAGAGCCATCACCATCGAAATAACCTCTAATAAATGGTCCTAAATGTTTATTCGGTATGGTGGGAAATTTAATAATTTTGGATTTATTAGGGATGATGCCAAAATGTATTAAGTCATTAAACATCTTTCTACTTCCAATTCTCAGGATAAATGATTCAGCGCTTATATAGGTCCCATTCTT
>Ga0265594_1001012_pt1 | contig 22449 bp, 37 predicted proteins | sample saktaG_11_FD_190147 | JGI IMG/M metagenome (GOLD analysis project Ga0265594, IMG submission 190147) | Saline water microbial communities from Sakinaw Lake, British Columbia, Canada - sak_2011_5_24_80m | ecosystem: Environmental > Aquatic > Non-marine Saline and Alkaline > Saline ... | reverse complement strand
TTCTTAGCCATCTTACTTCAAAGAATCAAGTTTAGCTTCCCCAACCTCAATAACCGCAACCGCCGACGCCGGCCTATTAATCCCAACAGAAATCCCCAACTTCTCACGCGAATCAACCTCGACAAACTTAATCCCCTTCTCCTCACAAAGAATACTCAAATGCTGCACCAACTCCTTCGGGTCAACATCCGACGCAACAACAACCAACTTAGCAACACCCCGCTCAACAGCCTTAGTAACCTCGTTCACACCCTTGTCAACTTTCCCAGTCTTAGCCGCCTTCTCCACAACATCATATACAGTTACCATCTTAATCAAGAAGAACCCTCAGGAATCCTTCATCGGTATAACTCATTTGAAAATTCGGTTTATAAAACTATCGACAAAAAGGCGTTGTCCGGAAACACACAAACCACAATTTCAAAAAATAAAAAAGTCTGCATCTTTCCCGATACAGATAGTCCCATTATCTTTTTAATATTATAAAAAATTAAATGCCAACCCAATTCTCTTTCTCTCATCGAATGCTTTCTACTTCTCAGCGACGTAATCTGGGTTCCCTTCAAAACATAATTCACATTTTCAACGATGCTTCTCATCCCTTTTCTTTCTGGAGGATTTTCCTTGCATCTCCGTCGATAAAATCCTTTTGGACGCTTATTGCTCAATGATTTTTTATCCATTTTTCTAACTGGAGCGAAAAAGTCTATTCCGTTTTCGCGGGCAATTTCATGCAAGGGTTCTGAATCATAACCCTTATCTCCCAAACAAGAAATGTTTTTCAAAGTATTTCTTTTAAAGATTCTTTGTGCAATTTTTGAATCGTGTTCCCGACTCATTACTAAATCCCAATCAAGAATCATTTTATTATCCACGTCGACAAAAAGGCTTGTTTTGGCATAAGTCATATGGGGCAAATCTCCAAATTCACTACATCTTTTTTCATAGTGTTTTGATCTTCTAAAAGAATCAATCCCAGTAGAATCGATTGCAGTTAATTTAATATTTTTTGGAATCAGTAATTTGAAAAGTTGTCTAATTGTTTTCATCGAAAACATTTTCAACCAGTCGTGTAAAGTAGATTTTTTAGGAATTCTTTTAAGCCCTAACCATGATTTCCATCTTGATTCGCTCAAGTTCTCGTCGATAAATTGCCTAATAGATTTTCCACTTCTTCTCAATAAAATAATTATAGAAATTCTCTGATAATTATTAAACTCTTTATTCCCCGTTTTATTAAAATGCATAGGCATATTTGAACAATGGAAAAGATTAAGAAACTCTTTTTCTAATTCATTTTGAGGATGAGCAAGTATCATTTGTCTCATCCTTATTATTATATTCTCGAGGATAAATAATTTTCGGTTTTAATTTAGAACTCCGGACAACACCTAACAGAGATAATACGTCGAGTCTCATCCACAAACCTATCAACAATCCCGCAATACTCCAACAACATATCCATATTAATCTCAACAACCTTCGCCCCATCAAAAACCTTCAGATTCACATTCTTCCGAAATTCCCCTTCACGTGTCTTCTTTAAGTCAGGCACCCTCTTAAAAAACACATATAACGGAACAACATCCTGAATCACATCAATCTTTTTAAAATATTTCTTCACAAACTCGATTCTCTGCTTCGGATTAGTCGGCATAGCAGGAATCTTCCCGTTCTCAACAAAATTTTTCAAAATTCTATCAAAACACAACTCAATCAAACTTTTCCATCGCGCCAACAAATTCAAAATAACATCGCAAGTCTTCGTATACTTCAAACTGACATACATAAGATGGTCAGCGCTAGTTTTCTCTTTAATAATTTCCTCAACCATAACGCACCATAGAGTAAAAATTACAACATCAAACACCTTTTTATATCTGCCGAAATTTCCCAGAAAAAACCCTAATCCCATCCCCAATCGATTTCACAAATTCCCCAATCCGACCAACAGTCAAAATCTTATATTTCCCATCAACCAACAAAATAATCTTACCGCCCCTCACATACTCAATAGGCGAACTCCTCTGCGCCCTCTCAACCTCAAACACCTTAAACAAATTCTCACAAGTAACCCCATCAACATACCTCAAAAGAACATCCTTCACATCCTCGCGAGAATCCTTACCAACAAACTTAATCAAAAACCCGACACTCTTAGCCGCCTCCCGAATAATCCCAACCAAAAACCGCTTATCCCCAACCTCCCCATAACTCACTAACATCCGCTCAGCCACAGCCAAATGATACTTAGCATTAACAAAATTCTCATCCCACTCCATCTAAATAAACTAAAACAACAGTTTATAGAAATTATTGTGATTCAATGCCAGAAGAATCATCAATCTTTTTTGTTAATCCAGAATCATCAAGCTCAGAGATACTTCCATAATCACCACAACCATAACATTTGTATTTAAATGCGTCATGCACAACTTCTGCTCCACAAGTTCTACAGGTATAAACCTGATCCTCAATAACATCTTCGTCTATGTAAGAAAAGACAATCCAACCTTTAAAAATATAATTATACTATAATACTACCCTTTCAACCCAACAATCGCCTCAGCAATATCCCCGTCAACCTTTTCCAACATCTCCCTCACTTCCTCAATAGGCTTCCCACTCTTCTCAACAACCATAGCAACATCCTCATCACTAAACAACTCGCTACCTTCCTCAACAGCATCGCCAACAACTTGATAACTAATCTGCCCCTGCATCGAAACCTTAGTAACACTCGGCTCCTCAATCACCAAATTAGAATCCTCCATCTCAAACACAACTCTCTTAACCGGCAAATTAACCTGCGAGATCCCCATCTTCTTCATCATCCCCTGCATCTTCGCCGGATTCATCCCGCCAAACATTTTACGTATACAAAATTCTAAGCCCAACAACCAGAACAATCACCGCAATAATCATCCCAACCACAACCCCAGGCCCGAACTTCAATTTAGAATTATACTCTTCCTTATACCGCATCAAACCACCGAACCCCGCCGGCATCACATTTTCATTCGCCATACATCAACATAAAACTCCCAATTTATAAGACTTTCTACTTAGCAACCTTCCACATCGTCTCAAAGAAGACCCTAAACGATTTCGCAACCTCAGGATTATTAATCACCAAACAAGACGGCTCTTCCCCATAAGTAAAAATCAGAACCCTATCCCCAATAATATCAATCGCCGAAGGAGTAACCCCCTCCAAAACCCGAACTTTAGTTTGCTTCATTTTCCCAAACGCCCCATAATAATCATTATCTTTGTCAGAAAATATAGCCCTACAAGCAATCCTCCTTTTCACGCGCAAGCTATGCCAACCCTCCCACAAAACATTATATTTCTCTCCCTTCGAAGAAACTAACCCCATCGCCAACACTTCATCTTTAGAGCCAACACTCTCAAGAGTCTCAAAAATCGCAGTTCTAATCCCACCAAGTCCCCTAAATAACATAGTTTCATGCGATCCCTTAGTCCCCTCTCGCAATTTTAACAAAAGAGGCAATTCATTCTTCAGATCGTCCTCCTTTTCCTTTAATTCCCTTTCTTTCTTTCTAACAAAATCCAAAATCCTATTAGGTGAAGAAGCAGTAAAATACTTAGTCTTATCCTTCACAATATAACCAGCAAGTCCCTTCCGAATCAACTTATCAAGAATCTCGTAAATCTTCCCACTAGAAATCTCCGCCTCCTCAATAATCTTCCCAGTCGTAGTCTCACCAATTTTTAAAAGCGTCAAATAAACTCTAATTTCTCCTTTCGTCAGACCAATCTTTTCCAGTAATTTTTCATTCATACAAAATCCAATATTACACCTTATAAAAACCTTTCTAATTACACCTCACCAAGTGGGAAATAAATCTTAAGAAAAACATGGTTATTACTTTATTGTAGTAACCGAAAACGATTACAGGAAAACAAAATGACAAAAACAAAAATAGAACAAAGAATAGATTGGCTAAAAAAACTAAACAAAAACAAGGCTAGTTATAAAGAAAAAATTTACCAAGATAGAGGGCGCTTCATTGATTCAGAAGGACATGAGTTAAAGTTAAAACCATATATAAGATCAGATAATAATTATGCAAGTCCTTCTCTAATGATATTAGATCTCTCAAAATTAGAACCTGATAAAAATTTACGCTTAAACATGGGTGGTGGAGATAGCGCCAGTCGTTTAGAAGCAAGATTAATTCTAGGAAAAGAAAGCCTAATAGCTATCGGCACACATAGAAGGCAAGGCAACCCACATTTAGATTCGTATGAAGTAAAAAATTGGGAATTACAAGCAATGTTGAATGTAACATTAAGTTATCTACCATGGGGATTCCATTATTATTCTTTTGGTAGAAAAGAACAGATAGAGAAAAAATTAATTATTCCTGTAGCATATTACCACGGACATAGAATAGAAAATGAAGATGGAGTCGAACAACCACCCATTATAGATTTAAGCGGTTGGCCAAGGGAAAAATTAATTGACGACGTAAGAGCAGAACTAATAAGGAATAAACTAAAAAGAACCCAATCAAACTAATTCTCCAAAAACTAAACAACCCCCGCGACAAAGTCACAACCCTCGGCGAAGCCAACCATCGTTTCGCAAAGCGAAACAACCCTCACAAATCAAAGATTTGCAACCCTCGCGAAAGCCCTATCCTCCCTCTTCCTCGACCTCCCAACACTCTGCCCAAACCGAACCAAAATCCAATTAATCGAATTCCAATATTCCTTCGGGAACAACTCCATCAAGTCCTTCTCAATCACAATAGGATTCTTACTCTGAGTCCAACCCAACTTCCGCGAAATCCGACCAACATGCGTATCAACTCCAATCGCCGCCGCATTCTTAACAGCAACCAGATAAACATTCGCAGTCTTCCGACCAACCCCGGGCAACCGAATCAATTCCTCGACGCTATCACCAATCCCTTCTTTAGAAATTATTTCAGCCACCGCCTTGATATTCTTCGCCTTCGTCCGATAAAAATTAATCGACCCAATATCTTTCTCAATTTCTTCCAACGCCACCGACGCCAAATTCTCAACACTAGGATATTTCCCAAACAACTTTTCACAAACAGCAATAGTCTTCGTATCCCGAGTCTGCGCCGACAAAATAATCGCAATCAAAACCTGCCAATTCTCACCCCACCCCTCAGCCGCCAACCTCGGCTCCTCGCCAAACTCACTAACCAGCCTCTCAATCTCCCTCAGCTGCCAAACCGCCTTTTCAGAATCCATAAACAACTATAACAATCTTAATTTAAATATCCCACCTTTTGAACAACCATCGAAGACCAGGATATTCATATTCTTCAGCATAGCCCTCAATAAAAAGCAGACTTTTATCAAAAAAAAATTTAACCTCTTTCAGAGAAATTTTAAAATATAACCCAACATCATTCTCATTAACAAGTTTCTTATACAAGCAAATAGCAAGATATTCATAATAGCCAAATAAAAGAGTATCATAATCCAACATAATCTCCTTAGAACTATCACCATTTTCTTCACGAGAATGTATATCCTTCCGATATTCCTGTAATTTAATTCTTAGCCCAATTTCCTGTTTCACAAATTCATTAAAAAGAATATTCTGATTCAATATTTTATTACTACGAATCGTCATATAAATCAACACAACCGAAGCAAACATAATAATCGCAATAATCAACTGAACAAAAATATTAATATCCATACGAGCGTCCCAATCCTTTCTTGGATTTCTTCGCGCTCTTTTTCACAGTCGCTTTCTTTCTGCTTTTCTTCTTAGGTTTTTTCGCGACCATAACAAACTAAACAATTCAGAATATATAAAACTTACTTCTTCAACAAACTATATAACTCCAAGAATAACCAATATCCATCCAAATATAATCAGTATCCATCCAAAAATAATAATTATCGTTCCAACTTGTCCATAAATGTAAACAAATTTTTGCCAACTCTTATTTAATACACCGTTCTTGCTTTTAACATCATTACTGGTCGTTTTCCCATAATTAGCTAATAAAAGAACGGCAACCCAAGCCCAAATCATTCCAGCGAAAACAAAAACAACCCAAGAAATCCAATACTGAACCTTTTTGTAGCCAGTATCTAATTTTATATCTTCCATTCTACTTCTTCTCCCCAATAACCTTAACCCCACCCATATACGGAACCAAAACCTTCGGCACCTTAATCGACCCGTCCTTCAATTGGCTATTCTCCATCAACGCAATCAAAGCCCGAGGCGAAGCAACAACAGTATTATTCAAAGTATGCGCAAAATAATTTCCCTTCCCCCCATTAATCTTAATCCCCAATCGCCTCGCCTGAGCATCAGTCAAATTCGAGCAACTCCCAACCTCAAAATATTTCTTCTGCCTCGGCGACCAAGCTTCGACATCACATGACTTCGCCTTCAAATCCGCCAAATCCCCTGAGCAACATTCCAACTTCCGCACCGGAATATCCAAGCTCCTGAAAAACTCGACGGTAAAATTCAACATCTTCTCATACCAATCATAACTCTCATTTGGCTCACAAACAACAATCATCTCCTGTTTCTCAAACTGATGAACCCGATAAAGTCCTCTTTCCTCAACTCCATGCGCCCCATTCTCCTTCCGAAAACACGGCGAATAACTCGTCATAGCGACGGGCAAATCTCCCTTCCCTAAAATCCGCTCCTTAAACATCCCAATCATCGAATGCTCGCTCGTCCCAATCAAATACAAATCCTCGTCGGCAACCTTGTACATCATCGCATCCATTTCCTCAAAGCTCATAACCCCGGTCACAACATCAGCCCGAATCATGAACGGCGGCACGACATATTCAAAACCTTTTCCAATCATAAAATCCCGGGCGTAACTCAAAATAGCCGAATGAAGTCGAGCAACATCTCCCTTCAAAAAATAAAAACCTTGCCCAGATGTTTTCCTCGAACTCTCCAAATCCAATCCACCAAGTTTCTCAGCCAATTCAACATGATTAAAAATTTCATAGCTCGGAACTTTTGCCTCGCCAATCTTTTCAATCTCAACATTCCCACTCTCATCCTTACCCTCCGGCACCGACGCATCCATCATATTCGGCAACTTCAACATAATCCCCCGAATCTCCCCAGCCAATTTCCCAGCTTTAACCTCAATCTTAGCAATCTTCCCCGGAATCTCCTTAGCTTCAATAATTAATTTTTTAGCCTCACTCTTTTTCCCACTCTTCATCAAACCATTTATCGACTCAGAAATCCGGTTCCTCTCAGCCCTCAAATCATCAACCTTTTTCTTCTCTTTCCTCCACTTCACATCCAAATCCAAAACCCTATCAACAAGTTCCAACTTCCCATCCTGTCCCTTCTTCCGAATATTCTCCCGAACCAAATCCACACTCTCCCGAATCAACTTAATATCAATCATAGAATAACATCCTTTCAATTATATTTAAATTTACCTACCACCCATAAGCGAAGCGACCCAATACCAATTACCCCTGAAAGCTTTGCTTCCAGCGCCTACCCCCCCAAAATGACAAAGCCATTTTTTGTATCTACTAATTGTGGACGAATTTCCAGAGAAAGACTTAAAAGCAAAATATCATTCCAATATATACATCGGAACATATAGTTCCAACAACACAATGGGAGACAACTTTGATTTATTTTTCAGAAGAAAACCAGCCATGATGCTGATAGCACTAAAAAAAGTATCACGCGCGAAATACGGCTCCCAGCTCGCGAAAGAAGTCGACTGCACATATTCCCACGCCGTCAAAATTCTACAAATATTAGAAAAACTCGGACTCGTCAGCTTCGAGAAAAAAGGCCGAATCAAAATAATCAAACTCACAAAACGCGGAACAGAAGTCGCCGAACACATCGAAGCAATCCGAAAAGTAGTAGCTTAATTCTAAATTATTTTCTAAAAAATAACCCAAAAAAATTTTGCCCCACGAAACACATTTGTAAAGCAATCTAAAAACCACTTCCTAAAGAGAAAGCAACCACATCACTATCCCAATGATAATCAAAGAATAACCAAGAAGAGTCGCTACAAGACCTTTGCCAAAAGAGCACTCTTTCAATTTTGACAACCTACAAGGAAAAACGCCAAAAGGCATCGCAAACAAAATAGCTAAAATCCCTGCTAAAACAAAAAGAAGAGATAAAGGTATTTGCTCCATAACTTCTCTTAATCTTTAAAGTTTAAATAGTTAATGGCCCCGAGGGGATTTGAACCCCCGACACCTAGATCTCTCCTTGTGGAAAAGTTCCACCTTTTCCCTAAAATAGTTTTCTGATTCCAGGGAACCTCTTTTTCTAAAAGAGGGAGCCTTAAGAGTCTAGTGCTCTAACCAGGCTGAGCTACGGAGCCATATAAATCTATGAGAAAATCCAATTTAAAAAACTACCCATTCGCCAAGCCCCGCGACGAAGTCGCAACCATCGGCGAAGCCAACCATCGTTTCGCAAAGCGAAACAACCCCCGTCGCCAAAAGCGACAACCACCGACAATTAATTCTTCGAATTAATTGTCAACCCTAACCGTATGCTTACACTTCACACATTCATAAAACTTCGACTCTGCTTCATCCCCAGCCCTCATTTGCCGAATCCAAAAATACGCCCTCTTAGAATTACACTTATGACAATCCCATTCAGTAATAGGATTCACATTCCCCTCTTTCTCATCAACAACCGCGACCGGAACCGCCTCGTGCAACTCCTCAGTCATCTTCATATCAACCTTCCCCTTGGCACGATAATTACACCGGGGGCAACCAGCCCTCGATTTCTTCATCATAAGCAAAGCCCCACACTTCGGACAAAATTCCATTAGCAAAAATCAAAGATTTTTGATCCCGCGTTTTCGCAAGAAAACAAGACAATCTTTTTCTCCATTCTCCTATTAAATTCCATCGACTACCAATATAAACTTCTATTTAAAATTATCGACAAAATCCCCTCGCCTCAGGACTCCTCCCAAACTCAAAAAAAATCAACTTAATCCAACCAACAGCCGGCACCCTAAATAGAGCTTTCCCAATAACCTGTTCATTAGAAATAATTTTCTCCACAGGCAACTGTCCAAGATTCGTTTTATAATTATCTCCCTTCGTCGAGTAACTCTCCCCAGCCTCAACAACTCGATGAATCAGAGGATACTTACCACCACCCTCAAAAATAATCACATCCCCAACCTCAACATCATCAGCCCCAACAACAAAAATCACATCACCCTTGTTAAACCCATTCTGAAAAATCCAATTCCGCGTATCGTCAATAAAAATCCCATAATCCCCATAAACCGAACTCTCAAAAATCCTCTCAAACCCATCCTCGTGATGATACATAGAACAAGATTCAACAATCACCAATGGCAAATCTGCCCCAGTCAAAAATGACAACCCCGGGAAAAAAACAAACTTAATAACAACAACAGCCAACAACAAAGTCACAACAAGCGACGCCCAACTATCCTCTTTCAAAAATACCCAAGACTTTTTAAAAAAATTCTGCACACCCATCAACCAACCAACCAAAAACCATTTATAATTCTTCCCTAACCAAAACTTTTATAAAGTATACACTCCAAGTATACACATGACAGATATATTCGAAAACACAATCCTTTGCAAACATTGCAATAAAAAAATGCAACCAGCGACGATAGACAAAAACGGATTCCACCTCAGAACAGTCAGATGTGAAGATTGCAGAAACCAAATTATCCACCCAGAAGATTTAAAAGAATACGGAGATTTCCAAACGCTCAAAAAGAAAAATTTCAAAGTTAAATTAAGATACGTCGGGAACTCATACGCCGTTTCAATCCCTCGAGAAATCATCGACTTCATGAACGAACAAGAAAAACAAATGAACGAAATGGTAAACCTATGCATGGAAGACTTCCACCGTCTCTCCCTAAATTTTTAACATGGCAAAAAAAACAGAAACAAAAAACACAATCAGGTTAAGAGTAGTCGAAGCATTACAAGACGACGCATACAAAGGGATAGTCAGAATCGACCCAACCCTAATGCGAAAACTCGAACTCGAAAGAGGAGATATTATTTCCATCAAGGGCGACCGAGAAACACATTCAATCGTCGACATAGCATACCCAGCCGACCGAGGGGAAGACATAATCCGAATGGACGGAATCGCACGGAAAAACTGCAAAACAGGAATCGGAGAACAAGTCGAAATAAAAAAAGGAATAATTAAAGAAGCAAAAAAAATCACAATCGCACCAGCCCAAAAAGGAATTATGGTACAAGGCGACCCAGATAATTTCAAGCGAGGACTATTAGGCAAGCCAGTAACAAAAGGTGACATTGTAGTAATGGGCGGAACACAACAAAGGAAAGACCTAATGTCCGACGGATTCGGCGACCTATTCGGCGGAGACATGAACGAAATCTTCAATCAGATGGGCTTCGGCGGAATGTCTGGCGGATTAACCCAACTCAGATTTGCAATCGTCTCAACATCACCAAACCAACCAGTCATAATCACAGAGAACACAGAAATAACACTAAGCCCAAAAGCCGTCGACATCTCAGAAGAATCAATCCCGCAAATAACATACGAAGACATCGGCGGATTAACAAATGAAGTTAAAAAAGTCCGAGAAATGGTCGAGCTTCCACTAAAGCGACCAGAAATTTTTTCGAGATTAGGAATCGAACCACCAAAGGGAGTACTGCTTTACGGTCCACCCGGAACCGGTAAAACACTTCTAGCAAAAGCCGTCGCCAACGAATCCGAAGCCCATTTCATTCTACTGAACGGCCCAGAAATCATGTCTAAATTTTACGGCGAATCAGAAAAGAAAATCAGAGAAATCTTCGACGAAGCAGAAAAAAACGCACCAGCAATTATCTTCATCGACGAAATAGATTCACTCGCTCCAAAACGAGAAGACACCGGAGGTGAAGTAGAACGAAGAGTAGTATCTCAACTACTAACAATGATGGACGGACTAAAATCACGAGGCAAAGTCGTAGTCATCGGAGCAACAAACCGACCAAACTCAATCGACCCAGCTCTAAGACGACCAGGAAGATTCGACCGAGAAGTTGAAATCTCCGTCCCTGATAAAGAAGGCCGACTATCAATTCTAAAAATCCACACACGAGGAATGCCTCTAACGAAATCCGTAAATCTCGAAGAGTTAGCAAGAAAAACCCACGGCTTCGTCGGAGCCGACATCAACTCCTTAGCAAAAGAATCAGCAATGACAGTCCTAAGAAGAAACATTCACAAATTCAATCTCGAGGAAGACAAAGAAATCCCACAAGAAGTCCTAAACGAATTAAGAGTATCCCAAAAAGATTTCGATGAAGCTCTAAAAACAGTAAGACCTTCAGCAATGAGAGAAGTCCTAGTCGAAACACCGACGACAAAATGGAACGACATCGGAGGAATAGATGGAGTAAAGCGAGACCTAAAAGAAGCAGTCGAATGGCCACTAAAATTCCCAGACTCATTCACACGAATGGGAATCAGACCACCAAAAGGAGTTCTACTCTACGGCCCACCTGGAACCGGAAAAACACTTCTGGCAAAAGCAGTCGCCAACGAATCCGAAGCAAACTTCATCCAAATAAAAGGTCCAAGTCTTCTAAGTATGTGGGTCGGAAAATCCGAAGAAGGAGTTAGAAAAATATTTGAACGAGCAAGACAAGTCTCCCCCTGCGTAATCTTCTTCGACGAAATAGATTCCCTAGCCGGGAAAAGGGGGGCATCATACGGAGGAGGAGCAAAAGTCACCGAAAACGTCCTCAACCAACTACTAGCCGAAATGGACGGGATCGAAGACCTAACAAACGTCATCGTCATCGGAGCAACAAACCGACCAGACATCCTCGACCCAGCCCTAATGCGACCCGGCCGATTCGACCGAATAGTCTACGTCCCAGTCCCAGAAAAAGCAGGCCGACTCCAAATCCTAAAAATCCACACAAAGAATATGCCCCTCGACAAATCAGTAAAAATAGAAAAACTAGCAGACGAAACAGACGGATACACCGGTGCCGACATCGAATCCCTAGTCAGAGAAGCCGCAATGCTCGCCCTCCGGGAAGACATCGACACAAAAAAAGTCACAAAAAAACACTTCGACAAAGCCCTAGAAAAAGTCCTGCCATCCGTCTCAAAAAACGACCAGCAACGCTACCAACAAGTCGAATCAAAATACTTGAAATCCGCAAGAGCTGCCCTATCCAGCGGCTCCGAAAGTTACACAGGATAATTAATTAATTCTACCCACTAGTACAAACAACCTTCCTACCACTAATCAAAAACGTATTTTCAAACTGACTAACCGGCTCCCTAGACTTCTCAATCAACATTGGATACTCATGCAAAATCCCAGACTTCACCATCCCACCCAAAATAAACTTCAGCCTATTAAAACTAAATTTGTCAAACGCCTTAACCAAAAATCTCAAACAAAACGGCCGAGTAACAAAAGTATCTTTAATATAACTCAAAACCTCACGAGCATCTCTATCCCTAACAGGATTATCTTCTTGCAAAACATAAATCCCCCCAGTTGGCCCCTCATAAATATCTCCAACCCCCGTCGTCACAAATGGCTCAATCGCAAAAGCCACATCGTCCAACTCAGTCCTATTGTCATTCCTATAATTCGAAATCGTCAACCCAGCATGAATCTCATTCTGTCCCAACAAATGCCCCGACAAACTCTTAATAATAGAAAACTTAGAACCACTCGAAGAATTCCATTTCTCAAGTGTATTCTGCGCAACATCCCCAACATCCCTAACCAAAACACCAGGCTTAATAACCTCGGCAATATTCTTCAATATCTCCTCATTCAAATCCATCATATCTTTATATCTTCCGTCAGAAGTCAAGTCAATACTAAAGGCCGTATCCGCAATAAACCCATCAACACAAACCCCAATATCAACTTTCAAAATCCCCTCGGCAACTTTCTCATCCCCAGGCGCCGGAGTATAATGCGCCGCAACTTCATTCAAAGAAAGATTAACCGGAAACGCAATTTCACCCCCAAGCTCAACAATCTTAGCATCAACAGCTTCGGCAACATCAATCAACTTCATCCCAGGCTTAATCAATCCCCTCGCAAAAACCTTAACATCCTTAGCAATCTCTCCAGCCCTCACATACGCATCAATCTCATTACTATCCATAAAACAAAAACAAATCCACCATATTTATTCTTTACTATACAACACTAATTCTCCGCCTACGTTCTTTAGGCAAATACCCAAACAAAATTTTACCCTCTCCTCCAACTTTCCCCATCCCAACAAAATCCTTCCCATCCGCCGACTTCACCAAAACAAACCCACTATCAACATTACAATTCTTCAGATTAATATCTTCCCCAAGAAACCACCTTTCTTCCTGTTCTTTAGTTAAGATGATAATCCGTCCCAACACCCCAAGCCCCGAACCCCGAACTCCGGATGCTGAAAGCATCTGTATCCCATCGACACTCAACCTAACCTCCCTACCACCCACCCCCTTCCTCCTACTCACTATTTTCCCCACATACAACCCAACACCCTCAATCGGAAACATCCGCCAAATTTCCATAATCTCCTCCCTCGTCAAACTCCCCGAAAATGCCCGAATCCTCTCCGTCCCAGTCCGAACCAACAACCCCGGAATCTTTCCCAATCCAAACTCCGCCAACCCCGAAATAAACTTCCGCTTCCCTGTCTTATCCAAAATCTGTATCTTCATTCTAAAGCCTCGGAAATGTAATTTAATTCACTTTTCAACACTTCCCTAGAATCTTCTTTAGCCATACCTTCTAAAATAATTGAAACATCTCCAACTTCCCTCAATATCCCAAGCAATTTATCACGATATTCCGACTCACTCAAAAGACAATGATTATTCTTACCAACAGACATTGGCTTATCAGATTTAGCCCCACTTATATGAACCTCTTCTAATCTATCACCCATTACCCCAATCAAATCTCGAGTCAACTCCATCGAAGGATCATTTTCAAAAGCATGCTCAACGTCCAAAACAAATCCAAAATCATATTTATCTTTCAACTTAGAAATATCATCCAAGTTCTTAAATCCATTTTTACGGATATCCATATTCTCAATTAAAATAGGCAATCCAATCCCAGCAAGAAAATCAAAATCATCAATATTATTCGGATGAAAAACAATTCCTTCAATCGGCAGTCTATCAACCAAGTCCTTAAGTTTTAAAACGATTTTTTGCCCAAATTCATCATTTCGGTATCTCGGATTTTCAACTGGATCAAACGGCGCATGGATAGACAAATAATTAAAAGAAGAAAGCAATTCAACAATCTCATAGGTTAATTCAAAGTTCAACAATTCTTCAGAATATCTAAACGACAACTCAAAAGAATTAGCCCCACACTCCTTAACAAATCTAACCATATCGATAAAAGACATCCCACATTTCATTAAAAATCCAGAATTAGTTCCAATCTTCATCCCAAACACCCTTCCTCACTTTTCTTAACAATCTTACAAACAAAAAACCCATCAGTATTATTATCCTGCGGATAAAGTCGCAAACAATTCTTAACACTTTTATCAAATTTTACACCATTCCACTCACAAACCCCTTCTCTAAATTTCAAAGGCAACTCAATGCTCTCAATCTCACAATCAAAATTTTTCACAAGATAATCCACAACCCCCTCATCCTCCTCCGGCGCCAAAGTACAAGTCGAATAAATCATCGTCCCGCCAACCTTCAACAATTTCAAAGCCGCCCCAGCCAACTTCTTTTGAACCCCAGCCATTTTCCTAATTATATTCACATTCCACATCTGAAAAGTCTTCGGCGATTTTCTAAGTGTCCCTTCTCCTGAGCAAGGCGCATCAACCAAAATCTTATCAAACCTAAACTTCGACTTCTTCAAAAACCGCTCACATAAAGCAACGCCTTCCTTCCGCGTCACAATCGCATTCATAACCCCACACCTCTCCAAATTAGAATTCAAAATCGCAACCCGCCCCATCGAAACTTCATTCGCAATTATCGTCCCAGAATTATCCATCATCGCCGCGGCCTGCGTAGTCTTAGAACCAGGCGACGCACACAAATCCAAAACAAAATCCCCAGCCTCGGGCCTCAAAACCATCATCGGCAACATCGACGAAATCTCCTGAACATAATAATAACCAAGAAGATGTTCCCTCGTATTCCCAATTTCGCCCGGCCCCAACTTCGAATCAACAATCATAACCTCAGGAAACTCAGCAAACGGCTGCCGAACATCCCACCCATAATTCCTCAACCTACCAAGCAAATCAGAAACCGAAATCTTCAAAGTATTACACCGAAGAGAATTAGGCGTCTGCGTATAACAAATATCAAAAAAAACATCCGCGTCCGCTTTCCCAATCAACTTCTCAATCCGCTCAACAAACCCAGCCTTAGCCGGAAACTTCTCTTTCAAATACACCGAATAATCTTTCATAATAAGATAGACAAAATAGAGTTTTTAGAATTAACTACAATAACTAGTTAGAAATTATTTTTATCCTATCTTCATCTTCTAAGATATGGCTTAATCCGACAGTTTGGTTTGGAAATTTTGCACTACTACCATTAATAACTGCCTCCTTAAAGTTTTCTAAAAGATTTTTATGAATCTCTTCAACTAAATCCTCTACAGATGAACCCCTCTCTAATATCATTGGCTCATCAGATTTTTCAGTATAAATTCTTATTAGATTTGATTTTTCCCAAATCACTTTTTTCAACTTCTCTATCCCTCTACTTGTCAAGGTGGACAAAAGAATTAAATCCTTAAACCTAGATTTTAATTTTCCCATCTTTTCCTACAGAAACTATAATCTTAATTTCTTTTTCCCCATTGGATACCATATTCCCTACAGCTTGATATTCTCCACAAGAACCAATTCCACAAAAAAATCCCATACTAACTCCAAGATAAATATTTTTATTTATAGTTTTTAGAGCACATCCAGTATCTCCAGTATCAATAAGCTTTACTTGGCTAGATTTAACAATAATCTTTTTAGCTTCTTCAATCAACTCTTTATCCTCTTTTGTTAGTATCACCTTATTCCCAAATCTATTAAGTTTTTAAATTCTACTTAAAACAACTTCCTCTACTCGCCAAGCCTCCAGGTGAAGCCTGAACTTCTCCAGTTGCAAAGCAACTGAACTTTTCCATTTTGCAAAACAAAATGAACTTCTCTCAGAACAGCTTCTGCTGTTCTGACCCAGAGACAACGTCAGAGACATCAACCCCAAACACCTCAAAAATATTTTCAACCGCTGGCAAAATCTGATTCTTCAAATAATAATCAACATCATACCCAACCTTATCCCCAACCAAATGAACCCTATCCCCAATCCTCTTCCCAGTTCCTTCTCCAACAAAATACTCAATCAACATCCCAGTCGAAACCCGAACCCCAGCTGCCTCCATCTTCCTCGCCGCAACAACATGAGGACCAACAGCAATATATTCAGAAATCGGCCGACGCAGCTGCGTCCGAATCATCAACTCATCCAACCCAACCTTCCTCGCCTTTAAATCCAAAATAACTTTCTTCAAAAGTTCCAACGCCGCCTTCTCATTCCCGTCCTCCAAAATCTTAGTCAAAACCTCACTCTGCAAATTCCGAGTCAACTTACACCAATCCCGCCGCACCGTTTCAAATCCCCGAATCTTCACCTTTCCCTTCTCATCAACCAAAGCATATTTCTTCTTTGCCCCACCAACCCCACCCCTTTTCAAAACAAACAAACCCCTCCGATAAAAATCCTCCAAATCCAATTCCATAATCCCAGGCAACTTTTTATTAATCTCTCCCAAAAATTTCAAAATTTCTTTCTTAGTTTTCCCACCCTGTAAAAAAGCAATAGAGTCAGTATCCGAGTATACGATGGTATACCCAGCCTTCTTAATAATATTAATCGTATCATTGGTATACTTCCGAACAAAAGCCAAAGTCGCCGCCGCCGCCTCACGAGAATAATATCTCGCCCCAAAAAACCCCTGATAGCCAAAACTCGCATTCGCCAACAACTTATAAGCATTCGACCTCGCCTTAGTCATCGCATTTTTATTTTTATTATATTCACCCTTATACAATTTCCTTTTTTCAACAACTTCAGCCAACAGCGTCGCGAAAAACCCAATTTTCTTATCAAAATAAACCTTCCTCTTCTTGCCGTCCAAATCAAACTCAGGAGACGAAAAAAAATCCTTCCCACCCTTCTCACTAAAACTCGACTTCGAAACATTAAACGAAACAATAATACTCGCATGCATAGAAGTAAAATCAAACATGACCAAATTCTCATACAGCCCAGGCTTCGGCTCAAAAACAAACGCCCCCTCGAACTTCCCCTTAGCCTTCCGCTCATTCGTCTCATCATAACCCGGTCGCTTCTCCGCAATCTCACCAAACCTATCAAGATTATGCAAAATATGATTCTCAACATGCGTCGCCATTCGGTCTCGCGTCACATCAAAAACCGGCTCCTTAATTATTTTACAAAACTCAGAAACATCCGGCCAAACCTTAATCGCCAACTTATGAGTCACAACCGAGTCCTGCAAATTATAAGAAAAAAAATCACACCAATCCTTATCTTTCATATTACCCAACCTCGCAAAATCAAAATCCTCCTTCTCCTCCCCAACCAACTCCTTCGCGACCTCATTCAAAGACAAAGTCTCGCTCTGCAAATACTGAGAAAAAACAGCGTCGACAAAACGATACAAATCAATATGAACAATCCCAGCAATTTTCCCCGAAGGAATCCGACCCCGAGTAAACGACGGACCACGCCCATCAACACCCAAATCCAACCCAACACCATTCCTATCAGCAGCCGCCTTCAAATAAGGCAAATCAAAACCATCAGAAAAATACCCAGTCAAAATATCAGGAGCATACTCATTAACACATTCAACAAACTTCTCAATCATCTCTCCCTCGTCCTCGCAAAACTCAACATACTCAGCCGCCCCCTTACATTTTTTCCAAGTCAAAACTTTCTTAATTCCCTCGCCATACAAAGACACCATCAAAATATCACCCTTCCCAATCTCCCTATCGTCAGTCTCAATATCATAAGCCAAAATCCTAGGAACAAATTCTCTATCATCCTTAAGGGGTTTAATCTCATTAGCCAAATAACAATCCAAATCACCCGTCACCCGCAACCCGTCACCCGCAACCTCCGCCAAAACATGATAATGTTTTAGCGGCTCAATCCCATTCTCTTTAATATACTTGGTAACCAACGGAATATCATACTCACGCCTCTTATCAATCCCATCCAAATCCCCAATCGCCGACGCAACATCATGCGCATCCTTATGATTCGAAACAAAAACCCGAATAGCCTTAACACTCTTCCCCAAAAACTTCTTATCCAAAACCTCAGTCCGCAAAACCTTAGTCACCCTCGACGCCCGACGAACCTCAACCTCTGAAATTTTTTTTACAATCTTATCAACATCAGCCCCTTTATCCAACACAACATAAAAATTCGCATCATAAGAATCAACAACACAAATCTTTTCCCCGTCGCCATTTCGCCCAATCATCCGCACATAGTTCCGACCATCAAAATCAAAATAATCATAATCCACAGGCACAAACTCAAACTCCATAAATAATAAAATACAATTAACTTTAAATATCCTATGAACAACTCAAAAATATGAGAATAGAACCACATTACAAAATACAACCAGTTAGCCCCATCTATCAAATTCGAAACAATCCAGAATCCCAACAACAAAACCCAGACTACCAAAAAAGAAACGACCTCACAACATACCAAGAAAAACACACAATCGATTTCCTCGCATAAAATGAAGCCAAGAGAATACACCAGCCAAGAAGAATTCGCAAATAGAGTGATTAGATATTACAGAGTTCTAACAGAAAAAACAAAATCAACAAGGGCAATTCCCGACATAAAAATAACAGCAACCACAGAACAAGTCAGTTCTTATCCAATGCAACAATATAAAATATCGCTAATCGCATCAAACGGAAAACACGTATTCGCAACATGCGAAGACGAACAGCCAAGAGAATATTATGACAAACGCTATAGATTCATTCCAGAAGTTGGAGCAGGAGAAGGAATAGAAGAAATTAACGAAATACTAACATCTGACGGCCTCGAAACAGAAGTAGATGGATTAGAAATCAGAGTCACTCGCTTTATCCCCAAAACTCTTTTCCAACCCTTAATGCCACATGAATAATACTATCATAACCAAAAAATCTATTAACTTCCACAACCAATAACCAACAACTAAAAACCAAAAACATCGGCAAAGCCGACGAAAAAATGGGCGTCCAAATATCAGAAATCATCCCACGAAAAGAAATCGAAATCTCAGACCTAAAAGGAAAAACAATCGCAATCGACGCGTTCAACACCCTCTACCAATTCCTTACAACAATCCGCCAACCCGACGGCACTCCACTAATGGACAAAAACAAAAACATAACTTCCCACCTCTCAGGACTATTCTACCGAAACATAAACCTCCTCCAAGAAGGAATCAAACCAGCCTACATCTTTGACGGAATACCTCCCGAATTAAAACAAGAAGAAATAAAAAAAAGAAAAGAAGCAAAAAAAATAGCTGAAGAGCGGTATACCGAAGCAAAACAAAAAGAAGACATCAAAGAAATGAAAAAGTATTCAGGAAGATTTGTAAAAATAACAGATGAGATTATACAACAATCCAAAGAACTATTAGAGGCAATGGGTATACCAGTAATTCAAGCCCCATCAGAAGGTGAAGCAGAAGCCGCAACTCTCGCACAAACAGGAAAAGTTTGGGCAGCCGCATCACAAGATTACGACGCACTCTTATATGGAACCCCATATCTAGTAAGAAACTTAACATCACCACGCCGAAAAAAAACACCATCAGGTCTTTACATCGACATAAAACCAGAACTAATAGAATTCCAAGCCATCGTAAGAAAACTCGAAATAGACAAAGACCAATTAATATGCCTCGCAATCCTCGTAGGCACAGACTACAACCCAGGCGGCGTAAAAGGCTTAGGACAAAAAAAAGCATTAGAAATAGTTCAAAAATACAAATACCCAATAGAAATTTTCAAACAAGTCCAAAATAAATTCGACTTTGTCTTCGATTGGCAAGAAGTGTTCAAACAATTCCACGAATACAAATCATCACAAATAGAAGAAATACAATTCAAACCAGCCAATGAAAAAAAAATAAAACAAATTCTTCTCGCTCACGACTTCTCAGAAAAACGAATAGACTCAGGCATACAAAAAATAAAAAAATTAACAGAGTCAAAAAAACAAAAAGACCTGAATGAGTTTTTTTGACCTTATCGTAGCTTGAAAATTGCCCGATCAGGTTGTCCTCTGGACGGATCGGAAAAGCAATTTTAGAACCAAAGCAAGCTTATGTTTAATGCGAAGCATTAGAATTTATTTTCTACTTCTAGGGAATTTCTTTTACAAAAGAAAGAGTCTAACAAAAAGGCCTGAATGAATTTTTCTAATCATCCCCTAATAATAATGTAAGACAAATACAAGACATAAAGCAACAAAAACACAACGCCATCCCTTCGCCTCAATGAATGGTCCTTCCCAACAAACATAAAAATAAATAATAACAAAAACACAAAAAACATTATCGCAACATCGATATAAATAAAAGTAGGAATTATCATCGGCCTGACAATCGCACTTATACCCAAAACACCAAGCACATTAAAAACAGTGCTCCCAATAACATTTCCAACAGCCATATCAACCTTCCCGCGAAGCGTCGCAAAAACCGAAACAATAAATTCAGGCAAAGTCGTGCCAAGTGAAACTATAGTCGCTGAAATCAAAAAAGAACTAAACCCAAATTGACCAGCAATAAAAACAGCGCCAGACACAACCCACTGCCCACCAAAATAAATCATCACAATCCCCACGACAAATTTACCAAAAACTCTCCAATTCAAACGACTAAATCCATCTTTCAACTTCCCAACACTCTTCCCTATATTCATCATAGACCAAATATTAGTAATCAAATCAAAATCCAGAGGAATCCTTTTCTTCTCCTTCTCCCGCTTCCCCATTTGCAAAATAGAATACAAAAAATAAATCAACAACGCAACAAAAACAAAACCCTCAACATAAGTCAAACTCGTTCTCTCAAGTCCAAACATTGTCTTGCTCGAAAACAAAAACAAAATAAAAGCAGCCAAAAGTGCAAAAGGAATTTGTTTCCAAACAGTTTCGGTTTTAACATCAATTTTCTTAATCAGCGCAGTCGTTCCCAAAACCAAAAGCACGTTAGCAATATTCGCTCCAATAACATTCCCGAAAACAATCCCAGAAGTTCCCTTAATAGCAGAAAAAATCCCGACGGTAAGCTCAGGCAAACTCGTCCCAATTGCCACGACAGTCAACCCAATTATCAAATTAGAAATACCAAACTTCCGAGCCATCGACGACGCCCCATCAACAATCCAGTCAGCCCCTTTTATCAAAAAATAAATCCCAACAACAAACAAAACATACGCCATCACCATAACAATCCAATACGAAATGTATATAAAAGTTTAACCATTAAAAGAATAATGATAATCGGCATCCTTCTCGGCATAAGTATCTCAATTTCAATAACATCACTAATAATAATAATCACGACAGCAACAGGATTAATCAAAGAAAATCTCACAACAGGAGCCGCCATAGGAACAACTACAACGGTATCATACTCAGTAGTAGTTCTAATAATTTCACTAATCGCCACATACCTCCTAATATTAATTCTCAAAAACAAAAAACAATTCGAAGAATATCCCCTCCCAAAAACAAATAACAGATAGAGCACCACATAGTGCACAATACTACTCAAATTTTTTTTAAACACACAATAAAAAAATAGCGCCCTTAACTCATAATATAACAGAGTTAAGGACGCTTTATCAAAAATTAATCATCAAGTTGCTCTTTGAATAGCAGGTCAACTAATGTCCATCGCCGCCATGTCCACCGCCTTGGCTTTGTTGCGGAAGAACAGCCAGCGCATTTGCAGAATTGCTCACGTTAGTACTACTGGTTGCAAGACCACCGTTCATGGCCGTGTTAATTTGAACAACACCAACCATGGACCCAGCTGCCACAAGCCTATTGGGATTATTCACAATCGCCGAACTGGTTTTAACAATGGATTGCCCGGCCTGTGCATTTCCCATCGCGGAACTTTTCATTTCCAGGCAATCTAAAGTATTGGCGGTCAATACCTTATTTATAGACGCACCATTCGCAACGTCGACATTTTCTGTCGAATTAGCCGCGACACCATTTTTTCCAGCAATCGAACTTTGAGAAAACATACCACCCGAATTGGTAACTCCGATACTCTTCCCGTCATCAGCTTCAGCGGA
>Ga0265594_1001010_pt1 | contig 22511 bp, 17 predicted proteins | sample saktaG_11_FD_190147 | JGI IMG/M metagenome (GOLD analysis project Ga0265594, IMG submission 190147) | Saline water microbial communities from Sakinaw Lake, British Columbia, Canada - sak_2011_5_24_80m | ecosystem: Environmental > Aquatic > Non-marine Saline and Alkaline > Saline ... | reverse complement strand
AGGGGACATTGCAGTTGAACGGGGGCGGTTATTTCTGCCGGCTCGGACCATTCGGAGAAAGTCGGGTCATTCACATCCTGGACATTGCCGCTGCGAGCGGAAAGAAGGACCTTGCATCCCTGCGGAACACTCGCTTCAAGCTGCAGTTTGCCCCACGTCGCCGGCTGACCGGCATCGATCAGATCGGACGTGTAGGTCCCCTCGGAAGCGAATCCGGAGCCCAGCGTGATCAACTTTGCCGGATTTGCCGTTCCGAGATACACCGCATCACCCGCCAGGGCAATAGCGGTAATTTGTGCCGCCTGCTCATCCTCGTAAATCACCACCTGCTGTTCCATCGTCGGATCGACGCTGAACAGACTGGCGTTGTTGCCGGTTCCGACGAGCAGCTTGCCATCCTTTTCTGCCAGGCAGAAGAAAACCGCCGCCTCGCCGAACACATCCGTCACGAAGCCGTCCTGCGTGATCTTGTAAATGTGGCTGGCCTGAGACGGTTTGGTTCCCTTACGAACCGGCGGCGGTCCCGCGGAAGGTTTCGCTTCGCTCGCTACTTTTGTGTTTGCAATTTCAAGCTTTATATCGCCCTTATTTTCGCCGGCACTTTCCTCGCTTTTGTCCTGGGCCTCAGGCCGGCCGGGCGAGGTTCCGCTAAAAGTGGATGCGGCGAATTGAGTTTGTGTCTGGACGATTTTCGCCGAAGTCGCAGCAGCGTATAAACTCACGTCGGATTCGGAATTTTCAACAGGCAGTAATACCGTGATTTCCGGCTGGTCGCTATCATATAAAACCGTTACTTTTTTAGTCCGGGGGTGTATCTTATAGACTAGGCCCCGGGTATCGCTTCCGGCGTAGAGACAGCCGTCCAGGCCAATCGCAAGTGAGAGTATGTTTTTATCCTGACTGTCATAAATAAGCTGAGGCTTTTTGCCGAGGGGATTGAGTTGATAAATCTTGCCTTCCGGCCCGGTTCCCAGATAAATGTTACCGCCGTCGTCAAGAGCCAGCGCGAAGATATATTTCGCATCGTTCGGTTCAAAAATGGTCTCCATCTTCTCGCCTTCGAGCCGGCACAGCCTGCATCCTTTGCCGCTTATCCCCGCTAAAAGCCGGCCGGACACATCCGTTGCCATAGCGAAAATATGCTCGTTCGACAGGTAGTCCTCAGCCTCGACATCTCCGGCCTCGGCCTTTTCCGGATCATCCTGTTTTTTTTCCGATTGAGCCCGGTCCGCGTCCAGCGGGTAAATCTTCGCCAGCTTATTAAGGTTGTATTTGTATATGCCGCCGTTGGGACTTGTGCCGAAATAGACGGTTCCCCCGCTTATAACGATACTGTTGATCGACCAGACATCGTCAAAACTCTTAAACTCCTTGATCAGCGACTCGGCCGCACGAGACAGTTGAATCGTCCCGCGTGAGCCAATCACAACCTTTTCGGTCCGGCCCTTCACTAAATCCGAACTGCTCGTATGACGAGTAACCTTGCTGCTGACAGCCAAACAAGCCGAGCTAAAAAACAGGCAGAGCACTAAATGATTTACAATTTTCAATTTTCGATTTTCGATCCCACGACTTCGCTCAGGACAGGTTTTGAAATCGGAATTCGGCGATCGGCAATCGAAAATGCTGAATATGTCTCTCATAGCTACTCCCAAAATAGAAAAGCGAAGATTAAAATCGCCGGGTATATTCCTTATTGTCCTTTTATTTTTCAACCGTTATTTGCAAGACTCTCTTGTCTATTAGAACCGTGCCCGTTTCCAGATTTCGTTCAAGCCAGTGCGAATATGGCCGGATTCTCAGCACCCTTTTCGTGTCCTGAAGGAGCAGCACCTTTGTTGCCGGCAGGTCGGGCAGCTCGGCCGTTTCAATTATGACCCCGCCCGGCGGCAAAGCCAGAAGGCAATACAATTTATCTCTGCTAATTTGCAGGGAATTATTCAGGGCATTAATCAGAGACGGCAGGCTTTGGGCAATGAATCTATGAGGAGCCGCCTTGACAAGGAACTGCTCATAATCACGATAGCCGCCCACAGTCAACTCATACTTTCCCGGTGCCAGATCTTCGGGTACTTGCAGGGTCCACTGATATTGCTTCTTGCCTGCCAAAACGGATTCCAGAACAGCGCTTACCTCGATGCTCCGGCCGGCCTTTACCTTCGAATCGGACAAATCGACCGACCAGATATGTGAGACAATACTTCTGGGCGTAATGCGAATGTCGATATCTATCGATTCGATGTCAACTTCTTCATACGGATTATTCATAAGAAGCCCAACGGAGCTGTAGCACTCCATTACCAACTCGTTCAGGTCCATACCGCTGGAGACGTTCTCGAAGGTTACTGATTCCGCATCCTTGATATCGATATCCACTTTATACTCGACCAAATGCTCAGGCGGCAAATCACCGAGCTGAGACGCCGCTCCCGCCACGGCCATACGAAGATAAAACGGTGACAGCATCCGATTATTCGCGAGCCGGCAGTTGTACTGGCGTTTTTCAGTATCGTTGTAGCGGTCTACTCGTATCGTCAGCGGGATCGTTTTGGCTTGAAGCCCAATCTGTCCGATAACGCCGGCAGCCTCATCAGTCGTTATCGCACCGACCGTCTCGATAACACTGGCCAGTTTAAACGAGTTGGCAATGCTTGATACGACCGTATGCACTTTCGCCCTGGCCAGCGGCAAATCTATCTGCCCGTAACCGAGCAGAAAGTGCCCGAAGGCATAAACCTTATCGCCTATAACTTCCGTAACTGTCCCGGATGTGCTCATGGAGATATCCCCGGAAACAAACGGTATAGCAATATAGGATCCCGGCACCAATTGAGCCCTCTCGCCCGCTTCGACATCGGCACCGGTCGAAGCGGCACCGGCTACAACCACAAATCCGAACGGCTCAACCGCCTCACTGAGCTGCTCACAAACCCCGGCGGGCAAGCCGGAAGTAATCAGAGGACTCGGCAAATGATTAGTACCCCTCAGACCTTGATTTGCTTTGACCAGACTGTTTCTGAACTGCCTGTCAATCTCAGCGAAATTAATGGCAGCAGTGTAATCAAACACTAAGCCTCCCTGCCCGGCACTTTTCTGGGAATCACCGCCCCGGCCTCCCCGGCCAACGGCAAGCATCTCCGCGATAGGTGTCGCCCCGTAGAGCGGATCCTTCGTATAAGTCCATGTGAAAGCCAGCGCCCCGGCCAATCGTCCGTCAATATAAACCGGCGAGCCGCTGCATCCGGCGACCGGCCCGGTGTGTATAAAACGCTCATCGGTCCCTTTGACCAGAATCGCATCTTTGCTACCGGGACTGGAGCTGGGATTTATGTTACGAACAACATCTACCACTTCCATGCTGAACTTCTCAATCCCGGCAACGCCGTACTCCGTCAGGCAGTATGCCTCCATCCCCGGCTTAATTTCGTCCAGGCTGATGTATTTCGCCGGGTCCCAAAGGCCTTCCGGAACGTTTGGCGCCTCGGCTTGATTGCCGCCTGAAGGGCCGGCCTCGGCTGCCGTATACACAGAACCGGTCAAAACCACGGCGATACAGAAACAAAACATTTTGAACATTGAAGCCCTTTCGAATCGTTACCGGCGAAAATTCTAATCGAAAGATATGACTATTGCAAGACAAAACAATTCCTGTTACAATGCTCTTTTGGTTCGTCGTGCGTATTGCGTGACGGGTCTTGTGCGATTGATATGGCGCAAAACAACAACGCAATACGGTTCGCGTAATACGATATACAGGATAACGGAGAAAGAAATGAAATCCGATCATCGGCATGAACTGAAAACTAACGAATTGGCCGAATGGCTTGGCAATCTGCCGGAATGGACAAAAGAAAACCTTGTAACAATCATCGCTGTAGTAGTAGTTGTAGTTGTGGCCGGAGCCCTTTACGGTTGGAGGCTATACAGCAGAAATGTGCTGCTGGTGCATGAAGAGGCCGAGTTTACGAACCTGCTCAACCAGATATCGGGCGGTAAAATGCAAATTCTTCAGGGCCAGGAGGCCCAGGGAAGAGACTGGTCGTTTTTACTTCTCCAGCCGGCCAACAACCTCCAGGCCTTCGCCAAAAAAACAAGTCACAAGCGAATGGCGGCTATGGCACTTATTAAGAGAGCAGAAGCCCTGCGAGCGGAGTTGCACTACGGGTCTGTCGAAGCGCAGTATTTAGCAAGCCAGACCAATCTGGCAAAAGCAAGTTACACCGAAGCGCTCGAAAAATGCCCGACAATCCCTTCGTTGGCAGCAACGGCCAAGTTCGGTCTGGGTCTTTGCGAGGAAGAACTCGGTAACTTCGGGCAGGCCCGGCAGATGTATCAGGATATCGCGGGAAATTCCGATTTCGAGAACACCCTGGCAGCCGTCCAGGCAAAACGCAGACTTGAGACAATGGCCGATTATCAGCAGAATATCGTTTTCAAGCCGGCGCCAAAAGTCCCTGAATCCATGACACAGACAATACCAACCGGTACTGGTCAACTGCCTAACATAATTCCGCCCTTTAACATCTACCGGCCCCTTGAGTTCGATATGCTCACTGAGTCTAAAGTTCCCGTCGATGCTAATGTGCCCGGCAAGTGATTCACAATGTCCGATTTCAGACGATAAATCCGAGTTCGCTAACGTGACTGAAAAACTGCACGTTGGCCACTCAATCAGAGAACGCAGGCTCGATAAATACCTCCACGGCCGGTTCAGCAATCTGAGCCGGAGTTTCATTCAAAATGCAATCAAGCAGGGAGCTGTCAAGGTTAACGGCAAAATCGCCAAACAAAGCCTGAAGCTCAGCCCGGGCGACATAATTGACTTTACCCCTCCCGAGCCGCCCAGCAAAGATATTCCGCCCGAAGATATACCGCTGGATATAATATATGAAGACGAAGAGCTGATCATTATCAACAAGCAACCAGGGATGATCGTGCACCCGGCGCGAGGAAACAGGCACGGAACCCTTGTAAACGCCCTGGTGTTCTATTCAGATGAACTATCAACCGGTCTGGGCGAATTTCGCCCCGGCATCGTCCACCGGCTCGACAAAAATACTACCGGCGTTATGGTCGTTACAAAAAACGACACTGCCCAGTGGAAAATCGCTAAACAATTCGAACACCGGCAGATCAAGAAAACATATCTGGCAATAGTCCACGGTACCCCGGAGCTGACCGCCGACTGTATCAACATCCCCCTGGGCATCCACCCGAGGTTCAGGGAAAAATATGCCGTTCGCCCCGACTCCGGAAAAGAATCCGTGACGTTCTATGAAGTGCTCGAACCCTTTCGCGGCTTTTCTCTGCTGAAGCTGACTCCAAAGACCGGCAGAACCCACCAGCTCCGCGTCCACCTTACATACATAAAACACCCAATTGTCGCCGATGATATGTACGGCGGCAAGCTCGTCTATCCCTGGCAGTTGGCCGATGCGGAGCCCGCCGTGACCGAACCGGTCATAAACCGGGTTGCTCTGCACGCTTTTAGCCTGGAATTTATGCACCCGGCAAAAAACGAAATGATGAAATTCGAAGCACCACTGCCGCAAGATATGCAAAACCTCCTCAACGAACTCAGAAAATACCGAACAATCTGACTTGCACTAATATCTTCCTCCATCCCCTTTAGACAACATTGCTGCGACTGCTCCTGATTACACTAAAGTGATGCCCGGTACTGGCCGATGTTCATTCTGTCACAAGTCGTTCAAGGTGTCAGCAGAAGTGGTTGCCTTGAGCAATAAACTTCAGGAGGATAGTATCGTAAGGAAGTGGAAAGCTGTATTGGAATGGAAGCGGACAAATCAATGAAAACACATCATGAAACAGGCCAGTCGGATAAGATGAGATTTGAAGCCCAGATCGAACAACCCCAATTTGAACGTCATAGGCGTTCCTGGGCTACGCTAAAATGGTTCGAGAATACGCCTAAAACCGAAGAAGCGTTCTACCTTCGCCTTCAAGAATTACCGGACGAAGATGTAACATTTCTCAAGTCTTTCTATCACGTTACCGAAGATTGGAACTTGTTCAAGTTGATCTGCAAATTCTGGAATATCGAGGTATCCGGCGTAATGAAGAATGCAGAGTGTAGAACGTAGAATTCTTTGAGTTTACTTCTTCGTTCTTAACTTTCTTCTTCGAGTTGCAGCCTTTCCAGCTCATCTGTAGAGCTGATCTGCTCTTTCCTTAAAATGACTCGATTTTTATATTTGATGCCTTCTTTCGTAGTTTCAAAGGATATAAATTCCAGATCGGAGCCATTAAAACCGCCTTGTTTGTTTAACCGGACATTTGCAATGTCTATTCCAGGAAAGAACATTGATGATGAAGTTCCAAATCCACCGATGGAAATATTATAATCCCAGCCTGAAAGCCGTTGGCCGTACTTAAATAAATTATCCACAGGTCCCCGGTCGCCTACTCGGAATCTGAATTCAAATTGCTTATACCTATACTTTTCAAATACACTTTCTTCCAGGAGAACCTGTTTTGCAATTTCCGGGTGAATGTCAGCATGACCCTGGGCGGAGATAATCTCCGTAAGCTTTAACAACTCAAAAGTATTGTGCAGGTTCTGGTCAAGGCCTAAATCGATCTTCCAGTCATATTTCCAAATATTTGCCTTCGTGTAGGCATCGTCGATCTGTTCAAATGAGACAATGCCGTACTCTTTCCGGCCTGAAGACATCTGGTTCTTAGCAGGGGCTGTAAGCTCACTATGCAACAATGTCTGTGTGACAATCTTGTATGAGCCGTCATCCTCCATAAGGTAAAAACTCGAACCTATCAGCATGTATTTAGGCTTATGGAAGTGAAAATACTGAATGATGTGAGACGGGGTGTCGGAAAAATTTACGTGCTTTTTCAGTATCTCCCCGTCTTCCTGCGTGAATTCGCGAAACGTAGCAAAGAACTTGAAGTCATGCTCACCGTAAAGAAACGTTTTATCTTTAATCTCTCTTATATAGTGGTGCAGCATTCTTTTGTTGTTGTCGTTATTGAGTTGCTTTTTGGTGCCTTCGCTGAGCATAGAAACAAACATATCCACATTCCCGCTCTTGCGGAGACTAAAGAGCTTATTGGCAAATAACAATTGGCTTTGGCTGCCCAGTTCTCCCCTATTTCTTACAGAAGATATCGAAGTCTCCAATCTGTCTTCGGGAACCTCAATAAACTTCAGCGCATTAACGAATGACTCGCTTTCTTGATAAAGCATAGGGCAGACAATCTCGTCACCGGTCTCTGTAGGCCTGCTCTGGCGGTCTTTCCTTTGACAGCCCGGCAACAAAAGAAAAATTACTGCGCATATAGTGGCTGAAATGTACCCTGTCCTAATCATTTTCGTAGTCCCCAACTGGCTAATCAGGAGATTCTATTCCTGAGGTAGTTTTGCGAGGTCGGCATCGGAGCCGGCGACCATTAAAATATCATCCTGATAAATCACCGTGCTGGGCATCGGGACATTGATAATCTTGCCCTTCTCGGCCTTCGTTTGTTTGCTGTTTTCACCGCGCTTGATTAAGACCAGATTGACATTGTGTTTTTGCCGGAGTTGTAAATCCATGACCGTCCTGCCGTTGAAACTCGCTGGTGCTTTTATCCGGGCCAGGCTATAGCCTTCCGCGAAGTCTATCTTCTCCCCTATTTGTGGCGCGATCAGCTTAAAGGCCCATCGCTCGGCAGATTCGATTTCGGGGTAAATTACCTCGGTGGCCCCCACTTTGGAAAAGACCTCGCCGGCAATCAAATCCTCCGCTCTGGCGTAGATTTGTTTGATACCCATTTGCCGGAGGTTCACGACCGTCAGAATGGCCGACTCAAAACCACCGGCTCCTTGTCCGATGCCGATAATCGCGACATCCACCTTGTCCACACCCTGGGACTTGAGGGCCCCTTCATCGGTGCTGTCGAGCCTGACTGCGTGACTGACCTGGTCTGTAATCAGCTCGATCTCATCCCGGTTTTTGTCAATAGCGATCACCTCTGCACCGCTCATCGCCAGCGCGATGGCCAGTTTTTTGCCGAATCGCCCCAGTCCTATTACCGCAAACCGTCTCATAATTCGTTCCTCGTATATCGTATTGCGTATATCGTATTGCGTATTGCGTATTGCGTATTGTGTTTTAATTTTGCGCGATACGCACGACGAAATTATCCGACAATAACCGCCTCTTGCGGGTAATTGTATCGGGCCGTCTTTAAGTTAAAGGTCAGCGCTGCCAACAGCGTCAACGGCCCCAGTCGGCCGATCAGCATCATCGCAATAATAATCAATTTCCCGGCCGTTGTCAAAAGAGACGTGATTCCCGTCGTCAAGCCGACTGTCCCAAGTGCGGAAGCCGCCTCAAACATAATATCCGACATTGTAAAGCAGTTTGAATTCTCCGTAATATTCAGTGCCAGGGTGCCAACAAACAGAACGGCAACAAAAAGCAGCGTCACTGTAACCGCCCTGCCGACAACAACCACCCGAACCGAGCGCCTGAACATCTCGACTTCATGGCGTTTCCGCAGGGCTGCGATTGCCGCCATGACAATGACCGCCAGTGTAACCGTCTTGATTCCGCCTGCGGTCGAACCGGGCGAACCCCCTATGAACATCAGGAGAATTAAAATAAATTTGCCGGACGGCGACATCGCGGAGATATCGACTGTATTGAAACCCGCCGTCCTGGCTGTAATCGATTGAAATAGGGCATTGGTAATCGTGTTTTCGGTTTGACTGCCCGCACCGGCAGCATAACGCTCGAATAAAAGGATCGCCAAGGCCCCCAGCACGATCAAAGAGGCACTGACACTAAGAACGATCTTGGTCTGAAGCCGCATCCGTTTCGGTGCTTCCATCGAGAACCTGTATTGCTTATTGAACCACTTTTTGAAGAATCTTTTAATTCTGTCAGCCGCAATATTCACCAGGTCGTACAGCACGCTGAAGCCAAGCCCGCCAAGGATAATGAGCGGACAGATCACGACGTACACCTGCCAGCTCCGGCTGTAACCGACAAAACTGTTGCTGAAAAGGCTAAAGCCGGCGTTACAAAAAGCGCTGATGGCATGAAAAATACTGCAGAACCATTTGTTCTGAACGTCTCCGTCCCACATACCCAAAAGGCTCACCGCGCCGAGAGCTTCGATCAGAATCGTGCTGACAAAAACAAACGCTATCATATTGCCGATTCGGCTGACCGTTCGGGCACTGAGCAAATCCTGCATGGCCACTGATTCCCGCAGGCTGAACGCCTGGCCCAGCAGCAGCGCGAAAACCGCACCGAATACTACGATCCCCAAACCGCCGAGCTGAATCAGTGCCAGTATAACCACCTGCCCCATTACGCTGAAATCCCGGCCGGTATCTTTGACTATCAGCCCCGTGACACAGGTGCCGCTTGTCGCCGTAAACAAGGCATCGACAAAACTCAGGCTTTCTTTGCCGTCCGCGGACGCCGCCGGCAGCATTAGGAGCCCCGCTCCGGAAAATATCAAAACCAGAAAACTCGCTATCAAGGTCTGCGTCGGGTTTTTGCCGGATGCCGCCAGGTTAACGCTGGTCTTGCAAAGTTTTGCGACGACCTGCACAACAAGATAAAGACCGACGGCGAAATGCCGAACTTCCGTTGCTTCCGGTTTCGTCGGGGCGAACCAGCGCCCGGCCCCAATGACAGTGGCTCCAAGCACAAGTAAAAGCGGAATCTCGAACCAGTTGGCCCGCCAGAACTCGGCCTTCGAGACGGCATTGAACATCCGGATGATTTTATCGGCAATGAATACACAGAGCAAAGCCACCTGAACCGTGTATAAAATCCAGGCCCGAAGCAAAGGCTCAGGGAAACCGAACAACAAAACGAAAGAGGCCACAACCACTGCCGCAACCAGAGCATTGGCGCCGATTAAAACCCTCTCCAGCGGTTTGTTTTTATAAATTATCTGCATAAGTCAATTTTCGACAACCGAGTTTCTTTTTGACAATTGTAAGTCTGAAACAGGAAATGGTAAACCGAAAACCTTAAAATCCTTCAGGCGACATCCGCCATGCCGATCGCATCGCCGAATTTGGCCAGCAGCGCCCGGCGAATATTCTTGTGCTCGGCACGTGTCAACATCGGATCTTGCGAAACCATCTCGAACGCATTTTTCCGTGCCATAACAAGCAGATCGAAATCGTCCACGATGTTCGCGATTTTCAAATCGGGCAGGCCGTGCTGCCTCGTGCTGAACATCTCCCCCGGGCCGCGCAACCGTAAATCGTGCTCGGCAATCTCAAAGCCGTCGTTGCTCCGGGTCATTATTTCAAGCCGGCTCTTAGCCGTTTCGTTATCGGTCTCTGCGAACAAAAAGCAAAACGATTTTGCATCCGACCGCCCAATACGCCCTCTGAGCTGATGGAGCTGGGCCAAACCGAATCGATCGGCTCCCTCTATCACCATGATTGTCGCGTTCGGGACGTCGACACCGACCTCAACAACAATCGTCGAGACCAGCACGTCAATTTTACCCTTTCGAAATTCCGACATCACCTGCTGCTTCTTCACAGAAGGCATCCGGCCGTGCAGAAGCTCAACTTTAAACTCGGGAAAAACTTTCTTCGAAAGCTGCTCGGCCTCATCGGTCGCCGCCTTGACATCATCAGCCTGCTCAGCGGCGGTAATGCGAGGATAGACAAAATAGGCCTGTTTCTTCGCTTTGAGACGTTCGCGGATAAATTCGTACGCTTTCTGCCTGTTGTGCCGGCTCACCCAGCGTGTGATTACTGCCCCCCGGCCCGGCGGCGAGTGCTTTATCACAGAAACATCCAGATCGCCAAACGCGGTCATCGCCAGCGTGCGCGGAATCGGCGTGGCCGTCATTACCAGGCAGTGCGGCGTCGTTTGCTTGCGTAGCAGCGCCCTCTGCGCAACGCCGAACTTGTGCTGCTCATCGATCACGACCAGGCCCAGATTCTGAAATTCGATATCGGCCTGCAGCAGCGCCACTGTCCCGACAACAATGTCAATCTCGCCGGAACCGATTGGGCTTATGACCTGGCTCCTCTTTTTGCCGGTCAGCCCCCCCATTATCAAAATCCGGTTTACGCTGCTGTTTTTCAGGTATCTTTCAATGCTGAGAAAATGCTGGCCGGCCAGAATCTCCGTCGGCGCCATTATAGCCACCTGCATCTTATTGGCAACCGCCAGCAAAGCGGCATAAAGTGCCACGACCGTCTTGCCCGAGCCCACGTCACCCTGCAGCAGCCGGTTCATGGGCTCAGATTTGCCCATATCAGAAGCAATTTCAGAAATACACGCGTTCTGGTCCTCGGTAAGCAGAAACGGAAATCGCCTTCGGATTCTGCTGTCAATCTTGTCGGAGCAGCCGCACGGCACCGCCTTTGAAAAATGCTGGACCTTGTACCGGCGAAGCGCCAACCCCAATTGCATCAGAAACAGCTCATCATACTTTAACCTGCGTTTTGCCTGCGAAAGTTTTTTCTCGTCCGGCGGCAAATGGATCCAGGCAAACGCGTCCTTTCTGGGAATCAACCTCGCTTCTTTCAGAAATCCTTTGTCGTAAAATTCCGAAACAAGATCGGTTAATTGATCAAGCACCGGAGCGATGACGCGTTTGATTTGCCTGCTGGTTAGTCCTTTGCATGCAGGGTAAATGCCGCCGCTGAAAGACTCCGTCGACTGCGGATTTTCTTCTTTGAGCACAAAAAACTTCGGATTGGTTATTTGCAACTGATGTTTGTACAAAGTCACCTTGCCCGATACCATGATGATTTGGCCCGGTTCCAGTTGGCCGCGAAGATACCCGCCGTGAAACCAAACAATCCTGCACACGCCCGTATCGTCGCTTATCATGGCCTCGAAAAGCGGCTGCCTGCGATAACTCTGGTAGTCAATCGACTCGACCAGGCCAATTATGGTAACCGTCTGGTCAGGCTGCATTTGGCCTATCCTGGTCGGTTCCGGCATAAAATTCCAGTCACGCGGAAAATACTCCAGCAAATCGGCCACCGTCTCGACCCCCACCTGCGCGAAGATCTTCGCCCTGGCCGGCCCGACACCTTTGAGAAATTGGACCGGCATCGACAAGTCAGGCCTGGTTTGTGATTTCTCGTCTATCTTTGTCATCGCTGTTTCTTCGTATCGCTGCCGCAAAGGTAACGCCTCTTTCTATTGCTCGAATCCGTGTTTGCCGATTAGCCTGACAAAGCGGACGTCACAGACCGCTCGGGTTATTAGTTTGTCTGCTTTCTTTTGACAGGTCACCAGTCCCTGCACCGATCTGCCGCCCACTGGAGCAACAATCAGGCCGCCGTCAGCAAGCTGCCCGAGAAGGGGCTCCGGTATCTTCGGCACCCCGGCGGTAATCATGATCCTGTCGAAACATCCCGAAGCAGGCAATCGTGAAGCCGGCCAGCCGCTGCTGCCGTCACCAACATAAAACTCAACGTTGCTGATACCCAGTTTGCTCAAAACCGCCTGAGCCGAATCAGCCAGCTCACTGAATCTTTCTATCGTATAGACTTTTTTTACCAGCTTACTCAAAACAGCCGTCTGGTATCCGCTGCCGGTGCCGATCTCTAGAACCTCGCGTTCCGAATCGACCCGCAGCTCCTGGGTCATCAAAGCGACAATATACGGCTGGGAAATGGTCTGATCCATCCCGATGGGCAGTGGGCCGTCGCCGTAGGCCTGTGACCGGTACGACTGCGGTATGAACTCTTCCCTCGGAACCTCATCCATCACAGCCAATACGCGAGGATCGGTAATATCACGCCCCCTCAGGTCCCACCTGAGCATCCGCTGCCTGGCGGTGCTAAAATTGTCTTTGCCCTGACGACCATGCATGGCTTCAATCATCGCTTTTTAAGCGTGGTTTTGCAAAGTAATTCTGTTTCGCCGATGATGAGGATTTAATTAAAACAGAAGTTTGATAGCTGCCGCGGCGGCCAGGATCTGCACGATAACGTTAAATGCCTTCTGCGGGATTCGTTTTAGCAGGAATATTCCCGCAACCGCCCCGATAGCGATGAACGGCAGCATCATTAAATTGAGTTTAACCGATTCGGCCGTCATCAATTCGAGATTGGCGCTGAACGGCACCTTGAGCCAGTTGACAACAAAAAAGAACCACGCCCCTGTTCCGACAAATTCGACCTTGGGCAGCCGCATCGCCAGCAGATAAATAATCATGACTGGCCCGGCGGCGTTAGCCATCATCGTCGTAACCCCGGCCATGAATCCGAGCACGACGGCGAACCACCATTGTGTCGGAACCGGCGCATCTTCACCTTTGGCCCTGGTCCGCCAGTAATTGACGCTCAACATTACCAGAACGATTCCACCGATAATCGGCTTGAGCTGCTGGTCGTTGACGAATCTCAAGCCGAAGTATCCCGCCACAATCCCGGCAAAAGCCGCCGGAAGTAAACGCAGCACGTGCCCCCACCTGGCGTTACGCCTGTGGTAAGTAACCGCAAACAAATCCGCGAGAATCAGAATGCCTAGCAATATCCCGGTCGACTGACGTGTCGGAAGAACCAGCGCCATTAAAGGCACTATGAGGATTCCAAGTCCGGGCATCCCGGTTTTGGTCGTTCCGACCATCACAGCACAAACAGCAACCACTACCCAACCAAAAAAGTCCAAATCCAATGCACATCATCCTTCATTAAAGTCTTCCGATTATTTATTTTAAGTCTAACGGTCGCACTTTATCGGTTTTGGCCTTGCTTTGCAATTGACAATTGATGATCGATAATCGAAAATAAAAACAGTCGATAGCGTTTTGACAAAATTGTCAGTACTTAAAGGAGATCGAAAATGAAGACAAAAAAGCTTCTCTTTTACATGCTCGCTGTCATTTTAGGCGGCTGTGTGCCTGTAATATCGCTGCACCCGCTTTACACGGAAAAAGACGTCGTGGTGGAAAAAAAACTGTACGGCACCTGGGTGGATGACGCAAACAGCCCCGAAACCACATGGGAATTCAAGAGTATCGACGAGCCGAAAAACGCATACAAATTGATTTTCTCCGATGAGGAAGGAATGAAAGGATCGTTTGTGGTGCACCTGGTGAAACTGCAAGACAGGCTTTTCCTGGACATTTATCCAAGCGATTTGCCCTGGAAACCGGAAGACCCTAACAAAATGGACTGGCCATATAACTCTCTATTCCTGATACCTGCTCATACGTTTGTGAAGATAGACTCCATAGAACCCCAGTTGAAATTGCGATTAACTTTAGAATCCAAAATGGAAGAGCTGCTCAAAGAAAATCCGAGTGCAGTGGAACATACGTTTGTCGGCGACAGGCTTGTCATTACGGGATCGACAAAAGAACTTCAGGCATTTATTCTCAAGTATGCCGACGACGAGAGAGTATTCACCGATCAGGTCACCCTGAGCCGTAAGGACACCAAAGCCAAAACGCCTTAAGTCTTATCGAGCATTAAAATTATGGTTGAGAAATCGGAATTTAGACGTTATCTCGTAAATGTCGACTCTATCTCCGCACACCAGCTTTTTACAGATTGCCTGGTGATAGGGGCCGGTATTGCAGGTCTTCGTGCCGCTCTCGAAGCAGCCGAACGCCGCAGTGTAATAATAGTCTGCAAGGGTAAAGCCGAAGAAAGCAACACCTTTAAAGCCCAGGGCGGCATTGCCTCGGTGCTCGATAAAGCAGATACATTCGAATCACATATCGCCGATACGCTCAAAACCGGCTGTGGAATCTGTGACGAGGGCGTCGTTGACCTGGTCGTTCGCCGGGGACCCGAACTTGTAAAGCAACTGCTCAAATGGGGCACGGAATTCGATCTGAGAGAAAACCATATTGCCGCTACGCTCGAAGGCGGTCACAGCTACCCTCGTGTCGCTCACGCTCACGGCGATGAAACCGGACGGGCGATTGCCGAGGCATTGATAGAACGAGCCAGACGGAATCCAAATATAAGAATCCTGGAGAATTTCTATACGATCGATTTGCTCACCAACGACGACAACAAGTGCGTGGGAATCATCGGCTACGAACGTAAGAGAGGCCCACAAATCATCTGGGCCGCAAATACGATTCTGGCTACCGGCGGAGCGGGCCGGCTCTATCGTGAAACTACGAACCCGGAAGCCGCCACCGGTGACGGCATCGCTTTAGCTTACCGGGCCGGCGCCGTCTTACGGGATTTAGAGATGGTCCAGTTCCATCCGACGACGCTCTATATCGCAGGTGCCACGCGGGCCCTGATTAGCGAGACGCTTCGCGGCGAAGGAGCAATCCTGCTGGACAGCAAAGGCCAGCGTTTTATGAATGACTACCACGAAGCCGCCGAGCTTGCTCCGCGCGATATCGTCAGCCGGGCAATTCTGTCCCAGATGCGAAAAACCGAATCGACGCATGTCTATCTGGACGTCCGGCATATCGAAAAAGCATTTTTCGCAAAAAGATTTCCCTGGATTAACGAGCTGCTCGAAAGTTTCGATATCGACATCACTAACGACCTGATTCCGGTCCGGCCGAGCGCCCATTATATGATCGGCGGCGTAAAAACCGACCTGGCGGCCAAAACGAACATCGAGGGTCTTTACGCCTGCGGTGAAATCGCCTCTACCGGGCTGCACGGCGCAAACCGGCTCGGCAGCAACTCCCTGCTCGAAGGACTGGTGTTTGGGAAAATCGCCGGGCAAGAGATTTCGCAAAAGAAAAAAGCAACCGCCGCCCATCTCAAGCACCCCCTGATAAAATATCAGATCCCCCATTCGGACCGTACACGCCTGGACGCCGACGACGTCAGGAACTCGCTCCGAGCCCTTATGTGGCGAAACGTCGGAATCACCCGCCTTGACCAGCCTCTCACAGAGGTCCAGGAAATTATAAGATTCTGGCAAAGGTACGTGATGGATAAAATCTTCGACTCACCGGCCGGCTGGGAATGCCAGAACATGCTCACCGCCTCTCTGCTTATAGCCCAATCCGCACAACAACGCAGGGAAAGCCGGGGCGTCCACTACAGAAGGGATTATCCCGAAACCGACGATAAGCATTTCAAGAATCACATCGAAATCTCAAGAGAGGACCGGATGCAATAAGACTAATCCGGCGTAACCAAAAACCACAATGACGGAGCAAGCATATCGCAGCGAACTTAACTGTTTCCTTGATATTTAACGCAATTAGTTTTGAAAATAAGACAAACCTTTGTTATAATAATGCAGTAATTCAAAGCAATACAGAGTCTATTAAAAAGAGTGGGTCGGGCGGTCGCCGGCTTCTTTGGGAGCCGGAGGAAAGTCCGAGCAGGACAGGGCACGGTGGTGGCTAACGGCCACCCGGGGTGACCCGCGGGAAAGTGCCGCAGAAAATACACAGCCGATGTCCCTTAGGGGAACAGGCAATGGTGAAATGGTGCGGTAAGAGCGCACCGCGGCGCCGGTAACGGTGCCGGCAGGGTAAACCCCACCGCCTGCAAGACCAAGCAGCCGGACACTCGGCCCGGGTACGAGCGGTTAATAGCCGCTCTGCCGGCGGGTAGGTCGCTTGCCGTAAGGCAGAGCCAACCGGCAACGGTTGGTCAAGATAAATGGTCGCCGCCCGTCTTCAAAGGCGGGATACAGAACTCGGCTTACAGACCCACTCTTTTTTATAGATTTACGATTATTTCTCGCCGCGTGCGAAAGCACCGAAGCGGACTTTGACCGCGACAGCGTCATCCGCGACAACCATCCGGAGCGTGCCCTTGTTGAAGTTGATATGATCGAACTCGGCCCCGCCGGCCTGGCTCAGCCTCATCGCCAGCACGGGTGACGCTTCGAGTTTTATCAGCACCGTCTCGAACATCTGATTGATGAGCATCCCGCAGACGTCCAGTTTCTGATTGTACTGCCCGGGTACATCGACATCATCGCCAAGCTCTTTTATGTCCTTGCGAATGGAATCCAGGACGTACCTCAGTATTGCGATTCGCCTTGCGTTTTCAGATGTGTAAGATTCGCCGAGCACTTCTTTTCCCAGCACCATTTCGCAATCAAAGCGAAGACCTCGCCTGGACCGGGCACGCAAACTCCCGGCCCTGTCGTCGACGGCAAAGAAGTACTTCCGGATAACATTGAGCCGGTACTCGTGGAATGTCACCATATTGAACCAGGTGCTGTAGCCGTCCGGGCTCTGTCCCAGCGAGGCAACAACGCGATCGCTGTGACTGACCATCTCAGTTTCCGCCAGGAGCGAACCAGCCTCACTTTGGGACCTTCGAATCTTAGGCAGCGCATCGAGAGTGAGGCTCTTTTTCAGCGTGATCTGCTCGTATGGTGCCGAAAGCTCCTGCTGCTCGGAAAGCTTCTGACCCTGCGCTCCGGCGGGTGAGGATACGGCAGAACAACCCGAAAGCAGAATACCGAGCAATAAACCGACATAACAACACACAGCAATAGTCAATCTGCGATTTCCAATCCTGGAATTCGCAGACTGACTCGGCACGTTCGGCCGCATTGCAATCCTCCTTCTGTAAGTCGATCTTTAGACTTCTTTGGAATCGATCCACTTCATCATCTTACGCAGTTCTCTTCCAACGTTTTCCAGCTTGCTGCCGTGGTCCTTGTCGTACAGCTCGTTGAAATTCTTCAACCCCGATTTATACTCGTTGACCCATTCCTTGGCGAATCGGCCGGACGTAATCTCCGCCAGGATCTTCTTCATCTCGGCTTTGGTCTGCGGCGGGACAATTCTCGGCCCGCGGGTCAGGTCACCATACTCGGCGGTGTTGGAGATGCTGTATCTCATATAGCTCATCCCGCCCTGATACATCAAATCGACGATCAGTTTCACCTCGTGCATACATTCGAAGTAAGCGATTTCAGGCTGGTACCCTGCTTCGACCAGAGTCTCGAAACCGGCCTTGATCAGCGCGGTCAGACCGCCGCAAAGAACGCACTGCTCGCCGAACAGGTCCGTCTCCGTCTCTTCTTTGTACGTCGTTTCGATGATACCCGCCCGGGCGCCGCCGACACCATTGCCCCATGCAAGGGCAATCTGCTTTGCATCGCCGGTCGCATCCTGCTGGACCGCCACCAGGCACGGCACGCCGCCGCCTTTTTCATACTCGCTGCGAACCAGATGTCCGGGTCCTTTCGGAGCTATCATCACAACGTTCACATCCTGTGGCGGCACAATATACTTGAAATGAATATTGAAACCGTGACAGAAACCCAGCGTCTGACCCGCTACCAGGTTGGGCCCGATGTGGTCGGCGTAGATTGTCGCCTGGACTTCATCGGGGAGCGTCACAATGATCAGAGCTGCACCATCCATAGCTGTTTTTATGTCGGTCGGCTTAAAGCCATGCTTGACCGCGAGCTGGTAATTGTCCGTCCCTTCCAGCTCGGCGACCGCAATCTCGACGCCGCTATCGCGCAGATTCTGGCTGTGCGCATGGCCCTGGCTGCCGTAGCCGACAACCGCCACCTTCTTGCCCTTTAAGGCATCGATAGGAGCATCATTTTCGTAATGTATTTTTACTGCCATAACTTCATTCTCCTTGTCTGTGCTAAATAAATTAGCAATCTAATTATTCTGTACCTTGAATTTCCTGGGAAAGCCCGAGATCCGGCCCAACCCATGGCGAGACTCTCAAAACGGCATGACCGTTAATTACAGGCCAAAATTCCCGTTTCCGCAACATATTAACGGCAAACTACCGGTAAAGCAAGAAATTTATATGCCCGCTAGGCCCGAATCTCGACCGCAGAAGATAGACATGTTATAGCCTGCCGCCATTAAAATATTACATCATTGTCAGGATTATCTGCTACCGACAAAGTGCATCATGAGAAATAAGCTTTGAGAACATACTGCTGCACCATCCTTTGGGTGTTAAAAAACGAACCATTAAGAGCAATACAGTGTGACATTATGCAGCGGAATTGCTCCGGCTGATTATAGTACAGAGGAATGATTGTGTTCTGGAGTTTATCGAACAGGGCGCTCGCATCCTGCCCGGTATCACGCTGGGCTTCAAGATCGCGGCTGTTATGCCCGATCGACCAGCCTGTTATGCCTTCGATACAACCTTCGATCCACCAGCCGTCAAGAATACTGAATGAAGGCACTCCGTTCAGGGCCGCTTTCATGCCGCTCGTGCCCGACGCCTCCATGGGCGGCATAGGAGTGTTAACCCAAACATCCACGCCGGACGTCATTAGCTTGCCCAACTGGATATCATAGTTTTCGAGATAGGCGATTTTCACATCCGAATTCAGGGCATTTATAGACCGGAATATTGCTTCAATAAGCTCCTTGCCCTGCCGGTCTTTCGGGTGAGCCTTACCTGCGTAGATTATCTGAAACGGTCCGGCCTTGGAATAGACTTCTTTTAGCCGCTCTATATCGCTCAACAGCAAATCCGCTCTCTTGTAGGTCGCAGCCCGCCGGGCAAAACCCAGCGTCAAAATATCCGTATCCATTCCCTTATTGGTCTCGCGGTTGACGTAATGAATCAGCTCGCGTTTGGCCTGCATATGGGCCTCCCAGATTTCCGATCCCGGAATGCTCAGCGCATAACGCAGGTTAAAATTATCTTCCCTCCAGCCCGGGATGTACTTGTCGAATAAATCCTGGAACGGTTGCGACGTCCAGGTGGCGACATGCACGCCGTTGGTTATCGAATCAATCCTGTACGGGGCAAACATGTGGCTTGAAATCTCTCCATGTTTTTTAGCCACGCCGTTTACATAGTGACTCAGTGTCAAGGCAAGATACGTCATATTAAGAGCCCCATCGTGGGTTATCAAATCTTTAACCTGCAGGCAGGGGTGGTTGGTCAATGCCTTTTCGACATCTTCGATAGGAAATTTATCCTGCCCGGCCGGGACCGGCGTGTGCGTGGTAAAGACACACCTGCTTCGCACGGACTCAATATCCTCGTCCGAAATAGAATTTCTTCCCGCCCCCTCGCACTGTTCCTTGAGCAGCTCCAGCGTTAAAAAACCGGCATGGCCTTCGTTCATGTGAAATTTTTCGATCTGGTTATGCCCCAGTGCCCTAAGCATCCGCACGCCTCCGATGCCGAGAATAATCTCCTGGCATAGACGATAATACGTATCGCCCCCGTAAAGATGGTCTGTCAATGTCCGGTCCCAGTCGCTGTTATCCGGCAGGTTCGTATCCAGAAAATATACCGGCACACGGTTCCTGCCGGGACATTTAACCTCGTATTTCCATGCTTTGACCTTCACCTGCCTGTCTTCGAGGTCCACTGTAACTATCTGGTCCAACGGCTCGAGGAAATCCTCGACCACCCATTGCACGGGCTCTTCGGTTTGAACGCCGTTTTCATCAAGCCTTTGATAAAAGTATCCTTCCCGGTGAAGCAACGTCACTGCTGCCATCGGAACGTTAAGCTCGGCGGCCGAGCGAATTGTATCGCCGGCAAGAACTCCAAGCCCCCCGCTGTAGGTGGGCATATCCGTCTCAAGGCCGACTTCCATTGAAAAGTATGCTATTTTTCTTTCATTGCTCATGTCCGGGTTCCCGAATTTCCATTTCATTTCCTGCATTACTTTATTTCCTTAGCATCCTGCAGCTAAATTGCATGATATTCTTAATCCTTTTTCTCAAAAAGTCAATCCGATAGTGTCCGGCATCATTTGTCTTTGGGAATTTAAAAGGAAGGTGGGGGCAACTTTCGCACCTGAGCAGAAGTCGGAGTAGCCACTGGATTGGATTATGCCCCACGACTACACTTGACACATACGGCCTTAGTCGGTATCGTTGCCGGAAAATTCTTTTGGAGATAGTACCGTGAGAAACTGTGCATTGCTCATTGCCGTTGCAGTAATCGTAAGCATCTCCGGCTGTACAAACAGGCTGGTTGTGAATCGACAGAAACCACACCATCTCATCCACGACGTCTACTTTACGTTGAATGACGACTCCGAAGCCGCTAAGTCAAAACTCGTCGATGACTGCTACAAGTACCTGAGCAACCATCCCGGCATCATCTTCTTTGCAGCCGGCGAGGTAATCGAGGCACACCAACGGGATGTAAATGTGCGCGACTGGCAGGTCAGCCTGCACATCGTGTTCAAAAGCAAAGACTACCATGACCAGTACCAGAAAGCCCCCGATCACTACAAATTCATCGAAGAGAACCAAGATAATTGGAAGAGCGTCCGGGTTTTCGATTCGTTCATCAAATAGTAAGAAATTACGCCACTTTTTCGCTTTACGGTCGAGTTTTGATGTTCGACAGGATTATGATTCTCCATATGCGTTGAATGATCCCAATTGGAATCAGTCCATACGCCGCATAGTCATTCCCGTGAAGGCAGGAATCCAGTTTTGTTCCATTCCAGAGTCTTAGCAAAGAGTAAACCACTGTTATTGAGCAATATTCCATCACCACAAGTGCACATATTAAATACAACTGGTATCATTAGCGATTAATGAAAAATGCAGGCTAATGCTTGATTAGCGGCTGGCGCCGATGTATAATGACCATGCGACGGACGATAGGCGAGCAACAACGCGAGCATGGATATTTCTTGACCTGTCACCTATTCGCCAGAGACGGAATGTATTTGAGCCGAAATTGGCGAGATGTTTGGCAATGAATCATATACAAATATCAGAGGACTATTTGATGTTACCGAAAGGGAGAAATCATGAGTGAGAGTATTTACGCAAGAGCAGTGAAGGAATTGTTCGATGCAACGTACGGTACGCTTGCTGACCGGGACAGGATAAAGGTTGCCCAACTCTTCGACAGGTTGCTGGACCAAGACATTCGTATGCACGTAGATGATCTCCGCCGTTTGTGCAGGCAAGCTGGTTACGACGAGCATATAGCTGACGATATTGGTTTGATCTACGACGATCTTGTCCTGTATAGGGATGAATTAGAAAGTCCAAATACCATAGACTACTGGCCGACGCAGCGGATGCAACAAATAATCAGCGGTGATTCGTAGTTAGACTTACGAGATCTACACACGGTGGCGATTCTAAAACCAAGACCGCCACTTATTAATGGCTGGAGACAGCCGGGTAGAGTGTGCAAATCGTTTGCACACGCCAAATCATTCAGCAAAAAAGCTTGATCGTAAGAACAAGAAGCAACGGGAGCTTCTTACAGAAAAGAAAGAAGTCTGTGTTTCGCGTTTAATACAGACTGTAAAATCAATGTTAGAGTTTAAGGTAACATTATGCCAGCACCGACACCGGGATACGTTAAAAATATGATCCGCAGATGCTTCCGCGAGCAAATCGACAGAAGCCCCACGAAATCTCAATTAGGAAATATCTGGGATTATTTTCAGAACTCTTGTGCATACTGTGGTAAAAAATTAGATCGCAAGAAAAAGGAAGGTCATATTGACCATCTAGTATCGGCTTCTCAAAGAGGAGCCAATAACATTTCCAACAGAATCCTTTCTTGCGCAACTTGTAATGAGAAGGAGAAGCTGGATGAAGATTGGAGAGTTTTCTTAGAAAAAAAGATCTCAGATAAACACCTCCGAGAAGAACGAACAAAG
>Ga0265594_1001009_pt1 | contig 22513 bp, 25 predicted proteins | sample saktaG_11_FD_190147 | JGI IMG/M metagenome (GOLD analysis project Ga0265594, IMG submission 190147) | Saline water microbial communities from Sakinaw Lake, British Columbia, Canada - sak_2011_5_24_80m | ecosystem: Environmental > Aquatic > Non-marine Saline and Alkaline > Saline ... | reverse complement strand
ATGCTTCATACTGGTCAATACAATAACCACCTAACTTATCTATATAACTCATATTTCCAGGACAACTGCCTTTCCCTTTCCATTTTATCTTTACAAAACCTGTTTCAGCACCTAAATCAATTACAGGAGAAGTATAATTCCCCTGTTCAACATAACTTGTATTTGTTGCATCTGTATAATTAAGATAAACATACTCTCCTGTTGAATTATACAAAGTATTATTAAAAGTTCCTGAACTTAAATCACTGCCAAAATGCTGATATAACAAACCAAATCCCCCCCCAATAAAACCCAGCACACCTAAAACCAAAAACACTATTAGCAACCTACTCTTAATACTAACCTGCTTTCTCTGTTTTTTCAAATTTTTAAAAACCATTCTCTAACCTCCTTTCAAATATCTTGATTTTGTCTTTCATCCTAACAATCTCCTTATGTTCAATTTCTTTAAACATATTAAAAAAAGAAATTGAATAGACAGAGAATTCCATAAGGAAAATAAAATTCTCCGTATCTCATCAATCCTTTTTTTCTTTTGATAAATATTATATGGAATTTTTATTTCATTAACTTTCAAATCAAAAACACTTAAACTTTCATTATCATCTAAACCAACTCCTCCATGCAAACCATCTAAATAAGTTTTATACCAATCCTCTCCCCTAACACCTTCAATAACAGCAATAACTTCATCTCCATCCTCACGATAAACTTCAATATCTACACTACCATCCAAAGAATAATTAACCAACCATAAATAACTCTGCTCATCAAGATAAGCAGTCAGATTTGAAAGCTCTGCCTGAAGACTTTCATTACTCTCCTCACCTTGAGCCTGAACTAATAATGTTATAAATATTAATAACATAATCCCAATTAATAAAAACTTGCTACTCCTTATTTCACTCTTTTTATTTATCATCTTTTTCTTTTTTCTCCTCATTTTTATTTTCTCTCCCCTCACCCTTTTCCCCCATCTCTCCTTCTTTCAATAAAATTTTTATCTTATTAACAAACTCAACAGTTTTCTTCTGCAAACCCTTTGCAATACTCAAATCAAAATCTTCATCAACTCTATAACTAGCTTTTTCTCTCAAATCCTTAGAATCTGCAATAAACTCTATTTCCTCACTTTTTATATTAAGCCCTTCAATCACTAACTTCAAATCATCTTTGCTCAAAACATTATTTTTATGATAATAAATAAGACTTAAAGCAGAAATTGAAGCAAGATGATTCTTAGATTCAAAACCTGCCCTTGTAAGAAGAGCAGAAACCGCATGATAAATAGAATAATAATAAATAACTATACACCAATCATAAAACTTTCTATTAGAAAGTTTTTCTTTAATAGAATAACTATGCTCATCAAAAACAAAATTTCCAAATTCAAGATTATTTAAAGACTTATTCAAATATTTATCATATAAACCAGAGTCAACTAATTTTAGAGTTTTATTTTTAATAAAAAAATCAAAAACTCTTTTACAATATCCCTTATCTTCAATTAACTTACCAATCTCAACTTTCATTTTAAATACCTCCATAATAAATTATAATAATTTTCAATACCAAATAACAAAATGACATTTTGCCTTATTTCTCTAGAAAAATCATGCTCTTTATCAAGAAAATTTTTCTCAAAATTTTTATAATTAAGATAAATCACACTCAATGGAGTATTAGTCTTCATACTCACTCTTTTTGCTGTATTCTCTATTTTTTCCTCATTCTCAACTTTTTGAAACACCAATAATATATCCACATCAGATTCTTTAGTATAATTTCCTTTAGCATATGAACCAAAAATTAGCACCATAAGAGGCTTAATCTCTAATTCAGAAATAAAATCACTTACTGAATTTCTTATAATACTAGGTAAACTAAGAAAATTTTCTGTATTAATTTGTTTTAGATAAGCTATTGTTTTTGGACTTTCTTTAAGAATAATTTTCAATAAGTTAGCTTCTTTCTGCTTTTTAATTACTTTCTCTTTTTCTAAAATATCAACAAATCTCTTAACATTAGGAAGTCCGGTTTTAACTAATCTTGAAAGTTCTCTTAAATGAACTCCCCTATGATTTTTTTCAAGTTCTTTTATTATTTTTAGTTTTGTTTCCATTTTAACCTGATAATATTTTATTATCAATTGATAACATTAAGTTGTCATATTTTATAAATTTAATTAAAGAATAATTAACCAACCAGTCATAACCTTCAGCAGTTAGCTCTTGAGTAAGATTAGCCAACTCTGCCTGCAAATCCTCAGAAGAATAACTCTCTGCTACAACAAGCCCAACAAAAGCAACAACTAATAAAATCCCTACTAAAAAAACTAATTTACTGTTTATCCAACTCATCCTCTTTCACCCCCAATTATTTTATCTACCAAACCCAAAATTATTTGAATTATCTCTTCAAAATCTTCTTTATTTTTTTCATAAAATTTCAAAGGAATATCTTCTCCATAATATCCCAGCCTATTTCTAAAAAAAGACATCTGAGAAATCAAAAAAGCCTCTCTCTCATAATTCGAATTCTTCATATAAAAAAAACTAATTAAACACTGATGGTTCTTTGACTTAAGCCCATTCAAAAGAAGATAAGAAACTAAAAGCTCTTTAATAACCTCATAATAATCTTCAACCACAAAAGAAACAGTTTCTAAATTAACCTCTGTATCTCTTGCCCTCTTCAATCTAAGTAATGCTTTCTTTCTTATAGAAATAATCCTTTCCATATCTATCTCAACTTTTCTAATAAATTTTCTTTCACATTCTTTCCAATTCATTAAATCAAATTTCATTTTATCTTAAAACTCCCAAAAAGTTTAATTCCATTAACCACATTATTTAACAATTCTTGATTCAAATCATTAATATTAGATTCAACAAATAATTGAATTGGATGTCCCAATCTTTTTTCAAAAATACTAAAATTCATGTCTTCTTTTTTAGGACTCTCGACAAACAAATCAATATCACTCTCCTTGATAGAATCTCCTTTTCTAATACTTCCAAAAAGAATAATGCAAGAAGGATTTAAATCCTCTATAATCTTCTCAACCAATCCAGAAGCAACTATCTTTTCTATAAAATAATTTATCTTTTTAGTCTTAAATAAAAGAGTATCTTTTGCATGATTATCCTTAGTTATAACCCCTCTATTTTTCAAAAGAATTACCTTCTTATGAAGAGTTGCACGAGGTATCTTAGTCAAACTAGAAAGCTCCCTAACTGTAAAACTCTTTTCAGGAAATTCATAAAAAACTTCCATTATCTTATTTTCTATATCGTGTCCCATTTTATAGACTTAAGTCCCATATAGGGGACTAAATTTAATTTTATAAATACTTCTAGATTAACCAACCAATCATATCCCTGCTCATCAAGATAAGCAGTTAAATTATCAAGCTCTGCTCGCAGACTTTCATCACCCTCCCCACCCCCTTGAGCTATAACAGAGAATGATATTAAAATTAACATTACTAAACTTCCAATTAACAAAAACTTGCTACTCCTTATTTCACTCTTTTTATTTATCATCTTTTTCTTTTTTCTCCTCATTTTTATTTTGACCGAAGTTGACCGAAGTTGACCTAAGTTTAAACATCAAATTAGTTGTAACACCTTCTTTTATTAGAAAACCTTTCATAATCAAGAAACCTAAATCTCTCCTAGCTGTTTTATCACTAACATTATTCAAAATCATATATTTAGAAATCGAAATTGAATTATTTTCCTTCAAATACTCAATTGCTTTTCTCTGCCTCTCATTCAAGACTAAACCTTCTTTCCCCTCCTCAAACTTCCCTTTAGTCGAAAATAAACTAACAAGCATGCTTGATTTATCTGCATTTATTTTAGGTAACTCTGGTTTCAAACTATGCTCTTTATGCTCTTTTATTATTTTATTCCAACCCTCACCAAGCTCCTCAATATACTCAACCTTGCTCAGCACCTTAGCAATCATAGGGTTTCTTGAATATTGTTTCTGAATAATATTCTGCGGAGTAATATCTCTTGACAATCCCCCAGGATTATAATAATCAATCCGATTATCAAACATCTTAATTATAACCTTACTTCCTTGTTCAGAATAATCTCTATGACAAACCGCATTTGTAATCAGCTCTCTTATAGAAAAAAATCCATATTCTGGTATGTCCTCTCTTCTTACCTCCCCAGGCTCTAATCTAGACATTACTGCTATATGGTCTCTTATATATCTATTACAATTATCAATCTGCTGAAATAAATTCCCTTCAAATTCTTTATAATCCAATCTCTTAGCATCTTCAACATCCCCCCTATATCTTGCCAAAGCAATATATGAATTCATAAAAAACTTCTGAGGTTTCTTCCCAAATAACAAAATACCAGCATTAGTAGGTTTATTATTTCTAATACAACTTAAAGACTCCAAAAGCTCTTTTATTTCACCTTCAACTTTTCTTTCAGAGATTTTTTCATACAAAGGAATAAATTCATTCTTTACAAAATCCCAATCAATATCTTTCAAAGACGCTTTTTCACAAACTTGCCCATCAAATTCTTGTTCATACAAATCCCTAATTACTCTCTTATATTCATCCCTTGACAATTGATGTGTACTTTTTCCAACTCTTTTATAAGCTCTGCCAAAAAATAAAATAGGTTCATCAGATATCTTACCAATCTCTACTAAAATTATATTCTTATTATTAATTTCCAAAATATTTATATTAGGATATATTTTTGGATCAGTCTTTTGTTTAATATTATTAGCAAGTTCTTCTATAGTCCCTTTCCCAATCTCAACACCTAAAATCTTCCCCGAATTAGAGATGCCAAAAATTACTATACCTCCTTTAATCCAAGAAAATGCAACCAATGTTTTTACAGCTTCTTTCCATTCAGATAAACTAGTTTTAAACTCAACTCTTTCTGATTCACCTTTTTCAATTAATATTTTAATTTCTTTTTTATTCATCTTAACACTCCCCGAATCTCATCAATCCTTTTTTTCTTTTCATAAACTTCACAAGGAACTTCTATCTCATTAATCACAACACTCTCTGCACCAGAATCACATTCATCAACACCTCTTGCAAACACAGTTATATCCTTACTCTTATCCAACTCTTGCTCAAAACTAACTCTAACATACTCACTCTCATTAATCACTTCTGACCAATTATCATCTCTCTCCTTAACTTCATCATAAATATCAGAAACAAAACTTTTATTAGAATCCAAATGCTCTGCTTTTGTAATATAAATAATCTCATAAACCTGCTCACTCAAATGAGGAACAATCCACTCAACATAATCCACATAACCATCCTCATCCAAATCATAAGCACTAAAATCAACCTCAACTTTCACAAGTTTTCTATCTTGTTCTGATTCACTAATATTAATTTCTTCTTCAACCTCATCTATAGCACTTTCATTAATCTCTTCCTCAACTTCAGTTTCTTCCTCAACTTCTCCAATCTGCTCAACTCCAATCTCACTATCTTGAACATCTCCCAACCCCTCCTGTGTAACACTTTCGATATTTTCTCCAATCTCTTCACCTTCCTCACCAACAACTTCACTACCCACATCCGAAGCCTCATCCTGTGTAGGACTTTTGATATCCTCTTCATCACCAATCACATTTCCAGTAATTAAAGAAACACTTTCATTATTTTCAGTCCCTTCAACTTGTTCTTCCCCCCTAACATCAACATCATCTTCCTGATTAACACTTTCGATATTTTCATCTTCACTCTCCATCTCACTACCCACCTCCTCAACCTCTTCCTGCATAACACTTTCGATATCTTCAATTGATTCAGTAGATTCATCACTTACACCAGAAACCTCACTTTCAACATCTTCAACCCACCAATAAATCTTAATACTTTTATTATTCTCATTTTTAATTTTATTAGGAATTACAGCATAAGCAAGAACATCAGTATAATTCAGCTCATCATCAGCACTAACAACAACTTTCTTTCCATAACTCAAATTCTCTTCAACAGCCAAAGGAGCATTTGTATAATATTCAACACCAATTTCATCTGCTTCTGAAAAAGAATTCAAATCAATTTCCTTTTTATCAACACTCTCAACAATCTCATTGCTTAACTCATCTTCATAAATAACATTTCCAGTTATTGATAAATCTTTAACCCAATTCCAAAACCTAGTTAAATAACCTTTTCTTGATTTAATTTCCAAACTAACATCACCAGTAACCTGTCCTGTAATCAAACTCGTCTTATCAACACTTTCAATCAAATCTTCATACTCATCAATCTCCTGTTCTGCTTGTGTAATTTCCCCATCTGTTCTAACTGAAATATTATTAGCAGATTTAGGTAATTCCAAAACCAAACTATCATTGCTTGTTTTATCTACCTTAATTTTTTTCAGCCATTTCACAGGCCTGCCAATCACAGCTTTGTATTGTTTCAAACTAATATTCAGCTCACTAATCTCAATCAAACTTTCATTAGTCACATTCACAGGAATTGTAATATTCACTTCAGTTAAATTTTCAGGAATAGTTATATTAATCTCAGGAACCTCAATCTCTGTCTCATTTTCTTCAATCTCTGTCTCATTTTCTTCAGGCTCTTCACCTAAAACATAAATCTCCTTGCTTGCATCAGCAAGCTCTATACTCTCATAAACTAAAACAACTTTCAATTCACCATCTTTTGCTTTTATTTCTAATTCATCTAAACTAATTTCCAAAAAACTCTCTTCACCTAAATACTCCTCGCCAAAACCAATTTCTTCAATAGAATAATCAGTTAAAACCCTTACCTCACTCCCAGAAATATGTAAAGTAACTGCACTATCATCTAATTTTTTAATTCTTGTTTTTCCTTTTTCATAAATTTCTGCTTCAACACTATTCTTTTTTATTTCAGCTGTTTTCCCTTGCTCTAATTCATAAACAAAATCATTGTCCTTAGAACATTTCCCATCCACAATCTCTTTTTTATTTTCTTTCTTTTCTTTTTTATTTTCTTTCACAGCTTCTCCTGTAATCAAACTCTCTCCTTGCTCTTCACTACTTGCATCTTCACTACTTGCATCTTCACTACTTGCATCTTCAACCTGTTCAACCTCTTCACTCACTTCATCACTCACATCCGAAGCCTCTTCCTGAATCACACTTTCGATATTTTCTTCCTCATCCATAGGACTTTCTATTTCTTCACTCACATCAGAACCATCCTCCTGTATAGGACTTTCTATTTCTTCACTCACATCCGAAGCCCCTTCCTCTATAACACTTTCAATATCTTCTTCAACCTCTCCTTCACTTTCACCCTTATCATAAACACTTAATTTAAAAAAAATATCAGGATAAATTACTTTTAATCCAGAAAAACCATAACCACTGCCACTTCCACTAATCTCCTTTCCTTCAACATAAAAATCACTATTCACATTACTCTCAATTAACTCACTTAAACCAATCTCCATAATCTCACCACCTAAACTAATAACTAATTTAGAATCAATAGGCAATAACTCTCCATTTCTCAAACCCAATTTCAAAACACCAGAAATATTCTCACCATCAACATAAACAGAATCAATATTCAAGCTTGCTTTTCCAGTTAACTGCAAATTAATAAAATAAAAACCAAGGATAAGTAATAAAACAACACTCAAAACCCCAATTAAAAAAACAGATTTTGATAAACCTATATTAAATTTTTTAAAAGATTTCACCACAGGCCCCTCATGTTTTACTCCAAACCCTGTTCCAGAATCTAATTTTTTAAAAAAATAAATCTTTTTTTTATTAATTTTTTGTTTTTCTTTGTCCTTCCAAACTCTATATTCTTTTTCACCACCAATATAAATTTTTTTTACTTTACCATTTTCCCTATAGCTTTTAAAATAATAAGGACCAAAGGTCTTACCATCTCTTTTTATATACCTCTTAAATACCATGTTTTAATGTGGTGAAACTCTTTTTTATAAATATTAATGTAAAAAATACTTTAAATACCTTACTATCAATAAATTAAGAGCAAACTAACAAAACCAGCTGCAAAATTCCCAATATGATTATAAAATTCATTTAATAAAAAATAATTTAATTTCCCCACAACTTACAACCACTCCCTTTCCTTTAAACCACACTCTCAACTCTCCTTAAACTCACACCCCACAACCATCCCCTTCCCTAACTCTTACCCTCTCCCCTTAAACCCTCTCTCACAACCACCCTCTCCTCCTAACTCCCTCATCAACAATTTCAAAATTCAATTCTTTCTCAGGAAGACTTCGATGTTTTCTAATAACTGCTTTTTTCTTTCCTGCTTTTCCCTGCAACTCAATTATACACTTGCTCCAGTATTTCAAAACATCGCCTCCAACAACACTAACACCAGCTTCTTTTCCAGCTAACCAATCTTCTTCTGATAAAAATTCATTATAAACCTGACTTGTAATTAAAACAGGAATATTATTTTTTCTAGAAATTTCATAAAGAGCCCTCATTTGTTTTGCTAAATCAGAATTAACTTCCTGAACTTCTTCTAAACCTTTTTTACGAGCATCAGCTAACTCTAATCTATACAACATAGTCATACTATCAACAATAATCAATCCAATATTTTTTGAAGACTTTATTTCTTTCCATAAATTAAAAAAAGCTTTTTTCTGCTCTTGAAAATTCATAGGTCTTAATATAATAATATTTTTCAAAACAAACTCTGGAATTCCTTTTGTAATCTGCTTAACTCTATCAACAGAAAAACTTCCCTCTGTATCTATAAAAATTATTTTCTTATCTTTTTTAGCATTATGACATGCAGCTAAAATCATTAAATTACTTTTCCCACTTGCAGCAGGCCCATAAAACAAACTAATAACTCCTTTTTCATAACCACCATCAAGCCATTTATTTAAATCATAACTTCCTGTCATAACTTTACTAATAATTTCTTTATCTTCAATATTTTCCATAATAAACTAAAATAAAAATAAGATTATAAGTATTGTTGTTATTAATTATTAAGCTTAAACTTCTCAAAACCTACTTCGCCTTCTTAAACTCTTCTTTATATTTTTCTAAATCTTTCTGAGCTCTATCAATTGCATCATGCAATGCTTTTTTAGCACTCTTACCCTCACTAATTATCTTCAACACAATTGGCTTAGAATAATGTTCTTTTTTCCAAGCACCAAGTTTAACACCAGAATCTTTATTTAAATAAACCCTAACTAACTCTGCAATTGTCTGATTATTAATCTTTACTTCTAATTCATTCTTCTCATCTTTAACTATTTCAACTTCCATTAAAATGAGAAATGATAAGGGTTTTTAAAGGTTGCGAAATCTGTTTTTATTTTTTATAATTACTATCAAAAAAACAAGCAATATAACATCCAAAAAACATAACTGGATAAAAAACCTTTTTATAAATATTCCCTGCAATTCTCTCAGGCATTCTCTCACTATTTGCTAAATCATCAAATTGATCTGTTACCCATTTCATATTATCTCTAACATAATTCACCCTACTACAAACTTTTTTTTCTAATTTTTCACCTTCCATTATAACAACTCTTTATCAAAATCTTCTTTAGAAAAATCAGATTTATCTCCCTCCCCTTCCTTATTAATTAATTCAATTCCTCCAAAAAACGGATCTAGTTCTTTTAAAGCCTGTTCTTTTCTTAACTGAACTTCTTGCTTTTTTTCTTCAATCAATTTTTGTTTTTGATCTTCAATTTCCTTTTTCCCTAACTCCTCTTCTCTCTTCCTTCTTTCAATTTTTAATCTATCCCTTTCTCTTAAAGCTTGTAAAATCCTCTGCCTTTCTTCAATCTTTTTCTTTTCCTCTAACTGTTCTTGCCTTGTTACTTCAATTTTCTTTCTATGAAGTTCTTTTAATTGTCCAATTGTAACTCCTCTTGCATCTGTTTTCCTTAAATCCAACTCTCCTTCAAGTTTAACAACAGATTTTTCTTCAGTTTCTTCACCAATCTTTTTAATATTCCCTTTAATTTTTTCATCACCAACATCTTCAATTCTTTCCAACATAAAATCAATATTCTCTTCAGCACTACTTTTCTTATCTTCAATTTCTGGCTCAGGAATAACATCTAACTCCACTCCATCTTCATCCAATAAAATTGGTTCTATCATCTGTTTTTTCTGCTTCATTATTTTCTCAACTTCACTCATTTTCCTCAACCTAATCTGAAAAAATTGCTCCAACTTTCTTATAATAATTTCAGGATTTTCAGGGATTTTTCCTTTTTCCAACATCTGAACAGCAATTTCAGACTCCCCTATTGTTTCAGCAAGTTGTTTTTGAGAAAGACATTTTTTCCTCCTATCCTTCATAATTTCCCAATGAAAATAATCAATTAAATTCAAACTCTTTTTTTCAGGAATTTCAAGTTCAGGATAACTATCTAATTCATTTAATTTATCTTCTTGAAAAAAAGTATTCTCCTCTTTTTCTTCAGCAACACCAGACAATCTTTTCATCCTATCATAAACTCCAAAACTTTTTTCAGACTCTTTTAATTGAAAAGCTCCTGGTTTTTTTATAATTGGAATATTTTCTATTACAGAACATCTCTCGCATAAACTACTCATCCTACCATCATAAATAGCATCAAAAAGCCTTACTTCATTCCCACTAACACCACATCTCTCACATAATTCAACCATTTTACTCTTAAAACAAAAAAACCCTCTTTTTATTAATAATTGTGGTTTAAAATATACAACAAATTATAACCTGATGATAGATTATTAATTAAGCCTTATTATTTCTTTGTTATAATCTACTTTTAGAAGAAATTTTGTGATATCATTAATATTTTCTGGATTTATTATTTTTGTTTCTTGATTTATAATTAAAATTGGAGATGATTGAATATTAAATTTTTGTTTAAGTTCTCTAATTAATTCACTATCTAAATTTATATCAAAAGAGTATATTATAAGATTGTTTTGATATTCTGAGAACAATGCATCAAGCATTCTTCCTGTTTTTTCACTTTTTCCAAGATCATTTTCAAGGTTTGAATAAAAAAATAATAGGGTATTTATTGAATCATTACATTGTTTGTTTGTTTCTGTTACAAATTCAAGATGTTCAAGTTCAATTAAAGTATAAAATTTTTTCCTAAATAAAACTTCAAGGTCATTTTTTCCCAGTTTCTTTTCAAGATCATCTATTATTACTCCTTGAAATCTTAAATCTTGTGAAATTTTTTGAAATGAAGATTCTGCACAAATGTTTTTGTTAAAAAGACTATAAAGTATTTTATCATTAAATATTTGATAAGATAATTTTCCTTGAATATTTGAAATTCTTTGGAATTCTGCTATAGATATTGTATAAGTTATTGAAAATCCCATAATGAAAATTAGAGTTCCTATTATGAATGCTAATAAATATCTTTTTTTTGACTGTATAAATCTTGGCTCTTTTTGCATTTAGTTATTTAATTTAAGGGGTTTTTATTGATTATTGTGATTTAGTTACTTCCATTTTACCCCTTTATTAAAAAGAACATACATAATAGAAATAACCCACCAGAATCCAAAAAGAATTGCAAAAAAGATAAAAAAAAGAACAAGATTAAAAAAAGGGGTATGAAGTTTTCCAACTTTTTTTCTTGCATAGTACAAATATATTCCTAAAACTATTACAAACATTAAAACAAATATTAGGATGGTGTTTGTTGCAAGTTTAAAAAAGAGTCTTTCAAAAAAAAACAGATTTAAAGTAAAAAAATTTGAAAAGTCATAATTTATGTTTTGAAGAAATAAAAATTCATTTTTTACATTTATTAAAGTATTAATAAATAAATAAATAGTTATAAAAACTGAAAAAAATATACTTATCCATGCAATTGGCATTACAAACATCCCCATATCTCCATATTTTGGACTTATTATTTTTTTATATTTCCAAGTGTTTTTAATTAAACCCACATACCATCTTTTTCTCTGGTTCAAGAGATGAGAAAATTTAGATGGCGCAATTGTATAAGCTGGTGCATCTGGAACATTTGCAATCTTATATCCATTAAACTGTATTCTTAATGAAATTTCCAAATCTTCTGTTATATTGTTTTCATCATAACCTCCATATTTATCAAAAAAAGATTTTCTATATGCTGAAAATGCACCAGGAGTTATATAAATTGCATTAAGTAAGGAAAAAGTTTTTCTTAAAAATAAACCTAAAAGATATTCTGTATATTGAATTCTTTGTAATAAATTCTTTGGGTTGTCAATAACCATTCCAGGAGTTACTGAAAAAACTTTTGCATCTTTAAAATATCTAGTCATCTTTTTTAAAGATTGAGAATGAACTGATGTATCTGCATCCATTGTAAAAATAATATCACCTTTTGCTTTTGAAATTCCTTTATTAAGAGCACAACCTTTTCCTTGTTTTAATTCTGTCAAAACTTTCAATTGTTTGTTATTTTTAGCCAAATTTCTTGCAATCTCCAAAGTTTTATCTTTTGAATTATTATCTATTACGAATATTTCAAACTTATTCTTTGGATAATCTGATTTTAGAATTGACTGCACTGTTCTTTTTATAGAAGATTCTTCATTATATGCTGGGATAAGAATTGAGACTTTTGGAAGTTCTTTATCTGTGAAAAGAGGTTCTTGCTCTCTTGCAGAAGTGTAAGTTAAGATATAAAAAGTTGTAGCTATAAGTCCTATATAAATTGAGGTATAAATAAAAAATGTTATTAGTTCCATCTACAAAATAGAAAATATTTGTTTTTAAAAATTATTGTGATTCTAAACTGGTCTCCTTTTCATCAATCTCTCCTTCATTTTCCTCTCCACACTCACCCTTCCCCTCATTTTCACCTACAACTCTATCCTCCTCAACAGCAACAACACTCTCATCTCCCTTTTCATCTCTTTCTACATCAATCACATCAACATCATCCTCCTCAATCCCAACAATACCACTATCATCTTTCTTAGTCAAATGAAAATAATCAAAAAAATCATCACTTAATTTTAATTCTTTAGTATGTCCTAATCTTTTTCCAATAACTAATCCTACTTCAATAAATCTCTTAACATGGTCATAAGCTTTGTTTCCCCTGATATTAATTATAACAGACTGCTTAACCGGTTGTTTATAAGCTATAATAGCTAAAGTCTCTTGCTCTGTTTTTGAAAATTCAGAACTTCCAGTAGCAAGCTTATTAACCATTCCAACATATTCCTTACCCACATCCATTTTCCACATATTTTCTTTAATAACAATTTCAATAGCTGAATTCTCCACATTGTATTTGTCAATTAATTTCTCCATCAACTCTTTAAGCATTAAAGGATTTACATCAGTCAATAAAACTAACTCTTGCAGATTTAAAAATCTAGCAGATAAAAACAAAGCAGCTTCTATTTTCTTCATATTCTCAATTTCTTTAGTTTCATCTAATTCTTTAACAGTTTCAGAACTTACATTTATCCTTACTTCTTGCTCTTTTTCCCCTTCTTCCATAAATTAAACAATAATAAATAGAATTTAAAGGTTTTGTAGCCTATCTCAACAATCTTTATAAAACATCAAAATAATATTTATATAAATGAGTAAAATAAAAGCAATAATTTTTGATTTAGATGACACCTTATTTGACCAAGAACAAATCAGAGACCTAGCAAGAGAACAAAGCATTAAAGTCATGATTGAAAAAGGATTAAAATGTTCCATTGAACAAGCAATGAATATACTAAAAGAAATAACTCCTAAAACCCATACTTCTAATAGATTTAAAGAATTAATAAAATACTTTGATTGTTATGATAATGAAATTGCAAAAATAGGAATGCAAACTTATATCACTTCTAAATTTGATAAAATAGATACCTATCCAGAAGCTAAAGAAGTTTTAAAAAAACTAAAACAAAACTATAAATTAATCCTAATAACAGAAGGAATTTCAAAACAGCAAAATAAAAAAATAGACTTATTAGGAATAAAAGAATTCTTTAACTATATTTTTACAGTAGAACCAGGAACTAAAAAAAATCAAAGCTTTCTTCAAACAATGTCTCTCTTAAATCTAACTTCTAATGAAATTATAGTTGTTGGAGATAGATTAGATAAAGAAATAAAAGCAGGAAATGAAGTAGGAATAAAAACAATAAGATTATTAAAAGGAATTTATAGCTCTGTTCAACCCCAAGAGCCCTCAGAAAAACCAGATTTCACAATTAATAATCTAACTGAAATAATTCAAATTCTTGATAATCTTAATAATTTTAAAAAAAAACTTAAAATAATAACAATTGGTGGAGGAACAGGAGTTCCAACAATCCTCGAAGGATTAAGAAAATATACAGATGATTTAGTTACAATTACAACAGTAACAGATTCAGGAAGAAGCTCAGGAAGGCTAAGAAAAGAACTTAACCTTCTTCCCCCAGGGGATATTCGAAACTGCTTAATTGCATTGTCAAACTCAGAAAAACTAATGTGCGATTTATTCCAATACAGATTTGACAATGGCTTATTTGAAGGACATAGTTTTGGCAATCTTTTAATAGCAGCTTTAACAAAACTAACAGGAAGTTTTGAAAAAGCAATTGAAGAAACTTCTAAAATTCTAAAATTAAAAGGAAAAGTCCTTGCTTCAACTTTTGATAATGCACATATTTGTGCTGAATTACAAGACAATAATCTAATTGAACAAGAAGATAATATTATAGAAAGAGATAATAAATATGTTCATTTGAGGCCTAAAATAAAAAAAGTTTTTTTAAAACCAGAAGCAAAAGCAAATCCTGAAGCAATAAAACAAATCCAAGAATCTGATTTAATTATAATTTGCCCAGGAAGTTTGTTCACCAGCATTATATCAAATCTTTTAGTCCAAGAAATTCCAGAAGCAATTAACAAATCTAAAGCAAAAAAAATTTACATTTGTAATATTATGACCCAGCCATCTCAAACACATAATTACAAAGCTTCTGACCATATTAAACAAATCATAAAATATCTAAAGGAAGATATTGAATACATCATACTCAACACTCAAAAACCAGATGGAAACTTATTACAATCATATAAACAAGAAAATGCTTATCTTGTTGAAAATGACCTTGATAATATAAAAAAATTATATCCAAATATGAAAATAATAACAAAAAATCTTTTAGATGATATTCAAGAGAAAAAACTTTTATGGGAGAAAAAAGATTTACTAAGGCATAATCCTGATAAAATTGCAGAAGTTTTGATTAATCTTTTAGGAGATAATACTATATAAAATTAAAACTCTTCATATCTTTCAGGAGTTATTTCAATTAATGCTAAATTATTATCTGGATTATTTCTATTCCATTCATAAAGATTATCCTTATAAGACATTCTTCCTTTTAAACTATAATCAAGTCCACAAGATTTTTTTCCTCCAAATGCATGTTGCCCGCCTAAAACTACAAAAGCAAATTCTTCTCCACTTTTTCCAATAGATTCTAATAAAGAATCTTCCCTACCATCTAAACCAATCTTACCTACTCTTCCAGTTTCATCTAATTCCCTATAAGCACTATCTAGAACATTAGCATCTTCAAATCCAGCAATAGATAATTCTCCTCCATAAACAAGTCTCAATGCACCTCCTCCTGCAAATTTATATTTTTCTCTAAACGCTTCATATTCTTTTTCTAATTGATTCTTTCTATTCAAATAACCTTTTCTAACTTCATCAGCACTACTTCCTTTAGGAACATCCCAAATTATTTCCTGACTTAATTTCTGTTCAAAATCACACAATTTATCTTCAAGCTCTTCATTAATAGGATATAAAATCTTTTCTAAAAGTCCTTCCCTATTTATCCTATCCCATATTTCAGGAGTCATTCCTTCAATATAAACTGAACTTGTTATTTCTTTATCTTTTAAATATTTTAAAATTTTATAAATTTGTTCTTGATAATAATTTACTCTTTCTAATTCTTCTTGACTATTAATATGAAAACCATGTGCCCCATCTACGTAACTATTAGGATTAAAACCCACTAAATGCTCTTGCCTAATATGAACAACACACGTTTTTGCTCCTTTAACAGGATATTTAACAACCCTACTTGCACCAGGAATCTCTTCAGGAAAACTTTTAATCATTGCTTCAACACCAGAAGTTTCAACACCAGAATCTCTTCTTCCAGAACATCCTCCTAAACCAGCTCCAGCTAAAAAAGCTAAACCTGCTTTCAAAAAACTTCTTCTACTTGTTCTCATAACAATAACAATAATTCAAACTTTAAAAACCTTTTGTTTGTTACTACTTTATAATAAAAACTATAAAATGGATAATATGAAAATAATAACAAAAAATCTTTTAGATGATATTCAAGAAAAAAAACTTTTATGGGAGAAAAAAGATTCACTAAGGCATAATCCTGATAAAATTGCTAAATCGATTGTAGGACTTATAGAAAAGAGATAGTTAAGATGAGGATTTTTAGGATAACCCTCTTGTTGCAACAAATCTATAAGAAGGGTAATACCTTTCATCTTGATAATTAATTTTTACAAGATTGTTTGTGCAAACTAAATCCATCCACATATCAAATCCAGTTAGGGAGTCCCTTAAGCCAGCTTCTCTTTGAGGTGGAAAATAAAGTGCTCTTAAATCTTCCCTGCCAAGAGCATTTACCCTCATTTTATTTCTAAAAAAATCTTTTCTTTCTTCTGTTGAAGGATTCTGAATAAAAGAATTAATCCAAATTACTATTTTTGGTTTTTGTATAACTTTTGATATTTGCTCAACAATATCCTCTTGCCCTTCTGGGACAAATACGAGTTCAAACGGGTGTCCAATCCTATTAGCTTGTTCAATAAAAGTTGTAATCTCTTTAGAATTATTCCAAACATCCAACATATATGTTTTATACTTTGTGCAAAAACATCCTAAATAAGTTTCAGTGAAAAATGGGAGAAATTGTTCTGGGCAAAGTAATCTTAAATTAAAAGTATCAATTCCATATTGAGCACATTTATACTCCCAATAAGGATGCAAAGGATTTGAATATTCCTCCTGTATTTTACCATCTTCCCTTATCACCTTATCCACATATTTTTCAAGTACAGTAATATCTTCTACGTCAGAGGTTGGAGATTCTTTAAGTACTTGAACTTCAAGCCTAAGTTTTTTATGTTTTTCAGAAAGAGCTATTAATCTCTTAGCTATTTCTTGAGAATTCCTTTGTTCTTGTTGTTTCTGGAACATTTTAATTAACTAATATTTTAACCAATCTTAAACCTAAGTATAGCTCCAACTCCTCCTAAATTCCAAAACTGAACACCTTCTTCAGTATCATTTGAAATCATCTCAATTTTAACAGATGTTTCTTGAGCTTTTTTTTCAAATTCCTTAATCTCCTTCTTCTTTAACCTCCTGCTCAAAAACAAAGTATCAACAGCACCATAATTCAGAGCTTTTTTAACATCTTTTTCACCATAAGCTGTTTTATCTCTTTGTTTACCTAACATATTAAAAAATTTCTCTAAGATTTTTTTTTCATAAATAATTTCTTGTTCTTGCAAAATATCCCCTGAAGTTTCAACCAATAACTCTAAACCATGTTCATCAGCATAACCAATATCCTTAACACCTAAAACTTTTTCTTTAAGTCCAGTAACTAATTGCCCTTCTTTTAAAAAATCCTCTTTTGTTGGACCAGGCCCTCCAACTAAAATCCCTTTTAAATTCTTTAATGCAAAAAATTCATCTTTTATAACATCTGCAATTTTTCTAAAAAACTCTTTTGCAAGATTATCCCTTATACGAGCATAACGTGCTGCACTCTGCCCACCTTTATTCGTCTTCCCGGGAATATAACTATCAAATCTATGCAAAACTTTTATTTTCTTTCCAATCAACAATCCTATTGAAGCTTCATTTCTTTCAATAACAATTAAACCATAAACCTCTTTTACCTCAAGCATTTCATCAAAAGGATCTAAAACAAAAGTCTGGTCACAACGATAAAGTCTAACACCCAACTCTTCAGGAGGTTCAAAATTTTCAACAATAAAATCATCCTGCCCCTCAACAGTTGAAACATTTCCAGCAAAAAGAGCAACACCATTTTTAGGTGCTTGCCTCATTCCCTTGCAAATTCTAACCAAACTTTCTAACGCCTCTTGAACATTCTTCCTAGTACCTGTTGATTTAATATTTGCAGCAGTTGATTTCTCACTTTCCAATTGTTTTGTAATCAAGTTAATATCAAAACCAGCAGGAACTAAAACTGTTATAAGTTCTGTATGCCTTGCTTTATAACTTTTCATTCTTTCAACAAATTCTCCAAGTTCTGACTTTTGTTCTTCATCCATATTAAAAACTAGTTGAAAGTGTTTTTAATTGTTTCTAAAAATGTAGAAACGCCCACGCCGAGAAACAAACCTAATCATTTTTAGATAAAAGATTTATATACTTATTGATGTTATTTATAATAAGTCTTTGGGGGAAAAAATTTTCTAACTGTTAGGGTTATCTTTAACCCTTTATTTTTTTACCCATTTTTACAAAGGATTTTTAAATAAAAAAATCCTTTTAATATAATGAAAAAAAGAGTGATATTATTTTTTACAATTGTAGTAATAATCTTTTTATACATCTTATATTATTTTAAAGATACTGATCATTTTACAGGGGCTGTAGTTTATATTTTAACTCTTACATTATTCTATCTAGCTGATAAAATTTTCTCACTTGAATTTAAAAAACATCATTATTTTATTTTATTTTTCATGGCAACAGCAGGAATTTTACTTAGCCCAGTATATTTTATTTATCCATATTATGATAAAACCCTTCACTTTTTCTTTCCTTTCTTAGGCTCTTTTCTTATTTTCTATTTAATCAACAAATTAGATATAGATTTTAAGACAAAAGTATTTTTTACATTTACAATAATAATAACACTTATTACTTTTGAAGAAATTGTTGAATTTATTTTAGATACTCTTTTTAATTTAAAACTACAAGGAGTTTTTTTAGGAGAAAGAATCTTATTTGAAAATGTTCCAATAGACAGATTAATTGTTGTCCACGATAGAATAACAGATACAATGCTTAATTTAATTTTAGGAACTATTGGTGCTTTTTTATTTTCGCTAATGAAATTTGCAACTTCAATGATAAATAAGAAACCTAAAAAAATTAGAAGATTAAAAAAATAAATTTACACAAATTCAACCCTAAACTTCCCTTCTTTTATCTCCTTAGCATTAACAACATCTTTTAAATCTTTAATCATCTCTCCTAATTTATCCAAGTCTTTACTAGGTAAACTTAATTTTATCTCAGCTTTCATTGACTTCTTTGCATCACTCTTAGCCTGCCGCACACGACTTAAGATATCTAAAAACAAATCAAACTTCTCACTATCTAAGGTAGGGTGACCCTCCTTAAGGAGGGGTGACTTATTAGGAAAACCTAGGTTCTCATACGATTCCATACAATCCTCAATCTTTGGCCACTCACAAATATGAATACTTTTAATTTTCTCAAACTTTTTATAATACATCTGATAAATCTCTTCTGTCACAAAAGGCATTATAGGAGCGATTAATTTTAATATAACTAACAAACTTTTATACAAAGTATACTGAGCAGACAATTTTCTCTCCCCAGTTTCATTATAAATCCTCTTCTTAACAATCTCTAAATAATTATCACAAAACATATGCCAGAAAAACTTTTCAGTTTCTAATTTTGATCTTGAAAACCCATAACCCTCAAAACTTTCAGTACATAATCCAACAAGATTGTTTAACTTTTTTAAAAATAATTCATCAATTTTCTCCAGCTTTCTAGCTTTCTTCCCATCATAACCTTTTAAATTCATAAAAACAAATCTTGAAGCATTCCAGAGTTTAGTTATAAATTTTTTTCCAGTTATTACATCTTTTTCAGGAAAAGGCAAATCTTCACCAAGTTTAGAACTAGCCGACATAAATCTTAAAGCATCTGCAGAATATTTTTTAATCATCTCTTGAGGTTCTATAATATTTCCCTTAGATTTAGACATTTTCTTTCCTTTTGAATCCAACATCCAACCATTAATAAAACAATCTTTCCAAGGATTCATATTAAAATGCAATTGACTTTTAACAACTGTATTAAACAACCAAAAAGTTATAATGTCAGGCCCTTGAGGTCTTAAATCCATTGGATTTTTAACAAGATAATCATAAACCTTTGTTCCCTTGAATAATTCCTTTACAATTGTGGGAGTTAAAGAACTTGTAGCCCATGTATTTATTATATCTTTTTCAGGAATAAATTTCTCACAACCACACTTAGGACATTTTTTCACAGGAGGTTTATCTTCTATTGGATCTACTGGAAGATTTTTTTCATCAGCAATTATCACTTCATCACACTCACTACAATACCAAACAGGAAAAGGAATACCATAAGGTAATTGTCTTGAAATACACCAATCCCATTGTAATCCTTTAACCCAATTATTATATCTACTCCTCATATGAGGAGGAAACCAATTAAGTTCTTTTCCCCATTTTAACATTTTATCCCTAAGATCAAGATATTTTACAAACCATTGTTTAGAATGAATAAACTCTATAGCAGTTCCACATCTTTCATGAACATTTACTAAATGAGTAATAGGTTCTTGTTTTACAAGCAATTTCTTTTCTTTTAAATCTTTAATTATTTTTTCTCTAGCATCTTCTATACTCATATCTTTATATTCTCCTGCTATTTCAGTCATATTTCCTTTTTTATCAATAGCTTCTTTAATAGGAAGATTATGAGCTTTCTGCCATTCTGCATCTGTAGAATCACCAAATGTACAACACATTACAATTCCAGTCCCCTTTTCAGGATCTGCTTTTTCATCTTCTAAAATAGGAACTTCAAAATCAAATAAAGGAACTTTAGCTTTTTTTCCTTTTAACTTTTTATATCTTTTATCTTCAGGATGATAAAAAACCGCAACACATGCTGGAAGTAATTCTGGTCTTGTTGTAGCTATTACTAAATCCTTATTATCAACTTTAAAAACAACATCATTAAAAAAAGATTGTTTTTCTTTATCTTCACATTCAACTTGTGAAATTGCAGTCTGACATTTAGGACAATACATTGCAGCAGCTTCTTTTCTATATTGCCTTCCATTTTTATATAAATCAATAAATGATTTTTGACTTATTCTCTGGCAATGATTATTAATAGTAGTATAAAAGACATCAAAATCACAACTAATTCCTAATCTTTTCCAATCTTTAATATATTGAGGTCTTAGTTCTTTTTCAAGAGTTTCTAAAACTAATTTAACAAAATTTTTTCTAGGCATTTTTGCAGAATCTACTTTTTTTAAACTCTCTATTAAAAGTTTTGTAGGTAATCCATTATCATCTGTTCCAAAAGGCTGTAAAACATTAAAACCCCTCATCCTTTTGTATCTTGCAATAAAATCCTGTTGACTATTTGCAAATGCATGACCCATATGCATTTTTCCACTTACAGTAGGAGGCGGAGTATCAATACTAAAAACTTTTTTCTTACTCTTACTATCAAACTTATAAATTTTCTCTTTATCCCAAAAACTTCTTATTCTTTCCTCAACTTCCTGTGCATTATATTGCTCTGACATTTTATATTTATTAAAAAAGAATAACCTTTAAAAACACTTCTTTTCTTTAAACTTTAGAAATTACTTATCACAAAATGGCAAACCAAGGAATACACATGCCTTCAAGTTTTGGAGGATTAATGCGTTATAATGAAGAATATGAAAGTATACTTAAACTAACACCTGCACATGTTGTTTTATTTATAATTCTAATTGTAACATTTGTAGCTGTTTTAAAAATATTTTGGCCCATTGGTTAAATAAATATTACAAGATAAATTAAAAATGTTCCCAGGATTAAACCCAAAAAAAATGCAAGGAATGATGAAACAAATGGGCATAGCTCAAGAAGAAATTGATGCCAACCAAGTAATCATAAAAACAGATGAAAAAAATATAATAATCTCAAACCCTTCTGTAATAAAAATTAAAATGCAAGATCAGGAAAATTTCCAAATCTCAGGAGATATTTCAGAACAAGAAAAAGAATCTGATGATGAACAAGAACCAGAAGAAGACACTACAGAAGAAGATATTCAAACAATAATAGAAAAAACAGGGTGTTCTGAAGAGCAAGCTCAAAATGCTTTAGAAAAAGCAGACAATGATTTAGCTGATGCTATTTTAAGTTTGAGTTGAGAGTTCTAAAACCTAAAATAGAGATTATATAAGAAACAAAATTCAATATCTGTTATGTTGGTTGGCTTCGCCCAAATTTTTCTATTCAATTGAGATAATCTTCCCCCAGAAATTGAAAATAGAAAGGTTTACAAGTTAATTCACTTCGTTCATGACCATAACTAATCCAACCTACCAATCTGTTATCAACCCCTTATCTTTTTTGGGGGGAGGTTTAACATAAGCTATCAATTCCATCCTCTCA
>Ga0265594_1001008_pt1 | contig 22532 bp, 19 predicted proteins | sample saktaG_11_FD_190147 | JGI IMG/M metagenome (GOLD analysis project Ga0265594, IMG submission 190147) | Saline water microbial communities from Sakinaw Lake, British Columbia, Canada - sak_2011_5_24_80m | ecosystem: Environmental > Aquatic > Non-marine Saline and Alkaline > Saline ... | reverse complement strand
TGTCCGCCCGGATGCTCAAAAGAATGATCTCAGGATTGCTCCTGCCCATTCTCGTTCTTACCATCGCGGCGTTCGTTTTCCCGCTTCCCGCTTTCGTCCTGGGAGGGTTGACCTTAACATCTTATCTGCTCAAAGTGGTGGGAATTCTTATGTTGTTTTGGGTGCCGGCGGGAATTATTGTTCTGATTGTTCGCACCACTCCCCGAACTGGCCCCGCCCGAAGATTGCTGGATAACGTTGTGCTGCGCATCCCCGTCCTAGGCTCTGCCGTCCATAAGCTGTCGATCGGCCGTTTTTGCTGGGCCTTTCACATGCTCTGCAAGGCGGGCGTGCCGTATAGTGAATCGGTCGATATGGCGATTTCGGTAACAGGCAACCTCGTGATAGCCGATCTGTTCCGCCCGGCCGCTGCAAGTGTCAAAGCCGGCGAGTTAATGTCCGATGGATTTTCCAAAAAGCTTCCATTCGAACTGGTGGAAATGTGGAAGACCGGCGAGGAGACCGGCCGGCTCGACGATGTTTCAAAGCGGCTGGCGGACAATTATTCCGAACAGGCGGAATCATGGTTTGCCGAGTTCGCCCGCTGGTTCCCCCGCTTCGTTTATCTGTTAATTTGCATCGTGCTCATCTTCATGATCTTCAATCTCGCCGGCAGTATCTGGGGAAGCTACTGAATCCACCCAACAGGGTGAAGATCAAATACCAAATATTAAAATGTAAAATTGTGGAATCGCTGCGCGATAGCTCTCTAAATTTCTTTACCATGAATTTACCCCGTGAGATAACGGCTTTGCCTATTTCACGGGGTGAACACAAATTAGCACGAAGAAAAACCGACCGCAGAGACAAAAATCATAAATCGTAAATTGAAAATCGGAAATCGTAAATCAGTCCGGCCCACCGATCAAAGCACGTGACATTCATGAAGCGAGCGAGCAGGATAGACACGTTCCCGCCGCAAGGCGTCCTCCGTAAGCACCGTAAGGCGTCCCTACCGGGAGAGTCCATAGGACTATGGACTGCCCATTCGGTTTATTAGTGACATCCACCGATTTCTTTGCGACGTCCTTTTTCAGTTTTTTACGTCAGGACTCTCACCCGCTGGATTGCGGCCTTGTAAGCTGCTCCGCTGTCCCTAGTTTTCCGAAAAAAGCCGAAGCTTAATCGTCACCGCGGCTTATTCAACAACAATGACAAAGTCGCTACTGCGCTATACTCTGGATGCTCATATATTAAGATGCTCTACGTCTGCAAAGCCACCCAGAGAAACCTAAGCCTATCATACCAAGCAGAACAGCGCCAGGGGCTGGGATCGGTGTTACGGGACCGACAGGTGGCACGTACACACCGAATAGACTACCGCCAAAGTCAGACGATGCCATGCTCACCGGGGACCACATATCCATCGTGAAATTCAGAGGATCCCCTTGACCTCTCTCATACACGACCGTTGGGTTCTGCACAAGCTGGAGAAACCACTGATGGTCGATCCATGCATCCAGTTCATCGAACGTCATGTCTCGATTCTGGTCCGCGTCGGCTTTGAGGTACCCACTAGCGTTTAGGCTGAATCCATCGATCAAAGACGACGTGAAGATCCCCTCCCAAGTGAAAGGCCAAGAAATAGCATTGTCGTTCTCTCCAGAGGCCGCAAACAATCCAATGTTGGACAACTTCTCGAGATCACCAATATCATTGAGATTGTCATTGCCCCAGAAGCCTCCCGAGTGACAGGAGTCAAGCATTACCCATTTCTCGATGCCGTCTAATCCTGCGAGGTAGGACATTAAGTTATCGTCACTAAGATAATCACCCACGGCTAAGACCTCGTCTCCTGGACTAACCGTTGTCTCTGTGCCCGATGGATACGAACCACCATGAGAGCTGTCGAAGAAGATGAACTTGTCGCCAGCCTGCATCTTCGTAGATAGTTGGTTGATCGCCTGCTCAACCTGTTGATTAGTGACTCCTCCCTGAGTCATGTCTGCTGTAAGTAAGACACCTTCCTTGAAACCTGGCAAATTGCTCGACATGCTATTGTAGAGCTTTTCAGCATCAACCTGGCCGCTCACTCCTGTGTCCTTAATTCCGAGGAAAAGCCCATAGATATCAGGAGCATCTGCCTCAAAATTGTCTATGATGTAGCGTCCGAAATCTGAAGTGAAATCAAACGTAGCGTAGGACGCGGTCCCGGTGAAGTCCGCGGTTATGCACCCCTCCGGGAAATTGCTGGTCCCCTGAGGAGTCGCCGTATAGAGACCTGTTTCTGTGTGCGACGATATCTGGTTACCTTTAGCATCATAAACACGGACCGAAGCCGTATCATCTTGTGTGTAAGAGTCGAGGGCAAATCCAAAACTCAGACTGCCTCTGGCGCCAGCGAAAAAATCGACTCGAAGATCCTCGGACAGGAGCGATGTGCCTTCCAAGCCCGGCTCCTGGATATACGTCATGCCTGTTCCAGGCCCAAGCGTATTGAACCCATATGGATCTGTAGTAGAGAAGGTCACATCTGCTACCCCATCTCCATCCCCATCAAAATTGTACGCAGTTTCGCCTTGGATCAGATCGTCAAATGTTAGAATCGTACCATTGGCGCCACCTACAAAAAAGAAAACTATCATGCATATTCCTATTAACTTTTTCATTTGTTTTTTCCTCCGTTTCATATTTTCATCTCCTTCTTGTGAAAGACGGTTTCCATAACGACTTAACTTCACTAAAGAAAAAGCTTTAACTATTGACAATTAATTGAGTTTTCTCGCCTAACAAACGCACTTTCTCAGAGGCTTATAGGCGGACCTCGGGCTAATTTGCAAAACGTTAATTCTGGCCAGAAACACATCAAGAACCCAGCCCCGGCAGCTAAACGCGTCGTTGGCTGGACTATGCTTGCCGACACCTCAAACACAAAAGCAAGCACGTTTCTGTCACGACGTTTGGGTGAGATTACCATCTCAAATCCTCGCAGGTCTCCTTCCTTGTAAGTGTTTCATCTATCGCTGTCAAACACAGCACCCACAATCCTGGAATTCAAGTCTCGCTTTATTTTACGAGTTTTGGGACAACCTTGTCTATTGTGGTGACTACGTATTTTTCTGCATTTCTTCTTGAGATATTGCTGCTTAGGCTGAGTTTGATTGGCTCGCTGGTGGGTTTGAAATAGTTAAGATTTTCGCCAATTTTCGACCAAAAGCGATGGTAGCGCCGAACAAAAATCGGAAATTTGAAAAATTTTTTTATTCCATACCAAACAAGGACTTACGGCGAAAACGATGTCTACAATTTTGTAGATTTTCGCATCAAACGCGCAGGTTGGTTCAATTATAGAGGCGTTGTTTTTTAGCTTCCGGCAAAAACAACTAAATACGAATATCGAAAACCGAAATCCGAAACAAATCCGAATTACCGAAATTCAAATGCTCAAAACAGCTTTCAGCAGGGATCTGCGGGCTGAACCGTTTGGATTATTTGCTAATTTGAATTTTGATATTGTTTCGAATTCCGTGCTTAGGATTTCGGATTTCACACACTGCGGGGGTGATCATCGCTACTTTCACGAGCCACATTTTCGATTGGCTGGAAGGCCTTGTCGTTCGGCCGGTGCTTTTGTATCGGCGACTGCGCTATGGCTATACTTTCCGGCGGATTCGCATGAGCGGGCCGAAGTACGCGAAGGTTGACCCGGCAGATTACGGGCGGCTGCGAAGATATAAATATATTGCAAAGAAAGGAAGAAACTGCTTCTATGCGCAGATACTTGAGCCAAAGGTCACAGCGGGAAAAAACCTGCCAATGCACATGCATCAGGAGATTCTCGAAGTGCCCAAAGGTATGGTGGTCGATCATATCAATCATGATGGGATGGACAACAGGAGCGCAAACCTGCGGGCCGCCACAAAAGCACAGAACTCACGCAACAGGAAGAAATTTTTAAAATCAGATGGTTCAAAACAATCTAAATACAAAGGAGTTTCCTGGCATAAGAAGACAGACAAATGGATGGCAGCGATAACGTTCAATACAAAACACATATATTTGGGACTCTTTGACAACGATATCGACGCTGCAAAGGCTTACGACGAAGCATCAAAAAAATATCACGGTGAGTTTGGACGTCTGAATTTCCCGGAACCTTTTTAAATGATTAATGATAATTGATAATTGATTATTTGAGATTGCCGCGCTCGGCTACGCCTCGCTCGCAATGACGAAAACGAGAATCAAGTATCGAGTATCCAGAATCGAGACTAATTGTCTTTGACTTAAACGCTGCGGTCAGTTAACCTTCGGCGGATATGAAAAGAATGCTTACATCCTGTTTCGGTCTCGGCCGGCTGCCGATTGCCCCGGGGACGTGGGGCTCGCTGCCGCCTGTTATTATTTTCGGCCTGATGAGCTGGTTCGGCGCATCGCCCGCGATTATAACAAATGTTATGGCGGCTTTAGTTTTAGCGGGCAGCTTCGTTTGTGTACAATTCGCCCCGGCTGCCATTGCGGCGACTGGTAAAAACGATCCCGGCGAAGTTGTTGCCGACGAATTTGCCGGCCAGGCAGTAACGTTTTTATTCAGCCCGTTTTTAGGCATGGGGGCAGCTACGGGCCGTCAAATTTTGATCACGGCGTTTGTGGGCTTTGTGCTGTTTCGGTTATTCGATATTTTCAAGCCCTGGCCGATACGCAAGCTGGAAAAGTATCCGGCCGGGTGGGGGATTCTCGCCGACGACTTGCTGGCCGGCGTCTTCGCTTGGATTGTCTTGCAGATTTGCATCAGGGTCCTTATTGTTATTTAGTTTGTTATTTTTTGGTTAGAAAGCAGGGATGTCGAAAGAATATTCTGTTGAGGTTTGCCGGGAGCTTGAAGCCGGATTTCACGCCGCCAGGCTGCATCGGCCGATGCGAATCAAACGCTACGACGAGGGCACGGAGCTGACTTACGATCTGCGCGGAGTTGGCCGGGCCGAGATGGCGAAAGTGCATCTTGTCGTCGAGAAGTTCGTGGGCGGGGGCTTTGCCGGGCAGGTATATCGCGTGAAGATAACGGGGATCAAGGGGGCGGTCGAGGGGCTCCAGGTCGACCGTTCTTACGCAATGAAGATTCTCATCCCGCCATCGGGTTTTTCCCGGCTGTTTCGAAACGTGCTGTACTGGATTGGCTTCCAGGGGCCGTTTCAACTGCAGGTCAATCCGACGGCGGCGCGGGCCGGGGCGCTCTGGCAGAAACTCATCCGGCGGGGAGCAAAAATTCGATTCGGCGATGAAAATGCCGTTGTGGATATTTATGCGACTTTCGTGGACGACAAGCTGGGAAGCTGCGGCGAGTTGAGCGAGTGGGTCGAGGGGCGGACGTGGCGGCTGGAGGTCGATGACCGGCTGGACCTGCTCAAGAAGTGGCTTCGAGGCGGGAAAGTCGACGAGCAGCAGGTCGGCTCGCCGGAATACCGCGCGAAGCGGAAGTTTATGAGTGAATTCGTCCAGCTTCTGAACGATATGGGGGCGTATGAGTTTGCCAGGCAGTACGAGTGGTCGACGTGTAAGAGCCAGCCGAACGCACTGAAGCGGCAGGGAACCGACGACAACCCGTCCGGGGGGCTGACGGCGGTGGATTTTCGGGCCGGGCTGGCGCTGCTGCCATTTTTGCCAATGAGCCCGGGCGATTTCAAGCTGATATTCAAAGGGCTGATGCGCGGCTCGCTTGTGCAGTTCGACCGGGGCGACATTACCAGGCTTGAGGCTTTCGTGGCCAAACACGGCGAAGAATTTGCCGGGATGAGGGATTTGCCAGCCGAATTGAAAACCGCCGACCGGCTCTACCGGGACTCGGTGCCGGATATAACTCATAACCATTTTCACCTGCTCTACAGCGGAAGGCTGTGGTCGACGATTCTCGATAGTGCCGTCACCGGGTGGAAGGTTCGGAACCTGGTGGATGAGCGGCATGAGTGGCAGTTTCACAGAAGCAGTATTTTGACGCTGCTGTTCTTTGCGATTGGACTGATACCGTTTCTGGGCAAATTCATCCGGCGGATTTGGGGACGAGCCGATTGGCACAAACACTATGCGGCAATGCTAACGAACCGGGACTATTTTAAGCGTGCGGTTCGTGGGAGAATCGCCGAGAAGGTCATCGTCTGGCACCGGGCCGGGCGTCTCGACGCTGAGAAAGCGCAGAAGATAGTCGCCGCAGGAATATGGCGGTTTTTCTGTCATTTGCCGCTGTCAATTTTGCCGGCCGGACTGCATAGAATTCTGACGGACAGTAAGTATGCAAAAGAGCGGCTGGCCTACTACCTTGTTCGTCCGGTTCGGCTCTATTTCAACGCCGAGCTGCGCGAGCAGTGGCTGCGGGATATGATGAGCGAGGGACAGAAAAAGCACATGCTCAGCGACGAGGATTCGCAAATCATCCTTTCGCAGATAGGCGAGCCGTTCATACAGAAATATCTCAAGAGCCTGGCCGTGCACGTCTGCACTCTGCCGGTGACACAGGTTGTTTCGGTTGCGATTGCGGTGATTTTTGTTCTGACGCATCCGGAGATGCCGAGGGCGGAGTCATGGGGGATCGGTCTGGGTATTATCGCGCTGTTCCAGGTCGTGCCGATTTCGCCGGGCTCGCTGACCCGCGGGCTTTACGTGGTATACCTGGTAATCAGGGAACGTAATTTCAAGGACTATAATATCGCGGTGTTTCTGGGATTTTTCAAGTACGTCGGCTATCTGGCTTTCCCGATTCAGATGACGTATCACTATCCCGTACTCTCAAGATTTATGGCGGGTCACTGGGCAACCGAGGGCGTGCATATCGTTCCGGTATTTGGCGAGGGCGGGGCTCTACTGGAGCACTGGGTATTTTGCCTGTTCTACAACTGGCCGCTGACGATCCGACGTAGAATGCGCAAACGGGCCGAAGCGCGTGCATTAAAAAAGCCGCGATATTGGCACGCGGGTTTGTGTGCTGTTGCCACGGCGGGAATATTCGGATTGACAGATTATATCTATCTTCGGAACATCGGCGAGCTGCCCGGTCTGCGGGATATCTGGTGGCTGGTGATTTTGGCGCCATTGATTTGTGGAGCGGCGGTAACACTGGGCTGCGGCGGGGCAGCATTAAGCAAACGAATCGTCACAGCGGCAGTCTGCGGCGTGATGGCCGGAGCACTTTATGCCGGAATTTCAGTTTTTTTGAGCTACGACGGCGGGATTGTGGCAAGTTGTATCTGGCGAATGTTCATTTTTGCAATCCTTACGACGGTTGGAACGATAGCAACCGAAATTAAGTTGCCCGATAGCTATAAGGTTTAGTAGAATTTTCTGGCAAAACGAGAATTTGAACGTATAATGTTATGTTTGGCCGATTGTACGGCTTATGAAATTGAAACCTTTTTAGTAGAGCCCTGGAAAAATATATCCTAAGCCTGCTTTGGAGGGTTGTTTTACTATGACGTTGAATACATATAGTTCGCTTTGCGATGATTTCTATTTCGACATGTATATAAATACCGAGTTGGATCTGCCGACCGAGCGTGATACGATTCTGGCCTTTTTCGAGCGGATACAAAAACAATATCCGTCGATGGGCATTTTTTATCGCCGGGGCAAAAGCGAATACTGCCTGGAAGAAGATAGAAACCTCGGCCATTACCGTTGGATCAGTCTCGAAACGGACCGTATCGCCTCCGGGGTAGCCAATCCATCGGACTTCGAAACGGCTTTTTCTCAGGACAAACTGGTGCTCGAGCTGATGCCGTATATGTTGAGCGTCAATCATCTCGATATCGATTCGCTTGATGTCACCTTCGCTATGGACTTCGATTTTGCGGGCAGTCACGACGAAGTTATTGCCGAGGCTTTATTGGGACAGAGCGCATTCAACTGCCTTCTGGATTTGCCTGATGTCAGATCCATCGGCTTTTCACCTGCAATGGTTGTGGCGTTGTCCGACGACGACCACACCCAGGCGAGGATCAGCATCGAATCCAAGACAAGCGTCTTCGAACCCGAGAAAAAAGGGCAAAATGAAGGTGAAGCGATTTGCTTGTCTTTGACAATCCGCCAATACCCGGGTACCGCCGGGATATTTGACCCGTTAGAATCTTTCGAAAATCAATGCCGATTAGCCCAGGAATTCATGGATGAAAAAATAGTCCCGAACTTCGTCCAGCCTTTAACCGAGACAATCGCACAAAAAAGGTTGACGTAGAATCAAAGAAGGATCTTCAAATGGCAATCGAAGCTCCAATAAGCAAATTCGCAAAGACCAACATTAAAATCTATATCGCGGCTTGTCTCGCTGCGGCAGTTATTTTTGCCTACGACGGCTATCTCAGTAAATATAAATGGTCGGGACGTTATAGCTTCTATCAAGAGCATGTCCTTGATAATGACGGTATACCTAACGCAGCAATGAATTTTAACACAAAGTCGCCGCCAGTTTTTCTCGGCGCGGCAGTACTTTTCACCGTGTACCTTTTTGTCATTAAGAAAAACAAACTCATCGCCGACGAAAACGAGCTCGTATTCAGCAACAAAAAAAGAATCGCTTATGATTCCATACAGAAAATAAATAAAACTTATTTCGACAAGAAGGGCTATTTCGTTATCACGTACAACAACGAAAGCGGCAAACAAGTCCAACGGAAAATAAGTGACAGAAAGTACGACAAGCTCGCGCCCATCCTGGACCATCTGGTGGCGAAAATCACTTGAATATTACCAGAGCAAGATTTCAATTCCCTTAAAAGCTTATCTACAGTTTTAGATTCACCACGAATAAACTCAAAAAAGAAAAGATAATCAATTTATGGCTTAGCTATAGTAAATAGAAAATAGGCAATAACAAGCCCCATAAATGTAACTGTTTGTTAAAAAAGAAGATAGGCGATAATAAATATCTGGAGAGGCATTCTTTTGCAAAAAAATGTGCACTTTTTTTGACAAAAAGACGTAATTTTCTTGATCAACGGTACGCCAATGACGTATATTATATATATGGAGATTTATGAAACGATTGTCTTCACTAAACAGATCACTGGCTTAATTAGTGATGAAGATTATCGGGACCTTCAGCGTGTGTTGATCGTCAATCCGTTAGCTGGAGCGCTGATCAAGAACAGCGGGGGATTGCGAAAACTTCGTTGGCGAATCGCCGGCAAAGGCAAGAGTGGAGGTATTAGAGTCATATACTACTATGTGAGCGCTGACAGTAAGATATTTATGTTGGTTGCATACGAGAAAAGCAAAAAGGACGATCTAACTCAAAAACAACTGGCAAATTTAAGGAAACTGGTGACGGAGGAATTGTCATGAACCGGGAATTGTTTAAAGACCTCAGCAAGAGTATCAAAGAAGCAGGCAAGATTCAAAGAGGCCGGGTGAAAGCCTCTCGCGCTTTTAAGTACAACGCCGTAGATATACGCAAGCTCAGAAAATCTGTTAAGGTATCGCAGTCGCAGTTCGCAAGGATGATCGGAGTCAGTGTTGACACGGTGCAGAACTGGGAGCAAGGCCGCAGGACGCCGAGAGGTCCTGCAATGGCACTGCTTCGAGTCTTCGAGGAAAATCCAAAAGTCGTTGTGAGCGCTTTGGGCTGATCTGGACGCCTTTGAGGGTCAGGCCTTTCTTTAGTCTTTAACCTTGTAATGGCCCTATAAATTTGTTAATTTTCTTTCATGGCAAGGTCTGTCCGAATCCGATCTTAGTCAGCGAGATGTTGGTTTACTCCTAAAGATTGGAAATGGAGCCTCTGTGAGCAAACAGATAAAAAATATTTCCGATATACCTGCATCTAATCAAGAGGTTCAACAGACTCATAAAGACATTCGAAAACTGTTAAAGCTTAAAGAAAGGGCTGACTCTTAAGAAAGATACTATCTATTCATGCCTTTTCATTCTTTCAAGTAATGATCCCCAGATGCTTGAACTCCTCATCGACAGACTTCAATAGTATTTCCACTTCGCTCCAAGTAGCAAAGGAACTAACATCATGAGCATATGAGTTCCGCTTGTCTCGAATAGCATGTAGACACGCAGCATCTTTAAGTTTAGCATGGTCTGCTAATACGTTAATACGATGAAATAGTTTACTGCGCTTACTATTTGGATACTGAGAATCAATTATTTGCTCCAAAGCCTCGTCGAGTAGAGATACTGTTGCGATATATATTGCCGTCGGAAAAAGTGTGTCGGGTGTATCACCAACAGGCCATACGCACCCAACAATTGCTGCCCGTTGCACCGCACGGACATCTACGGACTTACGCAGTTTTTCAAGTCCATCTCCGATCGATTGATTTGGCATATGCTTTCCTTCACTGATAATGTTTGAGTTGAGCGGCGTTTGTGGAGTCGGCGTAGCCTGCGGAACAAACATCCGTCTCCAATGATTTGTTAGGCGCTGCTTGCACGAACTGCCTTAGCTAGCGCCTGAATACTCGGCATCGGATCCGTGCGATGAATGATGCGGTGGCAATTCGAGCAGATTATCGCCAAGTCGCTGAGCTCAGTTTTCACGACCCCATCAGATTTGGACAGTGGGGTCAGATGGTGAACCTCGCAGAATTCTTTGCCGTACTCTCCGTAAACCTTCTCAAAGTCAAAATTGCACACCTCACAACTTAGGCTTCCGGTTTGAGCCAGAACCTCATTCTTTTTCTTTTTAACGATGGCAGTGTTTCGCTCTCGCCTCAGATGCACGACTAAGCGAGGGTTGCCTTCCAGTCCTGATGCCTCAGAGTCAACGTCTGGAAGGCGTCCATTATCTACGCCTGTTTCAATTAGACTGAGCACCCTGGCTACAATTTCACTGCTCTCTGGCTTATCGGCAAACCAAACGTTGCTTTGCCCTATACCGCCTTTAACGGCTCTGGGAATTATGAGCTCACGTTTGCCGACAGGGAGCAGATTGGCGTCGGCTACGGAAGCGGATATTCGATAGGTATCTAAGCCGTTTTTCTTCTGCAGTGTTGTTGGATTCTTAATCAATTGCGGTTCACGATACACCGTGGCATTTGTGTACCAACCAACCACAGCAGTTCCGCCGCTATCGGGGCCGGCAGTCCAAACAACAGTTACCCCTCGCGCGTAATCCGCGTGTTTTTTTGCTCCAAGTTTCTCGACTTTGATTTGACCGGTAGGCTGGACATATCCGTAAACCATTCCGTCGATGTTGCTGAAGTTGCAAATTTCATGACCAATAGCGTCTTTGTTGTAGGAGCCGCCACGTTGAATCGAATCTCCGTCGATTCCGTCATAGTGCTTCATCCAACCCACGTTGCAGAACAGTATCGGCATAGTTTCTCCTCAGCGCCTAACATGTTATTATGTGCTTTTACTGAGAACACAGGATAAGATATTCTTGAAATTGGCCATCGACAACAAAAATGTGGAAAAATAGAATGGTTACTATCTCGATAAAGCTGGGATTCAGAGTCTTCGCCTTTTAGGCTCAGAGTACCAGGACATTCTATGCGCAAGCTGCGAGGCATAATAATAAATTGAAATACACGATTTTTGCAGACAGGTCAAGGCAATCAGAATAATTAATACTTAACCCCTTATTTCTTTATTTCTTTTGTTGGGCATTTGGCTTGCTTCTCTTTGCACGCCGTTGAATCTCTCTGAACATGAACACCCAACCGAAATCACTCTTAAGTGTCGAGGCCTCGCGAATGCTCTGCGCACCGTAGTACAGAGATGCAGGATTGACCGGAAGGAAAGGTATGTTCGTGAGGCCGAACTCAAACCACTTCTTTGACACAGACGGGTTGACCTGGTCGGAGATCTTCTCAAGTGCGGCATAGTAGCGTTCGCGGACAGCTTCTGCGTTCTCTCCGGTCGGTGATAGTAATACCTGCTGACGGAACGATTCAAGAAACGGTGAACGGCGGAGATCGAGGATGTCCGACCATGTTAAAGCGTCTAGATCAGGAAAACCCGAGCCTCCTGTATTCCCCGCGAAAGACGCCGAATGTGCCGCTTTGAGAATCCTCGTTTCGGCATCATCTCCGATGAATGATGCTGTCGGAAAGTGCGTCTGCCAGTAGAGTATATCATTCATCATGTACAATCCCCACTTGTGGCATTCGTAGGAGTCGCCAGTGTCGTCGATGGGATCAGCGCCAGCGACATCTATTATTGTGCTTCTCGTTGCATCGCGCAAAGCTTGCGGAGCATGCTCCCACGGGTACGGCTTCTCAGGATCATAGAGTTTAAACGGCGGTGCTAATTCGCCTGCTGACTTCCAGCACCGAAGCAGCCCCTGTTCAGTCTTGTCGGAAATCTCGTCCTTGGGCGTCAGCATTCCACAGTATAGGCGTACTGCGTGGCTGGACTTCTGGCTGAAGTCGTTGAAAATGAGTTGGTCAAAAAGGAGAGTAGACAGTTTCAATCGACACGCATTGAGCCCATCCGGGTGACCTATTGAGCCCCACGTACTACCCGACGAGATGTAGCCTGCATTCTCCATTTCTCAGCCCAACATATTATTATATGCTTTTACTGATAACACCGGATAAGATATTCTCGAAATAAGCCATTGAGAACCGACCGCTTCAAAGAAGTTCCAATGCGGTCCCGCGCGGCGGATTTAGACTCCGTCCCTGTCGGCGTCTCGCAAACTTCCGAGCACGCGCGAGAGCTTTCGCTTTTGGTTCCAAACGTCAGGGAATAACCGCCACAGAGAATATATACCGGAGAAGTCACATTACCAAGAGAAAAAATGTACCGGAAAGTGCAAAATGTCGACAAAGTGAGTTCCGGCGTGCTCTGCTGATAGTCACAATCCGTCAAACACCTAATGATGTGAGACTTATGAGGTCAAATCGGGGGACACCTTACCTTTTTCTCCCTCTCATAAGAGGAATTAAAGTGGTCCGCCTGCCCCATAGGGGGTACAATTTTCGATGAGTTTTGCTTGCTAATTATAGGTTTTGATAGAGGCCGGCGGGTAGGCTGGGGATTAATTCGCTCAGCGCCAAATAAAATCCTAACCAGTTACGTGTAGTTCAAAATCGTGAATAAGATTCTGTTTCTTGTATTCGCGATCGATATCTTTTCTATATATCATCCCGACAAGCTTCTTTTTATTATTCACATCAACAACCGGAATGGCCGAGACGTCACGAAAAGAAAATCGCTCAACGGCATCCAGGAGACTCGATTCCGGAAAAAGAACTGCAATGTCTGTTATGGCAATCTCCTTTAGAAGAATCTCCCGGTTGGGTTTCTGAGAGAAGAAAACCTGTCTAAACTTCTGCGCTGAAATAAAACCATAAAAATCTCCGTTTTCATCAAGCACCGGGAAGTTAATAATCTTGCCGTCTCGTATGTAGTCTACAAGGTCGGCTACGGTGTCGGAAACATTAAAAGCCTTGAAATCGGTTGTCATAACCTCCTTAACACTCACAGAGGCAAGAGAATGCACATTACCAAAACGGGATATCGGTTCTCCGCGGCGAGCAAGCTTAAGGGTATAAATTGACTCTTTCTCCAACAGGCTGGAAATCGCAAAAGCACAGATAACCGCCATCATAAGCGGAAGTATGACCTGATAATTGTGTGTCATCTCAAAAACTATAAGTATCGCAGTAATAGGCGCCCGTGTCGTGCCGGCAACTACCGCCGCCATTCCGCATATTGAAAAAACCCCGATAGAGGAAACATTCGTACCGAAAACTATATTGGATGCTATTCCGACCGCAGCTCCCAGCGCAGCTCCAAGGAACAGAGACGGAGCAAACACTCCTCCGCTGCCCCCTCCGGCTAAAGTCACTGAGGTGGAAAATACTTTTATGCCGTAGAGAAGCAGCACCAAAAAGAACAGATGCAGAGTAAGCTGCCCGTGCTCGTCTATCGGATGGAGAAAAAGATGCTCTATCGTCTCATAACCTATTCCCAAAACACGGGGATAAAAGAGCCCTATAAGACCCACAAGGAAACCCGCACACAGTGACTTGACCGACCAGTGCAATTTTATCCTGTCTACCAGGTCTTCGATCCCGTAAAGCATCTTGATGAAAATCCAGGCTCCGATTCCACAGATTACTCCCAGAACAATAAACAACGGCAATTCCTGCCAGTGCAGGGTAAAGGGCACATTTCCTATGGCCAGAGAAGCAGGACTGCCTCCCAGGACGGTCCGCATCACAATAGTACCCATTACAGATGCAATAATAAGCGGAGCCAGTGAAACACCTGAAAAATCATTGAGTATCACTTCAGAGGAAAACATCATTCCTGCTATCGGGGCATTAAATGTCGCCGATATTCCCGCTGCGGCGCCGCAGGCAAGCATGAGTTTATTACGCTGTCCTGAGAAGTTTAAGAGCTGTCCGACAAATGACCCGATTGCCGAACCAATCTGCACGATAGGTCCTTCCCGTCCTACCGAACCTCCCGTGCCAATAGTTAATGCTGAAACCAGGGCCTTAATTCCAACGACTCTCGGCCTAATAATCCCGCCGTGATTTGCTGCAGCAGCCATTACTTCCGGAACGCCGTGTCCGCGCGCTTCAGGTGCGAACCGATGGGTAATCCACATCGCAACAAAAATTCCCGCCATAGGAATAACCGGAAAAAGCCAGGGCGAAGGAAGCATCCGGTCCTTGATTATATCAAGGAAAATCCAATTCATTATCTTTATCAGCAAGCCGAAACCCAAGGCGCCAAGTCCGGCACCTATGCCAATGAAAGCAGCCAGAGAATAGAGCATAACCAATGCGTGTGTACGTAAAAATCCGCTTTTCAATTTTTCCATATCATTTGTTACCCGTATATTTGTCTTTAAATCTCAGCCTCGTAGACACCAGCGTTATGAGTAATCTTCCGGCAGGCACCAAAAACTGAGAATATATTAACATTCTGTTAACTTATGTAAATTGGGGTAATCCCCACTCTTATTGTAGGGCAACGCCCCACACGGCTGCCATGAGACTCCGTGCAACAACAGCTTTTCGACTTCACGATGCATTATAATGGACATCATGAATCTTCATAATGGAATAATAGGGGGGAATTAAGGATACAGTACATTTTTCGATGATTTGTGCTTGATAATGAGAAGGTTTTGAGAGCCGAAATTAGACCGCCGGCCTTTAATTAGCAAACCAAATAAATATAATAAATATATGAGCATTGCATTTAAGCCTCTTGCAGGTTATCTCGCAAAAGCTTTTTTGCGTAAGCCCTTTTATAACAATCACTTAATCGGCAAGCGGGTGCGTTTTAAACCTCTTGCCAGCCTATTACCTTGATATTTAGCTCCATTTGCATTGTATGATTTATGTTTTATACTTTATGCTGGGAGGGTCTACTCATGGCAAAGCAAGAAAGGCAACTCTTAGACAACTTGGATGGCAGTGCTTCATATTGGCAATATCGCCACAATCCAGCAGAATACGAGAGACAACAACCCTATAAACAAGTAGAGCAGAACACCGACGATACATGGATCATATTGCTTTGTATTCTTTTCACAATAGGCTTTTTAGCCCTACTTGTTAAAACGACACTTTGGAGTATTTTGTAGTTTATCATCGCGTTGGTACTTTGCTGCTTACTTCTTTGTTCAGCATCAGGTCTATTTGGAGAATCCCGGCCGGCCGGGATGACTTGATTCACACGATCTAATCATTTCGTAAAGCCGTGTCTAAAAACTACTTTCAGGCACGGAATCACTCAAATCTACACAATTTTTATCCTTTTTTCATAATATAGTGCTTATCTGCGGTTTCATAATCAATAAGTTTCCTTGTGAAGCAAACGTAAAGCTTGAATCTTTAAGACAGATTTGATATTCTACCCGGCGGTCCTAAGGGAATCGGCCGTAAAGGTGCCCTGTGGGCTGACGGAAACAGAGATTAGGCATACTAACAAAAGGAACGGATTCAAATGAATTATTGCGTTGTAGGATTACAGTGGGGTGACGAAGGCAAGGGCAAGGTTGTTGATATTCTCGCCGAGCATTGCGATATCGTTGTACGATACGGGGGTGGCGCCAATGCCGGCCACACGGTTATCGTAGGCGACAGCCGCTTCGCCCTGCATCTTCTGCCCAGCGGCTCGGTCCGGCCGGACACCACTTGCGTAATCTCAAACGGTGTCGTCGTCGATCCGGACGTGCTGATACAGGAAATCGACACGCTCGCCCAGAAAGATATTTCGCTCGATGGCCGATTTCTGATTAGTGAAAATGCCCACGTCGTCCTGGACTATCACAAGCAAGAGGACCAGTTACGCGAAGATTCGCTCGCCAAAAATAAGATCGGCACAACTATTCGAGGCATCGGCCCCTGTTATGCGGACAAGGTCGGCAGAAGCTATTCCATCCGGATGGGTGACTTCAGGGACATGGAGGCTCTCGAAGCCAAGCTGAAAACGATAGTCGAGTACAAGAACAAAATCTTCAAAGCCCTTTATAACACCGAGTCGATAGGTACAGACGAAATCCTGGAAAAGTGTAAAATCTACGCCGGCAGGCTGTTGCCTTTCACGACGGACACGACCGAATTTCTGCACAAATCAATTGCCAGCGGTAAATCCATCCTTTTCGAAGGCGCCCAGGGCTCGCTGCTTGATCTGGATCACGGCACTTTCCCGTTTGTTACCAGCTCGAATTCAAGTGCGCTCGGCATGCCGGCGGGCTCCGGCGTTCCTGCCAAATTCGTCGATAAATTCGTCGGCTTAATCAAGGCCTACACAACGAGAGTCGGCGCCGGGCCTTTCCCTGTCGAGCAGGAAAACGAAACGGGCCAATATATCCGCGACAAGGGTCATGAATACGGCACCACAACAGGCCGGCCCCGCCGATGCGGCTGGTTCGACGCCGTGCCGGTAACTTACAGCGTAACTATCGGCGGAATTGACGAAGTCGCGATGATGCATCTCGATACCCTCAGCGGTCTGGAGGAGCTGAAGATTTGCAGGGCATATAAAATCAACGGAAAAGAGACGACTTTCTTCCCGGCAAACAAGGACAGACTCTCCCAGGCCGAGCCTGTTTACGAAACACTGCCGGGCTGGAGCGAGGACCTGACAGAAGTAAACAATTTTGAGGACTTGCCGGTGAACGCCCAAAACTATGTCCGCCGAATCGAAGAATATATCGGCAAACCGATAACATTCGTCGGCGTCGGGCCAAAACGAAGTCAGACAATATTCAGACAATAGGGTTCATCTCTCTCGAAAATATGAACTTAATGCTATAAGCTGTGCCGGCTATGGAAACTTTTGAACAGAAACTCAAAAAAACCGCAAAACGACTTGGTTTGAAACTTGAACAGATACCCCGTAATATCGCAATCATTATGGACGGCAACGGCCGGTGGGCACAGAGCAAATCAATGCCGCGGGTAATGGGGCACCGCCAGGGCGCAAAAATAATCGAAAGAATAGCATTATTCTGTGTCGATCTGGGCATCGAATCTCTGACATTGTATTCCTTCAGTACAGAGAACTGGAAAAGGCCCAAATCCGAAATCAAAGCCCTTATGCACATCCACTCCGAATATCTTGTCGATATCCGGCCTACGCTGATGAAAAATAATGTAAAGTTAATTCACCTCGGCCGAAAAGAAGGACTCCCGCCGCAGGTGCTGAAAGACCTCTCGGAAACAATGGCCGAGACATCCGCCAATACCGGCATGATCCTTGCTCTTGCGTTGAATTACAGCGGCCGGACGGAAATCGTGGACGCGACCCGGAAGATAGCAGAAGCATATAAAAAGGGCAAATTCCGCCTGGAAGATATCGATGAACAGTGCGTAAGCCAAAATCTGTACGCGAGTTATCTGGGCGAGCCGGACTTGTTGATCCGCACGGCAAACGAAATGAGAATTAGTAACTTTCTGCTCTGGCAGATTTCATACAGTGAATTCTATGTTACGAAAACGCTTTGGCCTGATTTCAAAAAAACATCCGTCGAAAAGGCAATCCTGGCCTACGCTTCAAGAAAACGGCGTTTTGGAACTATCTAAACGAAACCATAGCTGATAAACAACAAGCTCAAAAATATAAAGCTGACTTTTGCAAAGCTCTCGTACGAATTAAAATGCTCAGATACAGGTTGTTTTTTGGAACATTGATGACGCTGTTCTTTACCGCTGCCGTCATTTTCGACGGCTGGATGGACGGCTCTCTTTCAACTTTAGCCGATCCGGCTCAGGCCGGAGTGCAGGGAACGATTCTTTGCATTCTCGTCGTCCTGCTGATAATTCCGGCACAATTCGAGCTGTCCAAACTCGCGGCGGCAAAAAATTTGAAGATTTTTCTGCCCGTTTCGATAACCGCCTCGATTTTATTCGCCGTATCACCCTATTTGCAACAGCTCGTAGAATTTCCGCCGGAAACTTATCTCAGTCTTCTATCGGCTTTCGTGCTGTTGGTATTGCTTTTATATCAATATAAGATCCACGGGACTTCGGGCGTTTTAGCCAATTGCGGAGCAAATTATTTTTCGATTCTGTACCTGGGACTTCTCAGCAGTTTCTGTATCGCAATTCGAATAGAATTCGGACTCTGGCCTTTATTAATGTATGTTTTTGTCGTAAAATCTGCCGACATAGGTGCTTACTCGATCGGGACCCTTTTTGGCAGACATAAATTTTCGCCAAAAATCAGCCCTGGAAAAACATGGGAAGGAATGGGCGGCGCCGTTGGGTTAGCGATAATTGTTGCTATTGGTTTTGCGTTAATTTGTGATATAATGCCTTGGTGGCCGGCGGTAATATTCGGCCTTGGTTTTGCGTTTATCGGCCAACTGGGCGATCTGGCCGAGTCAATGATAAAACGAGACGCCGAGCAGAAAGATTCGGCAAACAAGGTGCCCGGCTTCGGCGGTGTACTGGACATCGTCGATTCGCCTCTCGTGGCAGCGCCGCTCGCATATTTATTCTTTATGTGGAGCTCTTGACAGAGCAGAGCTTTGGAAATCACAATACAATTAGATTCGACCGACAAGCAACTCGAATTGTTCGGCCCCGCCGACAGTTACCTTCGGCTTTTACGCCAATCACTCGGCGTGCAGATTACCGCTCGCCAGAGCAGGTTAATGATCACAGGCAAAGAACTCGATGTAAAAAAAGCCGCCGAGATTGTCGAGAAAATGCAAAATCAGCTTATCAAACATCGTTCACTCACCGCCGAGGACGTAACCGCCTATATCAAGCACAAGGATTTACTCAAAACTCTCGATACCGGCAAGGGCATTAGTGTCTATTCGCATAAAAAGGTCATCGAGCCGACCACAAAGGGACAGCTAAAGTATATCGAAACGATGTTAGCCAACGACCTGACCTTTTGTATCGGACCGGCCGGGACCGGCAAAACATACCTGGCAGTCGCAATTGCCGTCTCAATGCTGAAGAAAAAAGAGATCCGGAGAATAGTCTTGGCGCGACCTGCTGTTGAGGCCGGCGAAAAACTCGGATTTCTGCCCGGCGATTTGCAGGCAAAAGTTAATCCATATCTTCGTCCCCTGTTCGACGCTCTCGAAGACATGATGGATTTTACGCAGATGAAGAAATTCGTCGAGCTGGATATAATCGAGATAATTCCGCTCGCCTTCATGCGCGGCCGGACGTTAAACGAAGCCGTCATCATCTGTGACGAAGCCCAAAATACCTCGGCATTACAGATGCTGATGGTCCTGACAAGGCTGGGGAACGGCTCGAAAATGATAATAACAGGCGACATAACACAAATCGATCTGGAACCCGGACAGAAAAGCGGAATGATCGAAGCAATTGAAACGCTTCGACGAATCAAAGGCATAGGTTACACGGAATTAAACCAGAGGGATATAGTACGGCATCGACTGGTTCAAAATATTGTGCAGGCTTATAAAAAAAGGGCTAAAAACAATTAGCCGTCAATACGTGCAGGATAGATAGATGGGATTTTGGAAGAAAATAAATCCAAGGCGAAGTCAGGTTCGCAAGAACATATCAGCCGAGCGCTTTTCACGAATAAGCCGGCTCGCCAATACTGATTCTTTGGTCTCGATCCTGATATGGCTGCTTTTCGTAGTCCTCTACACCCTCATTTTATCTATCCCTATCCCGCAAGCAAACATTCTACAGGTAATACCAATAGCTGTTATAGTTGTTTTGATTTCCCTGGCTGGTGCTTTGTATATCCACCACTTCCAAAAGCGAATATCAAAAAACCACGCCAGAGCGTTAGTTCTGGTCGGATTATTCATCCTGTTATTAGTCACAACCAAACTCGGCGTTTTATCAACCAGGCTGACCTTTTGGGCTACTGCAACCGCCGTGACAACAGCAATTATTATGACAATCGCTTATGACCAGCGTTTCGCAATAGGTATGAGTATCTTCTATTGCCTTTTTGCCTGTCTCGTCGTAGAGCCGATAGAATCTCAACTGACGAATTTCTACCTGTTTTTGACAATGGCCGCCGGCGCAACTACCTGCTGTTTTTGTCTGAAAGAAATCCGCACGAGAATTAAATTGCTCCAGGTCAGCACGCTGGCGGCGATAATAGTGTTCATAATGGCAGCCGCTCTGAACTTTTTGTCCCAAAACCTCAATCCTGCCGGTATTATCAGGGACTCCGCCCTTCACGCAGGCATTACCCTTGTAGTCGGCGTGCTCATTCAGGGTTTGCTGCCGCTTATCGAAAAAGCCTTTCGCATAGCAACGAGCATGACGCTGCTGGACTACAGCGATGCCAACCAGCGGTTGTTGAAACGGCTTCATATGGAAGCTCCCGGCACATTCAGTCACAGCCTGTTAATTGGCTCAATTGCCGAGGCCGCCGCCGAAGCAATCGGACGTAACGGTCTGTTATGCCGTGTAGGCGCCTATTACCACGATATCGGCAAAATCAATAAGGCCGGCTATTTCGTTGAAAATGAACTTGGCTCGGCCAGCCGGCACAAAGAACTCTCGCCGACAATGAGTTATTTAATTATCGTCGGTCACGTTAAAGACGGGATAGAAATGGCCAAGGAATACGGCCTGCCCAGCGTGCTTCGACAATTTATCGAAACACACCATGGCACAACATTGATCGAACATTTCTACAACGAGGCAAAAAAACAAAAAACGAAAAACGCAAAAGGTAAAACCGCCGAGGCTCCTTCCGAGAGTGAGTTCAGGTATCCGGGCCCGAAGCCGCGAATAAAAGAAGCTGCGATCGTTATGCTGGCCGATACCGTAGAAAGTGCCGTCAGAAGCCTGCCTGAAGTAACACCGACAAAAATAGAAGCGGTCGTGCACAATATGTCGATGAAACGACTGCAGGACGGCCAATTCGACGAATGTGACATGTCCCTGCGGGAACTCAGTCAGATAGAAGCAAGTATATCAAAAACTCTCGCGGCACACTATCACGGACGAATCGCATATCCAAAACCACCGGATGAACCCCTGGAGACGGAATCCCAGGCCGAGCAGCGCGAGCAAAAAAACAATAAATAATCATGGCTCCTTCCAAACAAGACCCAGACATAGTCATTCGAATAATTAAAAATTTCGAAGGCATAGACATACCTCCGCTTAAGATAAAACAAATGGCAAAAACCATCTGCTATCGTTTTGGAAGGAACGAACCGGCAGATACACGATACGAGATCAGCATCGCCATAGCCGGCGATAATGAAATCCGCGAATTGAACAGAGAATTCCTGAACAGCAAAGCTACCACCGATTGTTTGAGCTTCGATTTATCCGACGATGAGAAGGGGCTTAGAATTTTTGATCTGGTCGTTAACGGAGAAATGGCCGTCCGGCAGGCAAATCGGCGGAGCCATTCAAGCGAAGCTGAACTGGCCCTGTACATCACGCACGGCCTGCTGCACAACCTCGGATTCGACGATTCGACGCAAAACCAGGCCCGGGAAATGCACGAAACCGAAGATGAAATTTTGCAGGAATTTGGCTACGGCATAGTATATAATAAAGATACAAGACCAAAAGAACATTAGAGCACGGGAAACGAAGAGAACCTGTGCATCAAAATAGCTGAAAGGGTATCATAAAGTGAATTACGCTGGTTGGGCGGTTCTGTTAATTTGCCTTCTCGCTGGCGGCTCATTGTTCTTTTCCGTCAACGCCGTCGCTCTGCGAATATTTTCACACGTCAAATTACAGGAAGCATTCAAAGCGGCCATCAAAAAAGAGGATTCAAAAGATCTCACCGAGCGGCTGGCGGAGAAGGAAGAAGAGCTGATTTTGACGTGTTCCTTATACCGGCTCATCTTCAATATGTGCATACTGCTGGCGTTGGTTTATGTTTTCACCAGCCGGGGCGATCCGGCAAGCCGGGGCAGCTACGCTGTCGATTATCTGCTTGCAGCTCTCGTGGCATTCGGCATATTTTCGATATTCAGTCTGGCCATTCCTCATGCCTGGGCGAAATATGCGGGCGAAAAAATCCTTAGCCGGACGTACAAGCTGCTTATGCTCTTCGCGTTTATCGCTTCTCCAATTCTTTACATCTTCAAACTATACGACGGTTTTGTCCGGCGTCTGGCAGGTATCGCCGAAACAACGCCGGAAGAGCAACACGAAGAAAGA
>Ga0265594_1001006_pt1 | contig 22538 bp, 25 predicted proteins | sample saktaG_11_FD_190147 | JGI IMG/M metagenome (GOLD analysis project Ga0265594, IMG submission 190147) | Saline water microbial communities from Sakinaw Lake, British Columbia, Canada - sak_2011_5_24_80m | ecosystem: Environmental > Aquatic > Non-marine Saline and Alkaline > Saline ... | reverse complement strand
CTAAGCTTTCGACATACTTGCCGTCTCTTTTACTTCGAGCTTCAGTAATGATGATTCGATATGATGGTTGATTGCGTTTACCCACGCGCATTAAACGAATTTTAAGCATAAAACTATTCTATCAAGGATGGGTTTTTTTATCAAGTGTGGACGAACTTAAGATTGACAAATATCCTATAGATACGATATAATAGCGCTTATGCCAGCTAGTGAACAGATTGTTCTCGTAAACGATTTAAAGCAAGTAGGAGAAGGGGTTTTAGAAAATGAGGTGCTCCTTTCAGAAGTTTTAGGAAGGGCCGGAGCCAGTATATCGGGAGGAACTGTAGTCGAAAATTTTTTAGACCTCCAGTTTGAAGTTCAGTTTGGCGATCCTCAAGGAGCCCTAGCAAGAGCAAGAAAAGTTGTCAATTCTGTTAGGTATATCGCTCCTTCTTATGGAGGTAGTGATAGAGAGCTGAGACAGCAGGGCGCTGATATGGTAATGATAGGCGAAGCGGCTCTAGGTTTAGCAGCAAGTGTCCATCCATGTCAGGTAATAGAGAAGGAAGGAGCTAAAGAAAAATGACTACTTCTATAATGGTAGAGAAACCGACAAGATTAGGATGGGGGTTAGGCTTCGAAGTTATGGCGAGATACGAAAATGCACGCGCCTTTCATGTAACTGGTGATTGTCTTGTGGAGCGTCATTTATATCCAGGAGATTTGGTAATAGTTGATTGGTCGGAAGAACAAAGGTTTGAAGATGGAAACCTTGTAGCGGCGCACTGGAGGGATAGGAGTCTTTCGGATGACGATGAAAAGAACCACCGTCTTCAACTTGGAATCTTTGAAGACGGAGATGAAACAATAACAATAAAGCCTAGTAATACCAGAACACACGATCTTTATAGTATCGATAAGCAAGATATTAAAACCTTAGGTAGGGTTGTATGGGCGGAGAGAACAGGAAACCTGTTTTAATTTTTAAACTTTAATTCTTTTGAGGGTTTTTTGGGCAGATGTTTGCTCGGCTTCTTGTTTACTTCTACCTGCCCTTTATATTTCAACCTCTAAGGTTGGTAAGCATTAAACGAATCTTTAGATGGACGAACTTGAGATTGACAAATATCCTATAATCGTGATATAAAACAGTTCAGTTGATATTAAATTAGTTTATAAAAAAATAAATGGCAGTACAAAGAGAGATCATTTTAGGTGAAAGAGTAGTTATCAATGATTTTCCTGATATTGGAGATCAGGTTGAAGCAGAAAGGGTTTCAGAGGCATTAGAGAGAATGCGGAGCTCTATTTCGGGGGGTTCTGCGGCAATGCATTTTTCCAGCGCAGTTTTAGCAGTTCATAGTGGTGATCTTAAAACTGCTATGGAGGAAAGAAAGAGCATGTTATCAGATTTAAATTTTGCAGACGTTGGTTATCATCAGTCTGATGAAGGAAGACTACGGTTCGGAAGAGACGCAACGATTATGGATTCTGTCGTCACATCTAGTATTGCAAGATTGGGTCAAGAGGAGAGTAGAGGGTTTTGAGGAAAGTTAAGAGCGTATTTTAGTTATTGCTTTTTGGGCAGCGGCTTGCTCGGCTTCTTGTTTGCTTTTACCCACTCCCCTGCCCCAAAGCTTTTTATCCAGGTAGACATTGAGAGTAAAGGTTTTGGCATGATCAGGGCCAACTTCTTTTAAGGTTTTATAAATTGGTGTAATCTTGAATTTTTCTTGAGCAATTTCTTGAAAATCGCTTTTATAGTCTCGATGTTTTTTTGCTTCTTCAATTGTAGGAAAAAGATGAATGTCCAGGAATTTTTTTACTGTCGATAAGCCTTGATCAAGATAAATCGCTCCTAAAAGAGCCTCAAAAACATTACCTAAGAGTGAGGGGTTTTTTCTGCCGCCAGATTCCTCTTCACCATGGCTTAAGAGAAGATAGTTTCCCAGTTCAAGCTTTTTGGCAATTTTTGAAAGAGAATAATCGCAAACAAGCTTAGAACGGAGACTGGTTAATTTTCCTTCTGGTAAATTGGGAAATTTTTGATAAAGAAAGTCTGAGGCAAGAAGCTCAAGAACAGCGTCGCCTAGAAATTCTAGTCTTTCATTAGAAGATATTTTTTTTTCTGGATGTTCGTTTAAATATGAACGATGAACAAAAGCGCCAATTAATAGGTTTTTGTCCTTGAAAGAAATTCTTAATTTGTTACTTAACTTGTGGTACATATTCTTTCACCACTGTGCCGAGAACTCCATTTATAAATTTTGAACTTTTTTCGCTGCCATACTTTTTTCCTAGTTCAATCGCTTCGTCAATAATGACTTTATAAGGAGCGGTTTTAGCAAAAAGAAGTTCCCAAGTTGCCAACCTGAGAACGGCAAGATCAATTTTATTAATTTGGGAAATGGGAAACTGAGGGGCTGACTCCTCGATTATTTTATCGATCTCTTTCAGTTTTTTGACAATTTTTTTAGCCATTTGAGTTTGGCATGTTTGCTTTAGCCGCGGCTTGAAAAAGCTCCATCTAAAGAGCTCTTTGATAACTTCTTCTCTTCTTTTATGTCTTGGATCGGAAGCAGCTTTCACTTATATTCCCCACATTTTGGACAAACTACATGGGGTAGTTTTAGTTCTTTACATTTAGGGCAAGGTGCTAAGTTGGGCAAATTTAGTTTTATGCTTGCCCTTCTTTTTCCTTGTCTTCTGGTTGAGTGTCTACGTTTAGGAACCGCTGACATGATCGCTCACTTTCGTTCGCTCAAATTAAAAATTTAAAATGAAAAATGTAAAATTAATTTGCTTTAATTGTATATCTTCTGAGTTTTTTTTTCAAGGCGGGAAATTTTTCAAGTTCGTCAATAATTTTTTTGGCTGCTTTTCTTGTTTTTTTGATCAGAGCAATATCAGTGAAAGAAGCCACTCTTAAGTCTGGAAAGCCATGCTGCTGGGTGCCTAAAAGCTCTCCCGGTCCTCGGAGTTTAAGATCATATTCAGCTAACTTCATACCAATATTGGTTTTCTCTAAATAGCCAAGCCTTTTAGATATTTTAGAAGAATGCGATGTAGTGAAAAGAAAACAATAGGAAGGTAAGTTTCTTCTGCCTACCCGGCCTCTGAGTTGATGAAGTTGGGCTAGGCCAAAACGTTCAGCCCCCTCAATTATCATTATTGTTGCTCTAGGGAGATCAATGCCGACCTCGATTACAGGAGTGGAAACAAGGACATCAAGGGTACCATTTCTGAGTTTTTCTATTGCTTGTTCTTTTTCTTTTGATTTCAGCCTGCCATGCAAGAGGCCGAGCTTTAAATTAGGGAATACGTTTTTTAGTCTTTCGTATTCAGCGGTAGCCGCTTTGATATCTTTCATTGTTTCTTTTTCCGATTCTTCGATGAGAGGACAGACGATAAAGGCTTGAACTTGATGGTTGTTAATTTGTTTTTCAATCCAGCGATAACCGGCCTGTCTTTTTTTAGGAGGCACAACCCATGTTTTTACTTTTACTTTTCCCGGCGGCATTTCATCAATAACAGAGAGATCTAAATCTCCATAGAGAGTTAAGGCGACTGTTCTGGGAATGGGTGTTGCGGTCATAGTCAGAATGTGAGGAGCCTTGCCTTTTTCGATCAGTTTGTTTCGTTGTTTGACACCAAAACGGTGCTGTTCGTCGATAACCACTAAGCCTAAATCATCGAATTTGGCATGTTTATAAATAAGAGCATGAGTGCCTATGAAGATATCAATATGTGACTTGTGACTTGTGGCTTGTGGCTTGTGGCTGCCGGTAATGATTTCTATTTTAAGTCCGTATGGTTTAAATAGGGTCTTGATGGTCTGGTAATGCTGGTTAGCCAAGATTTCTGTTGGCGCCATCAAGACAGACGGCAGGTTGTTTAAGAAGGCGGCATACATAGCCGCAGCGGCGACTACTGTTTTACCTGAACCGACATCTCCTTCTAAAAGTCTGTTCATTGGTTGATTATTAGAAAGATCGCTGAGAATTTCTTTGATACATCGGTTTTGAGCCTTAGTTAATTTAAAAGGAAGATTGCCAATAAATTCTAAAATTTTTTCTTGATTAATAAACAATTGATGGTTAAGATTTTTTTTCTGCCATTCTTTTTTTCGTAACAAGCTTGTTAGATGGATAAGAAACATTTCTTCAAAAGCCAAGCGTTCTTTAGCTTGTTTAGCAAGAGCTTTATTTGCCGGAAAATGAATAGTATTGACGGCTTTTTCAAGATTCTGGAGATAATACTTTGTTTTTATTTTTTCTGGCAGCCAGTCTTTAAGTAAATGGCTGTATTTTGAAAGAAGTGGATAGATACGGGATCGCAGCCATTTAGAGGAAACGCCATATGTTTCCGGATAGATAGGGACCAAGCGGCCAGTGTGAATTAAACGTTTCGGAGGTGAAATAATCTCGTATTCCGGTGAAACTAATACCATTTTTCTGCCAAACCAGCTTGTTTTACCTGAAAGATTAACGCTGGTTCCGTTTTTTAATGTTTGGGCTAGAAACGGTTGGTTGAACCAAATAGCTTCAAGAAAGCCGGTTTTATCTTCGATAATTGCTTTTTGAAGATGTTTGCCTCTTTTGGTATATTCGTTTTTGATGCTTTGAATTTTTCCTTGAATAGTGACGATTTCTCCTACCTGAACCCGATTGATTTTGGAGATCATTGAATAATCTTCATAGCGATGAGGAAAGTGGTAAAAAAAGTCTTCTACTGATTCAATGTCAAGCTTTTTTAATCTTTTCACATAAATCGGTCCAACCATAAAAAGCTTCGAAACAGGAGTTTTAAGAATTAGTTTTTTATTAATAACCATGTGTGATTATTATAGCAAAGAAAAAAGGGGCCAAAGGAGACTTAAGAGCAGACTAAGAGAGATAACTGCTGCGATAATTAAAGTTAGCTTTCTTTGGTGCTTTTTATTTAAAAACATATTTTGCAAACCTTCTCTTCCCTACTCTAATAATCATTCCATCTTTAATTTTTATTTCGGATTTCGGATTTCGGATTTCGGATTTATTGATTTCTACTGCTTTTTGTTTGATTAATCTCTTTGCCTCAGATCTTGAAGAACAAAGACCTGTTTTCATTAATAAATCAATAATATTATATTTACCTGTTTTTATTTTGATTTTTGCTATTTTTTTTGGCATTTTTCTTTTCTGAAAAACTGTTTCAAATTCTTTTTGAGCCCCAATCGCATTTTTTTCACCAAAATTTAGCTTGACAATCTCAAACGCGAGCTTTTTCTTTAAATCCATAGGATTTGCTTTTTTAGCCTGTTTATGCGATTCGATTAATCGAATTGGTGTAGTTGTTAGAAGCTCAAAAGATAAAATAATCACTTCGTCTGGAAAAGACATAATGCCGCCATACATGTCAGTAGGCTTGACATTTAAAAACAAAGCATTTCCGGTTGTTTTACCTGCTTTTTGACCTTGAGCATCAACTAAAAGCTTTGTGGTCATCACAAATTTTTCTTTTCCTTTAATGGTTTTCATTAATGTCCGACCCGCCAGCATATTAAACATTTGATCACTGCCACCGATTTCCAAATCAACGTCCATGGCAACACTGTCATAGCCTTGAGCAACCGGATATAAAAACTCATGCAAGAAGATCGGCTTTTCTTCTTTCATCCTTTTTTGGAAAAAATCTCTTTCGAGAATCTGCTGGGCGGTGAAATGAGAGGTAATTTTAATTAAATCTTTAAAAGAAATTTTGTCCAGCCAATGGCTGTTAAAAAGGAATTTGGCTGGATTTTTGCCACTAAACTTTAAAAATCTACTTGCCTGTTGGCGCCAATTTTTAGCATTGGCTAGAACTTGTTTTCTGGTCAAAAGTTTTCTGGCAGCCGATTTATCTGTAGGGTCGCCGATCATACCTGTAAAGTCACCGACCAAGAAAATTACTTCATGGCCTAATTCTTGAAATCGTTTTAGCTTTAAAATGCCAACCATATTGCCTATATGCAGATTAGGCATTGAAGGATCAAAGCCCTGATAAAGCCTGATTTTCTTTCCCGAGCGCAAAACCTTTTCCAAAGCTGCCTTGCTCGGATAAATCCTCTCTACTCCCCTAGTCAAAACTTCATCAATTTTATCCATTTTTCTTTACTGCATTACTATCTAGTATTATAGTGACAGGACCGTCGTTAATTAATTCTACTTCCATTTTAGCACCAAATTGGCCTTTTTCAACTTTAACACCTTTTTCTTTTAAAATTTCGACAAATTTTTCAAACAAAGGCTTGGCAATTTTCGGTTTGGCCGCACTGCCAAAATATGGCCGTCTTCCTTTTGAAGTATCGGCGTATAAAGTAAACTGCGGCACAACTAATACTTCTCCAGCAATATCCAAAAGCGATTTGTCAAAATAGCTATTTTTAGCTTCAAAAATTCTTAAATTAATAATTTTCTCCGCAAAATTTTTCATTTTTAATTTTTCATTTTTAATTTTTTTATCCTTCTTCCCTACTCCCAAAAACACCACTAATCCTTGACCAACCTGACCCACGATTTTACCATCGACTTTTACACTCGCTTTTTTTACTCTTTGAATAACTAATCGCATATTTGCATTCTACTTTTTGTCTTGTTAAAATTCAAGTGATATGGCTTGGCAAAGGATTTGGAAAAAAAGAAGAAATAAATTAAAAAGACGGACAGCAAAAAAAACAAATTTTTTGTCTACCTTAGCTGTTTTGGCCTTCTTTTTGCTTTTAGGGGGCTTGTTGATTACCACCATTCTTTTTGCCTGGTATGCCAAGGATTTGCCTCAACCTGATAAAATTATCCGCAAAGAAGGTTTTGCCACCAGAATTTATGACAGAAACGAAGTTCTTTTATATGATGTCTATGGAGAACAAAAAAGAACGCCGGTTGAGCTTTCCGAAATTCCCGATTATTTAAAAAAGGCGTCGATTGCCATTGAGGACAAAGATTTTTATCAACATGAAGGCTTTGATGTCCATGGCTGGCTGCGGGCGATTTTTAATATTGTCTTTAGAAGAAAACTTCAAGGAGGCTCGACTATTACCCAGCAGTTAATCAAAAACGTTCTTTTATCGCCAGAGCGCACTATTCCACGAAAGATGAAAGAGTTTATTCTTGCTATTCAAATTGAAAAAAAATACTCCAAAGACGAGATTCTCCAGATGTATCTTAATGAAGTTCCTTATGGAGGAACGGCTTGGGGAGTAGAGGCGGCCGCTGAAACTTATTTCGGTAAAAAAGTAGGTGAACTTGATTTGGTGGAGTCAGCGATTTTAGCCGGCCTTCCCCGTAGGCCGACTGTTTACTCTCCCTTTGGTTCTAACCCTAAAGCTTATGTTAACAGGGCTAATGATGTTTTACGTAGAATGAGAGAAGATTCTTATATTAGTAAGGACGAAGAAAAAGAGGCAGTGGAAAAGCTTGATAGTGTCAAGTTTTCTCCTCAGGAAGGTGGTTTTAAAGCTCCTCATTTTGTGATGTATGTTAAAGAAAAATTGGTTGAGCGATACGGAGAAAAAATAGTTGAACAGGGTGGTTTAAAAGTAGTTACTGCTCTCGATTATGAGCTTCAAGAAAAAGTTCAGGAAATGGTGGCAGAAGAAATTGCCAAAGTAGAAAAACTTCATATCACTAATGGTGCTGCGATGGTAATTAATCCCCAGACCGGTGAAATTCTGACGATGGTAGGTTCAAAGAATTATGATGATCCGGATTATGATGGTAAAGTTAATGTTTGTCTCTCCTTGCGTCAGCCAGGCAGTGCGATTAAGCCAGCGACATATGCGGCTGCTTTTAAGAAAGGTTATACACCATCAACTTTACTTATGGATGTCAAAACTGAATTTCCCGGCGGTGAAGGTCAACCGCCTTATGTTCCTCTTAACTATGATGGTCAGTTTCACGGCCCGCTTCAGGTTCGTTATGCTTTAGGTTCTTCGATTAATATTCCGGCTGTAAAGATGTTAGCTAAGATAGGGATTGAAAACATGCTTGATACGGCTTATTCAATGGGTTTTACGAGCTTAGAGCCCTCAAAGAAGAATCTTTCCCGGTTTGGGCTTTCTTTGACCTTGGGCGGCGGCGAAGTGAGATTAATTGATATGGTTTCCGCTTATTCTGCTTTTGCCAATGGCGGGAGCAAAATTGAGCCAGTTGCTATTTTAAAAGTTGAAGATAGGAATGGTAAAGTTTTAGAAGAATTCAAACCTATGGAAGGAAAAAAAGTGCTTTCTAGTCAGGAAGCCTTTTTAATTTCTCATATTCTTCAGGACAATAATGCCAGGTTGATTACTTTTGGAGAAAATAATAGTCTCAGGATTCGCAACCATCAAGTCGCTGTTAAAACAGGCACCACAGATGATAAAAGAGATAACTGGACAGTAGGCTGGAACCCTAGATTTATTGTTGGTGTTTGGGTGGGAAATAATGATAATAGTCCGATGAAAGAAGTGGCTTCAGGCGTCACTGGCGCGGCGCCGATTTGGAGAAAGATAGTTTTGGAGGCAATAGGAAAATACGGCTCAGAAGACATTGTTGTTCCTAGTGGGATTGTGACTGCTGAGGTTGATATCGTTTCCGGCTATCGAGCTCATGACGATTTTCCAATCAGAACAGAATATTTTATTGAAGGAACAGAGCCGCAAGGACCAGATCCTGTTCATGCAAAGCTTAAAGTTTGTAAAGAAACAGGTTTGTTGGCCTCAAAAGTTGATGAAGAAAAGGGCTTGGTTGAAGAGAAAGAGTTCTTTGTTTTCAAAGAAGAAAACTCAAAATGGCAGGAAGGTGTTGATGCTTGGTTGAGCGGATTGGATGATGATCGTTATCATCCGCCAACAGAAAAATGTTCTTCTTATCACTCAGGAGAAGAAGAAAAAATTAGTGTTCATTTTGAGAGTCCAAGTGATCATCAAGAAGTTTCTGATAATGACGTCGAGGTTAATATCAAAATTATTAGTCCAAATGAAATAGTTAAAGTTGAGTTAGAAGCCAATGGAGAAGTTAAAGAAAGCTGGACAAGTGGACCATATAAGATAAAAATCTATCTAAATGATGGAACTCATACTCTTAAAGCTAAAGCGGTTGATAGTGTTGGTAATGCGGGCGAAGCAGAGATTAAAATTGGCGTCAAAAAACCATGGGATTGGGAGCCAGAACCGATTTTATCACCAACCCCTGCTCCTTCTTTAACACCGACATTAATACTCTCCCCTACCCCAACGCCTTAAGCTCAGCATTTAAATCTTTTTTCACCTTTTTGATTATTATTTCTCTTATTTTCTTTACTTCTTTATCCTTTAATGTTCGTTCCGGATGTTGATAGGCGATGCGAAGTGTTCTTTGATTATCAAAACTGTCAATTAATTTAACAGTTCGAATAATTGGACTAACTTCTTCGATTAATCGAATTAAATTTCCTATTTGAGTTTTTGGTTTGACAATAAAGCAAAGATCTTCTGTAATAACTGGATATTTAGGAATAGGGGTATATGTTTTTTCCATTGTTGCCATTTCGAATAATTGAGCGATATCAAGGTTAAAAACCGTTATTCCTTTTTTAATTCCGAAGTTGGTAAGAATTTTGGGGTGGATTTCACCAACAATACCAGGCAACTCTTTGTTTTTAATGATTAGCGCTGTTCTTGTTGGATGCCAGAGGTTAGCGTATGGTTTATGGAAAATAGCGTATGGTTTGAAAGAATAATTTTTTATCCCCAACTCATCTAGTAATGCTTCTGTTACTCCTTTAGCTTCATAAAATTTGTTTCCGGTTAAAGCGCCGATTAAAATTGGCTTTTCTTCAGGTAATTTGTTTTTTCGAGGTAAATAAATATTGGCTAATTCAAAGATTTTAATTGCTTCAAAATTATCTTGATTTTTACTAATAGCTTGTAAAATAGAAGGAATTAAACTCGTTCTCATATACTCTAAATCTTTGGTTAAAGGATTTTTGATTTTTAAACACTTTTCCGGGCTTAGATCTGTTTTCTTAATTAAATTTTTAGATTGCATTGAGTAACTGTAAATTTCGGTAAAGCCCCAATTTTTCAAGGCGTCTTTGATTTTATTTTCCCAATAAAATGTTTTTGTTAAAACTGGCTCAGGAAAATCACCGGTGGGAAGAAGTGATGGCAGTTGATGATAGCCGTAAATTCTGGCCACCTCTTCAACCAAATCTTCAGGAATAGAAATATCATTCGTTCGCCAACTAGGAACTTTTACAGAAACAGTTTCAGAATTACGATTTAGAACTTTAAAACCAAGTGATTCGAGAATTTTGATAACTTCTTTTAGAGAAATTTCTACTCCTAGTTGTTGTTTGATTAATCGAAGTGATATTTTGACAGTTTTTGACTTTGATGGATTAGGATAAATGTCGATTAAACTACTGGCCACTCTGGCGCCGCAGTTTTTTTCAAATAGAGAGATGGCTTTTTTCATTGCCGGCATGACTCCCTCTGGCTCTACCCCCTTTTCGAACCTTAAAGATGCTTCGGTGTGAAAAGCTAAGCGTTGGCATTCTTGACGGATTTTGATCGGATCATAGGTTTGGACAAACAATAAGACTCTTTTGGTGTTTTCATCAACAGCAGAGTTTTTTCCGCCCATGGTACCGCAAAGGTCGATAATTCGACCACTGCCGTCTTCAATAATCATACTTTTTTCTGGAAGATCGCGCGTTATGCCATCAAGGGTGGTAATTTTTTCTCCTGACCGACTTTCTCGTAAAATCATTTTAGCCTTTTTAATCTTGTCATAGTCAAAAGTATGCATTGGTTGATTAAGTTCTAACATTAAATAATTGGAAATATCAACAACATTATTAAGGGCTCTGATTCCGCATTTTTCTAGTCGATCGCGGACGATTTTTGGAGAGGGTTTAACAATAATGTTGTCAAAAATTAAAGCGGTAAATCGAGGACAAAGCGAGGTTTTAGCAATTTTTACGTCAAGCTTAATTGACCTCTCCGGTTTTATTTTTTCAATTAATTCTAATGGTTGAAGTTTGGCCTTAATGCTAAAGCGAGGCAAAATGGCTGATAATTCCCGAGCAATGCCATAAATAGCCAGGCAATCAGGCCGGTTAGTAGTGATTTCGATTTCATAAATCCAGTCATTGTCTTTTTTGGTGACTTTCTCGATCGATTGACTGCATAAAGACAGATATTTGGCAATTTGTTTTACTGTCGCCTTGGTTTTCAAGTGTTCTCTTAGCCAGGAATCAGGGATTAAAATATTCATGGTATAAGTTTTAAAATTGATTAAGAAATCTCAAGTCGTTTTGATATAAGATGCGTAAATCGTCGATTTTCAAGCCAGATTTCATCATTAAAGCTCTTTCTACGCCCCAACCAAAGGCAAAACCGGTGTATTTTTTAGGATCGACTCCTCCGTTTTTAAGAACTTCTGGGTAGACCATTCCTGATCCGCCTAATTCAAGCCAACCTTCTTTGCAAAAACGACAACCTTTACCTCCGCAGAGACCACAAGTGATATCAACTTCAAAAGAGGGTTCGGTAAATTGAAAATGAAAGGGTCGGATTCTTGTTTTTCGATCCGGGCCAAAATATTCTTTGGCAAAATAATCTAACGTTCCTTTTAAATGAGGAATGCTGATGTTTTTATCGATTACCAAGCCTTCAAATTGATAAAAAGTGGGCGCATGGGAAACATCGGACTGGCGGCGATCGCATTTGGCAATGTTTAGCATTCTAATCGGTGGTTTAGTCCGTTCCATTTCCCGAAGCTGGCCGGAAGATGTATGAGGCGTTAAAATCATTTTTCCTAGCTTTGAATGAGGAGAAGCATTAATAAAGAATGTTTCCCATTCATCCCGCGCCGGATGATTAGGAGGCATATTAAGACCTTCAAAGCTATACCAGTCCCATTCAATTTCAGGATAGCGAACCCGAACAAAGCCGATTTTTTCAAAAATAGAAGAAATTTCTCTGATTGCTTGAGTAATTAAATGGAGATGGCCTTGAGGAGGTTTAATTCCAGGTGCGCTAATATCCAGCCATTCTTCTTCAAGTTTCGAGTTTCGAGTTTCGAGTTTCGAGTTTTGTCTTCTCAGGGCTTCTTCGATTGCTTTTTTAACATCGTTGGCGATTCTGCCTGTTTGAACTTTTTCATCTTCTGAAAGATTAACAATTTCTTTTAAATATTCATTAACCTTTCCTTTACGGCCCAAGAACTTGATTTTAATTTCTTCAAGTTCCTTTTTATCTTTTATTTCTTGAATTAAAGCAAGAGCTTCATTTTTAAGATTTAATAACTTTTCTCTAAGCATAGGTTTATTTTACAATTTATCCTTTTCTCTTACAAGGTTAACCTAGGATAATCCTAAATTCGTACCTATTTTAGGATAATCCTATTTACCAGGTTATTCTCCTTGAGTTTTGTTGGCCGCGGCCCAACAGCAAACGATTCATAGACGCTAGTCTTTTTCTATTCTCATAACACTCTCTTCTTAGAACACTCAAGGCTTCGTTGGCTTCAGTGCTTAGGGGGTGATACCTTCTTTCTATTTCCATAGCTGTATGAATTACATGTTGTTGTACAGACAAAGGTCCAATAGCTTCTCTAATTTCTAATATTCCCTGATTTATAATTTCCATTTTATTCACCTCCTTTCGTTTTTAACCAATAAAAAAACCTCCGCTTGGGAGGTTAATAATGCCAAAACCAACCTCCTTTTTACCGAAGATTAAAGAAAAAGAATCGGTAAGGATTGGTTGGTTCTCGCATTGTCAGTATTTATATCAAGCCTTTTTTGCTTTGTCAACTATCAGTTTGAAAGTCTTTGGGTCGGAGATAGCCAAGTCAGCTAGAATTTTTCTGTTTAGCTCTATTTTGGCTTTTTTAAGAGCGTTAATGAATTTGCTGTAAGGAAGGTTGTGTTCTGTTAAAGCGGCATTGATTCTTTGAATCCAAAGGCGGCGCATGTTGCGTTTTCGCAGCTTGCGGCCAATATAGGCATGCTGGCCAGCTCGTAAAACTGCTTCCTTGGCCCGTTTAATCAGTTTGTGCCGCGTCATCCGATAGCCCTTGGCCATCTTGATGATTTTTTTATGACGTTTTCGTCTAGTGGGTCCTGTTTTTACTCTCATTTTCCCATCATTCTTTTGATTTTTTTTGCTCTTCTATCTTTGACAATTTTACCACTGCGGGCATGAATTACTTTGCCACTTTTAGTAATTTTAAACCTTTTTTTAACTGATTTTCTCGTTTTAATTTTTGGCATAAGCTTATTTTGACTTTAAAGTCATCTCTAAAATTCTTCCCCTTAGCTTTGGTTCTTGGATTAATTTAGCCGTTTCTTTAAGTTGTTTCTTGACTTTCTCAAACAAATCAAGGCCAAAATTCCTTTTAGTGATCTTTCTTCCATGTAAAGCAATGCTAAACTTTACTTTATTGCCGTCCTTTAAGAACTTTTTTGCCTTTTTTATTCTTCTTTCAAGGTCGTGTTCGTCAATAAAAAGACCGAGCCTGATTTGTTTAAATCCTGATTGTCTTTTCCTTTTATGATCGCTTTGTCGTTTTTTCTTTTCTTCGTACAGAAACCTTCTAAAGTCAATAATTTTACAAACCGGCGGTTTGGCCTTGGAAACGATTTCAACCAAATCTAATCTTTGTTCTCTGGCTTTTTCTAAAGCTTTTCCTGTTGGCATAACGCCAATTTGTTTACCGTCTTTGTCGATTACCCTGAGCTCTTTTGCCTGAATATATTGGTTGATTTGATAAAATCTTCCCGCCGCCACTATTTTTTGTTTTTAACCTCAAGTTTGATTTTTGCTAAAAAATCTTCCAGTTTCATTTGATTCAACTTTTTTTGTCCTCTTTGTCTAACAGAAATGGTTTTTCTTTTAATCTCTCTATCCCCGATGACTAACATGTAGGGAGTTTTTTGCAATTCGGCGTTTCTGATTTTTGCCTCAACTGTTTCTGTCCGACTATCTATTTTGACTCTAATATTATCTAGCAACATAGTGGAATAAATTTTTTGAGCATGGCGAGCATGGCGGGTAGCAATAGGGATGATGATGACTTGAACAGGCGCCAGCCAAACAGGGAATTCACCAGCATAATGTTCGATTAGAATTCCTATGAATCTTTCTAGGGCACCCATAATTGTTCTGTGAATCATTACTGGTCTTTTTTCTTCTCCGTTTTTATCGATATATTTTAAATTGAATCGTTCCGGCATAAAGAAGTCGAGCTGAATAGTACCACATTGCCAAGTTCTGCCGAGAGCATCTTTTAGATCATAATCGATCTTTGGTCCATAAAAAGCACCTTCACCCTTTTTAATCTCAAAAGAAATTTTATTGGCTTTCAGGGCTTTTTTAAGAGCTTTTTCTGCTTTATTCCAAGATTTAACATCGCCTATAAATTTATCTGGCCGCGTTGAAAGGAAAATATTGTATTTGAATTTAAATGGTTTATATATTTCTTTGGTTAGTTTAATTACTTGAGTGACTTCTTTTTGAATCTGATTTTCGGTAGCAAAAATATGGGCATCGTCTTGAGTTATATGAGCGACCCTGAAAAGGCCATTCAATTCGCCTTTTTTTTCTTTGCGATGCACTAGGCCAACTTCGGCAAACCGAAGAGGAAGATGGCGATATGACTTCATTCCATATTTATAGATTTCGATTTCTCCAGGGCAATCCATTGGTTTTAGAACATATTTTTCATTTTTATTCCATTCAGTGAAAAACATGTAATCTTGATAATGATCCCAATGGCCGGATTGCTTAAAGACATCAATTGAGAGAAGTTCTGGAGCCCTTACTTCTTGATAGTTATATTTTTTCTGGGCCTCTCGCCAAAATTTTAAAAGTTCATTCCAAATAATGACTCCTTTTGGATGCCAGAATGGCATGCCGGGAGCAATTGGGCTAAAGTGGAATAGGTCAAGGCTTTTTCCCAGTTTTCGATGATCCCTTTTTTTTGCTTTTTCTCGAAGCTTAAGATATTGATTGAGTTCTTTTTCTGTCGGAAAGCAAGTGCCGTAAATTCTGGTGAGCATGGGATTTTTCTCATCACCTCGCCAATAAGCACCAGCGATCGATAAAAGCTTAAAAGGACCAATTTTACCAGTGGATTTAAGATGAGGACCGTTGCAGAGATCAACAAAATCCTTACCTGTCCAGTAAACAAAAGCTTTTTCGTTTCTTTTTTCAATATCATCAAGCCATTCTTGTTTATAGGGGTTTTTTTTAAAAAGCTTGCGCGCTTCTTTGATTGATAATTTTTGTTTTTTAAACGGCAAATTTTCTTCGATGATTTTTTTCATTTCTTTTTTAATTTCTGGAAAATCAGCCTTTGAGATCTTGTCTTTCGTATCAAAGTCAAAATAAAACCCCTCATCAGTAGCTGGTCCCATAGCCGCCAGAAGACCAGGATAGAGCCTTGTCATAGCCTGAGTTAAAACATGCTCGCAGGAATGGCGCATTATTTGAAGATTGGCTTTTTTCATTTAATGATAGTTACTTTAGTTTTTAAAGCCTCGTCGGTGAAATGGATAATTTCTGCTAAAATAACGCCTATAAAAGGCAAGCCTCCCAATAAGTTAAGAATCATTGAGATAAAGGTTACAAAAATAGCAAAACCTAAAGTAGCGCCAATAGCCCAACCTAAGCCTCCTAAAAAGCCTTTTATAAAGGAAGAATGATGTTCTTTTTTTGCTAAAAACTTAATCATAAATTTACGTGGTGGGCGAGACAGGATTTGAACCTGTGACCTGTCCGATGTCACCGGACCGCGCTAACCAACTGCGCCACCCGCCCACAATCAATACTTAAATTATAATAGAAATAACTTAGAAAGGCAAGAAGAAGATAAATGGTTTTTTAGCCTGCTTGAGTGGACATGTAGCGTTCGCTGGAGAGCATATACTTGGTTCCCGATTTTTTCACTTGTGTCCAGTAAACATTCCTCTTTCTTTTAGAATAAGAATTCCATTCAACAAGCCATGTTTTAGATTCTCGAACTTGCTTTTTGACAAGTTTAATTAGTTTTCGTAATCTCTCAAAGAAGTTAAGATGATAAGTTCCGGGTTCAACAATGGCCTGAACTGCCGCTGTTTTAATCTCCCGACTCAATCCCTCGGTTTCGTTAACTAATTTTTTAAGTTCTTGCTGAAGAGCTTTGATTTGGAACTTTACTTCCTGTTGTTCCTTTGTCCAAGCAATTTTTTCATGAGCTTTTTGCCTTTCAGAGCTTTGGCGTTCCTGTTTTCTAATTTCTTTTTCTTTAGCAGCAAGGTCTAATGGTTGGCCCTGTTCAAGAGTTCCTTTTTCGATAACCTTTTTAGTTTTTAAACCAGTAATTTGGCCAGCTAGTTCTTCAGCGGTTCCTTTAACAACATCTTCGACTGCTGAGCGAATAATACCCCCGCCTAAATCTTTTAGATTTTCGAGGAAGCCTTTTTGGCTATAATGTTTTACTCTTTTTTTATTCATAAACACAACAAAACACCTACCACCTTAAACATTTTGGGCAGGCGATGCTTGGGTTTAAATCTTTTTATCATAAATTTAAGAGCTTGTCAAGAGTTTTTTGACGACGAATGATGGAAGCAAAGTAATATTTATTGATCTTAAGTTTTTTCTTTTCCTCCTTTGTTTTTATAGTTTTCTCAATTAATTCGTCAATTTCTTTCTCTTGAACTTCAATTTTTAAATCATCAGCAATGGCTTCTAGGATGAATTCAAGCTTTAAAACTCTTTCTGCTCGTTCTTGATGTTCTTTTCGAATTTGCTCAGCTGTTTTTTTGACAGAATTAAGGTAGTTGTCGAGGGTAAGGCCGAGCTTATTAATCTGATCTAAAAAGCTGGAAAGCAAACGGCTAGTTTCATCTTCAATTAGAATTTGAGGAAGTTCAATTTTAGTTGCTTTCAGAAGAACTTCAAAAAGCTTTTGTGTTTTTTCGCTTTCTGATATTTTTTCTTCTTTTTTTTCTTTTCCCGGAACTAAAATTTTAGGAGCCTTGAGAGTGTTTTTTATTTCCTCCTGGTAGTTTTTTAAGCTTACTTTTGGTTTTTCACAAGTGGTGGCTGTTAATTGCCAGTCTTTATTTTCATCCATGACGATAATTTGGATTTTTGGTTGAACAATGGGTTTAAGTTGGTGTTCTTTGACCGCCTCGGTATAAATTTCAGGCAGAATTTCCTGGAGAGTTTCTTTTAAAAGAGGTTCTTTTGCGATCTGTTTTTTGGCAAGAGAAAGAGGTGCTTTGCCTTTGCGAAAACCAGATATTTCTACTTCCTTGACCTTTTTTTCTAAAACTTTTTCATAAACTTTCTTAACAGCCGACCAAGGGATGGTAATAGTGATTTTAAGGGTGGCTTTTGGTAGTCGTTCTAAGGCGCTGATAATTTTCATTTTTTAAGCCCTTTTTTACAAAAGATTCTTTCTTTATACCATCTTGGCGTCCGAAAAGCAAGTTTTTGTGCAATCCCCTATTTTCATATTATTCTATTGGTTAGTGATTTTTTCAATAATTAATTGGAAAATGAAAAGAGGGGCAATAAAAATAAGATTGATGAAAAAAGTAGAGATGTAGGCGGTGGAAATGAAATTGGCGGCTATGGCGGCATAGTAAAAAAAAGGTCCAACCACGACGGATAACAGATTAAAAAGATAGAGAAGAGAGGCGATGATAATGATTAAAGCGATCAGGCCCAGCCAGGAACGGCGGTCGCTTTCGCTGGCAAACATAGTATTGGTAGTGACAAAAATAAGATAGAGCCAAAATAAATTTTGCCAGCCTTGAAGCAATGAGGGTATTTTCTGAAGATTAATATTTTTAAGAGGAAAGTTTAAAGGGATTAAAAAAATTAAAAGAATAATTGTGGTGCCAATAATTGTTGGCGCTAGGCCAATAATGGCCTCGCGGATAGGATCAGTTTTGGCGATTTGAATACTACCCATCCCTTTTTCTTCCGGAAAAAGAGAAATTTCACCGGTAGGAACCATTAGCAAGGTAGCGACCAGGAAATGAGACATTTCATGAATGATTATTCCGGGAAAAAAGAGAAGAAAATAAATGGTTTTGGCAAAATTAGGCCCGCTAATTTTCCAAATAAGGTTAAGCAATATTTGTCGGGCAAAGACTAATAGCAAAAAAGAAAATATTAAAAAGAGAAAAGCCACTTCTTTATTTTACCAGAAAAGATAATAATTATTTTTCAACCAATTTTGGTGTTGTTTGTAATCGGGGTCAAGACTAGCCACTAATTGCCAAAAATTTTGACTATGATTGGGATGAATTAAGTGACAGATTTCATGAACGAGAATGTAATTAACTATTGGTACTGGAGTCATTACCAATCTCCAGTTTAAATTTAGATTGCCTTTTGATGAACAGCTTCCCCAACGAGAAGAAACATTTTTAAGTTTAATTTTATTAAATTTGACTTTTAATTTTTTGGCTATTAATTTGGCCTTTTTTTCAATTTTTTCCAGGCCGTTTTCCAAATACCAATCCAAAAAAAGTTTTTGCATTTTTTTAATTCTTTGATTAGCGGTTAAGTTTTGGGGAATGGTGGCCTGAAATCGACCCTGGCTGAATTTTAATTTTGGTTTAGAAATCAGGTCCGATTTTTTTATTTCTAATGGATAAAGAGAGCCGAAATAAAGAAATTTTTCGCCGTTAACAAACTTTTTCTTAACCGGTCGGGGCATTTTTTTAATCTGGTTTAGTCTTTTTTTTATCCAGGCTTTATTCTTTTGGACTAGTTTATGAATGGTTCTTTCACTTACAGATAGGGGTGCTTTGACGATTATCTTTCTCTCAGGATTAACAGTGATCATTGTCGTTCTTTTGCGCCGTCGGCTGCGAATAATTTGATAATCAATCACTATTTTTGAATTTTATCACAAATACACTTGGATCGGCTGATTCTAAAAGTGGTTTGAGAATTGGAACGATAAAGATTTGCAAGCTGTTGTTAACATGATATAATTTGCGATATGAAAAAAACATCGTTGTTGTTGATTATTATTTTTTCTGTCCTTCTGGGAGCAGGACTTTTTTGGTTAATAAGTAATAAAGATAAAGTTCTTTTATCGTTTCTTGATAAAAAAGTAATAGAAGAGGGTGTTTCTCCGACACCCATTTCTTCACCTCAGCCGACACCAATTCCCACAACTTTTAAATTTACCAACTGGATCAGCTATGTCAATAAAAAATATCAATATCAATTTAAATATGACTCTGATTGGTTTTTTAATAATCACTTATCTGGATCTGAATTAAATGACCGGATTGTTCTTCAGGGAGATATTCAAAATAAGGGCTGGCCGAATATTGAAATTAATCTCCAATACTTTGATCCCCAGCCTTTAAATATAGACCAATTAAAAACCCATCTTCAAGATACCTATAGTGACGGGGCAACAGTAGAAAAGACCACTTTTGGTATTGATGATATTATTGTTGTAAAAGTTTCTTTTCCTGCCAGCCCTCAAGCTTATGCCAGTGATAATTATTATTTTATGCACGCTGGCCAAAACTTTCTTATCAGCATGACTGATAATGACAAACCCGAAGCCCAAGAAATTTATCAATACTTCTTAGACAAGTTCAAAATAAATTAAATTATTGCTATTAAGGTTTATCGCAAGTCTTCTAAGTATTCCACTTCGTCAATAATCCAATCAGCTGGTTTGTCTCCGTGGATAGATTTTTCCCCTTCTGCCCACCTTATTCTGTGCATGTGTAATTCTAGGGTTTGTTCTAGTAAACGGGTTCTATCACCTGGAGTAATGTATTCGCCGCGATAGCGAACTCTTCTTTCCCTCAGAGATGCTTCTTCTTGATATAATTCGGCCACACCATTCAGACCAAGCTCTTGCGCGTATTTTAAAGTTTCTTCGTCCAATGTCGCAGGATCTACAAAAGCCTTAAGCCAATCAAGACTTATAATTTCTTGCATATTGTTTTATAGACTTGAATAATATCATATAAGGACATTGCTTCTTCCTCTTGAGCTTTTCAAAGCTGATAAGAAATTGTTTAAAGGTCAGTTTCTGGTAGCTGGCGGCGTTTTGCTTCTTCTGTGACTCTTGTCACCATTTGTTCTAAGCCTCCACTTGAGTCCTGTTGAAGGAAATGTTTTGCCACCTGAGCAGGATCCAGTTGGCTGGCGGCAGAAATGACTTCAATTCCTTTGGCACACAATATATCACGTGTAAAGGTAGCATCATCAGGAGCTATTGGGCAATCAAACATGGTTAGCCAAAATCCGCTTTCTGGCGCAACTTCTCTTTTATGTTGATGATCAATCATGTCTAAAATAAATTTTTCTTCGGGCCTATTTTCATCAAGTAAGCTCACGGGCAAATCCAGATCATTGGCATTACGCAGAATAATTGGACTAGCGAAGTCGAAAAGGGTTCTAGTTCTTTCTCTACTGACATCAAAATGAGGCCAATCGAGTGAAAGAACTCTTGTTCGGGCACCAGCCATTATAAACGTTTCCACCTCGTCGATTGAATCTATTGGTTCATTTATTCTATCTCCAATAATTTCTGTCATTGGAGAAATATATCATAAAAGGACGACTATTTCAAGCTATAGGCTTTGAAGATTTTAGCGTAGAACGGGTGCGGAGAGACTTTGGTTTGAGATAGAAAATTCAAAATTAACTTCTGCTATTTTTCTTGAGGAAGATAGTATTTTCTGCCCTTTATCTTATCAGGTAATAACGATTTAGTCTTGTCAGGATACATCTCATAACCCTTGCCATATCCTACCTTTTTCATCAGCTTAGTCGGGGCGTTGCGAAGGTGCATTGGGATGGGAAGATTACCGAATTGCTTGACATCGGCTTGAGCGGTACGTAGAGCATTATAAGAGCTTCTGTCTTTAGGCGCAGAGGCTAAATAGACAACACCGTGAGCCAGGTTGATTTGACATTCCGGGTAGCCAATAGTCTCACAGGCCCTAAAGACTTCATTAGCGACCACCAAGGCAGTAGGGAGGGCCATGCCGATATCTTCACTGGCAAAGATAACCATTCTTCTGGCAATAAACAGTGGATCCTCGCCGGCTTCTATCATTCGACTTAGATAGTGCAGAGCCGCATCAACATTTGAGGCGCGCATGCTTTTAATAAAAGCAGAGATAGTATTGTAATGTTCTTCTCCTTTTTTATCATAAAGAAGTGTTTTTTTCTGAAGCGCCTTTTCGATTAGCTCAAGCGTTAGTTTTTTCGCTTGCGGCGCCAGGCTGTAAGCAATCTCCAAAGTGTTTAAAGCGATGCGAGCATCACCAGGATTGCTTTCGATTAAAAATTTGAGCGCTTTAGGCAAAATTTTAATTTTAAAAGCTTTTAAACCCCTGTGAATAATTTTTTTTAAATCTTTATCAGTTAGAGGGTTTAAAACAAAAACCCGAGTGCGAGATAAAAGAGGTGCAATTACTTCGAAAGAAGGATTTTCGGTGGTGGTGGCAATCAAAACCAGACTCCCTTCTTCGACATAGGGTAAAAAAATTGCTTGTTGGGCTTTATTGAAGCGATGAATCTCATCTAGAAAAAGGATCGTTCGTTGATGATAAATTTTTAATCTTTCTTTAGCCTCTTGAATTGTTTTTTTAATCTCCCCTACTCCGGTGCTGACTGCTGAAAAAGAAACAAAATGAGATTTTGTTTGATTAGAGATAATTCTGGCTAAAGTGGTTTTACCAGACCCGGGCGGGCCCCAAAAAATAAGAGAAATGAGCTGATCTGACTTGATTAATTTTCTTAAAATTCCGTCTTTGCCGACTAAATGTTTTTGACCAACAAACTCTTTTAAGTTTTTGGGCCGGATTCTTTCGGCTAAAGGGCTGTATAGTTGGCTCATGAATTAATTTTAACCCGAAGAAAAACCAAAGTCAACTTGAAGTATTTTTTAGAAACGCGTTAGAACGAGAAAGGTTTTTGATTTTTGTTAAGAGAAATTTTTTTATATATTCTTCAAACTTTTTCCAAGGCATAAAATTTTCTTTTTCCACAATGAATTCCTTTTGGAATTTAAATGATGGTATAAACTTATAATAATTTAAGTATTCCATAATTTTTTTATCTAATTGAGGTGTTTTGTATTTAACGGCCAATAGATTTTTAAATTGAAACAAACTGGGAGCGTTGATTCCATCAATTAATAAACCTGTTGTTCCTGGTTTTTGACAAATGTAGATTAACAGCTTTTTAAATCTATCGCTTAGTTTTCCTTGAGCGTGTCCGTGTTTTCCTGGTTCAATAATAATTTTTTGATGAAGATTAAGATTAATAATATTTCCATGTCTGCTGCCCTCAATTTTTATAACTTTATTTTTATCGTTTAAATATACCCATAAATGTTCAAGTTCATACAAATGAGAAATATCAGCTTCGTACCATAAGCTATATTCGATAATAGCTTGAGCATCTTGGTCTGTATTAAGTAATTCTTGGAGAAAAATAAGAGTTCTTGAAAAAGTTGGAGATTGATAATGATCAGCAATCTGCTTCATTCTATAAATTTTATATCCGATTTTAATTGGTAAAAAAG
>Ga0265594_1001005_pt1 | contig 22555 bp, 28 predicted proteins | sample saktaG_11_FD_190147 | JGI IMG/M metagenome (GOLD analysis project Ga0265594, IMG submission 190147) | Saline water microbial communities from Sakinaw Lake, British Columbia, Canada - sak_2011_5_24_80m | ecosystem: Environmental > Aquatic > Non-marine Saline and Alkaline > Saline ... | reverse complement strand
TTTCCGCTAGCATTTGCATGGTATTAACTGAGTTAGTTTTTACTAACTCCAGCCAACCACCAACCGATTCATTTTGCAACATGTTTTAAGTGCCTCATACTGTAAAGTATACCAGTGGCCAGTGCACTTTTTGTTTTTTTGTTTGATTAATAGTATAATTATTAAATATGTGGGGAAAACAAAAAGTCATTAGTGCCGTCCCGTTGAGCGGGGCAAATAGCACGCTCAGCGTGCCGGTGGAGGTTTCGGCTCGGCATTGTCATTTATCTCAAAAAGATTTGGAGGCGCTTTTCGGTGCGGGACACAAGCTTACAAAAATAAAGCAATTAAGCCAGCCCTCTGATTTTGCGTGCGAAGAAACTGTTGCCATTGAATTCGGTTCTAAAAAATTTGAAAAAGTTAGAGTTGTGGGACCTGTAAGAGAACAGACACAAGTTGAAATAAGCGCAACGGATGGCGCGGGTTCTGGAATTGAAATTCCATTGAGGTCGTCAGGAGATTTAAAGGGTTCTGCGAGAGTAATTTTGCAAGGACCTGCCGGAAGAGTCGAGCTGAACGAAGGTTTAATAATTGCAAAAAGGCACCTTCATTGTGCGACAGACGAAGCAAAAAAATTGAAATTAAAAACCGGAGACATTGTTTCTGTAAAAGTTGAAGGCGAAAGGGCGGTTGTTTTTGAAAACGTGGCAATAAGAGTAAGAGACGATTATAAACTTTGCGTACATATAGATACCGACGAAGGAAACGCAGCCGGCATTAATAAAATAGGCGAAGGGAAAATTATATGATACTCGTCCTGAACTGCGGGTCACAATCTATAAAGTGGAAATTGTTTGATGAAAAATTAAAGCTTGTTAAAAGCAATAAGGTTGAGATTTTAGATACGAAAGTTTATCAGGATATTTTAGAAAATGAGTTGAGAAAAATAAGCGGGAGGTATATTTCGCTGATAGGACATAGGGTTGTGCACAGCGGAGGAATTTTTAAGGGGCCCCTAAAAATAACAGAGGGAAATTTAGCAGACCTGGAAAGAACAAATCATTTAGCTCCGCTTCATAACCCGTACAATATTATGGGAATTAAGGCCTGCCGGGAAATATTTTCCCCTTCGGCGGGCTCAGGGCAAGCAGAAATCTCACAATATGCGGTTTTTGATACGGAGTTTTTTAAGGATTTGCCGGAAAAGGCGTTTACTTATGCTCTGCCGGGAAATATTGTAAAAGAATTTGGATTTAGGAAATACGGTTTTCATGGAATTTCGCACGAATATGTTGCCAGAAAGGCCGCAGAAGCACTTAAAAAGCCCTACAACAAGCTAAAAATTATAACCTGTCATTTAGGAGGTGGCGCCAGTATGACAGCCATAAAGAACGGTAAGGTGATAGACACCTCAATGGGATTTACGCCGATGGAAGGATTGGTGATGATGACAAGGGCTGGAGATATGGATTCTGGAATTGTTTTGGAAATTGCCAAAAAACTTGGCGTAGATAGGGCAAATGATATTTTGAATAAAGAATCCGGCATTAAAGGAATTTGCGGAGAGGGCGATATGTTGAAGGTCTTGCAAATAATTAATAATAAAAAGACCGGAAACCATGATCGGAGTCGAAGGGTAAAATTGGCTTTAGACGTTTTTGTTTATTCAATACAAAAATATATAGGGAGTTATTATGCAATTTTAGGCGGTTGTGATGTTTTGGTTTTTACCGGTTCAATCGGCTCGGGTTCTGCTAAGATAAGAAACATGATCTGCAACGGTTTGGATATTCTTAGAAAGACAAAAAATTTGGCAATTGAAACCGATGAGGAGTTGGCAATCGCGCAAAAAATATTAAACATATAGTTTGGCGTAAGCATTCGTGTAAGTATTCATGTAAGTACATAAAATTATGACAGAGCAAAAAAGAATAAATAAAAGCATAAGAAAGCTTACAAGAGTGTCTAAAAGCAGTTTTGCGATTACAATTCCTATTGAGTATATAAATAAACTCGATTGGAAAGAGCATCAAAAATTAATAGCCACCTTAAGAGGTAATAAAATTACAATTGAGGACTGGCCTATGAAAAATAAATAAAATGGAAAAAACAAAGCAAAATATTTTGTGGTTCAACGAAATTAATATGGAGGATGTGCCTTTGGTTGGCGGAAAAAATGGGTCTTTGGGAGAAATGACAAAAGCCGTTGTTCCACAGGGAGTAAATGTGCCTTTCGGTTTTGCTTTGACTGCCAATTTTTATTGGGAATTTATAAGGGCAAATGGACTGGATAAAATTTTAGCAGAGGCCTTTAATGGTTTGGATGCCAAAAATATAAAAAGCCTTCAGGAAGTTGGTCAAAAAGTTAGAAACGCAATTTCTATATCTACTTTTCCGGATAATTTACAGAAAGAATTAAATTTGGCTTATTCTGAACTATCCAAAAAATACAATTCAGAAAATACGGATGTGGCCGTAAGAACTTCGGGTGTGGCAGAAGACATGCCAAACGCTTCTTTTGCCGGCCAGTTTGAAACGTATTTGAACATTGCCGGACAGGAGAATCTTCTTGAAGCGGTAAAAAAATGTTTTATTTCTTTTTTTACGGACAGGGCAATTTTTTACAGGGATGAAATGAAATTAGACCAGTTAAAAACTGGACTGTCCGTAGGTGTTCAAAAAATGGTCAGGTCTGATTTAGGAGCTTCTGGAGTTATGTTTTCTTGCGATACAGAATCGGGATTTGGAGATGTTGTTTTAATAAACGCGAGCTACGGGTTAGGAGAAAATGTTGTGCAAGGGATGGTTGAGCCCGACCAATATTATGTTTTTGAAACAACCCTTCGGCACGGCTCAGGGCAGGCCTCAAAATTCCGACCGATTATAGAAAAGAAAATTGGGGCCAAATTGATTAAAATGGTTTATACAGATAATCCTAAAATACCAACAAAAAATATTGCAACAAATAAAAAAGAAAGGGAAAAATTTGTTTTAAACAATGAAGAAATACTGTCATTGGCAAAATGGTCAATGATTATTGAGGAACACTACCAAAAATCAATGGATATGGAATGGGCGAAAGATGGCCGAGATGGAAAATTATATATTGTTCAGGCGCGTCCCGAAACTGTCCAAAGCAAAAAGAATTTAAAGGTTTTAGAAGACTACGTGATTGATAAAACTAAGGTTAAAAAAGTTTTGGTGAATGGAATGAGCGTAGGAAGTAAAATCGGTTCCGGCAAAGTAAACAAAATATTAAGCGTAAAAGATATAGAAAAATTTAAAAAAGGAGAAGTTTTAGTTACAAAAGCCACAGACCCAGATTGGGTGCCGGCAATGAAATTGGCGGCTGCTATCGTTACAGACTCCGGAGGTCGTACCTGTCATGCAGCAATTGTTGGCAGAGAACTTGGCGTGCCTGTAATTGTGGGGTCTGGAAATGGAACAAAAGTTATAAAATCCGGTCAGGAAATAACAATTGATTGTTCGCAAGGAGAAGAAGGAAAGGTTTACGAAGGAATAATTCCGTTTGAAATTAAGAAAACAGATATTTCAAATATAGAAAAAACGAAAACAAAAATTTTGATGAACGTTGGCGAGCCGTCAAATGCTTTTAATTTGAGCTTCATCCCAAACGACGGAGTTGGTTTGGCCAGAGAAGAATTTATAATTATAAACTCCATAAAAGTCCATCCGAACGCTTTAATAAATTATAAGACGTTAAAGCCCGCTTTAAAGAAAAAAATTGATGCTCTAACTTTGGGTTATGAAGACAAGGTTCAGTTTTATATTGATAAATTGGCCGAAGGAATAGGAATTATCGGCGCTGCTTTTTATCCAAAACCTGTAATTGTAAGATTTTCTGATTTTAAAACAAACGAATACCGCTCTTTATTGGGAGGAGAGGCTTATGAACCGGAAGAAGAAAATCCCATGATTGGTTTTAGGGGGGCATCCAGATATTACGATAAAAGATTTAAAGACGCGTTTGTTTTAGAGTGCAAGGCGATGAATAAAGTTCGCGGGGAATTTGGTTTGGACAATGTTATTCCAATGGTACCTTTTTGCAGAACATTAGACGAAGGAAAAAAAGTTGTTGAAATAATGGCGGAGAACGGGCTAAAAAGAGAACCCTTCGGCACGGCTCAGGGTGACAAAAATTTAAAGATTTTTGTCATGTGCGAAATCCCGGCAAATGTAATTTTGGCTGAAAAGTTTTTGGAAATTTTTGACGGCTTTTCAATTGGTTCAAACGACCTCACCCAATTAACACTTGGACTAGACAGGGACAACGCTAATTTATCTTCAATTGGAAATGAAAAGAACGAAGCAGTTAAGGAGCTTATTGAAGAAGCCATAAAAGTATGCCAAAATAACAATAAATATATCGGTATTTGCGGACAAGGCCCATCTGATTTTCCTGACTTCGCCCAGTTTTTGGTAGAGAAGGGAATTGAGTCAATTTCATTAAATCCCGATTCGGTTCTAAAAACCCGAATCGCCATCGCCGAAACCGAAAAAAAGATTAATAAAATATGAAGACCAATCATAAAATTATAGTTGGGGACTCGCGCAATATGGCAGAATTGCAGGATAATTCTGTCCATCTTGTTATTACTTCACCACCATATTGGCAGTTAAAAGATTATGGAACTTCAGACCAGATAGGTTTTAATGATAGCTACGAGGAGTATATTAATAATTTGAATTTAGTTTGGAGGGAATCTTTCAGGGTTTTGAATGATGGTTGCCGTCTTTGTATAAATATTGGAGACCAATTTGCTCGTTCTGTGTATTATGGTAGGTATAAAATTATTCCCATCCGGACAGAAATTATAAAATTTTGTGAAACTATAGGATTTGATTACATGGGAGCAATTATATGGCAAAAAGCAACAACGATGAATACTACTGGCGGAGCAACGATAATGGGTAGCTTCCCTTATCCCAGAAATGGAATTATCAAATTGGATTATGAATTTATTTTGATCTTTAAAAAACTTGGGGATTCGCCCGTAGTCTCAAGAGAAATAAAAGAAAAATCTAAAATGTCCAAGGAAGAATGGAATCAATATTTCAATGGTCATTGGAATTTCAATGGGGCGAAACAAATTGAACACTTGGCTATGTTTCCCGAGGAATTACCGAAACGACTTATAAAAATGTTTAGTTTCGTCGGCGATACTGTTCTCGATCCGTTCGTGGGAAGTGGGACGACAAGTCTTGCCGCGAAAAATTTAAACCGTAATTCTGTTGGTTTTGAAATAAATAAGGGCTTCTTGCCTATAATAAAGGAGAAAATCGGCGCAGGTAGGCAAGGTTCATTTGTGGATATTAATTTTGAAATTGTCGAACAAAAAAATAAAATAGTTGATTTTGGAAAGGAGATTTCTAATTTGCCTTATATTTTCAAGGATACTATAAAGGTTACACGAAAGGTTGACCCTAAAAAATTACAATTCGGTTCTAAAATTGATTCGGTTGATAATGAGAAAATTGATTTATATTCCGTAAAACAAATTATAAGTCCCGAGAAGATTTTATTGAATAATGATTTGATGATTAGGTTAATTGGCGTTAAGGCGAAAAAAGAAACGCTTGATGGAGCAACTGAATTTTTGCAAAACAAATTAAAAAATCAAAGAGTGTTTATCAGGTTTGATAATCTAAAATATGACAATGAAAATAATTTATTTTGTTACTTATATTTGCAGAATAAAACTTTTATTAACGCCCATTTGATAAAGACTGGGTTAGTAGACGTAGAAGATAAAGTTGATTATAAATACAAAATTAAGTTTTTAAATTTAATACCCCAATAATATGGCAAAAGAATGGATTTTAAATAGTGCGATGAATCGGTTTCAACTAAATTTTAAACGGAATGTTGGACCGACATCTGAATCTATAAGAAAATGCTCTCCAAAAACCGTTGATGAATGGCGCGTGTATTACTTTTCAAAAGTTAAACCCAAAAAACACATTATTGAATTAGGGAAAAAACTTTATGTAAAAATTACTGAAGTTATCCAAGCAGAAGTCGCGGAAATCACAGAGCAAGATTGCATCGATTACATGATACAGCTTGTAATTGATAGAACTTTCGATGGCTATACAACAGAGATACAGACAATTTACGGACAACTCGAGAAAGAAATCGGCACTAAAATTGAACCATCTTCTGATGAGTGGGACAGGCTTTTTAATGTAGATTTTTTTATAAAAATAGACGAAAAGTATATTGGCCTGCAGATTAAGCCCGTTAACGGTGGCATTCAGCTTGCAGAGATATTCAAAGAACATTCATTGCAGTTAAAAACACACGAAAAGTTCACAGCAAAATTCGGAGGAAAAGTTTTTTATATTTTTTCTATGAAGCAAGATGGCCAAAAGATAATCGCTAATCCAGAAGTCGTTGGACAAATAAAAGAAGAAATAAAAAGATTAAAAAAATAAAAATAAAAAATGAGTTACGATATTATAACTTTTGGTTCTGCGGCGCAGGACATTCACGTAAAATCCAAAGCATTTAGAATCATGAAAAATGAGGAAGATTTTGCAACAGGCGAGGGGATTTGTCTTGCTTTGGGCTCTAAAATTGATGTGGAGGATATTATTTATACAACCGGTGGAGGAGGAACAAATACCGCTGCCACTTTTGCAAAACAGGGGTTTAGGACGGCTTTTTGTGGAGCGATAGGGGTTGATTTATCCGGATTGGAAATAGTTAGAGAATTAAAGCACCTAAGAATAAACACAAGGTTTGTTGTGAAAAAGAAAGAAAAACACACTAATAGCTCAATAATAATCTCCAGTATCGGAGAAGACCCTTCGGCGGGCTCAGGGCAAGACAGGACTATTTTGGTTTATAGGGGGGCCTCTGACTTATTAGGCAAAGAGGATATTCAATGGAAAAAAATAAAAAAAGCAAAATGGTTTTATCTTGCTCCGCTCGCAGGCGTATTATGCGACGTTTTCGAAGATATTGTTAATTTTGCTTATGAAAATAAGATAAAAATCGCGGTAAATCCGTCTAAACAGCAATTGTCGATGCCGGTAGAAAAACTAAGAAATATTTTACAAAAAGTTGATGTTTTATTTTTGAACCAAGAAGAAGCGTCATTTTTGACGAAAATTTCGTTTGAAGATGAGCACGAAATTTTCAAAAAAATTGATGAGATGTGTCCGGGAATAGCAGTTATGACAAAAGGAGGAGAGGGGACGGTAGTTTCTGACGGAAAATATCTTTATTCGGCTGTGCCTCACGCTGATAGAAAAATTGTGGATACGACTGGAGCAGGAGATTCATTTGCGGCAGGTTTTCTGTCAGAATATATCAGAAATAATGGAGATATTGTGAAAGCAATACAATTGGGCATCGCTAATTCTGAAGCTAATCTGACTAAAGTCGGCGCTAAAACTGGTCTTTTGGATAAAAATCCTGAATTTCAGAGAGTAAAAGTTTCAAAAGAGGAATGCGGAGAGAATAATTTATGCTTATCTAAGTAGCGCTCGGCAACAAATTTTTCTTCGGCTAAATATTACATATTGGCCTACAAAAAATTTATTGCCTCGCTACTAATTTTATGAAAAATTTAAAATATTATCTAGAAAAAGCGCAAAAAGATGGATTTGCCATCGGACAGTTTAATTTTTCTGATTTTACCCAGATGAAAGCGATTGTGGAAAAATGCGCGGAATTAAAATCGCCGGTAATTTTGGGAACCTCAGAAGGTGAAAGCAAATTTTTCGGCTTAGATGAAGCTGTTGCATTGCGTGATGTTTTGAGAAAAAAAGGACCCAAAGGGTACCCCCTCCCGATTTTTTTGAATTTGGATCACGGTAAAACATTAGAATATTTAAAGGAAGCCATCAACGCCGGTTATGATATGGTGCATTTTGATGGCTCAAAAATGCCCTTAGAGGAAAATATAGAAATTGCAAAAGAGGTTGTAAAATATGCGAAAAAGAAAGGAGTAGTTGTAGAGGGAGAAGTAGGCAAAATAGGTACGGATTCTTCCAGATTATATTCAGAAAAATTTGAAATAAAAGAAGAAGATTTAACTAAGCCCAACGAAGCTGAAAAATTTGTAAAAGAGGCAAAAGTGGATTTATTAGCGGTGAGCATCGGAACGTTTCATGGAATTGATGTTTCTGGGGTGTGTCCTAATTTAAGATTGGATGTATTAGAAAAAATAAAAGAAAAAATAGGCGGAACATTTTTAGTTCTGCACGGCGGATCGGGAACTCCGGAGGAGGACGTAAAAGAAGCCATAAAACTTGGAATTATTAAAATAAACATCAACACGGAATTAAGGCTGGCTTTTTCCGGAAATTTGAGAAGGTTTTTGGATAATAATAAAGAAGAAGTGGTCCCGTATAAGTTTTTGGCGGATGCGAAGAATTCTGTTGAAAAAGTCGTGGAGTTGAAAATAAACCTTTTTGGAAGCGCGAACAAAGCCTGACTATTTACAAAATCATAAAAATATAATAGTATATAAACATTACGAAACTATGCCAAAAATAAAACACGAAGTAGAAAAATGCATTGGGTGCGGTTCGTGCGCAGCTTTGTGCCCAAAATATTTTGAAATGGCCGATAATGGTAAGGCGCACGTTATAGGCTCGGTAGAAGCTGAAATAGAAGAGTTAGAGGTTGAAAAAATAGAATGCGCTGAATCGGCCGCCGAAGCGTGCCCCGTTCAATGTATACATGTCGAAAAATAATATGTTTCAATTATCAGCAAAAATTAGAACGGAAACCGGGAAAAAGACGAATGTGTTAAAAGAAAACGGCAGAATTCCTGCTGTTGTTTACGGCCACAAAATAAAAAATGTCTCACTGGATGTTGATTACAAAGAATTCCAAAAAGTTTTGCACGAGGCCGGAGAAAGCTCGCTTATAGAATTGGGCGTAGAAGGGGAAAAAGAAAAAAGGCTTGTTTTGGTGCATGACCTACAAAGAAATCCTGTAAGCGATGAATTTATACATATTGATTTTTTTGAAACATCCGCCAAAGAAGAAGTTGAGGTGGAAATTCCATTGGTTTTTGAAGGAACATCTTTGGCCGTGAAAGACTTGGGCGGAACTTTGGTAAAAAATATTTCAGAGTTGAAAATAAAAGCTTTGCCACAAAATATTCCTCATGAGATTAAAGTTTCTATTGATGGATTAAATACTTTTGCAGACCACGTTTTAGTTAAAGATTTGATTTTACCAAAAGATATCAAAGTTTTTGCAAAACCGGAAGAAATAGTTATTTCAGTGGCTGAGCCGGAAAAAGTTGAAGAAGAACTGGCAGAAGAAATTGAAGAGAAGGTTGAAGACGTAGAAAAGGTGGAGAAGAAGGAGAAGACAGAAGAGGTTGTTGAAGAGACAAAAGAGGAGAAAAAACAGCCATCCTCCTCCGCTAAAGCTTCGGAGGACAAAGGAAAAAAATAATATATTTTTTATGATTAAAAAAACTACGGGTCGCCCCCGTAGTTTTTTATTGTGGATAAATATTTGAAATTGCAGCGAGATAAGATATAATGATTATAGAAATGAAAAAATATTTTAAAGTGCTATTAATTTTATCTGCTGTCGTGCTTTGCGTCTTTTTTGCAAAAGCGATTTTTGCGCAGGCGGGCGATATGGGAATGCAATGCGCCGCGCTTTCCGCATCATCTTCCGGGTGTCCCGATTTAAGTGTCGCCGACTGCAAAGTTTTATTGCAACAGTGCGCAGATTATTATGACCAGCAATCAGCAAAACTGGCGCAAGATCTGACAAAAACTTCCGCAGAAAAAAACACTCTTCAAAACCAGATAAACTCTTTAAAGAGTAAAATAAACGGCCTTGAGGCGGACATAAACAAGGGGACTATTATGGTAAAGGATTTGAATATACAAATAACAGACACCCAAGGGTCTATCACTAAAACCTCTTTTGATATTGAGAATTCACAGAATCAAATAGCAACCATTTTGCGCACAGTTTACGAGGAAGATCAGAAGCCGTCATTTATTATTTTACTTGAAGGAAGCCTTTCAGACTTTTTTAGTAATCTGGCTTATTTAGACGGGCTTAACTCAAAGATCAGCGAACTTTTAGACAGCACAAAAAATTTGCAAACATATCTTCAGAACCAGCAAATAAAAATGAGCGACAATGTTGACCAGCTTCAAAAAACAATAGCATTGCAAACATTGCAGAAAAAACAGAACGAGCAAAATCAGCAACAACAAAATCAGTATTTAAAACTAACAGAAGCGCAATATCAACAACAAGTTGCCGCTAAAAATGTGGTGGAAGCACAAAAGGCTAAAATTCAGGCAATGCTTTTCCAAACGGTTGGCGTATCAAAAGTGCCAACATTTGGAGAAGCATTGGAGGTTGCTAAAATCGCCGCTGGTTCAGTTGGAATAAGGCCAGCGTTCTTACTGGCGATAATAAGCCAGGAGTCGGCAATTGGCAGAAATGTTGGCCAATGTATGCTAACAGATGCTACAACGGGAGCGGGCAAGAAAATTTCTACGGGAGTGGCAATAATAAGAGTTATGAAGCCGACAAGAGATGTCCAGCCGTTTATACAAATCACAACAGCTTTGGGAAAAGATCCTTATAATACTCCGGTTTCCTGCTGGATTCCAGCATACGTGGGCGGGGTTCCAACCGGTTGGGGAGGAGCAATGGGTCCGGCGCAGTTTATTGCTTCGACATGGAATCTATTCGCGGATAGGTTAAGGGCACTCCTTGGCCAAACTGCAGATCCGTGGGCTATCAGAGATTCTTTCACGGCCTCAGCGATGTATCTTTCTGATTTAGGAGCCTCAAAACAAACAACCGCGGCGGAAAGCAGTGCCGCCTCAAGATATTATGGAGGATCCTCCTCTTATGCGAGAAGTGTTTTATCTAGAGCAAGTTGTATACAAACATTTATTGATGCGGGCACAATGTCTAGCAGTTGCCAGAACCTAATCTTTTAAGGTTTAATAAAAAAAACCGCCCAAGCCTTGTGCTTGAGCGGTTTTTTTATTGCTGTTCTTGATTTTCAGATTTTTTAAATGCTTTTACGATTGGTGACAAGTCGCCATCGACTATTGTTTCTAAATTGTGCCAGGATTTTTCTATGCGGTGGTCTGTGATTCGGTTTTGAGGATAATTATATGTTCTTATTTTTTCAGATCTCTTTGCCCAGCCAATCTGGTCTCTTCTTTCGCTGGATAAGGCAGACAAATTTGACTCTTCTTGGCGCTGTAAAAGTCTGGCCGCTAAAATTCCCATTGCGGCTTCTTTATTTTGTTGCTGGTTTCTTTCGGATTGGCAGGTTACAACAACGCCTGTGGGCAAGTGTGTAATTCTTATTGCGGATTCTGTTTTGTTTACATATTGTCCGCCCGGTCCGCCTGCTTTGTATGTGTCAACTCTCAGATCAGCCGGAGAAATATTTATTTCGGTTTTTTTAGGTTTTAACAAAACAGCAACGGTGGCAGTTGAGGTGTGCACCCTGCCTTGTTTTTCTGTTTTTGGAATTCTTTGCACCCTATGTACTCCGCCCTCGTTTTGCAATTCGTCGTAGGCGCCATCGCCCGACAATTCAAAAACTATTTCCTTGTATCCGCCTATTGTTGAATTATTAGAGCCTAAGACCCTTTCTTTCCAGCCCCTTTTTTGGCCGTACTTTGTGTACATTCTATATAAATCTGCAGCAAAAAGCCCGGCTTCGTCTCCGCCCTGCCCTGCGCGTATTTCGACAATCGCAGATTGTCGCCCTGAGCCTGCCGAAGGGTTTTCATTATAATCCTCCGGCTTATAATTTTTCCAGTCCTCGGCTGTAAATTTTGAGAAATCTTGTTCCATTCAGGAATAATATCATAAACTATTGATTTTGGAAAGAAAATATGTTAATATTCCAAATATACAAAAATCATATTTAAACAAAACTATGAAAGAAGGAATACATCCAAAATATTACCCAAAGGCGAGCGTTCACTGCGCGTGTGGGAATACTTTTACTATTGGATCAGTAAAAGAGTTTATAGAGACCGAAGTCTGCGCTAAGTGCCATCCTTTTTATACCAAACAGGAAAAGGTTATGGACACAATGGGAAGAGTGCAGAAATTTAAAGAGCGCGCGGCAAAAAAAACATCGGCCGTGAAAAGAGTAAAAAATCCTAGAGCTAAAGCAGAAAAGAAGTAAAGTTCCGTTCATCGGGATTTGTGCAATTTTTGTGTTCGCTATGCGCCCACATGAAATTGTATAAGAACTTCTCAAAATAAATGGCAAAAGAAGATTTTAAGTTGAGCGCAGAAGAGATGGAATCAGCGGGTGTTAATTTTGGGCACAAAGTTTCAAAGTTGCATCCTAAAATGAAACAATATGTTTCCGGCATTAAAAACAATGTGCAGATTTTCGATTTAGAAAAAACAGCCGTTGAGTTTGCGAAGGCTTTGTCGTTTATTTCTAAAATTGTTTCTGAGGGAAAATCTATAATTTTTGTAGGGACAAAAATTCAATTAAGGGCATTAGTCCAGACAGCAGCAGAGGAGTGCGGAGTGCCATATGTTACAGAAAGATGGCTTGGCGGAACATTCACCAACTTTGAGACCATACAAAAAAGGGTTAATTACTTTAAAGATTTAGAAAGAAAAAGAGGGGATAGAGAGCTGGAAAAATATACAAAAAAAGAGCGTTTGGATTTTGACAGAGAAATTGCCATTTTAAAAACAAAGTTTGAGGGCGTAAGAGATATGTCTAAATTGCCGGATGCTGTAATTATTTTTGGGCTGGACAAAGACCTTACTTGCGCCAAAGAAGCAAAAAGAAAAGGAATTAAAATTATTTCAATCGTTGATACAAACGTAAATCCGGACATAGTTGATTATCCTATTCCGGCAAACGATGATGCAATCTCTTCAGTAAGATATATACTCGAAAAAGTTAAAGATGCTATAATAAGTTCGAAGCAAATCGGAAAAGATTCTAAGTAATAAACCTTAACTGCTTGCACCCTTCATATAGAAAGTATATAGAAGGCTGTAATAGATAAAGTGAAGGAGGTTGTGTTGAGCTCAAAGCAAACGATTACAAAATAAAATTTTTCAATTTCAATGATATCGATAGACCAAATAAAACAGTTGCGAGAAGAAATGGGATCTGCCCCCACACAAATCAAAAAAGCTTTAGAGGAGTCAAAAGGGAACATGGAAAAAGCCAGGGAGCTGTTGAGAGTTTGGGGTAAAAATGTTTCTGTTAAAAAAGGAGACAGAGAAGTAAAATCGGGGCTAATTGAAACTTATTTGCACCCTAACGCAAAAACCGGCGTGTTATTAGACATCAGGTGTGAAACCGATTTTGTTGCAAAAGGTCCGGATTTTAAGAGTTTGGCACACGAAATTTGTTTGCAGATTGCGGCGATGAAACCTTTGTTTATTTCGGAAGAAGATATTCCTGAAGAAGTTTTGGATGGAGAAACGAAGATTTACAAAGAGCAGATTAAAGATTCCGGCAAGCCCGAGAATATTGTAAAACAAATATTGGAAGGAAAGCTGAAAAAATACAAAGATGAAATTTCTTTGCTTTCTCAGACTTGGATTAAAGACGATTCAAAAACAATAAAAAATCTTATCGAAGATGCGGTCGCCAAAGTAGGGGAGAAGATTGAAATAAAAAGATTCGCAAGATTCGAGATTTAAATTTTGCGTAGTGTCATTCCCGCGAAAGCTGGAATCCAGTGACGATACTCTGGATTCCCAGTCAGGCTGGGAATGACAATAAAAAATTGATGATAGAATTTATAGTATCTATTATTTTTATTGTCAGCTTGGGAGGAATTTTGCTCATTTTGATTAGAAAAATCCCGGCCGTAAACGCATTGCCTCAAAATGGTAGCGCAGGCATCAGAGAACATCATATCGTTTTAAGTATAGAAGAAAAGATAAAAGGGTTTTTTATTTTTTTTGAAAAACAGATATTTTTGCAAAAATTTCTTTCGTGGGTGAAGGTTATGATAATGAGGATTGAAACAAGGATTGATCATAGTTTGCACAAAATAAGGCACAAGGCTCAACAGAAAAATAAAGATAAAAAATAATCTCGCCGGTATAGCTCAATGGCAGAGCAGTTGCTTTGTAAGCATCAGATGGAGGTCCGATTCCCTCTACCGGCTCATTATGCCTGCCTACCGCAGGCAGGCATAGGCACAAATTGAATAATTTTAATTATTTTGTTAGTATTAAATATATAATAATAAATAAAAAATATGAGCAAAATTAAATTTAAAAATATTGTTTGGAAAGAGGGGAAATATTATGTAGCTCAATGTTTGAATGTAGATGTTTCTAGTTTTGGCAAAACAAAAAAAGAAGCATTGGAAAATCTGAAAGAAGCATTGGGGTTGTATCTTGAAGATATAAAATCTCCAAAAGTTTCTAAAATTGAAAAACCAGAGCTGGTTGATTCTTCTTTTTGTTATGCCTAAATTATATTCGTCATCTCATATAATAAAAATAATTCAAAATAAGGGTTTTGTTTATATTTCTCAAAGAGGCAGTCACGCAAAATTTCGTAAAATAGGGAAGCCAACGCTTACCGTTATTGTTCCTGCAAACAGAAAAGAAATTCCGTTTGGCACTTTTAGGTCTATTTTGAGACAATCAGGATTGGTAGAAAAAGATTTTAATTAAATCTCAAGTAGAAACAGCCCGTTTAGTGTAAATTAATTTTTATGAATAAAAAATATACTTTTATAATTGGAGGCACTGTTTTATTTATTGTTCTAATTATTTTTTTATATTTCGAATCGTTTGTGAATGCGCCGGGTACATGTTATTATTCGCATCATAATGTTTCAATAGTCGACGATAGTGATACTTGCGTTTCTGCTGATGGTAGTATTTCAGTAAAAATAAAAGGGGGAAACAATCTGTTCGGTGGAATAATTTTAGTTCTACGAGGAAAGGAAGGGGGAATTCAGATGGGCATGAATATGCCGAGCGCAATGCTTCCATTGTATGGTCAAACAAAAGTTTTCCCGCAGTTTATACATTGTGGGCCAACAAGCTGTAAAAATAATGCAACACTTAGAATTCAGACGTATGTTCAAGGTTTTTTCACTAATAATGATTGTGGTATTTTATCGCAAGTGGTTAATTTAAAACCATGTAAATAGTTTAATGGGCTATTGACAAGGATTAATTTCTGAGTAAGATGGATATTACAGGGAGAAATATAAGTTAATTTAAAAACAAAAATAAATTAATTTAAACAATTTAAAGTTCTGTAAATTTTTATACAGAACGTAAGAATATCCACGAAGGTTCCTAAAAAATGGAAATCTTCGTGGGTATTTTTTTCCGATTTGATTGCAGAGAAGGAACATTGAAAAATAAACTCAGTCAAATAATTTCTGGTCCAAGCCAGAGATTGAGATCCTTTGGATTTTATTTGGCTAGAGAAAATATGGAGTTAGATTTTAAAACCATTTTAAAATCTGACAGTAAGTAAACAACCAGAGTTTTGGCGAAAGCCAAGTACTAAAATTTTTTCAAAATTTAGTGCTCGGCTAATTCTCGCTGAAGCTCGAATTAGTTTTTTAAAGTTGTTTCGAATTAGATTTGTGTTTTTCGCAAGAAAAATATGAGTCACACATTAGTAGTTTATTCAAATACTTTGGATTTATTCAAAGTATGAGTAGTAAATCAAACTGTTTTATTTGAGAGTTTGATCCTAGCTCAGGGTGAACGCTGGTAACGTGGATACCGGCATGCAAGTCACGGGGGCCGCAAGGCAACCGGCGAACGGCTTAGTAACACGTGGGTACATACCTTAAACTGGAGCATAGCTCGTTGAAAGACGGGGTAATTCTCCATAGTCTCCTCTTTCGCTTTTTGTTTCACAAAAGCTACAGAAGGACAAGGCCGCAAGGTTAACATACTTTGCAAGCAAGGCTTGTCCGTCCGAAGCTCAAGTGGAACGCAGAGCGAAGGAGGAGTAAAGCAGCAATGCGGTTTAAGAATGGCCTACGGCCTATCAGATAGTTGGCGAGGTAAAGGCTCACCAAGTCTATGACGGGTAGGGGGCGTGAGAGCGCGATCCCCAAGAATGGCACTGCGATACGGGCCATACTCCTACGGGAGGCTGCAGTCGAGAATCTTCCGCAATGGGCGAAAGCCTGACGGAGCGACGTTACGTGAATGAAGACGCTCTTCGGAGTGTAAAGTTCTTTTCTCTGGGAGGAAGACCGCAAGGTCAGACAGTACCAGAGGAATAAGGGGATCCTAATTCTGTGCCAGCAGGAGCGGTAAGACAGAATCCCCAAGCGTTACCCGGATTTATTGGGCGTAAAGGGTTCGTAGGTGGTACAGTAAGTTGAAAGTTAAAACTCATCGGCTTAACCTTTGAGGTGCTTTCAAAACTGCTGAACTTGAGGGCGTTAGGGGTTAGCGGAACCGACGGAGTAGGGGTGAAATCCGTTGATATCGTCGGGAACACCAAAAGCGAAGGCAGCTAACTAGGACGACCCTGACACTGAGGAACGAAAGCGTGGGTAGCAAAAAGGATTAGATACCCTTGTAGTCCACGCTGTAAACGATGGATACTGGCTATGTGAAGTGTCGACCCTTCACGTGGCGAAGCTAACGCGTTAAGTATCCCGCCTGGGAAGTACGGCCGCAAGGCTAAAACTCAAAGGAATAGACGGGGACTCACACAAGCGGTGGACCATGTGGCTTAATTCGACAACAAACGAAGAACCTTACCAGGTCTGGAAATCTGCATGAAAGCTTTATGAAAGTAGAGCCCTTCACAAGACATGCAGACAGGTGCTGCATGGTTGTCGTCAGTTCGTGTCTTGAGACGTACCGTTAATTCGGGTAACGAACGCAACCCTTGCCCTGTGTTTTAAATGTCACAGGGGACTGCCCGAGATAATTGGGAGGAAGGCGAGGATGACGCCAAATCAGCATGGCCCTTTGATGACCTGGGCCGCACACGTGGTACAATGGCCGGTACAATGCGCTTCGATGCCGCAAGGCGGAGATTAATCGCATCAAAACCGGTCTCAGTTCGGATTGAAGTCTGAAACTCGACTTCATGAAGCTGGAATCGCTAGTAATCGCCAATCAGCTACGTGGCGATGAATACGTTCCTGAGTCTTGTACTCACCGCCAGTAAAAAGCGCGTCTGGCAGTTTAGTTAACTAGTTGGTGCAAATCCAACCTAATCAAAAATTAGTAGCCAAAAAAAATTAGCAGCTCAACTCCCGTAAGGGAATGAGCGGAGGGCTTGAGGCAAATGATAGTCCCAAATGTTTCGTGTTTTACTAGATGACCTTCACCGGGCGGTTGAAGGGAAGTCAGAAAAAATGGTAAAATACGATAAGAAAATGGGAATGTTAGAAACAGTCAACTAAATGACCCAGAGAGATCCTAGAAAGATAAAGGTTATTGCTTTCTAGGAAGTCAGCTATTATCATAGTACCCGCTCGCTTTTTAAGCGAGGTAGGGGAAGGATCTAACCTAAATTTATGTTATCAGCAGATTATGTCGTCGGTTTAACCGACGGCGAAGGAAGTTTTACTATTTATCCGCGTCCGCCAGGAGGCAGTAGGGGTGGCAAAAGTTTCAAGATGGAATGCCACTATTATCTGAAACTCCAGGAAGATGATTTAGCTGTGTTAAAACAGCTTAAAGAATTTTTCGGATGTGGGACAATATATTTTCAAAGAGATAAAAGAGAAAATCATACGGATTGTTATCGGTATGAAATAAATCACTTTGAAAAAATTGCAGAAGTGGTAATTCCTTTCTTCACAAAGCATAAACTGCAAACGAAAAGCAAGAAAAAAGATTTTGATTTATTTTGTATAATCTTTAGAATGGTTCAAAAACAAGAACATTTTACAGAAAAAGGTTTTGCAAAAATTATGAAATTGAAATCAAAGATGCATAAAAATAGGGCTCGCCGGATGCGGGAAATCCGCTCGTCCGGTGGGAACGGAGAACTAACCTTAAGTACTCTAATCCGTCAAGCCAAGCAAGCTGGGGATAGCCGAAATTCTTCGCAAGAAGGCCTAAGCTAGATTCAGTAAGAGGGGCTAAGTCGTAACAAGGCACGGGTAGCGGAAGCTGCTCGTGGATCATTTTTTTAAAAATATTTTTCGCAAGAAAAGTATTTAAGTAGTCGACTTGGGAAGTTTATCAGCACGGTTCAACTGGCTCAGTTCGATGAGCATGTTGAATCGCTCTGAATTCTAACCGAAGCGTTTTGAGGAGAGTCGCTAGAAATTCTCCTTATTCGAAACAACTTTAAGAAACTAAGGTGGAACACTTACCCTGAGCTTGCCGAAGGGTAAATAGTAAATTGGAAATGGAAAGAACGGTTAATAGCCGTTTTTTGTTTAGAAGCTTGAAAAAAAGAAAAAAATATAGTATATTAAGGCATACACTTCGATAAACTCAGTGTGATTTTATCGCTTTGCTCAAAAATCATGGTTCAATATTTTACTAAAGATGGTTTGCAGAAACTTAAAGACGAACTGCATTATTTAAAAACAGACAAAAATAAAGAAATTGTAAAACTTATTGCCGAAGCTGCAGCTTTTGGAGACTTAAAGGAAAATTCGGCGTATCACGACGCCAGAGACAAGATGTCTTTTTTGAGAATGAGAATTGCGGAGTTAGAGGGAGCCATAAACGAAGCCATTGTTAAGGAAAAGGATGGAACAAATAATATTCAAATTGGTTCTGAAATCATTATATTATTTGGCGGAGAAAAAGAAAATTACCATATTGTTGCGCCAACCGAAGCGGATGTGCTTAAAAATAAAATATCATACCAGTCGCCGTTAGGACAAAAGTTGATAGGACAAAAAGTTGGAAACGAGTTTGATTTTGTGGGAGGAAGTCGATTGGTAAGAGTGAAAATCCTTGAGGTAAAATAGTTTTGCCCGGTGATGAACACCGGGCTTCGCTCAGCGATAAGCACTGGGCTACGGGCCTGTGGTATAGTGGCAACACATCTCGTTTGCAACGAGAAGCTGGGAGTTCGATTCTCCCCGGGTCCACATTCGTAGATTTCGCAAGATTTATAATAAAATCTAATTATATGATTGATATCCCTCAAAATATTTTAAATAAATTTATAGTCAGGCAGGATTATTTGGAGTGTATCAATAATGAGGTTGCAATAAATGTTTATTTAGATTTGAATAATATGTTTCATTGGCAAGATGTGTTGGGTTGGAAATTTCGCATAGAAGATTTAGTATCTCAACTTTTTAGTTTTCCGAGCATAAAAGAAATAAAAGTTTATTATGGTTTGAACGAGAGAGATAAAAATAATTCAGAAGCATTTCATAATAGGATTAGAAAAACTGGCGCTATTCTAAAAACGAAACCGATGAAATTCATTAGAAAAGAAATTGATGAGGCATTATTATTTAAGCGTAAGACGTTAACATTATTTGATAACCCAATTAAAGAAAAAATTCACGAATTAGTTGATAACCTTCAAAAAGCGGGAATTATTATTGAAGAACCAAAGTGCAATTTTGATGTTGAAATTGCCATGGATATGATAGACGATGCCGAAAAGATAACTGCGTTGATGCTTTTTTCTGGAGATTCTGATATGTTAGAGCCGTTAGAGCGTTTAAAAGTGAAAGGGAAAAAGATATTCGTTATAGGCGTGCGAAATATGGTTGCAGAAGAATTGCATAAAATTAAGGATAAATATATTGATTTTGGCAAATTTTACAGCGGTAAAAGAAGATATACTGAAGAGATAAAAAGCGAAAATCCCGCTTTTGGCGGGACCGCGTGATTAGTAGACTTTCATCTACATTTTAAGTATATCAAATAGAATGGATGCGTGTCAATAGTTCATTAATTAAGTTAAGAGATAATATAAAAAGATGTCGCCAATAATACAATTATTAAAATTGAAGCTGGTAAAAACCAGAATCCAACGCTTGATACTCTCAAAAAAGTAGCAAAAGCCCCTGAGGTAAGCGTTGATGATTTAATAGGATGAATTTATGAAAAAGATAATAGCTTTCATTCAAAACTATTTAGCAGATATAATTACACTCGTCGGAATCATTATGCTCTCTTATAATATTTTCAGACCGCCCACTAAATCTGGCGTAATTTTGCCGAATTTGACTACGACCGACTATCATACCGAGTGGAAAGTTTTAGGCATTGTATTGGTTGCGTTGGGAATTGATATAGCAATAAGAAAATACTTACAAAGTAAGAATAGATAAATCTATGAAAAAAGAAAACAAATTTATAATAGTAATTATTATATTATTGGCGATTATTATTTATTTTGCGTCCGCAATTATTCGTTTAGAGAATTATCATTACGCAGTTCAGGCGGGATTTTGTTTAGACAGTAGTTTGCAGGAAAGAGATCAATGCTTAAATAAAGTTGAAACAAGAATAAATCCTTTGTATAACTTATTTTACGGTCTAATAAAATAAATCTATGGAAAATCAAGAAAAGCCCACAATTACAATATCCCAACTGCAAAGAGAATTTGTAACTCTAGCGGGAAAAGTGACAATCGCCCTATTTCCTATTTTTGTGTACTCTATAGTTCAGTTAATTCGTTTTGGTAATCAAGCAGATTACTTATTACTTTTAATCGGCTGTATTTTATCCGCTGTGGCGATTATGGGTTATGTTATTAATGAATTAACTAATGGTGTAAAAGAGAAAAAGAGCTTTTTAGCCATGGTTTTGGCTTTTGGCGGATTAATACCATGGGTATTTGGAACTTATATTGTTTTCGTTAGCGGTTTTTGGTCGTTAAAAGATTTAGCTATCGGATTTTCCATTATCATAATTCTTAAATCACTAATTTTTATTTTCTTGGGTTATATTGTCGTATCTAATTTTTATAAAATTACAGAGATAGGAAAACATATAAGTGGCGGGGCGTTTAACATTGAGGATAAATAAATATGAGTGAAAAAAATCTATTGTAAGCATATGAGGCTACAGAGAAAATTGGTAAAGTTACTCCAAGATTATTATGAAGATAGTGGCTTGACTCCCACTCGTGAGGAGTTTTTAAATCGTGTCCTTTTGCGAAGAGGAATAATATTGAACTATGTTTTCGTCAAAAAGGATAAATTAGAGCGAAAATTTGATGACGCTCTCGGGGATAGTATAGAAGGGCCTTTAAAATATATCGGTTATGCTGATCCCGATAAAAGAACAAAACTCAAAGTTACTTTAGAGGGGAGAGATTTCATAGGTTTTGGTGGTCTATTTCAGGAATTTTTTAAAAGGCGTGATAAATTAGCAATGTTTTTATTTGGTAGTGGGGCGGGCATTGTAGGTACAATTGTAATATGGATCTTTACTGCCTTGTGAAAATTTATTCACTAAAATTTTCTATAAAAAACAGAGAATTCGATAAAATAAATTATGTGGATTATAATAAAAATTATTATCGAAATCATTTTAGGATTTATTTTACTACTGGTTAGCTATAGTTTTTGGAATTGCATTAAATCTCCGAAATTTTTAGCAAAAACTTTAGGTGATTATGACGAATTAAAAAAGTTTTTTTATCATCTTGGAAAAGAAAAAATTGAACAGGAAAGTGAAAAAATAAATCCCATTGATAATAAATTTGGATTTCCAGCAAATATCGCTTTATGGATCAAAGCAAGTATATCGGCGTTCGATAAAACGCGTAATGTGTTGTTAATTGTAGTAATAGGAATTTTTATCGGGAGTTATTTTTTGGGATATATTTTTCTTTTAATCAATGCCGCCTTATTTTTCATGATGGCTTTTCCAAGTATTTCTGCCAGTGCTAAAAATAATGTAATTACTGATATCCATACGATAATGCTTAATATTTACAAGTGGAATAAAATTAATCGGGTGGAATGTGAACATTTTTGCAATACAGAACAGCCAAAAATTTTGAAAAATATTTATAAAGTAATAACCGAAGAATAAAAAAAATTGCGGCGGCGGAAAGCGAGGGCGGGCAAAAATTCCTTCCCCCCAACCCCCTTCCCCCGCACCAGAACAAGTTCGGTACGGGACTTCGCTTTTTGCCCGCCCGACTTGTCCCGCCGAAGTTTTAACGCAGGCGGCGCGTAATTTTTTAGAAATCGTCGGCGGGATTTTCCTGAAAATGAGTTCTAACTTTATCTAAAATTGACCACCAATAAAAAAACAACTCAACAAGTGAGTTATTTTTTTATTTATAAATCAGAGAATCGAACTCCAAAGGAGGGGTCGGGAGGATTGGATATCCTCCCGCGTAGGAAATTATTCAAAACAGAGGGTTTTGAAAGAGCGCGATTGTATCGCGCGACGAGTTCTATCGAAGCGGATTCTCCCCGGGTCCACTATTAAAAAAAGAAGAAACAATCCAGAGTTGGGTTGTTTTTTTGTTATTATTAATTCTCAACACAGGCTCATACAAAAGGCTTTATTTGTTCAAGCCACTGAACATAGTTTACAGTCTATTAATTGATTTTTTGCCTCTTCGACCTCTTCTTTTTTGTGATTTAGCTTGGCGTCAATAAACTTCATTAAAGTCTCGATTTGTTCTTTCTTTT
>Ga0265594_1001004_pt1 | contig 22567 bp, 22 predicted proteins | sample saktaG_11_FD_190147 | JGI IMG/M metagenome (GOLD analysis project Ga0265594, IMG submission 190147) | Saline water microbial communities from Sakinaw Lake, British Columbia, Canada - sak_2011_5_24_80m | ecosystem: Environmental > Aquatic > Non-marine Saline and Alkaline > Saline ... | reverse complement strand
CGGGTAAAGGCTTCTACAGCTACCCTGATCCCAGCTACATGGAGCCAGGGTGGCTCTACGGGGAGGGCTGACCTCTCCTGTAGAGTAAATGATCAACCATATACATGCCACAGATGATAATTGTGTGAGGCTACATGATTCATCGATTCAAGCCCAAGCTGTATTATCACACCTACGGCCCCAACGAGCCGGCGCACCACGTGAAGCCGGGTGACACCATCGTCGCCCCCACGGTGGACGCCGGAGGCAACGACTGTGAAGGCAACCCTATTCCCGACGAGATGAGGCAGAAGGCTAAGGGTACGTCCCTAAGCCGCTCAAACCCTCTGACGGGTCCCTTCTACGTCGACGGCGCTGAGCAAGGGGACACACTAATAGTAGACATTCAGAGGATCAAACTGAACAGGTCTTGGGCGTACTCGTCCATCCTCCCAGGGTTCGGCTCCCTGACCGAGGAGGCTCCTGGGAGAAGCCTGTTGCTGAACGACCCGCTTCCCAGCAAGAGGTACCAGTGGGAGCTGAACGCGAAGAAAGGCGTTGGCACGGTTGAGCTCCCGGGAAGCAAGGTGAAGATGGCCTCGATCCCGCTTCACCCTTTCATCGGATCCATAGGGGTCGCCCCCCGGTACGGCAGGGTGGAGATGTCCTTGGCCCCCGGAGAATACGGGGGTAACATGGACTGCGTCGAGACCTGTGAGGGGTCGACGCTGCAACTGCCGGTGTTCGTTGAGGGAGGGTACCTTGTTTTCGGGGATGTCCACGCGGCTCAGGGAGACGGTGAGCTCTGCGGGGTAGCGTTGGAGACCTCGGCGGAGATCACCGTGAAGGTGGACGTGGTTAAGGGCAAGTCCATCGAGTGGCCGAGGATACTCGACGACGAGTGGATCATGACGGCGGGCAGCGGCAGGCCCCTCATGGAGGCGTACAAGATCGCCCATGTAGAGATGGTGAGGTGGCTCAGCGACGAGTACGGCTTCGACAGGTGGGACGCGCTACAGCTGTTGTCGCAGATGGGTCGATGCAGAGTAGGTAACGTGGTGGACCCCAACTACACGGTGGTAGCCAAGTATCCTAAAAAATACCTGCCGAAATGAGAATTAGACAATTTTTATTAATAAAATTTGGTGGGGATCGCCTCTATGGCGTTCCCGCTGCTATAGGGCTCAGCTAGTAACTTGCCGGCCTGTGCTTCTTGAAGCATTCTTGGCAGTAAACTGGACGGCCTTCGGTCGGTTTGAACGGGACCTCGGCTTCCTGGCCACAGTCAGAGCAGATGATCTTGTGCATCTCCCTGGGGCCGCGGTCGCTACTGCGCCTCTCTCTAAAACCCATATCTTTCACTCCTTCTACGTTGCTATACTCAGAATACTTTGATACTCCGCGTATACAATTCCCGATCATGCACTGAATTTAAACATATGGTATTTCAGAGCCACTACACATACAATCTCGGTTCAATCTGAGCCAAAAATGATTGTCTTCGTTGAACCGAGACCGTGCATGTAATCAATCTTTAAACCAAGAACCAATAGTGTATCCATGGTTAAACGGGTCCTCGTCATCCAGAACGACGCGCCGGAGACCCTCGGCCTATACGAGACCTTCCTACGGGAGAAGACGGAGCTCACCCTCATCCATGCGTACAGGATGAAGGAATCCGACGACTTCCCGCCGGTCAACGAGTTCGACGCCTTCGTCGTGGGGCCCACACCCATCTCAGCCAACGACGCGCTGGACCACGCCTTCCTCCGAAAGGAGTGGAGCTACCTACGGGAGATAGTGGACTCCGGTAAGCCGACGCTGGGCGTCTGCTGCGGCGGCCAGATGCTGGCCAAGCTCCTCGGCGGCGAGGTCAAGAAGAGCCCCATGAAGGAGCTGGGGGGCTACACGGCCACCCTCACCGACCAGGGCGTCTGGGACCCCCTCTTCAGGGGCTTCCCGCCCGTGTTTCCCGTGTTCCACTGGCATAGCGACATGTTCACCGTGCCCCCTGGCGGCGAACTGCTCGCCACAGGAGACCCGTGTCCCATACAGGTGTTCTCCAAGGGAAACGTCCGAGGAGTCATCTTCCACCTGGAGATCACGGCGGAGGACGCGGTGAGGTGGGCGGCCGCCTACCCCGAGGAGCCGGCGCACATAGGCAAGACCGTGGAACAGGTCATCCGGGAGTGCAGGGATAAGGAGCCAGAGATGACCCGGCTGGCCCTGAGGCTCGTCGACAACCTCATCGCTATGTGATGGTTGCACGGCTTGTCGTTTTTCGATGGTTTTTATATGTTCGCCAGGGGGAGGGGGCTGTTTTCATCATCACGGGGGCTAGTTCCTTGCTTCTAGGTACTTGGTTTTGGTTGCGGCGGCGTCTGGTTACTCGGTTTATATCTGTGGTCGATGTTTTTAGGGTATTATAGCCTGTTATGAGTTGGGTGGTGGATTGGATGGGTGACGAGTACGTGTTGGCTCTGGACGAGGGGACGACCAGCGCGAGGGATATCTTGTTCGACGAACGGGGCTCTGTAAGGGGCGTCGGCCAGAGAGGCTTCCGCCAGCTGTACCCTGAACCGGGCTGGGTAGAGCATGACCCGGAGAATATAGGGGATGCCCAGATGGGCAGCGTGAAGGAGGCGCTGGACGTCGGGTGCGACGGCGCCTTGCTCAGCCACCCTATACTCATGCAGGCTAACGACGACGAGACATACAACCACTTCGCCGCGGTCGCCTCAAAGGTAGACATACCCATTATAATGTATAACAACCCCGGCCTCGGCAAATCCATGTTTCCCTCGGTAATCGAGAGGCTGGGCAAGGAGTACGACAACATAGTCTCCTACAAGGAGGACGACTTCAACCACGTCAGGTCCGCAGAGATAATAAGGAGAAACAGGGACCAGATCACGTTGTTCACGGGTAGCCCTGCGGCGTACCTCAGCTTCCTGACCCACGGCGCCCACGGGGCCCTCATCGCCGAGTTCTAGGCGTTCCCGCATCTCATGAAGGGCGTCAAAGAGAGCCATGAGAAGGGCGACCACGGGAAGGCCGTCTACTACCACGAGAAGATAATGAAGATGTTCAACATCATCGGCACCTACTTCGTGGGAGCCAGCTTCTGGGGCAGATACAAGGCGATATGGAGGCTGAGGGGCCTCGATGTAGAGTTCGACGTGAGGGCCCCATGCACGCCGGTGACCCCGCGGCAGCTGGAGAAGGCGAAGCCAGAGTTCATGAAGCTGGACATCGACGACAGCTGGTACGTATAGTAAAAGGAGCCGCTAATTCCTCATTTTTTAGAGCCCTTTCTCGATGGTGTACTTGATCTCAAAGAAACCTGAAAAAATCGGTGGCTACCACTTGTCCCGATTCTTCTTGATGTACTCACGGAGCCCACCGTCCTCCAATATCTCCATCATGAACTCGGGAACTGGGACGAAATCCAGCTCCTTCTCGCCGTTGACGACTATCTTGCCCTTGGCTAGGTCAACTTCAACCGTGTCTCCGGTCTCTACCTCTTTGCTCACATGGAGGCACTCCAAAGCTGGTAGACCCAGGTTGGTCGCGTTCCTGTAGAAGATACGAGCAAAGCCCTCAGCGATGACTGCTGATACCCCTGAGTGTTTCAAAGCGATGGGTGCGTGCTCCCTGCTGCTACCCAAACCGAAGTTTCTCCCACCTATCACAACATCACCTTGCTGTACATTCTCAGCGAACTCGGGGTCTATGCCCTCCATGGCGTGTCTGCCCATCTCGTCTGGGTCTGTTAGCTCAAGGTATATCCCCGGAAGTATGAAGTCGGTGTTGACGTCGTCGCCGTAGTTCCATGCCTTTCCTCTAATCATCCTCTAAGCCTCCCTCGGGTCGGTTATGACCCCCGTCACTGCGCTGGCCGCCGCCGTAGCCGGGCTGCACAGGTAGACATAGCTCTCGGTGCTTCCCTGCCGCCCCCTGAAGTTGCGGTTGCTGGTGCTGAGGCTCACCTCGCCGGGGGCCAGTATCCCATGGTTGCCGCCGAAGCAGACGCTGCAGCTGGGGTTGCACACCACGGCCCCCGCGTCCATTAGCGTCTTGATGATCCCCTGACTGTTCGCGGCATCGTACACCTCGTAGCTGGCGGGCGTAGCGATGACCCTGACGTCGGGGTGTATCCGTTTACCCCTCATCATCTCGGCTGCAGCCTGCAGGTCCTCGAGCCTGCCGTTGGTGCAGCTCCCTATGAAGACCTGGTTCACGGCCTTCCCGGCGACCTCCGTGACGGGTTTGACGTTGTCCACGGCGTGGGGGCAGGCCACCTGGGGCTCAAGGGCGTCACTGTCGATCTCCAGGGTCTCCCTGTACACGGCGTCGCCGTCGCTGTAGACCGGTGTGTACCCGTGCTTGACTCGTCCCTCCAGGAACCTGATGGTCTTGTCGTCTGGCTCCACGATGCCCGTCTTACCTCCCAGCTCTATGGCCATGTTGCAGAGGGTCATCCGGGCTCCCACGCTCATATCCCTGATAGTGGAGCCCGTGAACTCCAGGGAGCAGTATGTGGCGCCGTCCGCGCCCAGCTCCTTCGCGGTTTTAAGTATGACGTCTTTGGACATGACGCTCGGGCTTAGCCGCCCCTCAACGTTGACCCTGACGGTCTCGGGGACCTTGAACCATAGCTTGCCGGTGCCTATGGCGGCTCCCATGTCGGTGCTTCCTATACCCGTGGCGAATGCCCCGAAGGCGCCGTGGGTGCAGGTGTGGCTGTCGGCGCCCACCATTAGCATCCCTGGGTAGACGTGCCCCTTCTCTGGGATGACTTGGTGGCAGACCCCCACGTTGATGTCGTAGAAGTGCCGGAGGTTCTGCTCCTTAGCGATCTCCCTGCACTCCTTGTGGAGCGACGCGTTGGTTACGTTTGTGGCTGGGGCGATGTGGTCCAGAAGGATGGTTACCTTGTCCCTGTCCCAGACCTTCTCGATGTCCATGTCGTACATCGCGTAGAAGGCGAGGGCCGCCGTCAGGGCCGGCATGAACGCGAAGTCTATCTCCGCCTTCACTATCTCCCCGGGGTGAACTTCATCGAGATCGCTGTGGCTGGCCAGTATCTTCTCGGCTACTGTGCTCATGCTATGCGCCCTTCTTGTCCAGCAGCCTGTTCATGCCTTTGAGTATGGCCTCGACGCTGGCCATGACGGTGTCCCCGTTGACGCTGTTGGCGGTGATGAGCTTCTCGCCCTGCCTGACAGCGACGGTGACGTCGGCGACGGCGTCTGTGCCGCCGGTGATGGCCTTCATCATGAACTTCTCCAGGGTGAAGTCGGCGAATCCGTTGACCACGTTCCTTATGGCGTTGATGGCGGAGTCTATGGGTCCGTTACCTGTGCCGCTGCCTATCATCTCGTTTCCGTCCACGTTCAGGGTGACGCTGGCCGTGGGCACGATGTTGTTCCCCGTGACCACTAGGAGCTGCTGGAGCTTCACCCTGTCCTCATGCCTTATGTCCAGTATGTTCTTGGTTATGGCGTAGAGGTCGGTGTCGGTGACCAGCTTACCGGTGTCGCCCAGGGTCTTCACCTCCCGGGCTATTGCCTTCAGCTGCTCCTCGCTGGGCTCGAAACCCATGTCCGTGACCATCTTGAAGATGCCGTGGCGGCCCGCGTGTTTTCCCGCGACGACCCGGCTCTTCTTGCCGACGAACTCGGCGGACATGATCTCGTAGTTGCCGCGGAACCCTAGTAGGCCGTGGACGTGTATGCCCGCCTCGTGGGAGAACGCGTTGTCTCCGACGATGGGTGTGGACGGCGGCATGTATACGCCGCTGAGCCGCTCCACCAGTTTGCTGGTCTCGGATATCTTTTGGTAGTTAAGCCCCGTCTCTATACCGTATTGGGCTGCCAGGCTGAGTGCCACCTCCTCGAGGGATGCGTTTCCCGCCCGCTCACCCAAGCCGTTGACACATACATGTATCTGCTCTGCACCGGCCTCCACCGCGGCTAGGCTTGTGGCTGTCGCTTGGCCCAGGTCGTTGTGGGCGTGGGCGCTTAGCGGAGTGTCCACGGACTTCTTGAGCTCTTTGAAGAACTCGTAAGTGACCCTGGGCGTCATGACACCGACGGTGTCCGGTATGTTCAGCATCTCGGCTCCCGCCTCCGAAGCAGCGATGCATATCTGTTTCAGGAACCCCATGTCGGTCCTGGTGGCGTCCTGCGGGCTGAACTCTACCCTGACGCCGTGATCCTTGGCGTACTCGATGCCCTCCACCGTCTGGCGCATGACTTCCTCGCGGGTGGTGTTCATCATGTGCTTGATGTGGAGATCGCTGGTGCTGATGAATATGTGGACGTAGGGCACGTCGCAGTCCAGCGCCCTGTCTATGTCGCTCTTAAGGGGCCGCGCCAACGCGACTATGGTGGAGTCCAGCCCCAGGTTGGCGATCTTCTTCACGGCCTCGGTCTCCCCCCTGCTGGTTATGGGGAAACCGGCCTCTATCTTGGGCACCCGCAGCTCGTCCAGCTGGTGTGCTATGAGTATCTTCTCGTCTATCGTGTACGTGACTCCGGGCATCTGCTCCCCGTCCCTCAGGGTGGTGTCGAAGAGCCACACCTTCTCGGGGAGGTTCGTCTCTATCTCCGGCACGTAGTCGCTCATGTAGAACTCTTTATCTGACAAATCCTGCACCAGGTTTTCATATGCAAACCCGTGAACGGTTATAAGCAGTTTGAGCAACACATGTTACGGATGCGCCCTATTCTACTAATATAAAAAAAGGGGTTGTTTTAGATGCTGTACTCAAGTATCCCCCGCTGTATCAGCAGGTAGATCACCACGGCGCTTATGACGAACTCGGGCAGCATGTAGCTGCCATTGTAAACCGCACTGTACACGTAGGGCCCCAACTCGGGCGGCGCGTACACTCCGAAGAACACGACGCCCGAGATGAAGTGGGCTAGGAACCTCAACACCATGGCCACAGCCACCCCGACCAAAGGGCTATTCCTGAAGAAGCCCGCTAGGCCGAGGACGGCGAAAGCCACCGGATAGTCGAGGATCACCTGCGCCAACGTGAACCAGTATCCGCCGAGGAACAGCTGGACAAGGCCGAACACCATCCCAGTGAAGACACCTATCCTTGGGCCCCGTCGGAAGGCCACCAACAGTATGGGCACCATGCTTCCTAGGGTGATCGAGCCACCCTGGGGCAGATGGTATACGATGATCAGGTTGAGTACATAGGCAAGAGCGACAGAGATCGCGACCTCTGCCAGAACCCGGGTATCCATTTCACTACTCGTTTCTACTCCCTCCGCCAGTATTACCTGGATCAGGTTCAAAGGGTCGACGAGTTTACGTCCTCTCAGCCAGGCTGACGCCCAGCTCCCCTTCGCATAGCCTCCCGGAAAATGGAGATTTAAATCTATTCATCAAGCCCGGTGGAGCATCCTAGGTTTATCGGGAATGTCACTTTTTTCTGGGAATGATCTACTTCTCCGGTAACGCCCTAACAACTATGACCCCCGTTTCAGGGCCTGGCTCTTTTAACTCGCCCCCGACATCTAACTCCTCCGGCCCCGTCGTGAGGGTCCCCACGCATTCCTGTAGCACGTAACCAGCCTCAACCAGTATTTCATGCACCTCTGATAGGGAGCGGAGCCTGGCGTGCCTGAACACGGGGTCACCCTTGGCGCCGATCCGCCTGTATAGGCTGCCCCACACGCTGTCGGCGTTGATGAACATAATTACTAGAGGGGCGGCCTTCTTCGTTGTCTCCCTGACTTGTTTGAGCGCCACAACCGGATACTCTAGAAACTCTAGGGTCGTCACCATGTAGGCGAAGCCCACCGCCCCCTCCGTGATGGGGATGTGTTCGCCTACGCCCATTATCGCCGGCATTTTTCTTTCCTTGGCCTTTGCGAGCATGGCCCCTGACGGGTCAAGACAGATTATCGTCCTGTCCTCATCTGTGAGGCTCTCCGCGAACACTCCTGTGCCCGCCCCCACCTCTAGGCCGAGCCCCGAGTCCGGGATGAGCGATTCTAACGCCTTGAGCTCTGCCTTGAAGACCTGTCTTCCCTGGGGATGGCTGTACCAGTCGTCGTAGAAGCCCGCGACCTGGTCGAACGCCTTCACCGCTTCACGCAACCCTGGCTAACTCCTCGAGTATCTCTACAAGCCTCTCAGGGGATTCGCCTAGGATGGTTGTGGTGGGTTCCACGCCAAAGTCTCCGGGATGGACGTACGCGTCGTTGAGCCCGCCGTGGGATCTGATGTAGTGGGTCACGGGGCATCCCTCTCCCTTTACCTTGCATGGGATGGTCACGACGCTGAGACCCAGTCTCCTCAGCCCGGTGGTCATGTCTTCCCCTGACCTGATGTTGACGGCGGAGCGGATCTCGCTGACTTTCTTCCCCGCCTCGAGGACGACGGACGCCAGGTGCCGTGAGGCGCCGTAGACAGTCTCGCCGCACAGTAGGGCCCCGCCGGTGCTCGCCACGACTCTGCCGCTCAGACCAGCCACGTCCATGGCTGTCTCGGCGCCATCCTTTGCGTACACCAGATTGGTGCCTACCTGAGGCAACAACCGATCTATCCCTGGTATCATGGTCAAGCGTTCCAGCGCCGACTGGAGTGACGAAAGCAGGGTGTCCAATGGTTTCAATGAGCCGTATAACTCGTCGAGCTCGACGCGCCTTTGCTCGGCTACCTCGACTCCGTCTACGTACAGGCCGCGTCCTTCCTCGACTCTACCCGGCGCCGCGAAGGGGATTCCCTGTTCCTCGCATATGCGTTGAACCTCGTCGACTCCTCCGGCGTCGATGACGGCTATCAACGAACCGTACGAGGGAGCTCTCAACGGGTCTCCCCCCGCCTCCGCTATGCCTTCATGGTAGTTGAGGCTCCCCGAGTCGACGGCTATCCTCACAGCGTAGACGTCCTGCACCTCGTACAGGCCGCCCTTCACGCCCCCCTCCGAGACGTCGTGCATGAGCTTTATGTGGAGGCAGCCTTGGAGGGCGAGTATAGCTTGCAGGGGTGTGAAGCTCCGCCAAGCGTCGCTTTCCACGCCCTCGCTAAGCTCTCTGAGCCAGACTCCCTCGCCGCCGACCTCGCCTATTACAGCCACCGCGTCTCCGGGTTTGGGCTCCCCCCTAGGCCTCAGGGACTCTCCGAAGCAGGTCGCTGTGATCAGGGGGATCTCTAACCCGTAGTATGTGGCGGTCTGGCCGGCGCTTATCTTCACGCCGTACCTCCTCGCCTCTTCACCGAGGCTCTTCGCTATCACCTTCAGGTGCTCCTCCGGTGTCCGGAGGGGCAGATATATCCCGGTCACGATGTGTGTGGGCTTCCCGAACCTGCTCGCGACGTTGCTCGCCGCGTAGTGGAAGGCGAAGAAGCCCAGCGCCTCGAGGGGGACTCCGATGCTGGGGCTGTGCGCTATCACGGTGTGGTCGGTGAGCTCTATGGTGGCGCCGTCCAGCTCCACCTCGTCCACCGGTATGTACGGTAGGACGCTACGCAGGAAGACCTCTTTGGTCACCTTGCCGAGCCCTAACTCGCCTCTCATCTCCTAACCCTTATCTTAGAACAGCCTAATAACTCCGAGCCTACCTCTGATAGCCGCTATTACTCCGACGGCGACTGGGATGAAAACCGCGTCCACGATGGTGGGTAGAACGGTCAAGGCTATCGCCCATCCGAAAAGGTACCAGTCCAGCACGAAGAACCCCAAGGTCTCGAAGACCACTCCCACGACCATGGCAATTATCTCCCACTTGGTCACGGTCTTCGTCTCCACCGGCGGCTTCATACGCACGATGACGCTTATCAGGGCTGCCTCCAGTCCCCTGACCAGCATCGCCCCGGGGACGAACACGATCGGGAACCCGAAGGACATCACCTTGTAGCCGGTTCCGAGCATCATGGCTGTAGCTACGATGACGGCGGCCGTGACGGGGTCCACCATCACTCCCAGCGTGTACGTCAGCACCGGGGAAAGGTCGTACTCCGCCAACGGCTGAGGCATGGGCACCATTATCAGGTTGGCTATCGTCGTCAACGCGGCCATCACCGCGAAGAAGGCTATCCTACCGCTTGTTGATTTGAGTCTTGTCTCCATTTCTCTTATTCCTCCTAGAGAGTAAGGCTATTGGATGGCTGAGAAGGTCCTTCTTCCCTACGCTGGTATTACCCGGTTCAGGTTCATAGGGTCGACTTTCGTCCTCTCAGCCGGGCGTAGCCCAGCTCCCCAAATCATATAACTCCTTGAACTTCATATATAAGCGTATATACTTTTACTTGACCCTATAGTGGGGATTACCAAACCTGTGGTGACCACCCTTAAAAACCGTGGGTGCGCCATATGGCGGGAAAGGTGAAAACTATGCAAGGTGAATGCCAAACAGTCCACCCCGGATTCTCTCGTCGAAGGACGCGATAAAAAAGAGAAAGTGACCCTGCGCACCCTGAGAAGGATGAAACGCAGGGAAAAGAAAGCAGTATTCATAACAGCCTACGACTACCCGACAGCCATGTACGCCGACGTTGCCGGCGTCGACATGATCCTCGTAGGGGACAGCGTCGCCAACACGACCCTCGGGTTTAGATCTACCACCTCCGTCACCATGGAGGACATGATCAGGCACAGCGGAGCCGTGACGCGGGCCGTCGAACGGGCGTTCGTCATCGGAGACATGCCGTACATGTCGTACCAGCCGAGCGACGAGGCGGCGATACGCAACGCAGGGCGGTTCATAGCCGAGGCGGGCTGCGACGCCGTGAAGTGCGAGGGAGGCGAGCGTGTCGCCCCGAGGATAAGGGCTATGGTGGACGCCGGGCTCGTTGTGATGGGGCACATCGGGCTGACGCCTCAAAACCTCGCGCAGCTGGGAGGCTACCGCGTCCAAGGCAAGACTTCGAGGCAGGTAGAGGCGCTCACGTCGGACATCAAGGCAATCGAGGAAGCCGGAGCCCACTTCGTGCTTCTGGAGGCGATGCCTCCGGAGGTCGGAGCGGCTCTCATGGAGTCCGTCGAGATACCCGTCTATGGGATAGGGGCGGGGCCCCACGTGGACGGGCAGCTGCTTATACTCCACGACGTGATCGGGATGCAGGACCCCGGGATACTGAAGAAGCCCCGCTTCGTCAAACGTTACGCCGACGTGGGCTCGGTCATCGTCGACGCGGTCAGCCGCTACTCGGCGGACGTCAGGTCCGGCGTCTTCCCCTCGGAGGAACACTTCTACGGAGGCTGAGGTCTCCGCTATCCATTTTTTACTTTGTTGCCTTGGATGATGCTGTTTAGAATGGATTGTCTCATCAAGGTTAGCGCTTAAATACTCAGGGATTTAAGATAGAAGTGTATGGCTCTGGAACTAACCACAGACTTGATTCTAGGGATCGGCGCCCTAGCAGTCGCGGCCGTCGCCATCTACATGTTCGTGCGGGCGACGGAGGGCACAGGCGGCAGCCGGCAGGGCGAGCCCAGATCCGAGCCAGAGCCACTGACGGTCTCAATTGACCCGTCCAGACGCGTGAAGGTGCCTGAGCTGCAGAGGCTCGCGAAGCGGGACCAGGTGTCAGAGGCCAGGAGCAGGATACGCACCCTAGCCCTCCAGCAGGAGATCGTCACCCTGGTGATGAAACGGCTCTTCGAGGCCGAGGACAACGGCGAGATAAGCCGCGAGGAGAGGGAGCGCCTCGGCAAGGGCTACGAGGCCGAGATGAACCAGGTCACCGAGGAGCTGAACCGAGCGGAGCTCATAGTCAGCCTCAGCGAGCTGGAGGAGATAAGAACCGACCTCGTGAGGCAGTTCCAGGAGACCCTGGCCGACACCCAGCAGAAGATCGACATGATCATCGGGGAGCTCCACATAGAGCCGCCGACGCCGCCAGAGCCAGAGTCTGAGGAGAAGCCTGCGCCTAAGCCCGCGAGGAGGCGTCCACGGCCCCAGCCTGAGGCGGAGGAAGCCGAGGAAGGAGAGGAAGAAGAGGCTCCCAGGGGCAGAGACACCGTCGAGGATCGGCTCAACAAGCTCAAGGAGGACGTCCTCAAGGAGCTTGAGGAGCTGGACCGCTTGGAGCTTGAGGCCTAGAGATGAGCTGGAGGGCGGAGGCTAAGGAGAGGGCGGCAGCGAAAGCCATAGATCACGTCGAGAGCGGCATGGTGCTGGGCCTTGGGAGCGGCTCCACCGCCGCCGAGGGCATCAGAGCCCTCGGTGAGAAGCTGCGGGCCGGGGAGCTGACAGACGTGAAGGGCGTCCCCACCAGCTACCAGTCGATTCAGGAGGCCGTCAGGGCCCGTATACCCCTAACCACGTTGAACGAGTACCCTGAGCTGGACATGGGGTTCGACGGCGCAGACCAGCTTGACCGCCGCCTCAACGCCATCAAGGGCGGCGGAGGAGCCCTGCTGCGGGAGAAGATAGTGGCCAGCTGCTGCAGACAGTACATCCTCGTCGCGGATGAGAGCAAGCTGACGGACAGGCTTGGCGAGGAACAGCCCGTAACCCTAGAGGTCCATCCCATTGCGGTGACGCCGGTGCTCAGGAAGCTGGAGGCCATGGGCGCCGAGGCGACGGTGCGGCAGGCCGTGGGGAAGCTGGGGCCCGTGGTGACGGATAACGGGAACAACCTGGTGGACGCCCTTTTCGGTTATATCGAGGACCCTAGGGCGTTGAACCAGCGGCTGCACAGCGTTCAGGGGCTTCTGGAGACGGGGCTATTCATCGGGTACGCCGACCTCGCCTACATAGGCACCGAGGACTCGGTGTACAGGCTGAACAAGTAGATTCAAGGCGTTAAATACCTGCAGTCCTCCTATTTTCCCATGTCTTTCGCAGACCTTGTCATAAAGGACGGGCCAGTGGTCACGATGGACGCCAAGCGGAGGATAGCGGAAGCCGTGGCCGTCAAGGACGGCAAGATCATGACCGTTGGCTATGAGCCCGAGGTGACGCGCCTCATCGGGCCCATGACCGAGGTGATCGACCTCGCGGGGCGGACGTTGACGCCGGGCCTGGTGAACACCCACGACCACATGCTGGAGCAGGGCATCTCGTCGACGTTCGTCGCCGACATAAGGTACCCCAAGGCGAAGAGCATCAAGGACATCCAGAGTATCATGGAGAGGAGGGTCCGAGAGGCGTCCCCGGGCCAATGGGTGCTGGGCCACGCCTGGGACGAGACCCTGCTGGAGGAGAGGCGGTTCCCCACGCGGTACGACCTCGACCCCTTCAGCCCCGAGAACCCTGTGTACATCAAACGCGTGTTCCAGATGGGCGTCGCCAACACCAGGGCTCTGGAGATCGCGGGGATAACGAAGGACACGCCTGACCCAGAGTTCGGCGTCATCGAGAGGGACGAGGGAGGGGAGCCCACCGGCCTCCTCAGGGGCAGGGCCACGACGCTCGTCACCGACGCCATAAGGTGGACGCTGGAGGACAAGGAGAAGGCCATCAGGCAGGCGTGCAGGGACTACCACTCGGTTGGGTTCACCACGCTCATCGAGCCGGGGCTCCTGGAGGACAACATCGAGGCCTACAGGAGCAGCCACGCTAAGGGGGAGCTGACCATCCGGACGCTTATCCAGGTGGGGTTCCTCCAGAGCCTCGACGAGGCTAGGTGGGCGGTGGAGAACTACGCGGTGGGCGGCGACGACGTGCTAAGGATCGTCGGCCTCAAGATAGCCGTGGACGGCGGCGTCGGCCCAAGGACCGCGCTCTTCTACGAGGGGTACAGGGACCGGCCGGATGTGCACGGCGTCCAAATGATAGAGCAGGAGGAGCTCGACGAGATGGTGCACCTGGGCCACGTCAACGGGTTCCAGGTGGCTATCCACGCCATAGGAGACAAGGCCATCGACATTACTATGAACGCGTACGAGTACGCTCAGAGGAAGACGCCGAGGCCGGACCCGCGGCACCAGATAGTGCACTGCTACTTCCCGTCGGAGGACGCGCTCCGGAAGATGGTGGAGCTGGGCGTCATGGTGAACACCCAAACCGCTTTCCTCTACTTCCTGGGTGACAGCTTCCTCGAGGCCCTGGGGGCTGAGCGCTGCGAGGAGTGTATGCCGGTGAAAACGTTGGCGGGGCGTGGGATACCTGTGGGGATCAGCCACGACGCCACGGTGACTCAGCCGTTGCCCAACGTTGGGCTCTACGCGAGTGTTACCCGGAAGACGATAAGGAGCGTGACCCTGGGCACCGGGGAGGCGGTGACGGCGGAGGAGGCGCTGAGCTTCTACACGATGCCGGCGGCGCTGCACTGCTTCATGGAGGACAGGGTGGGGAGCATCGAGGCGGGGAAGTACGCGGACCTGGCGGTGTGGAACTTTAACCCGCTGGAGGTTGAGCCGGAGCGGCTGCTGGACTTGGAGTGCCAGATGACTTTCGTCGGCGGTAGACGGGTGTATGTCAGAGAATAATGTTTAAAACGGTCTCGGGGTGCTATGTGTTTGGTTGCCGGGTTCTCCTAGCCTGGTAGGGAGCTGGCCTGCTAAGTCAGTGCGCGTTAAGCGCACGAGGGTTCGAATCCCTCACCCGGCGCCATCAAAAAACCCTGTTTTAAGGCTTTTTTAGGGCTTTTTTGGGGAAAGGGGTTGTTTTAATTGAGTACTGTTATTCCGTGTGTCTGAGGTTTCGTAGCTGCGTTTATATTTCTCGTAATAGAGCGTTGAGAGACCCAAACCTCGTTAATTTATCAACTGTTGAATCTAAAAGATTTAGATAGGTGGACACAGAGCCGGAGAACAGATTAAAACTCATGTAAATGAAATAAATATCATACAATAATCATGAATACATTCTAAAGTTATATTTTAATAGAATTATTTTACCAACTAATGAAACCTGTAACAAAAGATGGTCGTCCTATATATCCCTCAGTTTTTCGTAAACTTGTTGCCATTGGTGAGAAACTTGAGGAATTTGGTTGGAAGGAAAGTAGAAATAAACCTAACCTGTTTTACAAAGAGTTTGATGATGTTTTTGTTTTTGCAGATATGAGGGGAACAGATATTGTTCCAATATGGGATGAACCGTACCCGCTAATATATGCACGTCAAGATCATCCAGACTGGAAGCGGAGAAGGGCAATTAGTCTAGCAACTAACGAATTAACTACGGCGGATATTGAGTACAGGTTCTCCTTTTATGATCAAATGGAACCAGGCGGCCTGTTATTTGGAGACGAGAAAATGCTCCCAAATGGGATGTGTAAAATGTGTGGAGAACTACTCCTTGGGGAAGACTTAGAATCTAAATTATTTTGTTCTGAGCACTGTGAAACAAGCTTTGCTCAACTAACGGAATTAAGGCGTGAAGAAGGATATCACAACATAAAATGCGCATTATGCGGAAAGCCTCTTGGTAGATGGGATGAAGATGCTATAAGCCATCATATTCAATATGAACCAGAGGAAAAGACCATTTGGGTTTGTAGAAGTTGTCACATGAAGATTCACTCAAACAGCGAAAAATACCCAGAACTAGCGCCTAAAAGACCACCTGATTGGAAATATTAAATAAATGAGCTACTTTCGGAGAAAGATAAAAAGCCCCGCCCTCAGCAATAGTTTCTAATGTTCGTTTTGTTAATTTTATCTGATAAACCTTGGCTGAGGCTCCGAAATATGTCGGTACCACGACTGGGGCCGTTGTCAAAGCCATCGTAGTTGACTCCCTTCACACCTGGACGGCTATTCAGTCGGCGACGAATCTATCCGAGAAGGAACTGAACTACCATCTCCATATTTTATTCAATGACCAGGTTCTTTTCAAGGATAGAAACGAGTACTATGTTGTTCCCGAGCTCGAGGAAGAATACCTAGAGTATTATCAACCCCCTTCCTCAAAACCAGAACACTCAGGAAACCCGGTTAATGTCCCCAAGGCTGTGAAGCAGTTTAACCTGTTCAATGTGAAATGGCAGGCAATTGTCATACTTCTAATAATCTCTCTGTCGCTGAACTTCATCTCTTTTACATCATACCGTAATCTCCAAGCATCCTACGAAGAGCTCCAATCTCAAATTGACCTGAAAGAGAACATTATCCAGACTCATCAGGACACGATAGATGATCTAACTGACCTAGTTCAGAACCTCGAATCTCAGATAGAAGAACAACCCGATACAACAGGCAGCGCTGCTGGGTCCTCATCCACGTCTAGTTCATCATATGGTTCCTCCTCTTCATCCCCCTCCAGTGCCCCTCGAACAGCGGTTATCGACAAGATAGGTACCGTCACAAGAGTGATCGATGGAGACACCTTCGAACTATCTAATGGCTTACGAATCAGGCTGGCGGACATAGACGCCCCGGAGTCGTCCGAGTCCGGATATTTAGCTAGCAAGAACACGCTCTCTGATTGGATCCTAGAAAAAACCGTCTACTTGGACGTCGACGACCTCTACGAAACAGACAGATACGGGAGATTCGTCTGTGTTGCCTTCTTCGAGGACGGCTCGAACTACATCAATGTCAACCATGCTCTGGTCGACGGAGGCTATGCGGACATCTCCGATTATACTAACGAGTTCGACCCCTATGACTGGGGAGTATCAAACGCCATCGACATAAGCGAGGCACAGTATGAGACAAGCTCGTCGTCGAGTTCCTCCAGCAGCGGTTCATCGAGCAGCTCCACCTCGTCAAGCTACACAGGGTCATACTGGGCAAGTAAAAACTCGAACATATACCACAAACCTTCGTGCTACTGGGCCAAACAGATCAGCTCATCCAACCGGATAGTGTTCAGCTCAGAGTCGGCGGCAAGAGCAGCAGGATACAGACCCTGCAAAGTATGTAAACCATAAAACATGCATGAAAGCATGGATATTAAACAGAAAAATATATTCAAGTAAAACTTCTAGAAGGTCACTGGAATCAAATGGTAGAGTGGCAATATTTTCCAAAGAGCGTATCAGACTCTCAAATTTAGGAAAAAAATCAGATAGTTAAAGCTCTTCCTTTACTCTCTCCACAAACTTACCAATACGATAATCTCCAATTCCTCTAATTTCATTTTTAAGAACATCAATGAATTCCTCTTCGCCCCTGTCTTGATAAAACTGGGTGAGTTTATTTAGTAATGATCCTTGATATTCCTGAATAAAAATCGGAGATGTACGGCAAAAAATACTAACAAGTCGAACAGAATCTCTTCCAAGTCCACGTATTTTAACAAATGGTAGTTCATCTTTAGTAACTCCATATCGTAGCCTGTCAGAGAACACAGTAAACTCATCTGGAACATCAAGACGCATACTATCCGCTAATTCTTTATATACAATTAACAGGTCTCGAATTTCTCTTGCAGACCAAGCTAATGGATGAGGATTGACCTTGAAACGGTCCTCTATTTGAACTTCATCTAGGTTTTGCATCCACCCGTGGTAAGTAGCATAAGTAGAATATTCAGGTTTATCGATATCGTTGCGATTTCTAATTCTATACTCTGTTCGATAAAAATTCTGAATAATATCAGATCGCTTTCTGTATATGCGCCCTACTGTGCATTCAGGAAACATTTTGTACATTTCATATAAGAAATTAAAATCATATTCTACCTCACCCTTACTTTCTAAATATCTGTTTAAATCAAAAAAAGACTTCAATTCATGTTGCTTGAAAGTCTTGAAGAGAAAATCAATCGTAACTTCACCCAGTGGTAATAATTCAAAACCTGATGCCCCAGCATTGAAAATAAATCCATCTTTTACAAGCTCCACCATTTTCTCCCTAATCGTGTCGACCAAACTAAATGGAGTAAATAATTGTTCTTCTTTAGAAGATAAATAATTGAAAAAGGTTTTTTCGAAAAAAATTAAAATGTCATTCTGTTTATTTTTACGTGAAAAAATGAGTTCTAGAATAGTCTTTTTGAAATAATCGTCCTCATCTATGTGTGTTCCAGCCGTCTCAAGTTGGGCTTCTAAATATTTTGGAACTTTGGCTTCAAGTTGAGTGCCATCTTTAGCAACTACATATGCGTATCCTTTATCTCCAAACTCACTACGACCTGCTCTTCCAGCCATCTGAAGATAAGTATGTACCGGAACATCGGTACTTCCAGTTCTTGACCCAAAGCTCAAATCATAAAGAACAACTGTTTTTGCTGGAAAGTTTACTCCGTATGCCAATGTTGTGGTTGAAAAAAGATATTTTATTTTCCCATTTCTGAACGATTCTTCAACATATTCTTTTACTTCTTTTCTCAACTGACTATGATGAAACGCCACCCCTTTTTCCATACAAGACATTAGCGAACTTTGGTTTTCGGTAAAACTAGTCCCTCCACGTATTTCAGCAAATTTTTCCCTTATTTCTCTAATTGGAGTAATAGTTTCAGTGCTTTCTGTACTAAATTTTTCTGCTCTTGTTTTTGTATAGGGTCTTGAAGTACAAAAAATGATTGCAGGATAGAGCTCACGTTCTTCTAAGCTTCTATACATTGCATTTATTTGCCTTGGTTTGGGTATTGCTGACAAATCAATATAATTATGATTTATTTCAACTTGTCTAGCATCTGCAGGAATAAAAATAATCTCCGCATCAAGCCACTCTGCAACCTCTTCTTTAATTTCAAATGTTGCAGATAAACAAATTAATTGAATATTAAGTAATTTAATAACAGTCAATACCTTCTCCAAATTATATCCTCTTAATCTATCGTACAATATGTGAAACTCATCAATGACCACGAGACTAAACGTAGATGTGATGTCTGGTCTTCTAAGATCGTTTCTATAAAATGTTTCAAAAGTTGTAACCACTATATCTGCATTATTAAATGTAACATCTCTGTCACTGCTAGGAAATACCTTATAGTTTTCTCCCCAACAGTCCTGAAAAGCATCTCTTTTTTCGTTTATTAAGGCTTTAATTGGAACTAGATATGCAATACGAAGCCCAGCCATAAGTTTCTTAGACATCAGCATTTGAGCGATGCCTGTTTTTCCAGCATCAGTAGGAGCGATGACGATAAAATTAGAATCACGTTCTAAATACCCGCTGTCATAAGCTATTTGTTGAGATTTCCTTAAACTTGAATAACCTGTTACCTTGAAATATTCTGCTTTAATTTCTTCAGATGATACCATTTTACTTCATCGCCCATTAATCTAGGTTGTATCAACTTAAGAAATATGTGTATATAACACATGTAATGTTCTTTCTTGTGTATTTCTGATATCTTTCTACTCCGAAACTTTAACAGTGATTTATCCAAGTATAATTTCTGCGCGCTAAGTCCACAGGAGTTTCCGTGTTTGAAAGGATGGCTGTGCTCATTTTATTATCTTTGTATTATTGCCAGCATCTGGTTTCAACGAACTCTTAATTTCAGATATCTTTCCTCCTTTGACGGCGATGTCTCCTCTGTACCAAGGATTTCCTGCGCCGTCGACAATAATCCCACCCCGGATAATTACTTCGGGTTGCATGAATGATCACTTCATTGAGGAGAAATCTAAAACAGATTTAATATTTTCCCATAAAAATAAAGTAAATATATCCTCATAAATGTGCGTACGCAAGTGTGTGTGAATAAAATTCATGGACTCGCTCTATGCAAGCAATCGATTGAATCTGCCTCTTGATGGTGTAATGATATTAGGATACTAATATTAGCTGCATCGTTGACCCAATCATTCACGCGATGTGTGTGATATTTGTATGAGATATTCAAGCTATCACCCGGCGCCACCTGTTGAAATAAACGCGTGACCTTTGTTGACGGTTTAGTGCAGCGTTTTCTGGAACTGTGTTCTAGTTCTTACCCTTGTTCTCATATCTCTACTTCCTCCATCCTTCCTATACATACTCCATATTTACACACCCACACAAAGATTGAGCGAGCGATTGCACGCATAGTATTAATAGAATAACCCGTTGATTGGACATGCATGAATGCTGGTTGGGAAAAACATATCTCATATGATTCAATAGAAATCGAGCCAATGCGGGAGGAGTATGTGCAACCATCTATCGAGCTATGGACCACACAGTTCAAGAACGTGAAAAACACGGTTCAGGATATACCCGAAAAATGGATCATCGACGTAACAGCCACCAGGCTGTTTCTTGAAGAACATGTTAAAACAGGGAAAGGCATCGTAGCCAAGACCGATGGAGACGTAATAGGCTATATGGTCTACGACAGGTTGCCTTTTCACGGTGCAGATACCGCATTTTGCCCAGTTATGGGTCATGCATCGGTTGAATCAGGGAGAGCGAGAATCTATCAAAAAATGTACAAGAATATCTCAGACCTTTGGGTTAAAGACGCCGTTTTGGATCACATTATAACGTTTTTTTCGCTTGATGTTCAGCTGAAGCAGGTGTTAATCAACCTGGGATTCGGTTTGTACGTTGTTGATGCTTTTCGGTCCGCTGATCCTGTTGATTCTAATGGCGGTGCATCGATACTGAAAGCTTCACTTAGCGACGTCGAGGCCGTCATGAGGCTAGGGGAGGAATCAAGGTATTATTATCGGGAGTCGCCTCTTTTCTTAGTGAGGGATAAGGAGAAAAGGGAATATTACGAGGATTTTATCAGAAACAATGAAGCAGCGGTCTTCCTTGCAGAGCTCGATGGAAACTCTGTGGGTTTCATGAGTATTAAAAAGAACCCTGGGGACGACGTTATCACCTTGGCGGATAAGGATACAGGGATGATCGATGAACTGGGGGCATACATTCAACCATCTTGCCGTGGACACGGAATCGGGGCACGCCTGCTGAGCTATGTTTTAGGATGGTGCAGGGAACAGAGAATCGACCACGTCCATGTTGACTATGAATCGGCGAATCTATATGCCAGCGGGTTCTGGCCTAAGCACTTCACACCCACTATGTATTCAGTAAGGCGAAGGGTTAACCCAGATATTTTGTATGGATAAACTTCACATAAAAACCAAAATAATCTAAAAGCGCGACGAAAATCAATAGAAAAAATGCGCACCCAATGTTTTGCTAGAGTGTGTACTGAGTTTATGTATAGGGTAGAGAAAGGGAGAAAGAATTTAGGTTTGGGATAAAATTTTGGGTTATATTTTCTTGATCGTTATCTCTGCCTTGATACCCCTGTTAAGGCTACGTACCATTGAGCACTGGTGAATTGGTTAAAGGGCATCCCATAACGTGCTTCAAGGTCTTCCTTAAACTGTTTGAAGGGGAGGTGTCCAGTGCTTGGGCTCACGCCAACATCGACGAACCCGCCGTGTACACGGAGAACAGCCGCAGCGTGAACACCGTTAGATGCCTGTATACGGACACTTGGAGGAGCTGGGGCGCAGAGGACATAGGGTACGCCTACTGTTGCGCAGTCGACTTCGAGTACATCAAGGCGCTTCACCCCAATCTAAGGCTTGAAAGAACCAAGACCCTGATGCAGGGAGACGACCGCTGCGACTTCAAATTCATCTGGGAGGAGAAATAGGCAAAGTCTGACACCGTGAACCCCGTTATAAACTATAAATAATGAGTCTACTGATCTGATGTACGGTGGTAGTTTGTCCGCGGAAAGAGTGTTCCTCATGGATATCCAGAGCAAGGTAAACCAGATGGATAGAGAACTCAAGATAATGACGAGAGACATCCAGGAGATCAAACAGATAGTCCAGACTATACTTGGCAGCATGTAGCCTCTCGTGTATACTCACGGAGCATGCCAGTCTAATCCAGGGCTACGGATAGTTCATGGAATATGTCCAGCACGAGCTCCATCTGCTTCAGGTACTGGTTCGTGGTGAGCAGCTCATACTTGTACACCTCGGAGACGCTCCGCGACAACTCCTCTATCTTTCCCTTCAGATCCGAGTTTGAAGCACCCAGAGACCCTGAACCGTTCCCCATCTCGTGGCTCATCTCGTTAACCATCATCTTTCATCGAGGTCAGCTCCGAGTTTATGCTTATAAGGGCGACTCAGGTGTCATGATGACCTGAAACAATCGCAAAAGGTACTCACAATACGTGATTACATGTTGTAGGGTGCCTCGAAGCACCAACTTTTCAAGTCCGAACCCCAGCATATACCCATGGTTAAGGTCGACGAGTTCCTCGTGGAGCGCTGGATGAACGAGTATGAGCACGACGTAGAGGTCAACATGGCAGAGACATGCGTCCAGCCATTCACTCTCCGCGAGTTCCTTGAGTTCACGGATCGCCCCGACTATATGGAAGAGATAATGGACAGGCAGCTCACATACGGCTGGATAGAGGGAAGCCCAGAGCTGAGGGAAGGCATAGCAGGGCTCTACAGGGATGTGGACCCAGGCGACGTGCTGGTGACGGGCGGAGCCATCGAGGCCAACTTCAACAGCTTCTACAGCCTCGTGGAGCCCAAGGATACCGTGGTCTCCGTCTACCCCGCGTACCAGCAGCTCTACAGCGTCCCCAAGGGATTCGGAGCCAACGTCAAGCCGCTTCGCCTGCTCCCCGAGAAAGGGTGGCTCCCGGACATGGAGGAGCTCAAGGAGCTGGTGGACAGGAAGACGAAGATGATCGTAGTCAACAACCCCCACAACCCCAGCGGCAGCCTCATAGACACCCCGACGCTCAGAGCCATCTGCGAGGTCGCGGAGGGCGTCGGCGCCTACGTCCACTGC
>Ga0265594_1001003_pt1 | contig 22582 bp, 19 predicted proteins | sample saktaG_11_FD_190147 | JGI IMG/M metagenome (GOLD analysis project Ga0265594, IMG submission 190147) | Saline water microbial communities from Sakinaw Lake, British Columbia, Canada - sak_2011_5_24_80m | ecosystem: Environmental > Aquatic > Non-marine Saline and Alkaline > Saline ... | reverse complement strand
AAGCGGACAGCCCCGCCGTCCTGCTCGTTAAGAGCAGAACCCCGCAAAATAGTTTTCTTTTCCTTTTAGAAGAAAAAAATCGGCGCGCGCAAATTAAAAAATGTGAAGAAAACTTTTTTGCGGGGTGGAGAGGTTTCCGAGCGACGGCGGTGCTGGCTTCCTTATTGGGGGTTTTGCTCAAAAAAAGTTCGAACATCAATCATAAAACACCGCCAAAGCAAGAAATGGAAGGGTGCTCCGAATGGCTAAGGAACTGGTCTTGAAAACCAGCGGGCCACAAGCCCTTGTGGGTTCGAGTCCCACCCCTTCCGCCTTCGCCTCGCTGTAGCTTGAGGCTTTTGGCGAGACAAGGTCCGCCAGGACTAAGCGAAAGTGGTTTTTTAAAGACAGCCTCTATTTTGCTATTTTTATAGCGCACAAAACAACCCCTAAACATTGAATATTATAGGATTATAAGGTATAATTTAATCTAATTTTCGCAATAGCGCGAAAAGGCTTTGACAATTCCTGAGAGGAGAAGAAAATGGTGTCCTTTGGGAGACGGTTTTTGTATTGCCTAGCCTTAGTGTTTTTTTGTTCTTGCGCGGTCGCTGGTGCCTTTATGGTTGCCACCGGTGTCCAGTGGGTAGCTGATGATATTCAGCTAAGTATTATCCCGATGAGGAAAATCGGTCTTCCTGAGGCAACGGCTTTGGGTTTATCGATCATGTCCTCAGTGTCTGAGGTGATGGCCGGGCTATTGTTCTTAGACCTTAAGGAGGTAGAAAAGGCGATTAGGAATGAGCCGGCTTATAAAGCGGTTCTTCCTATTCTGAACGAGAAAACCCTGCTTGGGGCGCGGATCTATTTTGTTTTGATGTTGGCCTACGACATCATCACTAATATTTGGGGCAGCTTTATGCTGAATCCCAATCCGATCAGCGTCTTTCTCCAAGTGCTTTTTCTCACTTTGTCTGAGTACTTTGTGGTCCTTGGACTAGCCTTTGTTATGGCGGTCATCTGGTTCGGGAGTGATGTTCTGGGTCGAATGAAAAAGGAGGAAGTTTCTTTTCAGGAATCTTAAGGTTTTCTTTTGGGCTTTTTGGCCTTAGGGGAGATGGGTTCTTTTTTTGAATTACCCTTAAAAAAGTAATTTCAAAAGCCCATCTTCCCGTCCGTTTTCAATCAGAATCTTCGCCTTTTCTTCGTTTTACTTTTTTACCAACTTGGGAAAAATTTGAAGAGTAAAAAAATTATCCAAAAACCTCTTTTTCAAGGTTAATCTTAATGAGTTAAAATATAAGCGTTATGTTATCTCTTTCGACTGACCAAAGAAAAGTTTTAGATCAACTATTAGCCTGGCAAAAAACCCCCAAGGGTGGTTTTATTACCCTGGGTGGTTATGCCGGTACCGGTAAAACCACCCTGATTGGTATTTACCGGAAAAAACTTCATCAGGATAAACCAAAATTAAAAGTCGCTTTTGCCAGTTTTACCGGTCGGGCTGCTCGAGTATTAAAAAAAAGTCTTAGTGACCAAAAGGCGCTTTTGGATCAGGATTTTGTCGGTACTATTCATTCGTTAATTTATTCACCGATTATTGATAAGAAGGGAGAAATTACTGGTTGGGATCGGCGAGCCGAAATTAAATTTGATCTTATCATCATTGATGAAGCCTCGATGGTAGACGAGGAAATTTGGCAAGATTTGCTTTCTTATCAAATTCCGATTATTGCCGTTGGTGACCACGGTCAGTTACCCCCAATCAGAGGCCACTTCAATCTAATGAAGCGGCCAGATTTAAGGTTAGAAAATATTCATCGCCAAGCCCAAGACAACCCAATTATCAAGGTCGCCACTATTGCTCGTCAGCATGGGGTTATTCCTCCTCTAGAGTTTAGTCCTCAAGTCTTAAAAATTAAGAAAACTAGTTCTGAGGCGGCCGAAAAAGTGGCCGAATGGTTGGCCGATTATCACTTCGGAACGCTGATTTTGTGCGGCTATAACAATACCCGAGTTCGTCTTAATACCCAAATTAGGAAAAATTTAGGTTTTGATTCCTCCTTCCCCCAGTCTGGTGATCGGGCTATTTGTTTGCGAAACAATCACGAAAAAGGAATTTATAATGGTATGTTGGGAACAATTGATTTTATTGACAAGAAAAATAGAGATTGGTATCTGGCCGAAATTACCATGGATGAAGAAAAAGAGTTGTATGGCGGGTTAATTTTTGTTGATCAATTTAATAGTCAGGAAACCCTAAATTTTACTAATCAGAGAAGCCGGCTAACCGGAGGAGATTTATTTGATTTTGGCTATGCTCTAACGGTTCATAAAGCCCAGGGCACTCAGGCCAAAAAAGTGGTTCTTTTTGAAGAACGTTTTGCCAAATCAACCGATGATGATTGGCGCCGCTGGCTTTATACCGCTGTTACCCGGGCCGAAGAAGAGCTTTATATTATCGGCTAACCTTCATTGAATAAGTTATAATTATTAATATATGGACCAAGTTGAAGAAGTCTTGTCCAAGGTTGACATTGTTGAATTAATTAACGAACGAGTTCCCTTAAAAAAAGCTGGTCGCAATTTTAAGGCCAATTGCCCGTTCCATTCGGAAAAAACCCCCTCTTTTATCGTTTCTCCGGAGCGGCAGATTTTCAAATGTTTCGGTTGTTCTGCTGGCGGCAATGCTTACAAGTTTTTAATGGATTATGAAAAAATGGACTTTGGCGAAGCCCTAAGGTATTTGGCCAATAGAGTTGGGGTAAAGTTAAAATCCTACCGGCCCGGCCCCGACGAATCCAAACGCCGCCGGCTTTACGAAATTAACCATTTGGCCGTCGAAACTTATCACTTCTTGTTAATCAAACACGAAGCCGGGAAGCAAGCCAGACAATATTTGGCCGATCGCGGCGTCAAGAAGGAGACGATCGAAGAATTTATGCTCGGCTATGCTCCTCATAAATACGAGTTTATTAGCAAATTCCTAGTTGCCAAAAAAGGATTTTCCCCTGAAGAGGTTGAGGCTTCAGGGTTGGTTTTTAAAAATGATCGGGGCAATTTGACCGATCGCTTCCGGGGTCGGATTATGTTTCCCTTAACCGATAATCGGGGCAACATTGTTGGCTTTTCCGGTCGGATAATTACCCCCCAGGAAAATACCGGTAAATATATCAACACTCCGGAAACGACCATTTATCACAAAAGCCAACTTCTTTTTGGTTTTAATCAAGCCAAAGAAGCCCTGCGGAAAACCAAACAGGTAGTGGTGGTGGAGGGCGAGTTTGACATGATTTCCCCCTACCAGGCCGGAGTGAAAAATATTGTTGCCATTAAGGGCAGTGCTTTAACGGAAGAGCAAATTCGCTTACTTTCCCGTTATGTTGAGGAGTTGGTTTTGGCCCTGGATGCGGATTCAGCCGGTGATGCCGCCGCCCGGCGAGGAATTCAATCGGCTGTCAATGAAGGGCTTAACGTTAGGGTGGTTTCTTTGGGTGATAAATTTAAGGACCCGGACGAGGCGGCTCGAACCGATCCGGAATTTTTTCAAAAACAAATTAAGAAAGCTCAATCCATTTTTGATTTTTATATCGCTTCAGCCCTGAAACGGTTTGATGTTAGCACGGCTTGGGGTAAAAAAAGGGTGGCCGACGAAGTGACGCCGATTTTATCAGGCATTAATGATGAGGTTTTACAATCTCACTATGCCCAAAACCTAGCTAACAAGCTAGAAATTGATACCCAGGTAATTTGGGAAAAAATTCAAAAATCGGGCTCTGTTTTGGTGGCCCAAAAAGATAACCAGCAAGCTTTTCGTCAAGAAGAAAAAAAAGACCGCCGCCAAGTGTTATCCGATTATCTTTTTGCCCTTTGCTTTCAGGAGAACCGCCACCAAGAGCTGGTCGATAGTTCTCTTAAAGAGCTGGTTGGTAACCCCGGTTTAGTTAGAGTTATTGAGGCCCTAGAAGAATATTTATCGGCTCACGATGATCAGTTTGATAGCCAGGAGTTTGTCAAAAAATTACCGGAAGAATTGGTGGTGATTTTTGATAATTTCTTTGTTTATCCCCTGTCAGAAAAGCTAGCCGACCCTCAAGCCCAGGACAAAGAAATTGCCCAAATTAAAAAAGGTTTGGAATTAATTTCTCTTGAGGCGGCCAGAAAAAAACTCTCCGGCCAAATCCGCCAAGCCGAAGAAGCCGGTAAGGAGACCCAAATAGAGAAACTTTCCGGTCAAATTGATGAAATTGACCAAGAAATTAAACAGCTCCATTAATTATCTTCTGTTTGTGATAAAATAGAAGCTACATTATGGCTAAAAAAGCAACTTCCAAAGCCAGTACCAAGAAAAAAACCCAACCAGAAAAACCCAAAAAAGCCGTGGTTAAAAAATCGGCCCAGAAGAAATTGATTCTTTCTCCTGAGGCCCAAAAGCTAATCACTAAAGGCGAAGATGAGGGTTTTTTAACTCACGATGAAGTTTTAATAGTTTTCCCCGATGCTGAGGAAAGAATTGAAGAATTAGATGAGTTTTATTATCAGGCCCTAGAAAAAGAGGTGGATATTTTTGAATCGGTTGATATCGGCACAGCCGAGGAAGAAGATTTTGCCAAACTGGCTGCCCAAATTGAAAAAACTGTTGCCCAAACCGGCGAAATCACCGACCCGGTCAGAAATTACTTAAAAGAAATTGGCCGGATTAACCTTTTAAAGGCTGATGAAGAAATTGATTTGGCTCAAAAAGTTGAAGCCGGCTCGATTGACGCCAAAAAAAAGCTAACCGAGGCTAACCTTCGTTTGGTGGTTTCCATTGCCAAAAAATATATCGGCCGGGGCTTACCGTTTTTGGATTTAATTCAGGAGGGTAACAAAGGCCTAATTCGAGCTACGGAAAAGTATGATTGGCGCCGAGGCTTTAAGTTTTCTACTTATGCTACTTGGTGGATTCGCCAGGCCATCACCCGGGCCATTGCCGACCAGGCCCGAACGATTAGGATTCCGGTTCACATGGTGGAAACGATTAACAAGGTTTACCGGGCTAGCCGCCGCCTAACCCAAAAGTTAAGCCGGGAGCCGACGGAAGATGAAATCGCCAAGGAATTGGAAATTCCGGTTTCCAAGGTTAAGACGGTTTTTAAAATTTCTCAAGATACCGCTTCCCTGCAGGCTCCGGTGGGCGAAGAAGGCGATTCGGTTTTGGGCGATTTTATTGAGGACGATTCTCGCCTATCCCCTTATGAAGAGGCGGCCAGGGAATTGTTGAAGGAAAATGTCGACGAAGTATTGTCAAGCTTAAGCGATCGAGAAGCCAAGGTGTTGAAATTAAGATTTGCTCTAGATGGCGACCGGCCCCGAACTTTAGAAGAAGTGGGCAAGCACTTTGGGGTAACCCGCGAGCGGATCAGACAAATTGAATCCAAGGCCCTGCGCAAACTAAAGCACCCCTCCCGGCGCAAAAAACTCCAGGATTATTTAGACTAAGAAGCAGTTAAACTTTAGTAGTTATTTTTTTGGCTAGTTTTTGGTCGAAAGTGGCCAGTTTTTTAGCTCCCTGACTTTGGGCGTAAACCAGATTGTAGCAATCCTCTAATTCCAGGCTGGTTTTCTCAAATTGAGCCAGAGCTGTTTCTAAAATTTTTCTTTCTTTGATCCCGATGAAACTTAGGGAAAGAATATCATTTAAGATTTTGATAACTTGAGTTTTGCTTTTTCCATAGAAACTAGTAAAAACCCAGTAAAGTTCGAAGAAAACTATAGTGCTGGTAAAAAGCCTTACTTTCCCCTCGGCTCCCTGCTGAAATAATTCTTTTGCCTTTTTCTGTTGAGAAGAAACATCAGCCAGCAGGAATTTTAGAAAGTAGTTAGTGTCAACGAAGATCATTTTTGGTTCCGAAAATGTGTTTTCTTGGCGCTGGTAATAACCTGATCGAGGTCGATATTTTTTAGTCTTTCAGCAACCCTTACCGATCCTGCCAGATTATTAATCAGGCTGTGGACTGGCTTGATGATTATTTGGTTTTTTTCTTGGCGAATTAGAACTTTGTTTCCCTTGGCAAAATCTAATTTTTTAAAGATATCGGCGGGAATAGTCAACTGTCTCTTGCTGGTGATAGTGGCTAGAAAATTCATCGTAAGGTGAGTTTATAATAGTAAGGAGAGTTTGTCAATAGTAAGGTAGTTTCATCAACAGCAAGGTAGATTAATTACTTTTGTTGTTTCTTTCACTTCTCTGTAGGGGCGATCATGTTATAATTTAGTCGTTCATTGATATTAAAAAATTATTCCTCGGTAGCTCAATGGTAGAGCGCCCGCCTGTCGAAATAGGCAGCGCCCGGTAGTAATATCGGGATGAAAATTGGGTGAATTCAGGGAACCCTAAATGGCAAGAGCGATTAAGCCGTATGGTAACCCTGAGCCAATCCATGAATCATAGGTGGTTCGTGGCCGGTGCAGAGACTAGGTGATTACACCAATTAGCGCCCAACCCCTCCCTTTTTGAAAAAAGGAGGGGATGAGATAGTCCACGCCATTTGGAAACAAGTGGGTTTTGTGTAAGCGGAGGGTTCTTGGTTCAAGTCCAAGCCGAGGAGCAAGTTAGTCCTTATTCTAACCTGATGAGCATCTATAAGGTTTTGGAATAAGGGCGTATAGATTACTTTTGCTATCTTTTTATCCCTCACTTCTATCCTTTCAAAGAATATAGACAAGTAATGCCTTTTGGCTTCAAAGTTGGCATTGGAAAATGCTTCTTTGATGTTGTTTACTAGATCAAGAATAGCGATAGTTGCATCCACATCAAATCCTCCCTGACTTTCAATAGTTGCCAGCTCACTTTCCCTATTTTGAATATCAATCGTAATTTCGGTATGTTTTCTTTTAAATGTTTCTTTATCGATGGTTTGCTCAAGCAAGCTATCTTCAAGGACATTACGCTTTGACTCAAGGGCTTTGATAGCATTTTGTACTCCTTGTACCTCTTGTCCTTTTGCTTCTCTGGAGCGATTTACTAGCGACTTTGCTTTATCGATAATGTGTTTGGTAAATTCCTCAGTAAACTGGATTTTCTCCATTTCTTCAACAACTTGTGTTTCAAGACTTCCTAGTGGAGTGTAATGGCGGCAACCTTGTCGAACATTGCCATGATAGTAAGCCGCCTTTTTCTTTTTGTTCCAATCACCGCTAAGTCTTGCATTATCTTCCTGACAAAAGGCAAAACCATTTAAGAGCCATTGATACTTGCGTCTGCGACAGGCATTTTGGTTGTGTAGGGTAGATATTCTTTTACAGCCATCAAATATTTCTTGGGTAGTAAGTGGTTTATGGTTTCCTTTAAGTATTTCTCCGTTATATCGAAACATGCCAAGGTAAAAAGGATTTTTCAGAAGACCATACAACACGCTCCTATACACTCTCACATTGTTTTTGGAGCGCAAGCCTTTTTCATACATCAGATCTACCAAGGTATCGACTGGGTAGTTTCCTGTGGAGTAGAGCCTAAACATTTCGGTAACGAATGGTCCCTTAACTGGGTCAATCTTGACAACTTTATGAGGTTTTTCTTCTGAGCCTAAGTTCACGTTAAGATAGCCAAGTGGCGCCCAACCTGGAAAATCACCAAGCTGACATTTTTTCTCTAGACTCTTTTTAACTTTTCTTCCAAGTAGACGACTATAAAAGGCATTGGTACCCGCAAGGATTGTTTCAAAAAACTGTCCTTCTGGGCTATCGTTTATCATTGGCTGATTGATAGCAATGAGTCGTGTGCCACCTTTTTTCAATGCAGTTTTTATATTGAAATGATCGACTTCGTTTCTTGCGATCCGATCAGTATCAACCACTAACGCTACATCCACATTTTCTTCCTGACATTGAATGATCATGTCTTCTAGACCATCCCGACCAACAGTTTTGGTCCCACTTTTACCTCCGTCCTCAAAAACACCCACTATTTGGTAGTTGTTGCTTTTTGCCCACTTACTACAAAGTTCCTTTTGAAGTTCAGGGGATAAGCCTTTCTTTTGTTCATCACTACTAACTCTTGAATATATCGTTGCGGTTTTCATATCTTTACGTCCTGTGGTTTAACTATTAATGCCCTAGCGCATATAAACTGCCTCAATCTTTTGAAGATAGGGTATATGCCAGGAATTAAACGATACCCAAGCTCAGATAACCGAACCTCTGCAAGCCTAGTAGCGATAAACTCAATACTTTTGTCTAAATTATTTTTCATAATATTTACCTCCTTAATAATAAAAAAAGGTCTAGCTCTCCACGCAAAAAGCGCTTCGAAAACTAAACCTTAATACTAAAAAACTTTTACTTAAACTGTCAGTCTTATTAACTGATTTAATAACAGTATACATAGTAATTAGCCCGATATCAAGGGCTATTCTCATTAATTATTTAATAACTTATCACTATTTTTATTAACTATTTTATTTTCTTTTGCTTTCAAGCGCTGTGCTTTCTTTTTAGCAAGATATTTTGCCCTTAATGCTTTGCCTTTTTTTGATTGCTGAAATCTTTTGCGGGCCTCGATACCTTTGGGCGACTTTGCATATTTGCGTTGTGATGGTGTCCACATATGTTTTTCCTCCTTTAGAGAAATTAAATTGTTAATAAATTAATTATCACGACAAATCCACGCATAGGCACGATGGCTAAACGGGTATTAACGGGGGCAAAAGGCAATACGGGGGGCGGTATCTTTAGAATTGAGCTGGTAGCTCATATAGTTTAGATAATTTTGTTGTTACTGATGTTTTTGTTTACAACTCTCTTTATAAAATAGTTAATATAAGGGCGCATGTAACATTAATTTTTAAATGACTCCCTAGTGAGGCAAAGTCTTTATTTTCAAGATCAGAAAGGTAAAAATGACTCTATTTTTATTTAGCATATTATAAGGAAACTACTATAGGAAATTGATAATACTTCGATTGTTTTATTTACTTTGCTATTTCCTCTTATAGGCATGGTTTATCCCTACAGTCAAAAACTGCAGTCGCAAGAAAAATTAAATGGTTCTTGATTAACTCCTCATATACAAACGCGCCCTGGTGTATCTTTACCGCTTTATGAGGCTTTGTGCTACCTAGTTTACGGGACTTGGAATATTTCTATCCTCACCCGCACTTCTACGACGGTTATGCCATTTAAGGCAAGCATCAGGATAAGACCCCTGTTTCATTCTCGGTGTTTGCGCTTGGTTATCGCCTTTACCGCAGGGCTCCGATACCATTTAATTTCAACCATGGAAGTCTTTTTGGCTTATATCACAGGTTTTGCCAATTTTGACTTCTGACACTTGGTCTCTTGCGACCGCTCGACTATAGAGTCGGACTAAATACTTTTACTTTTTGTTGTTTTTTAACAAATGACCATATTTCTTGATAAACCTAGTGTTATATCTTTTCTCTGCTGTGACGCTAAACTTTTTTCCTCTTTTTAACGACAATTTATATTTGTGATATTTACTGGTAGTTCTCATTAAAGAGGGGGTAATTCCTGAATGTGGCGCTATTCCAGACGGAATAATCCAAATTTCTACGGGTATTAGAGAGCTTATTGAGTCATTGAAATACAGACAAAAATAAAAACTAACTTTATGTCTTTTAGTTTTTACTCGGAAAATTGGTCTTTTATAATGTGATGTTTTTACATTTACATTGTTATTTCTCCAGGTAATATCAACAGGGCCTTTATCATTGTCAGATACTCTGTCACTCGCATCATTTTTAAAAAATGGTAAACCTAAAACATACAATTCTCCCAATCTACCTTTTCCAGTATTATTGCCAAATAAATGAAGCTTTGGAGTTCTTTTAAGACCATATTTTTTCATCCAATAAACTATGGTTCCGTTTAAAACCCCAAAGAATTTACCCACACGCCTGGTTGATCCTAGCTCGTCATATTTTTGTTTTAGTAATATTTTGTTTTTGTAGTCCATAAAAATTCCTCCTTGATAAACAAGAACTGAAACTCAGGAGGTTTATGGACTCCATTACCTAAAACTTAGACCGAAGAATTTGGGGAAGGGGACAAAAAAAGAGCCCTTCGACCACAAACAAGTGATCTATTGACTCCTACAATGAGGGACTTATTACTAAAAACCTTTTACTTTAACCTTATCCTTCCTTTATGTTACACAACCACTTTCAAAATGTCAAACAATTGGTTATACTTGTTCTTAATTGATTAAATAATTAATAAGCTATGGTAAAAGATAAGGTCGCTGAACTATTGACGCTTAAAGAAGCCTCAGAAATATTGAGGGTTAGTGAAGGAACGCTTAGGCGTTGGGATAGAACAAAACACTTTAAAGCGGTTAGGGTTGGAGTGCGACGAGGGGTTGGGGACAGAAGATACAGAAAAGAAGACGTAGAAAATTATCTAAAAAATAAAATATGACAAGAATTAAGGACTTACCTAAACATAAAAGACCCAGAGAAAAGCTGTCTGAAAAAGGGGCAGAAAACGTAAGCGATGCTGAACTTTTGGCAATCCTTATACGTACCGGGCGTTCGGGCAAGAGCGCCTTGGATATTGCCAGAGAAACCTTAAAAAAATATCCTATATCACGACTATTGACCGTTACCAAAGACGAACTGATTGGTATAAAAGGATTGGAAGATACCAAGGCCATTACTATCAAAGCCGCTTTGGAGCTTGGCAGTCGAGCAGTTGGTTCATTTCACGATTCTCTCCCTATTCTTGACTGCGTAAAGGCAGCTGTAGCCCAACTAGCCGACTTGAGAGGCAAACAGAAAGAGTATTTTATAGTGCTGTATCTTAACGCCCGAAAGCAGCTCATCCATAAAGAAATTATATCTATAGGTATATTAACTGAATCCTTGGTGCATCCACGCGAAGTATTTGAACCAGCCATTCGTAACTTTGCGTCTTCAGTCATGCTAGCGCACAACCATCCGTCAAAAAATACCGAAGTATCTGATGAAGATATCAAGTTAACTGAGAAATTGATCCAATCGGGTACAATTCTTGATATTGAAGTGCTCGACCACATTATTATTACCGATGACGGTTATATCAGCTTTAAAGAGAAAGGATTACTTTTTAAGTAAAATACAACTATGCCACAACTAGAAAACATTGAAGCAATCGAAAAAAGACTTTGGGGTGCGGCAGATACGCTTCGTGCGAATTCCAATTATGCTAGTAACCAATATTTTATGCCGGTCATGGGCCTGGTATTTTTACGTCATGCTTATAGTAGATATTTAGCTGTAAAAGACGAAATTATAGCCAGTCTACCCACTCGTGGAGGTAAAACACCAGAGTTAACAAAAAAAGACTTCAGTAAAAAATCTGCCATATTTTTACAACCCAAAGCTCAGTTCGACTATCTTGTCGCTCTTAAAGACAGTGATGATCGGGCTAAAGCTATTGTGGATGCAATGGAATCGATAGAGTCTGATTATGAAACTTTGGCTGGAGTATTGCCAAAGAAGGAATATCGAGAACTGGATAATGAAATATTGGGACAACTGCTTCGCGCGTTAAATCCTGAAGAACTAAAAAAGGTTACTGGCGATGTATTCGGCAGAATCTATGAGTACTTTCTTACTCAATTTGCTGATCAAAAAGCTCACGATGGGGGTGAGTTTTTTACACCAGTGTCGTTAGTGTCGCTTATTGCAAATGTATTGGAGCCTAAAAAAGGCACAGTACTGGATCCTGCCTGTGGAAGCGGAGGAATGTTTGTTCAGAGTGCTCGCTTTGTCGAGAAATTACATCAAAATCCAAACGATAAGTTTAATTTTTATGGACTAGAAAAAAACGGCACCACAATCGATTTGGCCAAAATGAATTTGGCAGTTCATGGCTTAGTTGGTGATATCAAAAAAGCTATTACATATTATGAAGATCCGCACAACTTGTTCAACAAAGCTGATTTTGTGATGGCTAATCCACCATTTAATGTAGATGAAATTGACGCGGACAAAATCAAAAACGATCCTCGTTTATCGTTTGGTTTACCTGGTGTAAATAAGAAAGGTAAAGTCAGTAACGGGAACTATGTTTGGATTAGTTATTTTTATAGTTACTTAAAAGAACAAGGCAGGGCTGGATTCGTAATGTCTTCTCAGGCATCTAGTGCTAGAGGAGAAGAAGCTAAGGTGCGAGAAAAACTCATTGATACTGGTCATGTGGATATCATGATTTCTATTAGATCCAACTTTTTCTATACACGAGCTGTTCCCTGTGAGTTGTGGTTTTTTAATAAATCTAAATCAGCTGAATTTAAAGATAAAGTGCTAATGATTGATGCGCGTAATGTATTCCGAAAGGTAACTCGCAAGATATTTGATTTTAGTCAAGAACAACTACAAAATATCCTATCTATCATTTGGCTTTATCGAGGAGAGAATGAACGCTTTCATGAATTAGTAGCAAATTATATTTCATCCACGCTTCATGAAGCTGTTCAGTGTATAACCCTTACCAAGGATTATGCCACAATTTTTGCTAGATTAAATCGTGAGCTTCAGTCATTTTTAAATACTCTTCCAAAAGACGGAAAACAATCAGAAACGGTCAATGAATTAAACGATTGTATAAAAGATTATTCTGACAGAAGCACTGAACTTGCGAAGTTCGTAGAGGAAAAAAGCTCATGGTGGGAAAAACAAAACAAAGACGTTATTAAACTTTTTGATGTATATGAGGAATTGAAACCACTTGCTGAGGAAAACAAAAAGCTAATCAAGAATGCAGAGTTGATGTATAGGCTCATCAATCGTTTGATAGATCAATGCCTGAATACCCACAATGCAAAAGAGAGCGAAAAATGGAATACAAGAGAAGTAGTTAAACTAAAAAAACAGGTTGAGGTATCGCGTGATGTAGTGATTAATCAATTGAAACTTGTTCGATATTTTAATCATCAGGCAGAGTGGCTTATTGAAAGATTCCCTGAAGAGAAACTCCGTGATGTGGAAGGCTTGGTGAAGTTAGTGGAAAAAGAGGGTGAAGATGGACTAAAAGCCAACGATTGGAGCTTAACTCCTGGCAGGTATGTTGGGGTTGCTCCTGAAGAAATAGATCCAGACTTTGATTTTAGCGAAACCATCAAGATAATTCATTCTGAACTTGAAGAGTTAAATTCTCAATCCGATGAGTTAGCAAAAGGAATTAGTAACTATTTCAAGAAGTTCATCACATGAATAATTTAATACGGGAAGTCCAAGTATCAGATATTACAAGTATCGTCACAAAAGGAACAACCCCCACCACTATCGGTGGGCAGTTTACAGAAGATGGAATTAACTTTATCAAGGTTGAGTCAATCGGTGAGAATGGTGAGTACAATTATGACAAATTTGAACATATTGATCATAGATCAAATCAACTGTTAGCAAGATCAATGTTGGTAGCTGACGATGTTCTCTTTTCGATTGCAGGCGCTATTGGTAGAAGTGCCATTGTTTCACAAGACATACTGCCGGCTAATATCAATCAAGCGATTGCAATACTTAGACCTAATAAAGCTCATGTAATGCCCTTATTTTTGTTTTATATTACACAAACGAGAAATTTTCAAAACCAGGCTTATGGAAAAATAGTACAAGCCGCTCAAGCAAATGTTAACCTCACCCAATTAAAAAAAATTAATATTTCATTACCTAGTTTGATAATTCAAGAAAATATTATTGATGTACTATCTAAATATGATGACCTGCTAAAAACCAACAGGCGGAGGATACAGCTTTTGGAAGAATCGGCGCGACTTTTATTCCGCGAATGGTTTATATATTTTAAATTCCCAGGTCACGAAAAAGTAAAGATGGTTGATGGTGTGCCTGAGGGGTGGGAGAAAGAACCCATAAAAAAATACTTTAATACATCATCTGGTGGTACTCCGAGTCGTAAGCATCCGGAGTTTTATGATGGTGATATTAATTGGGTTAAGACGCAAGAGTTGGATGAGAAGTATATTTTTGATACAGACGAAAAAGTTACAGAGGAAGCAATAAATAACTCCTCAGCGAAAATTTTTCCAAAAAATACTCTTCTGATTTCAATATATGGCAACGGTAATATTGGAAGAACAGGAATTATTGCGGAACCTTCCGCTTCGAATCAAGCGTGTGTGGCACTTCTTCCCAAAAAACAACATTATCATTATATTTATCTTCAACAATACCTTCAAATGATAAGGGACTATTTGATTGGTTTGTCACAAGGTGCTGCGCAAACAAACATAAGCCAAGATACACTTAGAAAAGTTAAGATTTTAATGCCCGATGAATTACTTATGAATAAATTTCTCAGTATTGCTGAGCCACTTTATGAACAAATAAAGAATTTACAGCGTCAAAATAAAAATCTAGTTCAAGCTCGTGATTTATTATTACCACGATTAATGAGCGGAGCAATTGAAGTATAAAGCTATGCCATATTTAAACGAAGACACATTAGTCCAACAAACAACAGCCGACTATTTAAAAGATGGTCTGGGTTGGGACTCGGTTTATGCTTACAATCAAGAAACGTTTGGTTCAGATGGTCTTCTGGGTAGAAGCTCCGATCGCGAAGTCGTACTCACCCGTTATTTAAAAGATGCCCTCAAAAAATTCAACCCCGATCTTCCTGAAACTGCCTACGATGAAGCAATACGACAAGTGGTGGATTATTCGCAGAGCCAGTCAATGCTTTCATCTAACTATGATAAATACAAACTACTTAAAGACGGCGTACTGGTTTCTTATCAAGGCGAACATGGTGAAATCAAGAAAGAACGACTAAAATTAATAGATTTTAATGAAGCTACAAACAACCACTTTCTAGCAGTTAGAGAACTTTGGGTTCAGGGCAATTTATATCGCCGACGGATTGATATTGTTGGATTTATAAATGGTATTCCGCTTTTATTCGTAGAGTGCAAAAATATTCACAAAGATCTAAAAAATGCCTATGAAAAGAACTTTGCAGATTACAAAGATACTATTCCTCATTTTTTCCATCACAACGCAATTGTAATGCTTGCTAACGGTGATAAAGCCAAGATAGGTACTATTACCGCTGGTTATGAGCACTTTCATGAATGGAAACGCCTATCAGAAACTGATCATGGTGTTGTAGACATGGAAACCCTTTTAAAGGGTGTTTGTGAAAAGAAAAACTTCATGGATATATTTGAAAATTTTATTATCTATGACGACTCCACTGGTAAGCAAATAAAAGTGTTGGCAAAAAACCATCAATATCTAGGTGTTAACAAGGTTATCAAGTCTTTACTTGATCCAACTAGAGCCAAAGGAAAACTTGGTGTTTTTTGGCACACGCAAGGAGCAGGTAAAAGTTATTCCATGGTATTTTTTAGTACCAAGGTTCACCGCAAGATTGGTGGAAATTATACCTTTTTGATTTGCACAGACAGAGAAGACTTAGACACTCAAATATATAAAACATTTGCTGGATGTGGTGTGGCTGATAATGATAAAGCACCTTGCCGACCAAGTAGTGGTAAAAATCTTGGAGAACTCTTGAGTCAGCAAAAAGCGTACGTTTTTACTACTATTCAGAAGTTCAATCAGGAAGTAGATCCAGATGAGGGTTACACAAAACGTGACGACATTATCGTGATGACTGATGAAGCTCACCGTACACAATACGGAACACTTTCACTAAACATGCGCAATGCCCTACCTAACGCCAACTTTATTGGATTTACTGGCACGCCATTATTTACGAACGATCAGATTACAGAGAAAGTTTTTGGTAAGTATGTTTCCACTTATGATTTCCAACGCGCAGTAGAAGATGAGGCGACAGTTCCTCTTTATTATGATTCACGCGGTGACACTTTGGGCGTTGCGACTAATGATATCAATGAACGAATCGCTGAAAAGCTGGAAGAAATTGAAATTGATGATATTGATGTCAGCCAACGCTTGGAAAAAGAATTAAAGCGGGATTATCACATTATTACTGCAGATAAACGACTCAACCAGATTGCTAAAGATTTTGTCGATCACTACTCCACCTCTTGGGAAGCTGGAAAAGCAATGTTTGTGTGTATCGATAAACTTACCTGTGTGCGGATGCATAAATTGATCGGGCAATACTGGGATCAGAAAATAGAAGAAATTAGAGAATCTTATGAAATGGCAAGCGGAGAAGAGAAAGATCAGTTTTTAAATCAGCTTACATGGATGGAAGAAACCAAGATGGCAGTAATAGTGAGTGAGGAGCAGGGAGAAGTTGAGAAGTTTAGAAAATGGGGTTTTGATATTACGCCACACAGGCGACTAATAAAAAATGGCTTCGAGCTTTCTGACGGATCACGAATTGATGTAGATTCCGCTTTTAAGAAGGAAGAACATCCATTTAGAGTTGCGATAGTTTGCGCTATGTGGCTAACGGGGTTTGATGTACCAAGTTTGGCAAATCTATATTTAGACAAACCACTCAAAGCCCATACACTTATGCAGGCAATTGCTCGTGCCAACAGAGTTAATGGTGATAAAAACAATGGTTTGATTATCGACTACTGCGGTATTCTCAAGAATTTACGCAAAGCACTTGCCACCTTTACAGGCACAGGCGATACGGGAAGAACTGGTGGACTTGGACCAGATGAATTGGATCCAACAAGAACTAAAGAGGAGCTTCTTGAGGATTTAAAAGAAACAATTGAGCTAGTTGATACATATCTTAAAGATCGAAAAGCTTCGCTTGACTCAATTACCAACGCAAGCGGATTCGAGAGAAATAAAGCAATTATTGTAGCCAAAGAAGCAGTGAACGAAAATGATGAAACCAGAAAGAAGTTTGAGGTAATGTGTCGGGAAGTATTCATCAAATTTAAAGCATGTCTAACAATTCCTGGTGTCAATGATTATCGCGATCAATACAGTGCTATAAACATTATCTATAAAAGTCTACAAAAAGATCGGGATCAAGCAGATATTAGTGACATCATAAAACAACTACACGAGGTTATTGATGAATCTATAACTGTTACACCGGATAGAGTCAAAGAACCTAGTCAGCCATACGATATCAGTAAGATTAACTTTGAACGTCTAAGAAAAGAATTTGAACACGCTAAAACAAAAAACACCACAGTGCAGAGTCTTAAAAGTGTGATTGAGAAAAAACTACAAAGGCTCATTCAACAAAATCCACTTCGAACAGATTTTCAAGAACATTATGAAAACATCATTGATGAATACAATAAAGAAAAAGATAGACAAAGTATTGAGGCAACCTTTGAAGCGTTATTGAAATTCGTGGAAGGATTAGACGAAGAAGAAAACCGAGCTGTACGAGAAGGTCTTGATGAGGAAACATTAGCTATTTACGATCTTTTAGTAAAAGCAGATTTAAAACCTAAAGAAACTCAACAAATTAAAGGAGTAGCAAAGGAATTACTGAAAACATTAAAAGATAAATTAAAAGACCTGTACAAATGGCAAGACAGAGAGCCAACTAGGGATGATGTAAAAGTATTGATTAGAAATTTCCTGTGGGATGATTCTACTGGATTACCTGAGCAGTACGCTCAAAAAGAAGTAGATAAAAAAGCCGAAGCTATTTTTTATCATGTTTATCGAGCATATCCAACAGTGCCATCACCGTATTATGCGACGGTTTAAATTAAATATTAGTCTTTTTACTATTATGTAAGAAACAAAAAATATGGATATACAAAAAATAAAAATAAAGGGTGATTACAAGCTAGCAGATATTGTTCATGATATTGAAAAAGGAATCTTGCGTATTCCTCAATTTCAAAGAGAGTTTGTGTGGGATAAACCAAGAGTTATTAAGCTTTTGGAAAGTATCTATCTTGAATATCCAATTGGTTCATTTTTCTTTTGGGATGCACCGCGAAAATACTACGATTTCTATAGGGATATTGCTGAATTAGGACTTCCTAAGCCTGATAAATACGAAAAGATAATTTTCATTCTTGACGGTCAACAAAGACTAACCTCCCTTTATGTAACTGTTAAAGGATTAACTTTATATGGTAGGGATTATAAAAAGATTTGCTTTGATTTAGATGAGAAAGTTTTTGTTGATAGAACACCAGACAACCAGCGGTATGTTTCTGTAAGCGATTTGCTTTCAAGTGAACGCTATACGGAAGTTTATGAGGACTTAACTCCAGATAGAAAGAAAGCAATTTATGAATGTCTTCAGCGGTTTAATAACTACCCATTTTCAGCAATTGATGTTCGGGATAAGGAATTAGATGAAGTATGCGATATTTTTGAACGGATTAACCAAGGTGGACAAAAATTAAATCTGTTTGACCTTATTTCTGCAAGTACTTGGACGCCTGAATTTGATCTACGTATTGCCGTAAAAGCTGAAAATGAAAGATTAAAAAGTAGAGGTTTTGGTGAAATCGATAATGAGGTTTACCTTCAAGCGCTTTCACTTATTGCTAAGGGCTCGTGTACTAGACCAGTTCAATTGCAGTTAAGGGCCGAGGATGTCAGTAAGTTTTGGCAAGATACTATTGAGTCTATGTCTTTGGCGATCGATTACTTGAAAAACAATTTAGGGGTAGTTAACTCTGTTTTTATTCCTTATCGAAGCATGATCGCCTTGGTCGCATATCTGTTTTATAAGGTTAAAGGTAGAAGTTTAAACCACGAACAGTCAGAACTTCTAGCGCAATGGTTTTGGCAGACAACATTTTCAGAAAGATATAGTGCATCTATTTTAACTCTCATGACTGAAGATAAGAAATTAATGGATAAGGTTGCACTAGAAACAAGCGTTAACATTAAATATTTATTTGAATTGGATATTGATTCACTCATTCAGATTCGTATGTATCGCAAATCAGCGATTAAAAATGGTGTGCTTTGTTTGCTTGCTAAGAAAAATCCCAGACACTTTAAAAACAATGTTCCCTTGATGTTGAAAGACGGTTATTATTCAGATTTTAATAGCTCAGAAAAGCATCATGTGTTCCCCAAATCCATTGTTCAGAAGAGCTTTCCCATGATAATGGTTCACTCTTTGCCTAATTTCTGCTTTATTCCAGCAGAACTTAACAAAGAAATTTCCAATAAGAAACCAAGCAAATATTTTGAAGAGTATCAAAAGATCAACCCAGAGTTTGACGACGCTTTAAAGACACACCTGATTAAATATGACAATTCAATAAAACAAGATAACTTTATGTCTTTTCTTGCTTCGAGGTCAGCCATGATTCTAGAGGAAATTACTAGAGCAACAGGTTCGAAGATTGGTCGAGTGGTTGCTGATAACGTTAACAAAGCAATCGACGATACGGAAAAGAAGCTGAGGGATTTTATCGATAATAAACTGATTTCTCAAAAGGCTGATTATTGGAAAGAATGTATGCCTAGCGATATTGTCGGCGTAGTGCGCCAAAGAGTGAATGAATATTTAACCAAAGACCCATCAAAAACATTCAATGACTTTAGCTCAAGGGACTTGCTAGATTTTTGTGACATCATGGACTACTCCAAAATAGTTCTTTCTAATTGGGATGTATTTGTACCAGTTTTTAGATCAAAAGCAGAAACGCAAAAAAGACTTCTAAACTTAAAAGAATTTAGAAATGCAGTTAAACATAGTCGGGGTGAAATCGTGCCTTTCATACAAAAAGAGGGTGAGGCTGCTTTGGAGTGGTTGACGATAATCTTGGCTGAGGTTAAAAAACAAAAGACAAGTAAAACTATTACACCTGCCGAAACTGAAGAAAAGACAATCGCTCGGGTTAAAAGTGATTTTGTTAAAAAGGCAGTAAATCTTATACCCAAATGGATAGAGAAAGAATATTCCGATGGTAAATTATATATAAAAAGAGGAAATTCAGGTTCACATAGAAGCATTAAGCAAGGCGATAAACTGATCCTTTTTTATTATTATGCTAACCAATGGGTTTATGGCGAGCTACAAATGACTACGCCTGAAGAATTGAAATCGTTAAAAGAGGGACTATCAAAATCCGAATCAATTCTTGATCGTCAGGGTCGTTATAAGCAAGTTAGGTTTCATATCATGACCGGGGATGATTTAAAACTTGTTCAGGAAATTATTAAAAAAAGAGTTAGATAACAAAATGAATTATGGAAAATATAGATATAAATACTCAAATTCTGATTCAAGGTTTTAGTGCTTTTGCAGGTGCATTTTTTGCCTTTCTGTTTTTGCGACTAGGTGAGTTCTTCTCCAAACTCTATCAACGTCAAGTTAAGCACTACAACTCACTTGTAATACTAGAAACTCAATTAAACGAAATCGGTGGAATAATTCACGACAACATATATGTTCTGCCAAATTTTATAAGAGTAATAACTTCTGGTAACGTATATTTCAACAACCTTAGACCTATCCCCATAGATAAAAGTCATTATGTAAATCTATACGATTTAACAATATTGAATGAGTTGTTTACCTACAACTATCAGGTTAGAAAGATCAATGACGACATGGAAACAGCAAACTTGGGCTACCAAGACATTAAAAACGCATTGATCGAAAAAAATATTACATTGGCAGATTATAAAATTAACACCGACTCGATAGCTTTAAATCTTAAGCAAATAGAAATCTTTTTAGCTGAGTTAGAAATTACCACTGTAAAACTTCTAGCAAGAATTCGTGTTCAAATGAGGTATGACAAACCACTAGGTACAAAAATACAGGCTCTTTTCATTCACTCGCATGGTGCGAAATTAAAGAAGGAAGAAATTGAAAAGGAAGCTAAAAAGCTAAATAAGGAAATTGAAGAAACCAAAACTCAAAGTCAAAAGGAAATAGATGAAGTATTGAAGAAGCATAATATGAAAAATAAACCAAGTTTTTAACGATAATTATATGAGAGCACAGGATAAACCAAAATTTGTTAAAGAGTCGCGAAAGTTATTTGACTCAATTGATATAGATAAGCTAATTGATGACCCCAATGAACTAAAAGCACTAGGAGAAATAAGTCGTTTGATAGCTATCTTTACTAATTTCTCATACAACGACGGGCAGGAACTAAGAAGATTACTATTTGAGTTTCAAAAGTGGGCTAGGCGTAGCTCTAGCACTGGAACTATCCGAAATAGAGCAACAGATATGCTTCAATTCATCAGTCAAAAGATAGAAGAAATGGATATTTATGTGATTGAAGAACCAATAAAAAGAAGCCAGGATAGGATAATTAAGAATTTAAAAAATGAGAAGTTTTGGATTCGCTCTAGTCTAGAAGGCAAAGATTTGCATGTAATTGTTGGCGAAAGAGGCTCGGAAAAAGGAGAACACGTGCATGTTATTAGTGATTCTGAAACTGGAGCGATAAGATACGATGATAATGATCAACACCCTAGCGAATTACTAGAGAGAGTCGTCAGCTTAGTGACTAAGGGCGGCGCTACCATTGGGGTTACACAATCGGGCATTAAAACTACAATGGAATTTTTTGATAACAATGTTGAAAGCGATAAAGATATGCCAATTTTATACCCTACTGGAATACGTCGAAGTGGTGGTCCGAATGGTCATTTTGAATATATAACAATTAAAAATATTGGGAAAAATATAGCGTTAGATATTAATTGGGGAATGAGAGCCTTTGCTTATGAATGGAAACCAAAAGACGAACCTTTTGAATTAGAACCAGGAAAAGAGAAGGAAGTGACTTTTCCTATTTCAGAGGAAAGAATATTTTCAGAATCTATTCCTGAATTGAATGTGATTATGGAATATAAAGATGCTGATAATAAAGTCTACTTTACTAGGAGGGAATTGAAGCAGCTAAAAGTAAAGTCAGGAACATTTTATGAATTAAAAGCCGGTACTTTCTATCCGCCATCAATATTAGTTGATGATGGATTACGAATTATTTCCGATCCAATATCTAACGGTGATCGAGTTGAGGCAACTTTTAAAATTGATACCAAAGAAGGGGTAAAACAGGTCAAAATTGGATTAAGTAGAAGTCTTATAGCGACATTGGGTTTTGATAATGACGAATTAGTAAAACAAGCCATACTTGAGTTGGCTCATAGATTAATTAGAAAAATGGTTAAAGAGAACAACTTGAATGACCATATGTTCAGTACCTATGAGTTACCCGAACATCACGATGGAGGGTTCGAAGCATATATCAAATTGAGGGATTCGATTATCTAGTCTTTTAGTCCCTTCACTTCGTTTAAATCGCATTGTAGCGCTTTAGATACTCTATATTAGCCACCCCAAGCGCATCTAGGACGAGTCTGACATAGCCTCTTGATGGTTGAGCCTTCCTGGTTTCCACAAGGGATATATACGTCTGAGTAAACCCAGACAATTCAGCGAGTTTTTGCTGACTGATATAGTTTCCCTTCCTCATCCTAAGCTGATACTGGTATTTTCCAAAATGTTCCATTGTTTGCCTCCATGATTTGATATTGGGTATCCATTTTTAATAAATCCTGCAATACTTGTAACTGAACCTTAACCCGAGCTAATGCTTCTCTAGGGAATAACTGATACAGAATGTTGGGCGGGCTTTGGAGCCAGATGGGACGCAGAGGCAACAAAGCGTCCTTTTGTCCCGCAACATCGCTCTTTTTGCGATGTTCGAAAGTTTTGTTTTCAAAATCGTCTA